>ERZ772909.42-NODE-42-length-110503-cov-11.479339_pt1 | contig 110503 bp, 76 predicted proteins | sample MGYA00511137_ERZ772909 | MGnify/ENA primary metagenome ERZ772909 (study PRJEB29015, sample SAMEA2738095) | human oral metagenome | biome: human oral; feature: human-associated habitat; material: saliva | place: China | collected 2270 ... | reverse complement strand
CCAAATCTAACCCCCGCGACACGCCGAGCCAGACACACATTTTGACCCTTAACCCGCCATTGGCGGGGCCTAGCAGCCTAAAAGGCTATAGGTAAGCAGCTTTCAGCGTTAGAGCCGGTTAGCTGGTGCGACGTTGATACGACGCTGATTTACTTGCCGCGCTCTAGTAGGTTCAGTAGGTACTGGCCGTAACCAGACTTAACCAGCGGCTCGGCGCGCTGACGCAGGCCGTCGTCGTCGATAAAGCCGTTGCGCCAGGCGATCTCCTCGGGGCAACCCACGCTCAGACCCTGACGGGCCTGGATGGTGCGCACAAAGTTGGTGGCGTCAGCCAGAGAGTCGAAAGTACCGGTGTCTAGCCAGGCGGTGCCACGCGGCAGCGGCTCTACCTGCAGGCGGCCTTGCTCAAGGTAGGTGCGGTTAATGTCGGTAATTTCGTATTCGCCGCGAGCGCTGGGCTTGAGGTCGCGGGCGATGGAAACTACGTCGTTGTCGTAGAAGTACAGGCCGGGCACGGCCCAGTTGGAGCGCGGCTTGGCCGGCTTTTCTTCAATGGACAGGGCCTTGAAGTCAGCGTCAAACTCCACCACGCCGTAATCGCTGGGGTTGGCCACCTGGTAGGCAAAGACCACGCCGCCGTCAGGCTGGGTGTGGCGGCGCAGGCGCGTGCCCATGCCGGGGCCGTAGAAGATGTTGTCACCCAGTACCAGGGCGGCGGACTCATTGCCGATGAAGTCTGCGCCCAGTACGAAAGCCTGAGCCAGGCCGTTGGGTTCTTTTTGTACGGTGTAGGACAGGTTTACGCCCAGCTGCGAGCCGTCGCCTAGCAGACGGTGGAAAGCCGGTGCGTCGTGGGGGGTAGTGATAACCAGGATTTCACTAATGCCGGCAATCATAAGAGTGCTCAGCGGGTAGTAAATCATGGGCTTGTCGTAGACGGGCACCAGCTGCTTTGAGGTGCCAAGGGTGATGGGGTTTAGTCGAGTGCCGGAACCACCGGCTAGTACGATGCCACGCATAAGTCCCATTGTTTCTTATTTGCGCTCTAAATGCACCTATTTGCCCCGGTGGGCTTGCTAAATGCGGGTAGTGGCTGGGGGTCTTGCTAAGGCAAAAGGGTTGGGTAAGGGCTTGTGTGCGCCACAAAACGGGTAGAGCGGGCCACGTTTAACTGACAATTTAGGACTTATCGGCTAGCGTAGATCTAGTCTTACACACCAGATGAAAGCAAATTTGATGGATCGACTCAGTGGTGCGGTTAAGAACTATGACTGGGGCTCCCCAAATGCTATCCCCGAGTTTTTGAATGTTCCCGCAGACGGTAAACCCTTCGGGGAGCTGTGGTTTGGCGGCCATGCTGGCGGCCCAACCCAGCTGCTCGCAGATGATGGCAGTGTTCTAAACACCTCGCCTACCACCTTGGACCAGCTGGTAGCTAGCGACCCGGTGGGGGTGATGGGTGCAGATATTGTGGCGCGCTTTGGCGATCAGCTGCCTTACTTGTTTAAGGTGATTGCTCCCAATCAGCCGCTGTCGCTGCAGGTGCACCCCGATATCGAGCGGGCACGCATTCGCTTTGATGATGAGGATGCAGCTGGCATTGCCATTGATGCCCCTAACCGCAATTACAAAGACCGCAACCACAAGCCGGAAATGGTGCTGGCCCTGACCCGCTATGAGGCGGTTAGTGGCTTCCGTACTCCTCGGCGTGCCATTGAGGTGATTGATGGCCTTAAATCGCCGCTGGCTTGCGCGGTGGCGGAGTTCTTGCACGCTAACCCCACCCGTTTTGGGATTAAGAAGGCTTTTAGCTGGCTGCTTAGCCCGCAGACTCGCCCTACAGCTGAGCAGGTTGAGCAGCTGGTGGATGAGGTTTCGGCGCGAGCGGCGGCGGGAGCCTCACCGTCTCCTCGACTTGATGCTTACATTATGGCGATGCAGGCGGCTTTCCCAGGCGACCCGGGGGTGGCGGCGGCGCTGCTGTTAAACCCGGTTACTTTGAACCCGGGGGAGGCGTTGTTTGTGCCCGCAGGTGCGGTGCACGCATATATTTCTGGTTTGGCTGTGGAGATCATGTCTGCCAGTGACAATGTGCTGCGTGCGGGCCTGACTCACAAGCATGTTGATGCCCCCGAAATGCTGGCCTGTGTGGATTATGTGGCGGCCCCGCCTATGCGCCCGGCCCCCGAGTACCTCAGCGAGCACTGCCGCGCCTATAACGTGCCGGTGGAGGATTTTGAGCTGGTAGTTACCACGGTCAGTGAAGCTGATGGCTCTGTTAAGGTGCCCGGACGCGGGCCGCGCACGCTGTTAAACGTTGACGGCGAGCTAACTGTTAATGCGGGCGGTAAGAGTTTGCCGCTGCGTCGCGGTCAGGCTGTTTTTGTGCGTGCCGACGACGGCGCCGTTAACGTTAGCGGTCACGGCACCTTGGTCCAGGCTGACGTACCGTAAGCCAGCTAAAGCAGCCAGCTGTCTTGCACTAACTGCCAAAGGCGCTCTAAACGCTGTACTTAAACAATAGGGGGCGAAAGCTTAGCTTTCGCCCCCTATGCTATGAAACGTAGTTGCCGTTTGCTTTCAAGAATTCGACTGCCCTAGCCTGAATTTTCTGCGATTTTTGACGCAATGCAGTCAGTTCAGATAAGTGCTTTTGCACATATACATAGCTAGCACTCCATTCGGTTTCATATTGCAGTTTGGTGTATCCGCTTTCTGTGCGACACTTGGCATCTTGAGTAGCGACTTTTAATTCATAAGCCGATACAGGGTGTACAAACGGATCCTTGTACTGCACTTCGCCTGAAACCCCATTGAATTTGTCATATAGCGATTTGGAAGGTATTCCATCAGGACGCTCTGCTAAATCAGTTATCCCTAATGGTTCCATACATTTACGCCAACGCTGGGCAGCTTCTTTAAGGCCGTCAGGTTCAGAGTACTGCGCTGAGGAAGGAGAAATTCCCCCATCATGTTCGATCTGCTGTGCAAGTGGCTCTTTAGTCGCCTCTTGCGAGCACTTTTCTTGAGCTTGTTTCCAAGCCTGGGGTTGCTGATCCTGCTTTTTCCAACGATCCAAGCGAGGCTGAATACTGTCTTCACGCGGAACTGAATAGCCATACTTTGCGGCTATCTTTTCGTTAAATAGCAGCCGCCCGCCGCCTGAAGCCACAATTGAGGTTCCTTGTGAGGGGCTATAAGGCTCTACTTCGTACGACAAGCCCTGTTTATTCATACAAATCTGAATATAGGTTTCAGTAACCGCAACTATCATGCCGTTATTGCTGCCAACATAAGGATCTGTAGCAAGCGCCCAGGTTTCCTGATTTTTGGTTACCAAACCATCTGGAGAGACAGTAGCAGACACACTTGGGACGGATTGTTTAGAACCAATAATTCCGCAACCGCAGCAGTAGATGCATAGGCATAAACAGAAAAATGCAGCAGCTGGGCGTGAAATTGCAGCCTTTGCGGTTTGCATGATAGTCAGCTTTCTATAAGAGTGGGAATATTTGGAATTCCACTATTAGTAACAGCTTAAATGTGACGAACGTGCGTCATACAAGAGGTATTTTCTGATATGTCTAACATCACAGTAGGTAGGTAAAAGTAGATATGTAAATATATTTATTTTTTGGGTATATCTGCTGGTCAGGGCTGTTTAGAGGGGTGGTTGCCTGGAGTTATGTTAATTGCTTGATGTTAGAAGTGGCAGCTAACACGATTGTGGAGGGCTGTTAGCACTTAGATATTTAAGCCGGTGCAGCCTTCTTGAGCTAAGGCGCGGCGCATCTGCTGTGACGGTAGTTGTGGGTCTAGCAGTAGAGCGGTGCGACCATTTAGCCAAGCCCCTAAGGTTGCCAGTAAGGCTTGGCGAGTATCCGAAGTAGATATCGCTAATGGCGTAATCTCATTGGTGTAACTTTCTTTGCTGTTCGGGCGTGTCGTCTTGGAGTTTGAATCTGCGAGTAGGCTGGTCCTATTTGTTTGCCCAAGGTTGATGTCGGCTTGATTTGAGCTTGGTGGCGTTAAAGCTGTTATCTCCTGAGGTTTTTGTGAATCGTTAATACCCGCTAATGTTTGGGTATAAAGTCCCGCCTGGTCTAAAACTTGCTGGCGAGAGATAAGCTCACCATCGCTTAGCCAGGCAGGAGCAGTAGGTGGGCAGGCAATTGGTGCGAAACTGTCGGGGTAAGACATCAAATCAGCGGCGCCGTCGAGAGTAAGCGGAGGCAGTGCTCCAGGCCAGCGTAGTGCCAAAGAAGCCAGGGGAGTGAGCACGCTAACTTCAGCCTCAGGGTCCAAATTTGCCTCGTGGCAAGCCAGCGATAATTCTGCTCCCTGGTCACTGTCTAGTGTTAAAACGTTGCCAGCACGCCAAATTCCGGCCGCCCACACAATGGAACGCCAGTGCGGCGGCAGAGCCATATGAACGGTTAAACTTGGGGTGCCAATCTCACTATCTAGTAGCGCGGCCACCTTCGAAGCCCACATATTGACTACGTGTCCGCTCAATTCGATGCGCTCGTCAATCCCATACCAGATGACGGCCGGTTTATAAAGGTTCGGTAACAAATCGAACAAACGTTCAAATGACAAGCATTTAGAGACCATGGCAAAATTAGACCAGATTCCCCCCTTCCCCCACACGCGGATCACGTCAATGATGCGTAGGTATCTAGTCCCAGCTAGACCTATGTATCCTTAGCTGACCCCAACTATGCTCATCATTACAAAACGTTAGGGCGTGTTATGTACGAGATCTTCTCGAATGGACCTATTGCCAGCAGTGGCCTCAGTGGTGAGGACGCCGCTGACAATGGTGTTGGGGTCCAGTCAACTGATGACTCCTCAAACTCTTCGCGCAAGCCAGCCATCGTATTCACCTCCATTTTCAAAAAGGGTGATATAAGCTGGCAGGCAGGCGCACCTTGCGAGGGTATGCCCGGAGATATTTTCTTCCCCGAAAAAGGCGGCTCCACTCGCGACGCTAAGAGCGTATGCAAGACCTGCAAGGTGCGACGCGAATGTTTAGAATATGCACTCGCGTATGATGAACGCTTCGGTATCTGGGGTGGCTTGTCTGAGCGCGAAAGGCGTGATATTAAGCAGAATCGATGAGTGTGCTAACGACTAAAAGCCTGACCCAAACCATTGCCATCCTGGTTACGTCGGGTGTTAGTCCGTATTTGAACCAGGCTTTAACTGCGCTGGCGCTACAAACCCGCGCCCCGCAGCTAACCCTGGTAGTTAATGTTGAGGCCACCAGTGCCTCCACCGAAGATTTACAGGCACTGGTGCAAGCCTCCGGTTTAACCGCGCTAAGCCACACAGAGCTGATAAACGCCCCCGAAGCCATGAATTTTGGCCAGGCGGTAGCGCGCGCCGTCGAATTAATTGAAAGCGGACACTACCGCAGCCACGTCAACACCAATACGCCGCTTTGGCTGTGGCTGCTCCACGATGACAGTGCCCCACAGGTTGACTGCCTAGAGAATCTACAAAGCGCCACCGCCAATGCCCGCTCGGTAGCTATGGCCGGGCCTAAACAGGTGGACTGGGACAACCCCGGCAAACTTTTAGAGGTGGGTCTGCGCGTTACCGCCAGTGCTCGCCGCGCCAATGAGATCGTGCCCGGCGAGATCGACCAGGGCCAATATGATGACCGCGTTGACGTGCTGGCAGTCGGTAGCGCTGGCGTTCTGGTGGATTACCACCCCTTCATTAAACTTGGTGGCTTTAGCGAGCACTTTGGCCCCTTCGGTGACGGCCTAGAGCTATCTAAAGTAATGCGCCTGGCTGGTTACCGCGTAATTGTGGTGCCCGAGGCCGTGATCCGCCACCGGCAAGCCAGCTACTTAGGCTTGCGTGGGCTTGGCTCCAACGACGACGCCGCTGCGGATGCGTCAGAACCTGACGGCACTGCTCTCGCTGCCGACGCTGAGGGTACAGCCAGCCTTGACGACGTCGAGGAGGCTCAGGGGGCAAAAAGCGAGCCGGGCGCAGCAGATGTGAGCGAGGCAGGCGATAGCGAAACCACTGAGCGCGCCAAGGCGACAACCACCCCCAACCCGGAACTTTCCTTCCGTCAGCGCCGCATCGCCCAGCTGCTGAACTGGCTGCAGGTAAGCGCAGTACCCGCACCGATTTTGGTGTGGCTGTGGATTCTTCCCCTAGGCCTAGGCCGTGGCCTGGCTCGCGCCCTGGCTGGCCAGGGACAACTGGCACGAGACGAAATCGCCTCAGCCTACTGGCTGCTAAGCCACCCGCGGGTAGTGCATGGGCTGCGCACCCGGCTTATGCGCAACGCTCGCCTGCCCAGGCGCGCCCTAAACGAGCTGTACCTGCCTGCCAGTGAAATTCGCCAGGTCAATCGCGACCAGGTGCGTCAGCTGCGCCAACAGCGCGAACGCGAACAGGCCCCCAGTGAGCTCGAAAGCCGCGAACTAGCCTTCATCGCCCGCCGTCGGCTACAGGTTTTCAGCCTGCTGCTAGTGCTCACGTTAGGAGTGGGCGGCTGGTTGCTGCGCTCAGTGGCGTTAGCAGGCGCAGTTTCTGGCCACTTCACCTTTGGTTACGACTACTCCGTGCGCGAAGGCTGGCAGTTAGTCACCAGTAACTGGTTGCCCAGCGGCGACGGCGTGGCCACATGGCCGGTAAGTACCTTCATTCCTTTTGCGCTACTGCGCACAATCACTGCGCCCCTAGCCCTAACCAGCGCAAACCTGAACTATGTGCTGCTGGTGGCCTTCTTACCGCTGAGCCTGCTAGGCGCCTGGGTAGCAGCCGGGGCGCTAACCCGGCGTATCGCGCTGCGCGCCTGGGCGGCGGCTGCCTGGGTGATTAACCCGCTGAGCCTGACCTACCTGATGCAGGGGCGTATTAACTCGGCGCTAGTGCACCTACTGCTTCCCTTCGCCCTAGCTACCACCCTGCGCGGCCTGGGTTGGGCGCGCCGGGAAGCGGTGGCTCGCGGAACCGTGGGTTCACGTGAACACGATGAGGACGCCACTGAAGCTGAAGCCCCCGAAACAGCCCTGCCCCTGGCCCTGGCCCGCCCGCTCAAGCGTTGGGACGTTAACTACCATGCTCTGGCCAGCGCCGCCCTAGCCTGGGCTCTAATTACCTGTCTGGCCCCGCTAGTGGGCCCGGTGGTGGTGCTAATGATGCTGCTCTATGGGCTATGGCATCGCAGAGAATGGGTACGTTTAGCGGTTTTGGCCGCCCCCACCCTGGTGGTGTTACTGCCCACCGTTGGTGCCAGCTTGTCCTTGCTGCGCAGCGGTATGCGCGGTAGTGCCCTGGCGCTTACCTGGGGGCAAGCTGGTGAGCTTAACGGCCCGCCCCGCAGCCTCTACCAGCTGCTGATTGGTACTGATCTGAGCCCAGCTGGCTGGGTGCTGGCTGCCTTTACCGTGCTGTTGGCACTGGCTTTGATGGTTATCGGGGCGCTTAGTGGAATGCAGGCGCTAGCCCTGGCACGACTGGCCCTGTTTGGTTGGGTAGCTAGCCTGGCGCTGGTGGTGTTTGCCCATCGCTTTGGGCAGAGCCCCCTTGGCCTGGTCAGTTTTGCCTTCGCGCTGAGCCTGGCAGGGGCTTTGGCTAGCGCCGATGTGTTTAGCCGCGCTAAGCGTTTCACCCTGGCTCGTCCCGGCCGCACCATCACCGCCTTTAGCGCCTTAGCGATTTTGGCTGCCGGCGTGGGTGGCGTGTTAAGCGCCCCCCAACTGGAGGTCAGCCAAAGCTCCACGCAGCTAAACGCGATTGGTTTAGAGTCCCAGCGTTCAACCACTAAGCAGCGGGTTTTGTACCTTTCCAGCCAGGCAGATCAGCTGCGGGTGCAGTTGTGGCGTGGCGACGGCGTCCAGCTGGCTGATGTGGCTCCGGCCAGTGTCATTAACGCATCGCGCAGCTACGATGAAGCTAACCTGGCTTTGCTTAGCAGCGTTGGCGCGCTACTTAAAGGCCAGCAGTCAGGGGCTGTCGATAGCCTAGCTAGCCACGGTGTCAGCCTGATTTTGCTGCAAAAAGGCCAGTCCACCGCGATTGCGGCAGATACCGCCAGTGCCCTGGACGCCACCCCGGGCCTGGAGCGTCTAGCTGACACCTCCACCGCCATGGTTTGGCGCGTTAACCCCTCCCATGCGGACTTGTCGGCGCGGGTGCATGTACAGGGCGCAGACAATACGGTCAAGGCAGTTTCTGCCTCTCTACTCACTTCTGGAGCTCAGCTGCCGGCCAGTTCTGCTAGCCGCACCCTGATTCTTAACGAACGTGCCTCTAGCCATTGGAAAGCTAGCTTCAATGGTCAGGCTTTAACCCCCACCAAGGTGGATAAGTGGCGTCAAGCCTATGTTTTGCCCTCCCAAGCTGGGCGCGTTGAAATCAAGTACGGCACTAGCACCCCGCTGGGATTGGCCTTGATGGTTTTTGCCGGGCTCTATGTGTTGGCAGCCGTGCCGTTTAGGAAGCAGTCATGAAGCAGCTCAAAGTATTTACCCGCCCTGAGCGTCTAACCTGGAAGGGCGCCCTAGCTAGCGTGGGGGCCCTGGCATTGACCTGCTCTGGGGGAGCGCTGGCCTGGCAGGCTAATGGCTGGTCGGTATATAAATATGCGCCCGGTATTGAGCAAACGGTTACCGTCACCAGTGCTAGTGATGATCTGATTTGCCCTGCTAGCGCCGAAAATAACCTACAGGCTCCGGCTTACACCCAGCCGGTGGGCTACACCCTAAGCGTTGGCGACATTAAACGCGCCGGCGGTAGCCAGGCTTACGTTAAGGATGGCGTGGTCTCTAGCTACGACATTTCAGGCGCCACCATTAAGCTGGATCAGTCCGCCTCCCGAACTAAAGTGGGAGGGGCCATGGTGGCTTACTCTGATAGTGGAGACCTGCGTTCTTTAACTGCCGGAGGTTGCATTCAAAGCTCGGTGACCAGCTGGATTGTTGGTGGGGCCACTATTGTGGGTAGCTCCTCGACGCTGTATGTGGCTAACCCGGGTAACACCACTGTTAACGTTAAGGTAACCGCCTGGGGTGCTAGCGGCGAGATTTCCTTGCCTAGTGACGGCCAGCTGTCTATTGCTCCCGGTAAAGCCACCCAGTTGGCTTTGGAAAACTCTGCCGACGCCGACCCTCAGCTAGCTTTACGGGTACAGGCTGAAGGTGGTCGCGTGGCCGCCTGGGTGGCCTCACAAAAGCTCGACGGCGAATCTGCGGCAGGTAGTGACATTATTACTTCTACGGCCTCGGCGGGCACTTCACTGACTATTGGGGCGCTAAGTATTGATAAGGCTGCCTCGCAAATCACCCCCCAGGCAGCTGCTGCTGATGCCGCTGCGACGCCGTCGCCCAGCGCAGCTGTCAGCGCCACAGCTACCCCCAGCGCTAAAGCCACTGCCAAAGCGAGTGCAAAAGCTAGCAGCGCTGCTAAAGCAAGTGCCACCCCCAGCGCTAAAGCGAGTGCCAAAGCTACCGCTAAGCCCAGCGCCACTGCGACCCCCAGCGCTACTGCGACTACAGCCGCTGCGACGCCGTCGCCCAGCGCAAGCGCAGACAGCCTGGACCTAAGCGGGGCCCTTAACGAGCCGCGCCTGCGGGTGCTTAACCCCGGGGACAAAACCGCGCATGTGAAAGTAACCCTGCTGGGTAAAAGCGGGCCGGTAGAATTTGCGCCCGCCAGTGCCCTAAATGTTAAAGCCGGCCAAGTGGCTGACCTGCCGCTAGGTGGGTTAGCCCAGGGTACTTACGGTGTAAAAATCGACTCTGACCAGCCGGTAAGCGCCGCCGCATTGTCTACCTCGCAGGGTAGTGAATACCCGGAGCTGTCAGGCCAGCACATTCACGATTTCACCTGGTCGCAGGCCCAAACTGGCCAGGGTGGGGTGGCTATGCTGCCGCGCCAAGACGTAACTAGCCAGCTGCTGCTAACTAACCCCTCAGCCCAGCCCAAGCAGGTCACGCTTAGCGCGATCGGCTCTAACTGGACCAGCACGCTGACCTTGCCGGCGCTGTCAACCCAGGTGGCGCAGGTTCCTGAAAGTGTGCAGGCGGTTAGTGTTAGCGGCGCAGTTCCAGCCACCTTGGTTAGCCGCGAAACCTCTGGTGATCAGGCAGGCACACTGATCTCGGTGATTGACCGCATTGAAGTAACTGAAGCCACCGCCCAGCGGCGTATTCGGCTGTAGTGCTCGCTTAGTAATCAGGGTCCAGGTCTTGGGGTAAAACCCCAAGGGCCTGGGCACACTGCTCTAACAACACTATATAAAGCACCTCTTGTAGCTGCTCAGGGCTAATGCACTGGGAGCGAATAGGGCGCTGGTAGAGCACAATTCGGGCGTGCAAACCTGCTTTATGTTCAGCCGGGAAGAACCGGGCCAGGCAGGTGGCATCCTCCCAGGGGGCCGGATCTGAGGCCGGCACTGCCTCCACTGCCAGCTCAACTTGGCCAAGCTTATGGTGGCGCTGGGAGAGCTCCCTAAAAATCTCCACTGCGACCTGATCAAACTGGGCTGAGCGAGTATTCCAGCCCGGGTGGTTGGGGCGCAGTAGGGGTAGACCCAGGTTTCGCCCGTGGCGCGCGCGTCTACGTGCGCGTTTAGCACGAGCCGCCCCACTGAAACCAGGTGAGGCGGCTACGCGTACATATAGATTACGGCGAGCAATCTGAGGGTCTTTCACGCCCTCAGTTTACTCAGCTCAGGCGCTACGGCGAGAGCGCAAAACCAGCGCGCCCGTACCAGTAGCCAACAGAGCCAGGGCTACTAGGCCGCTAGCAGCATCCAAACCGGTGATAGCCAGCTTAGAAGAGTGCACAGCACCAGTCTTAACCTTGGCGTTAGCGCTAGGCAGCTTGTCAGTTACCAACACGCCAGCGTCAACCGGGGCAGGTAGCGGTGAAGGCTTAGCGGGCACAACCGGCAGCGGCGAAAGCGGGGTCCTAGGCTCCTGCGGGATAGCGATAGCCGTGGGCTCCTGGGTGGGGGCCGCAGTAGGCTCCCGGGTAGGTTCCGCAGTGGGCTCCTGGGTGGGGGCGGCTGGCGCTGTCTGGGTGGGGACAGGTGTGGGGGTTGCTGCCGGGCCTAAATACACAGCCTGAATATAGGCGTTGGGGCCAAAATCAGCGGCGCTAGCAGGCGTTTCCTTGGTGGCGTTGTCTGCGCCAGCTACCAAAATAGGGGTTTCGGTAGGCCACGCGCCAGAGAAGGCCACAGAAATACCAAAGCGAGTACCTGGCTGCTTAGCTTTAATGGTGGTCACCTGGTCACCCAAACCGCTGATGGGGTGAGAACCAGCGGTAAAAGCAGTGGTCGGGAAGTAGTAGACCTCGCCGTCGCCTGCATGGGGGGCACCTACAGCCACCAAATTAGGCTTACCCTCACGGGCAAAAGAAGCCACTGACCAGCCAGAGCCGGTGCCGGTAAGCACCGCAACATTGGGGTCAGTCTGGTTAGCGCTGTTAATCGTGTAGGTGCTGTGACCGCTATAAAGCAGCGCCACGCCGCCATTAAAACCAATCAGGGTGTCATCGTAGCCATCGCCGTTAACGTCTCCGGCGCTAGCAGCTGTAGTGGCCTTACCCAGGTAGGTGTTGCCTTCCAGAGTGATTTCAACGGCCCTACGGAGAGGGTCGTCTAGGTCAGGATAGCTTATAATATCGGCTACTAACCAAGCTTTACCGTGCTTGCCATTAGCGTCAGAGGCGGTAATCACGTAGTTGGTATGGCCACCAACATCAACATTGCTGACGGGTTGAATGGAATCAAAGAACATGCCTGTAGGGCTGTACAATTTCCGGTTGGTCGTAGCGTAATCGTTTAAATCTTTATCGCCCCGACTATCAGCATTCAGAAGATAAGCCACTGAGTGGTCGCCTTCAGGGTTAAGTACGACGATGTCACTAAGGTACTCGCCGTCGTATTTTTTATTCGCGTAGACGGCTGAGAAGTTGGTGGTACCCGGGGTACCGGTGATAGTGAAGCCCTGGCCTTTTTCTGAGAGCTTGGTGTAATCAACGTCAGAAAAGTCAGTCCTGCCGTAAATTAACCAAGCTTTACCGGCAGTTGATGAGGAAACCAGTATCTCATCTTTGCCATCATGGTCAACGTCAGCTACGCAGGAGACAGAAACATTAGGTGAAGCAGGAATCTTGAAGCTGCTTGTGCCCGCCACCGGCATTTTGCCGCCAGGGTTGCCGCCCGGAATGACGGTGACCAAGCCGGAAGGGGAGGCCGTAACGATGTCTTGCTTACCAGAGCTGGTAGAGCCATAGCCCCTGCCATCGCCATTGACATCACAGAACCGATCCTTGGCGATGGTAGAGCCGATCTGCGTACCTACCCAGGTACGCTCGTTTTCGACAGATTGTTCAGGGGCTGCATTAGCTAGCGTGGGGAGCGCTAGAGCTGCAATGCAAAGCCCAGCTAGCGCACTGTTGCGACGCCGGTTTGCGGCGAGTAACCACGACGGGACCATGGCTTCCTCTCTTAAGGGAGTAATTAACCTGTGTGTATCCTAGCAAAGCTGATAAAAGGCTGTTAGCGATTAGGTCCTAAAGAGACCGTGTTGTAATACAAATCAACCTCGGGGGATTTGCATACCCTTACTTTGTTACACGCCGGTGGCGCAAAAAGCGTTCAGATAGTGATATCGGCGGTATGGTTTTAGTGGCACTTTGTTAGTAATGGAACGGCATTTGCCCTAAGGTTAGGAAATTATAATTGAGCAAACGTGAAACCTATCGCCGTGGCCCAGTGCTGCTGCGTGGTAGCCAGATCCCGCGAGACACCTCCGACGCTCGCCTGTTAGCTAGTTCCGACGACGCCGCCTGGCTGCATGAGGACCCCTGGCGGGTGTTGCGTATCCAGTCTGAGTTTGTAGAAGGCTTTGGGGCGCTTACTGGCATTGGCCCGGCTATCAGCGTCTTTGGTTCAGCCCGCACTCCTAAAGACGCGGCCGCCTATGAGCAAGCTCGCGCTGTAGGGGCCGGTTTAGCTAATGCCGGTTATGCGGTTATCACCGGTGGTGGTCCGGGCATGATGGAAGCGGCTAACCGTGGGGCTCATGAGGTGGGCGGTTTAAGTGTTGGCTTAGGAATTGAACTGCCGCACGAGCAAGGCCTAAATGAATATGTTGATTTAGGCGTTAACTTCCGCTATTTCTTTGCGCGCAAAACTATGTTCATTAAGTATTCGGATGGTTTCGTGGTTATGCCAGGGGGATTTGGCACCATGGACGAATTGTTCGAAGCTACTACCTTAGTGCAAACTCAAAAGGCCCGTTCTTTCCCAATTGTGCTAGTAGGACAAGATTATTGGGGGCCATTGTTAGATTGGATGTCTACCACAATGGTTGCGGAAGGCATGATTAGTGCTGATGACATGAATTTATTGCAGCTAGCTGATAATGCTGAGCAGGCGGTTGACCTGGTGGTTTCTGGTGCTAGCGCCAGAATTTCCGCTAAAGCCGCAGAAAACCGCGCTCATCGCCGTGCTGAGCAGGGCTGATAGCATTAAATAGCAGCCATGAAATTTGGTGTTTTTACGCACCTAGCGATCACATTTAAAGGTTCACAAGACTATACTGGAAACAGTTGAGTGTGCGTTTTGGGATCCATGCTCGTGATTCGCGAAAGGTGATGCCATGGCAGCCATGAAACCTCGGACTGGTGACGGTCCGCTTGAGGTAGTCAAGGAAGGTCGTTCCATCATTATGCGCATGCCTCTAGAAGGCGGCGGCCGACTGGTGCTTGAGATTAGCCCCGAAGAGGTCAAAGACCTCGCCGCAGCGTTAGAGACCATCTAAGTCTTAGCGCTAACGCATATACATAAAGGGTCACTCTTGGTGAGTGACCCTTTTGCTTTAAATGGCGCTTTTAAGCCAATTTTGCGTAGTTTAAAGCTCGACGCCGGCTGCGGCCGGGGCAGGGCGTTTGGCGGCGTTAGCGGCCCGTAAAATGTCGCGCGGGCTTAGCTCCACCTGGCTACGTAGCTGCGCTAGCAGGGCCGCATCAGCATCGGTTAGGGGAGCTAGGGCGATACTGGCTGCGGCAGCGTCTATGGCCTGCGCAGTGGGGGCGGTGTCCGCTGAGGCGTCAGCGTTGGTTGAAGCCTCGCTGTCAGCATCGCTAGGCTCAACGTCAAGACTCTGGCCCTCTAGTGCCTGGTTGAGTGCGTTAGCGGAGTTGTCGGTGTCTACTTGGGCACTAGTGACCGAGTCGGGCGGGTTTATGTAGGCAGTGTCATCAAAATCGCCGCTGTCGGCGCCAGCAGTGGCGGCTGGGGCGAAATCGGTCTCAGCGCTGGCTGCGTCAGTAGCCTGTGCGCTAGCGTCGGCGCTGGCCTGTTCAGCGTCAGTGTCAGCCGCGCTGGCCTGTTCAGCGGTAACCCCGGCGGTGTCATTAGTATCAGTGGGCTCAGCCAGGGGAGCTTGCCCAGGCTGGGACTGCAGGGCATCGCGGCCGCTAGTGGCGACGTCGTCGGCTACAGAAACCGTGTCGGTGACAGTTTCTTTAAGGGCCTCAAGCGGATTGCTCAGATCACGCTTAATAGCCTCAAGATCCTCACCCATAACGTCACGCACAATTTTGCGCGGGTCGTAATTGCGCGGGTCAAAATCAGCCAGCTTCAGATCTGACAACTCTGGGCCTAGCTCCTCGCGTACCGAAGCCTTAGCGCCTTCCAAGCTCACGCGGGCTTTACGCACAAACTGGGCGAAAGTACGCGTGTATTCAGGCAGCCGGGAGGGGCCGATCACCACCATGATCACCAGCAGGATTACTAGGAACTCGCCACCGCTAATACCAAACACGTCTCCTAGTATAAATTCCCCTATGCAGCTGCGGCGCCTAACCGGGGCCAATTTATGCCCTAGGAATGATGGCCTTGCCCACCTGGTGAGCTAGTTGGCCATATTTTCTTCCTTAAGGCGATACTATGTAAGCGCTGTTCCCACCCGTCATATGCCAGGAGTGTCTGTTGCGTGCTGATAAAAACCTCACCTGGGTCTATACCGAGGAGCAGGCTTTCGAAGACGAGGTGCTGACGCTGGCCCGTCTGCGCGGCACTGAACTGGGGGCCACCCCGGTCTCCAGCGGTACAGGTGCAGCGCTGCGTATGCTGGCAGCCGCATCGCGAGCCAAGGCTGTAGCTGAGGTTGGTACCGGGGTTGGAGTCTCAGGCTTGTGGTTGCTTTCAGGCATGGGTTCCGACGGCGTACTAACCACCATTGATCTGGAGGCTGAACTACATCGCCAAGCTAGGCGCATGTTTATGAATGCCGGTTACCAAGCTTCGCGTTTCCGCATGATTAACGGACGCGCCAGCGACGTGATGCCACGTATGGCAGCCAACTCTTACGACATGGTGGTACTCGATTGCGGCCCCAGCGAAAGCGCCAACCTAGTCAACATGGCGCTACGTATGCTGCGCGTAGGCGGCATCCTAGCCATCACGCGCGCGCTATGGAACGACAATGTGGCTGACCCGGCCCGTCGCGATCCGCAAACCGTAATCATGCGTCAACTGGGGCGTGAACTTATCGCTCACGAGCAGCTGCTGACCAATATCCTGCCAGTGGGCGACGGCTTGCTAGTTAGCGTCAAACTCAGCTAGAGACCCAAACCCGGCTAGAGAACCAAACTGATTAGACCTAATTAGAGCCAAAACTGGTTAGGGCCGAAACTGGTTAGGCTCAAGACTGGTTAGACCGAATTGGACGTGGGGGGCCCGCTTGCAATGCAAGCGGGCCCCCCACAGCTTGGTTTGGTAAATGTTTGGTTTGCTAAAGGAGCATTTGTAAAAGCGCAGATTAAGGCGCGGTGTCTTTAGACTGGGCTGACGCCTAGGCTACGGCCAGCCAGGCCGCGTGCGCGGTGACCGAGCTTGCGCGCCACCCCAGCTAGGCCCTGGGCGGCGCTGGAGCCAGCGGCGGGGCGGCCGTCGTCGGCAATAGAAGCCGGCACCCCACAGTCAGAGCCTTCGCGCACATTAATGTCCAGTGGCAGCTGCGCTAGCACCGGCACTTCATAACCCAGCTCGCGGCTTAGGTTAGCGGCCACCTGGGCGCCCCCGCCGGAACCGAAAATCTCTAGGGTGGTGCCGTCAGGCTGCTCAATGTAGGACATGTTCTCGATTACCCCAACCACCTTCTGCTTGGTTTGGCTGGCAATCAGGCCAGTGCGCTCAGCCACCTCAGCGGCAGCGGCCTGTGGGGTGGTTACTACCAAAATCTCGGCGTTAGGTAGCAGCTGAGCCACCGAAATGGTTACGTCACCGGTTCCCGGAGGTAGATCTAGCAACAGCACGTCTAGATCGCCCCAGAACACGTCGGTGAGGAACTGCTGCACGGCGCGGTGCAGCATCGGGCCACGCCACACCACTGGCTGGTGTTCTCCCACAAACATGCCGATAGAAATAACCTTCACCCCGTGGGAAACCGGGGGCACAATCATGCCGTCAAGCTGGGTAGGTACGTGGTCCACACCCAACATGCGGGGGATAGAGAAACCGTAAATATCGGCGTCAACCACGCCAACGTTGAGTCCCTGGGCGGCCATGGCGGCAGCTAAGTTAGCGGTTACCGAAGATTTACCAACGCCGCCCTTACCGGAGGTGACCGCATAGACGCGGGTTAGGTTGCCGGGCTTGGTGAAAGGAATTTCGGGCTCGGCCACGCCACCACGTAGCTTTGTGCGTAGGGCGGCGCGCTCCTCGTCGTTCATAACCCCCAGCTCCACCTTGACGCTGGTTACGCCAGCGACGGCGCCAACCTCGCGTTGGGTGTCAGCGGTTAGGGTGTCTTTAAGCGGGCAACCTGCCACGGTGAGGTTCAAACCGATAGTAACTGCGCCGTCGTCGGCAATATCAATAGAACGCACCATGCCCAGCTGCGTAACTGGGCGGCGAATTTCAGGATCAATGACGCGCTCTAGAGCGGCCTCAATAGCCTCTTGGGTGGGTAGTGTCATGAGCTAATACTAAAGCCCAGCTAACACTTCTATTGAACCGGTGTGGTCATAGATCACATTTGAGATATCTAGCAGCGAAAAAGCTGCCGCCCCCAAAAGGGTGTTAGCTGGGCTGCTAGACGCCGTCTAGTCGTGGTTGGAAGTAGGCTTGTTTTGCTGTTGGCACTGCTGATCTAACTGATGCTGCTGATCTAACTGCGCCTGGCGCTGAGCGAACTCTGCTTGCTGCTGGGCGGCGGCCTGGATCAGGTTACGTTCCTCAGCCACAATCTCCATCAGCAAGTCACGCATTTCTGAACGCACAAAGTCGCGGGTGGCCACATCGTTCATAGCTAGACGCAGCGCCGCAATTTCACGGGTCAGAAACTCAGTGTCAGCCAGGTTGCGCTCAGCGCGCTGACGGTCTTGCTCAGCAGTTACGCGGTCACGGTCATCTTGGCGGTTCTGCGCCAACATAATCAGCGGCGCTGAATATGAAGCCTGAGTAGAAAAAGCCAGGTTAAGCAGGATGAATGGGTACTCATCCCAGGCATAACCCACGCTAGCTAGGGCCACATTCGCAACGATCCAGGCGGTTACGAAAATGGTCATATACAGCACGAATGAGGGCGAACCCATAAAGCGGGCGGTGGCCTCAGCAAAACGGCCAAAACCGTCCTTATCGCCGCTGCTGCGCCGCCACGGCTTCCAGCCGCGTCGTGAAGGGTCTAGGGGAGTGTCTAGAGAGTCAGCCATTTGCACTCTTTTCGATGGCCTCATCGGTTACGTCATCGTCAGCGTCACGCCAGTCATCGGGCATGAGGTGGTCCAAAACGTCATCGACGCTGACGGCTCCCACCAGGCGGTCTGCATCATCTACTACAGCCAAGGCGGTTAGGTTATAGGTAGCCAAAATACGGGTAACCGTACCAATAGAGTCACCCGGGGAAACTGATTCCAGATCCCGATCAATAATGGAGCCCACCAGGGTTTGGGGAGGCTCACGTAGGGCCCGCTGTAAATGCACCACGCCAATAAAACGACCAGTAGGCGACTCTAGTGGGGGACGAGCCACAAAACCCATGGTGGCCAGGGCCGGGCTGCCCTCCTCCTTACGGGCGTGGGCCAGGAAGGTGGCCACAGTGGCCTCGGGAGGCAAAATAATAGGTTCAGTGGTCATCAAACCACCTGCGGTGTAGTCGTCATAAGCCATCAGGCGGCGCACGTCGGCAGCCTCATCGGGCTCCATCAAGGCCAGCAGGGCTTCAGCTTTAGGTAAGGGCAGCTCAGAGACTAGGTCGGCGGCGTCGTCAGGCTGCATAACATCCAAAACGTCGGCGGCGCGTGGGGCCTCAAGCTTAGACAAAATAGCTAGCGAATCCTCAGCCGAAAGCTCCTCCAGGGCGTCAGCTAGGCGCTCATCGGTTAGGGCTGTGGCCACTTCAAGGCGGCGGGTGGGGGGTAGCTCATGCAAGGCATCAGCCAAGTCAGCGGGCTTTAGATCCTCCATGGTGGCCAGCAGCGCGCTAACCCCCTGCTCATTGGGGCGCAGCGACAGGCCAATGACGTCGCCCACCTCAACGGTGAAAGTTTCGCCTTTGCGTAGCCCCAGGCGCCCAGTGACCGGGCGCTGCACAAATAGGCGCGTCACATTCCAGTCATGGTTGCGGTCTTTTTCGATGCACACATCGCGAATTTCCACGGTGCCCGACCCGTCACGCAGGGTTACGCGCTTATCTAAAAGCTCACCCACCACCAGGGTCTCTAGTGAACGCTGGGAGAAACGACGCATATTAAGCACGCCGGTAGTAATTACCGCCCCCGGTTCCATGGCGGTTACGCGGGAAAGGGGCACAAATACTCGACGGCGCCCGGGCACCTCAACTACCAGTCCCACTGCACGGGGAGCTGCGCGCAGGTTAATTAAAACGACGACGTCAACTACTTTGCCTACCTGATCACCAAGTGGGTCAAAGACCGCTGTGCCGGCTAAACGAGCGATGTAGACGCGGGTTGCGGAACGGGTACGCATAACCTCCATGCCCTCAGGTTAGCCCCCTAGCTATGGCCAGAGCTAACCACAAAAGTGTGAAAAGATCGGCTAAATAAACCAAATAGTTTTGGGGTGGCACCTCTTTAGTAAGTGCCACCCCAAAACCTAGATTAGCCAGTAAAGACAGTTTTAATGGCTAAATTTCACCGGTCTTAACTACGTATCAGCCGCGCAGAGAACGTACCCAGTTTTCGACGTCGTCGGTGTCACGCGGAATATCGGCGGTGATGCGACGGGCGCTGCCATCAGGGTCAATGACAATGTCGTCCTCAATACGCACAGCCTGGCCGCGCAGCTCCTCAGGTACCTGCAGGTCATCGGCGCGGAAGTACAGGCCCGGCTCAATGGTGAAGCACATGCCCGGCTCTAGCAGTGCATCCATGTACATTTCACGCCGTGCCTGGGCGCAGTCGTGCACATCCAGGCCCAGGTGGTGGCTGGTGCCGTGCACCATCCAGCGGCGGTGGTACTGGCCCTCAGCCGAAAGCGACTGGGCCGCAGTGACGCCCTCAGGCAGGCAGCCCCAAGACTCTAGACGCTCAGCTAGAACCTCCATGGCGGCGTTGTGCAGGTCGCGGAAACGCACCCCGGGCTCGTTAGCCTTAGCGAAAGAAGCATCGGCGGCGTCGAGAACTGCCTGATAAATCTTGCGCTGAGCCTCAGAGAAAGTACCCGAAACCGGCAGGGTACGGGTCACGTCAGCGGTATAGAGCGAGTCCACCTCGGCGCCGGCGTCAACCAGCACCATGTCAGACTCAAGCACGCGCCCATCGTTGTTAATCCAGTGCAGCGTGTTGGCGTGGTTACCGGAGGCGGCAATGGTGTCATAGCCCAGGCCGTTACCCTCTTCGCGGGCCACGGCGCCAAAAGCACCCTCCAGCACACGCTCACCACGCCAGTGCTCAGTGGCGCGCGGCAGGGAACGAATCAGCTTTTCAAAACCGGACTTGGTGACCGAGACAGCCAGTTCCAGCTGCTCAATTTCCCACGGGTCCTTAATTAAACGTAGCTCAGCCAAAGCCTCTAGCAGCTTGGCGTCGTTAGCGGCGTTAACCTGGGCGTCTACTGCACCGTTTTGGCTGCGCACCTGGTTAACCAGCTCAGTGACGCTGGGGTCAGCCTCGCTAACCACACACAGTTCTAGCGTGCCCGCATCCTTAGCTAGGGCGTCACCTAGAGAGTCAATGTGGGCGCAAGCGATACCGGTGGCGTGCTCAACTTCCTCCAGGGAAGGACGCACCCCTACCCACAGCTCGCCGTAGCGCGGGTCGCCATAAAACTCTTCGCTTGAACGCGAAGCGCGCGGACGGAAGTAAAGCACAGCGGTGTGAGTGGGGCCCTCGCCGCCGTCACGGATAGGCTCAAGCACCAGCACGGCGTCGGGCTCAAAATCAGTGCCGGTACCGGTCAGGTGAGCAAAAGCCGAGTGCGGGCGGAAGCGGTAATCGCAGTCATTGTTACGCACCTTAAGCGGGCCGGCAGGAATCACTAGGCGCTTGTTGGGGAACAGCTTGCCCAAAGCCTCACGGCGGGCAGCAGCCCAAGGGGCAGACTCGTTACGACCCTGCGTGTTTTCCGGGCGCGGGCCCCAGTTGGAACCAATGAACTCGCGGAAAGCGGAGTTGGCGGGCTGACGTGAACGGTTGTTACCACGGTCAGCTAAAGTCTGGTTGTCGCTGGAAGCGGCGGATTTTTCCTCAGTCATAAAGCCATCATAAGCCGTTTAACGCGCTGGGCCCTAAGCTGTCTAATAGGCTGGGACTAAGTTGGCAGCGAGGCGTGCTTGGGTGCTGGCAGTAACCGGCCTTTTAACAACCGGGTGAGCCTAACGGCGCCTGAGCCCCCTAGGCCATACAATCCAATTGTGCGCATTGATCCTCATACTCATTCAAGTTGTTCCGATGGCACCCAAACCCCAGCACAGTTAATCGCTTCCGCTCTCGAATGCGGCCTGGACGTTATTGGGTTGACCGACCATGACACCACAGATGGATGGCACCAAGCTGCGCAAGCAATCGAAGGCACCAGCCTGAAACTGCTGCGCGGCATGGAAATTTCCTGCTCCTACCAGGGAATTACCCTGCATCTGCTCTCTTACCTACACGACCCCGACAATGTGGCTTTAAATCGGGAGCTTAGGCGCTCGCATGAAGCCCGCCATGAGCGCGCCCGCCTTATGGTTGAGCGACTAAGCAAGGATTACCCCATCACTTGGGAAGAAGTTGTCGCTCAGACAGCTCCCGGAGCCACTTTGGGACGCCCTCACATTGCTGACGCGCTGGTAGCTGCCGGGGCTTTTAAAAACCGCAGCGAGGTTTTTGCTGGCCCGCTTAAGCCTGGCTCGCCCTACACCGTGGAGCGTTACGCCCCCGACCCGGTCAAAGCCTGCGCCCTGGTACGCGAGGCTGGGGGAGTGCCGGTGGTGGCTCACCCGCGCGCCGCTAGCCGCAGCAAGCGCCTGATTCCCGACGAGGTTTTTGCCCGCATGGCTGAGGTTGGTTTGGCTGGGCTTGAGGTTTACCACCGCGATCACGACGACGCCGCCCGCGCCCAAGCCCTGCGTCTTGCTAAGGATCTGGGGCTGGGAATTAGTGGTTCAAGCGACTACCACGGGGCTGGTAAGCCCAACCGTTTAGGCGAAAACCTGATGCCGGTAGAGTTTTACGAGCTCATTGTGGATCAGGGTCTGCTGCCCATTTTGGAGGGATAGTGGAAATCTTTGATCCCTATGTGTTTGCTACCTCGCTAGCTACGCTGGTAGTTATTCAAGACCCGGTGGGGGCCATCCCGATCTTCCTGTCACTAACTGGCAAACAGTCCGATACTCAGCGTAAAAGATCTGCCCGCACAGCTACGCTAGTTAGCCTTGGCGTAATTTTAGTATTCGCTTTAGCTGGACGCTACATTCTAGAATTTCTAGGCATTAGCGTGCCTGCTTTGCAGCTATCTGGTGGTCTGTTGCTACTGTTGGTGGCCTTGGAGCTGCTTACTGACAAAATGGATGAAAATCCTGACCCTGACGCTACCGGCGGGGTTAACGCAGCCCTAGTGCCCCTAGGTACGCCCCTACTGGCTGGGCCCGGTGCGATTGTGGCTGCCATGGTGGCAGCTGATTCTTCTGGCTCCACCGCCGGTTGGATTAGTGTGGGTGTGGCTATTGTGATGTCACACGTGATCATTTGGCTCACCCTGCACTTCTCCACGGTGCTTAACCGGATTCTTAAGCAGTCTGGTATCACCCTGCTAACCCGTATTGCCGGTTTGCTGCTGGCAGCTATTGCGGTGCAGATGATGGTGGACGCGGTAGAGACCTTCGTGAAGCAGTTCGGGGCCTAGCTTCAGCAGTGGGCCCTGCTGCGCGGGCGGCCAAAACCAAGAACAAACCCCCGGCTCGTTAGAGCACGGGGGTTTGCGGCGTTTAAAGGAGCCTACCTGAGCCAGTGTACTCCTTAGAGCTCACTCAGTGGGTTTTAAGAAGTTACCCAGTTTTTGTGGCTTGGCTAGCAGGCTTAACCAGCAGCCTTGGCTAGCAGGCTTTTCGGCAGGCTCCTAGCCGGCTTCAAGCTGGTTTTGTCCAGTTAGTTTTACTCAGCTTTAGTGCGGCGAGCACCGCGAGTGCGCTTACGGGGACGACGCGACTTAGCCTGCTTAGTGCGCACGGCGTCGTCGGCCTTACGGTGAGCGCGCCCCCGACCCCGAGAGCGGCCGCGAGAACGGGCGGCAGCGCGAGAGCCAGTGGTGCCCAGATCCTCAATGTATTCAGCGCTTAAACCCTCACGCTTACGCTGCGAGCGCGGCAGGCGGTTACCCACATTCTCAGGAATATCCAGGTCACTGTAGAGGTGGGGACTGGTGTGGTAGGTCTCTACCGGCTCCTTATACTCCAAGCCAAGTGTCTTGCAGTTCAGGCGCCAACGCGGCAGGTCCTCCCAATCCACAAAGGTGACCGCCGTGCCGTGCTTGCCGGCGCGCCCAGTGCGGCCGATGCGGTGCACATAGGTCATGGCGTCTTCGGGGCACTCATAGTTAATAACGTGGGTGACGTCGTCGACGTCGATACCACGGGCGGCCACGTCGGTAGCTACCAGCACATCCACCTTGCCGTTACGCAGGGCACGCATTGCCTGCTCGCGGGCGCCCTGGCCCAAGTCACCATGCAGCGCGGCCACGGCGAAACCCTGCTTGGCCAGCTCGTGGGTGACTGTGTCGGCGGTGCGCTTGGTGCGGCAGAAAATAATGCAGCCTTCGCGCTCGCGGGCCTGCAAAATACGGCAGATAACCTCCACCTTGTTCATGGCGTGCACGCGGTAGGCGTACTGGGAGACGCTGCGCACTGTGAGGGTCTCGTCTGCGGGATCTTCCTGGGCCCGAATATGGGTGGGCTGGTTCATGTAGCGCCTGGCCAGGGCAATCACTGCGGCCGGCATGGTGGCGCTAAAGAGCATGGTTTGGCGGTCGGGGCGGGTGGCGGCCAGGATCTTTTCCACGTCGGGCAAGAAACCCAGGTCAAGCATTTCGTCGGCCTCATCAAGTACCACGGTGGTGACGTGGTCTAGACGCAAAATGCCGCGATTAATCAGGTCTAGTAGGCGCCCGGGGGTGCCCACAATAACCTCCGCACCAGCTTTAATGGCCTCGATTTGAGGCTCATAGGCGCGCCCGCCATAAACCTGGGCGATGCGCACGGTGCGGTATTTGGCGGCGGCGCTGAGCTCTTCAGCCACCTGCTTGGCCAGCTCACGGGTGGGCAGAATAACCAGGGCCTGGGCGCTGCCGGCGGCTGGGTCTTCATCCCAACCTTCCTCGCCGGGACCTAGGGTGTCCATTAGTAGCGGGATGCCGAAGCCTAGGGTTTTACCGGTACCGGTTTTGGCCTGACCGATAATGTCTGCCCCATCGAGCGCTACCGGCAAGGTTAATGCTTGGATCGGGAAGGGGTGGGTGATGCCGCGTTCATCTAGGGCCTTGGTGATTTCCTCTTCCACGCCGTACTGGGCGAAAGTTTTGGTCTCTAAATCAAGACTGTCGGCGGTGGCGCTGATGTCTGCGTCTACCTCATCGGGGCGCACAGCGGTGGCGGCAGCGGAGTTAATTAGGCCAGTGTCTACGGCCTCAATGTCAGTATTGTTCTCGCTCATATATGCCTTCAACTTTAGGCGCTTTTTTGGCTTTATGGCAGTGTAAATGGGGTAGTTCACGTCAGCGCCTCACTAATGTGAGCGGCTTTGACTAAACTGTTGCCATGGACACTGCTTCTAATGTTTCAGCCTCTGGGGCCCCCGCGTTTAATTTGGTGGCTGGGCTGGTTACCTGGTCTTTATCGGTGCAATCCATTCGCCTGGGCAAGGATGCTTATATGGCTCCCGACATGGTCACGCGGGCCGCGTTGATGCGGCTAAGTGCCCAAACCACGCAGGATTTTAAGGCGGTTTCTACCCGTAGTCGTGAGCTGGGGGTGGATGCGCTAGATAATGCGCAGCCGTTTATGGGGGCGCTGGGTGATTACGATGAGCGTACTCGCCCGGCTGACTGGCCTGAGCGCGTGCTTAAGACTTATTTGGGTATGGGTTTGCTGGGCGACTTTGCGGCCCACGCGGTTTCGCTGCTGCCCCCGGCGCTGGCCTCTGAGCTGGCGCCCTATCTGGATCACCGTGAGCTGGATGCTTTTGCTTCTGCCAGCATTTTGGGTGCAGCCGGTTCTGACCCGCAGCTGGCGGCCCGCTTGGGGCTGTGGGGGCGGCGCGTGGTTGGTGAGGAAGTGGGTACTTTCCACGCTTTGCTGGCACGTTTTAAGGGTTTAGCTGCCGACGACGCCGCTCGCCAGGGCTACCACGACGCCCTGTCTGCTGGGGCGGCCACCCGCATGAAGGGCCTGGGCCTGCGCGTATGAGGCTGGCTGCCTAAAAACTAACCCCACCGGCTTGGCCGGTGGGGTTTTGTGTGCGCCTCTAGCTGGCGGTGCGGCGCCTAGGGGCGCCTAAAGAGTGGCTACTTAGCGGCGCCTAAAGAATCAGAGGGCGAAGCCCACGCGACGCGGCTCGCTTTCACCTAGCACTACGTAGGCGATGGCTGAGGTGGGCACGTAAACCTTGCGGCCCTTGTCGTCGTCGAGAACTACGGCGGGGGAGCCCTGAGCGGCCTTGATAGTGGAAAGTACGCGCTCTTGGCTGTCATTGGTCTCGAAGGTTAGCTCGCGCGCAACGTTGGTGATGCCGATGGTGACCTGCATGTAAAGCTCCTAGTAAAGAAAGTAGTGGGCCGGCAGGGAATGCGGGAAATTTACTTACATAATGCTACTGCAATGCAAAAAATACACGAATTGGCGTGTATAAGCTGTGTTCCAATAGTTACATGAGCAAATTCTGCTTAACGCCGCCGTCGCAGCGCTTTGAGTTGCCACAACCAGATGCTTTCGCCACTAAAGTCTGCCAACTAGTTGGCGAAGGGCGAAATTTGGTGGCTTTGGGGGCGCCGGGCAGTGGCAAAACTACTTTAGCGGTCTCCTTGGTGGCCCAGGCGGTGGCGCAGGGGCGTCAAGCAGTGTTGCTTAGCCCCACGCGCGTGCGTGCAGATCAACTGCGCACCTATTTGGTGCAAGCCCAAACCCAGCTGGCCAGCCGCCAGGGCCAAGCGGCGTCGCAGTCACCCCAAACTCAGCCCAGCCCAGCCCAGACCGGTCCGGGGGCAGACTCAGGCGTCCCAGCGGATAAGTCCGGCCCGGCCCAGACCGGCCCGGCGGCGTCAGCCCAAACCTATACCCAGGATGCTGCGGGGGCCGCCCCGGCGGCGTCGGTGCAGGTGGACACCCCGCGCGTGTTTACCCCGGCGGCTTTTGCGCTGCGCATCCTAAGCCAGTGGTTTAGCCAGCGTCTACAACCCCTGCCAGCCCCGGTGTTGCTGATGGGCGCTGATGAGGACGCCGCCCTAGAACAGCTAATTGGCCAGGTCAGCTGGTCTCAACCAGCTGAAGTAACCCAAACACGCGGTTTTCGCGCCCAAATCCGTAACCTGTTCTCGCGCTGCGGTGAGCTGGGGGTTGACTACCAGCTGCTAGAGCAACTGGGCCAGGCCGCCCAGGTACAGCTGTGGTGTGAGGCGGCGCCACTGTTAAAACTGTGGGACAGCCAAAGTGACATCAGCGCCGCCAACCGGGCCATGGCGCTGAAACTAGATACCGCCCGCCTGCAAGATCGGGCCCTATATGCGCTAGAGCATTGGTATCAAGCCGATGTAACCGCTCCGCCGCAGCTGCCAGATCTGGTGGTGGTAGACGACTACCAAGACTGCACGGCGGCCACCGCCCGCCTACTGCACGCTTTAGCTGCCCTAAACCTTGGCGAGGCTGAGGGACAAGGCTGGTCGGCTGGCCAGATGCCAAGCGCTGGCCTCGGTGGCGCCAGTGGCGCGCAAGGACCTGGCAGCCGCAGCAGTGCGAATGGATCTGGTGACGCCACTGGTGCGGGGGAGCCTGGCGACGTCGGCGTGACTAGCCCCGGCGACGTCGAGCACAAGGACGGACGCGGCACCCAAATAGTGGTGCTAGGCAACCCCGACGAGGCGGTTGAAACCTTCCGTGGCGGTGACCCACTAATGCTGGCCAGCGCCGCACGCGATTTTGACGCCGTCGCCCTAACTCTGCCGCAAGTGCATCGCGGCTCACGCCAAATCGCTGCTCTAATTGAACTGGCCGTGCAGCAAGTACAGGTAGCCGGATGCATCAGCCAACGCCGCCCCAATTACCAGCATTTGGCGCAAAACAGCCAAAGCGTGTGCTTCAAAATAGCCCCAGATGACACTGTCCAGGTGGGTGCCGTGGCCGCGCATATGCGCTCACTGCATCTAGAGCAAGGCCTGGCCTGGGGGCAAATGGCGGTGATTGTGCGCCAAAGCAGCTCGGTGGAGTTGATCCGTCAAGAACTACGGCGTGGGGGAGTGCCCCTAGCTCCAGACACCCCCGCCCTACTGCTGCGCAGTGAACCAGCCGCGAAGGCCCTACTTGACTGCGCCCGCGCCGCCCTAGAGCAGCTACTGGGCGTGCCGGTGGTGCAAGAAGAAGCAGCCCGCGCCCTGCTACTAAGTCCCCTGGTGGGCTTTAGTGCCATTGAGCTACGTCGGCTGCGACGTATTTTGGGGGAGAGCCCAGATCACCTAAGTACGCGGGTGCTTAGCGACACTGAGCTATTTGACCAGCTAGAAGCAGCCCCCACCTTGGCAGCCAAAGCTAAAGTAGCCCAAGCCATTAATGAGGCCCTGGCTAAAGAACGCAGCGAAGGGCTAGAGGCCCTTGTGTGGGGGGCCTGGCAGGCCAGCGGCAAAGCCCAATACTGGCGTCAACTGGCCCTAGACATTGAGGCCGACTCGCTGCTGCGCCAACGTGCCGATCATGATCTGGACGTGGTTATTTCCCTGTTTAAACGTCTAGAGGTGTGGAGTGAACGCAATCCTTCAGCCCCCGGTCAGCAGTTCCTTGATGAGCTAGAGGCCCAGCAGGTGGCCTCAGACTCGGTGGCGGCTCTAGGGGCGCGTCCACAGGGTGTTTCGGTGCTGACGGTGGCGGCCTGTGCGGGGCGTCAGTGGGAGTTTGTGGCAGTTTTAGGTATCGACGACGGCGTGTGGCCTAACCTGCGTTTGCGTGACAGCCTCACCCAAACCGGTTTACTAACCGACATTGTCTCCCAGCGCATAGCTGACAGTGTCAACTTAGCTAGTTTAACTGCCGGCTCGGACCCCCAAGCCCTGGCGCAAGCCCGCGCCCAGATTTGCAGTGACGAGATGCGCCTGCTGGTGGCCGCCATGTCGCGGGCCAACAGCCAGCTGTGGTTAGGGGCAGTTAACGGTGGCGAGCAGGGACCCTCCAGTTTCTTCAACTACCTAAGCCGCCAAAGCGGTGTTCCGGTTGAACCAATCCAGCCCAGCGGTGCCTACACTCTGCGCGGCCTGGTAGCTACGCTACGTCGGCAATTAATGCTTGATTTAAAACACAACAACGGTACCGAGGCCCCACAAATCGCTGCGCTACTAGCCGCCCTGGCCCAGCGTGGGGTGCCCGGAGCCGATCCACGCAGCTGGCTGGGGATCGCTGGGGCCAGTCAATTCCTCACCGAGCTGCCTGCCCAGCTAGAAAGCCAAGACCAGCTGGGCGCTGAGGCAGCCAGGTGCGCCGTCGTCGCCCTTAAACAATTACAAGCCCAGCGCGTAAACCAAGCCCGCCAACGCGGGGCTAGGCTCTCACCCTCAGACGTGGAAAACATTGAAACCTGCCCGCTGCGCTGGTACCTGCAACGCCACGGGGGCTCACCGGCAAGCTCCAGCGCACAGCAGATCGGGGCGCTAATCCACTGGCTGGCCCAGCAAGGTCAAGAGCATGGGCTCAGCCGCGAACAGCTACTAGACCTGTTCTATCGTGAACGCTCCAGCCTACAGCTGCCCGGAGGCTGGTATGGGCGCCAAGAAAACCAGCGGGTAGAGAAAATGGTGGAAAACCTGGCCCTTTACCTGGCCAACAGTCCCGCAAACATGCAGGTAGAAGTGGAGTGCCCAGTGCGCGCTCAGGTGGAGCTAGAGGTGGATGGCGCCCCGCTTAAAATCAAAATTTCCGGGCGCGCAGACCGCCTAGAACACACCAGTCAAGGCATAGACGTAATCGACTTTAAAACCGGCGCCAGTGTGGACTCTGCCGGCGCCCAAACCAACGCTCAGCTGGCCACTTACCGTGTAGCCCTGCAGGCACGCGGCGAAAACGTGCACGGTGGGGCGCTCATCATGCTGGGTAAAGAAAACAAAAAAGCCCAGGTGGATGCTTTAACCTATCCCGGCTCGCGCGAATTAGCCCCCAGTGACTACCTAGAAACTGGCCAAGGCTGGGACACAGACCTGATCAGCGCCGCCGCCCGCGACAGTTTAGGGCCCAGCTATCAGGCGCGCACCGGAGAACACTGCCGCCACTGCGCCTACCAAGATTTCTGCCCCGCCCTAAGCGATCGGAACTACCTATGAGCGCACCAAAACCAGCAGCCGGGGCCCAGTTTCTAGCCCTACCGGCGCCGCCGCAACGCTTAACCCCCGCTCAGCTATTTACGGCGTTGGGTGAAAAGCATATGCCCACTGATCAGCAAGAAAAGGTAATTACTGCACCCCTAAAACCAACTTTGGTGGTGGCCGGGGCCGGCTCAGGTAAAACCGCCACCATGAGTGCGCGCGTAACCTACCTGGTGGCCACGGGGCAGGTGGACCCCAGTCAAGTACTGGGTCTTACCTTCACCCGTAAAGCTACCCATGAACTGCGAGAACGCATCGAAAACCGGCTCGGGCAGCTGTACCGCTATCCTGGCTGGACACCGTCAAGTAGTGGCCAAGTCCAAGAGCTCACAGCAGTGGCGGGGGAGGCCACCGTAGCCACCTACAACTCCTTCGCCGGGGCCCTAGTGCGCGAATGGGGCCTAGAAGTAGGCCTCGAAACTGACACCGCCGTACTGACCCCCGCCAGCTCCTGGCAGATCATGTATGAGCTGATGGAAAACTGGGGCCAAGAATTTGAAGAACCCTTCAGTTCCCTAGATTCAGCCACCGAACTAGCCCTGCAGGTAGCCAACTCGCTTAACGAAAACTTACTTAGCGTAGATGAAGCCCGCGAGCTGATGGCAGATCTTGGCCAGAACCTAAAAGACCTGCGCTCAGTGCGTGGGGCTGCCAAAGCCATTGACGCCAAAAGCCTGCCAGCCATGACTAAACGTATCCAGGTGCTGGATCTGGTGGAGCGCTACATTGACTACAAACGTGAAAACTCACTGGTGGACTTTGGCGACCAGGTGGCGCTGGCCTGCCGGATCGTTACTGATGAGCGGGTGGGGCCGCGCGTAATCGCTCAATACCGTGACCGCTTCAAAGCGGTGCTGCTAGATGAGTTCCAAGACACCTCGGTGGCGCAAACCATTTTGCTCTCCAGCCTATTTGCCGGGTGCGGAGTGGTGGCCGTAGGTGACCCCAACCAGGCTATTTATGGTTGGCGCGGCGCCAGCTCAGCGGCGCTAGGCCAGTTCCACCGCCACTTCAGCAACGGCGCCGGCCCGGTGCTGCAGCTATCCACTGCCTGGCGTAACGATCCACAAATCTTGCAGGCAGCCAACCGCATCAGTGACCCGCTGCGTGCCAGTGGTCAGGTGAAAGTAGAAAAACTGGTTAAACGCCCCGGGGTGGGCGATGAGCGCGGCAAAGTGTGGGCTGCCAGAGTGCAAGATGGCCTGGCTGAAGCTGAGCTGATCGCCAAATTCCTGGCCCAGCGTTGGTCTCCAAGTAAATCCATGGCGGTGCTATGCCGTACCCGCAGCCAATTCACCCCGATCGTGGCCGCCCTGATTGAGCGTGGCATCCCGGTAGAGGTGGTGGGTTTAGGTGGCCTGCTGGATGTGCCTGAAGTGGCTGACGTGCGCGCCCTGATGAGCGTGGCTTTAGACCCCACCAGCGCCGACCGCTTAATGCGGCTAATTGACCTGGTAGGGATCGACGCCGCCGATCTAGACGTGGTGTGGAGCTTTGCCCGCGAACTGGTTAACGCCCGCGCCAGCGCTGGGCAAAGTAGCGCTGAGCCGCTGCTAGCTGAGGCCCTAAGCGAGATAGTGGTTAACTTTGCAGCGTTTGAAGCTTTCTGCAAAAAATATGCCTGCGCTCTGTCACCGGCGGGCCTATACCAAGCCAAACGCCTAGGGCGCATACTGCAAGAAGCTAATGGGGCCGCCAACTTGGAACTGGTGGACTTCATCTCCTGGGCTGAGCGCGCCCTGGGCTTGGATGTTGAAGCTGCTGCGCGCGTGGATGTAAATGAGGTGGGGGCGCGGGCGCTAGCAGCGCTGCGAGCCCAGGCGACGTCGTTCAAAGCCCAAAACCCTGAAGCTGGGGCGCAAGTGTTCTTAGGCTGGCTAAACGCGGCCCAAGACCAAGAACGCGGGCTGGAACTACCTGAAGTTGAGCCCGCCCCCGGCGCGGTGCAAGTGCTAACCGTGCACGCCTCCAAAGGTTTGGAATGGGACATAGTGGTGGTTCCCGGCCTGGTGGAAGCCAATTTCCCCAGCTACCGTAGCCGGCCTAAAGAGGACTACACGGTGCTAGCAAACAGCTGGATCACCCAGGTGGGCGAGTTCCCCCATACCCTGCGCCGCGACTATGACTCACTGCCGCCGTGCCCATTTATTGGGCTTAGTCCCCAGGCCGGTAAAGATGCGATTTTGGCTGCCGGCGAGGAATACCGCAGTGAGCTTGGTAAATGGGAGGTGGCTGAGGAGCGGCGCCTGGCCTATGTGGCCTACACTCGGGCCCGCAGCCAGCTGCTGCTGACTACCAGCCACTATGCGGCGCTTTCAAAGACCCCCAAGATGACCAGCCGGTTTTTGAAAGAGCTAGAGCGTTCACAGATGGTGCAGTTCCTAGCAGATGATGAACGCGACGATGATTTAAGCAATCGCGCCTTAGACCAAAGCTCGGTGTCTGTATGGCCGCACCAGCTCGACGCCCTGGCCGGCCTGGAAGAGCCAGGTGTTGCAGATGCATCGGGCCAAGCTGTGCTGGGCAAGCAGGCTGGGCTGAGTTTGCGGCTGCGCGCAGCTGCGCTGGTCAGCGCGGCGGGCGGCTGCCAGGGTGCTGGCTCCGAAGAGGCTTTACAAATACCGGAAGGTTTAGCGCCGCAGCTTGATGATTGGTGGCGCCAAGCCCGCCTGCTGCTGCAAGAGCGCCAAATCCGCCAAGAAAACGGGCAGGAAATTGTTTTGCCTAGTCACCTGGCTGCCACGGCCATGGCCAAAGTGGGTAAAGAAGACTTCATCATGTCTTTACGTCGCCCCTTGCCGCCGCCACCTTCCAAGGCAGCGCGGTTAGGTACAGCCTTCCATGAGGAAATGTCGCAGCGTCTAAACAGTGAAGGCACTTTGCTTTCGTTAGCTGAAGCCGGCAGTGACCGCCTGAGCCCCGCTGACCGCAAGCAGGTTAACGACTGGCTTGATAACGTCGCTGAACTGGAGATACTGCGAGGCTATAGTCCCTACGCCACCGAAATTGACCAGGAAATTAGGTTGGCTGGATTCAATGTGCGTTGCCGTATTGACGCCGTGTTTAAAGCAGTTGAAAAAGGCCGCGCCCAGTGGCTGATTGTGGACTGGAAAACCGGTGGTCAGCGCGTGCGGGTAGATCAGCTTTCACTGTATGTGCATGCCTGGGCAGCCAGCCAAAACGTGGATATCAGCCAGGTGCGCGCGGCCTATGTGTATGTACAAGACGGCCACGTTGATGAGCTGCGACCGCGCCAAATCATTGGCCTAGATGTCTTCAAGGAGCGCCTAGAAACCCTGCGTGCTCAGCACTAACTCAGGCTCAGACAAACACAGGTAAACAAACACAGGCAAAATCATCCCTTCCCTATAAAAATTCCATGGGGTTTTATAGGGAACGGACGAAATGTCAGTATTTGTGAGGCATAGGGTTGGACTGTGAGACAAATGTCTGGGGTCTGAGACTAGGGCGGTCGGCGCGCTCGGCACGGCACGCTCGGCGTGTTGGTGACTGGGCGGCGGCACTAGCGATGGTGGGAGGAGTGGCGCACCCTGTGCGGCGGTGTCTGGTCGCTGGTGCTAGCTGCTGTGAGAGGCGCGAACGGCGAGCGTCCCCTGTGCGGCGACGGCGCCAATGCAAGTGGGCCGCCAATGCGGCGTTGTCGTTAATGTGGGCGCCACCCTCAACGCAGCGGCACCCTCAACGCAGCGCCACCCTCAACCCCAACGCAGCGGCACCCCAATAACACCGCTATCCCTAATAATGAACCCGCGTTCGCCCCCGAGGTGATACTGCATAGACTGAAGTCATGCTTGAGCTCCGCGAAATCTCGAAATCCTATGTCACCAGCGCATTGACGCAGGTGGCGCTGGATGACGTGAGTGTAACTTTCCGCGACAACGAGTTTGTGGCAATCCTGGGCGCCTCGGGCTCGGGTAAAACCACCATGCTGAACGTGATCGGTGGGCTGGACCACTTCGATTCAGGCGATCTGGTGATCGACGGCGTCTCCACCGCCCACTACAAAGACCGCGACTGGGACGCCTACCGCAATGCGCGCGTGGGTTTCGTGTTTCAAAGCTACAACCTGATCCCGCACCAAAGCGTGGTGGCCAATGTGGAGCTGGCACTTACGCTTTCGGGGGTTTCACGTGGGCAACGACGACGCCGCGCCCTGGCTGCCCTGGAAACTGTGGGTTTGGCGGAGCATTCGCACAAGCGGCCCTCCCAGCTGTCGGGCGGGCAGATGCAGCGCGTGGCCATTGCACGTGCGCTGATCAATGACCCTGAAATTGTGTTAGCCGACGAGCCCACCGGCGCGCTGGACTCCACCACGTCGGTGCAGGTGATGGACCTGCTGCAGGAGGTGGCCCGCCAGCGCCTAGTAATTATGGTCACCCACAACCCCGAGCTGGCCCACCAATATGCCACACGCATCGTGGAACTGGCTGATGGGCGCATCATTGCCGACTCAGATCCGGTTGTGGGGGAGCTGGAGGATGCGGACGGCGACGGCGCTGATGCAGAGGGTGACGGTGGCGGCGATGGTGTGGCTGGTGTGGCAGGCGCGGCAGTTGGCTGCGACGGCGGGGCTGAAGGTGCAGGCGGGGGTACTGCGGGCGACGGCGTGGCTAGGGCTGCGCGTGAAGCTGCGGCCCTGAATGATGACACTGCGCAGATACCCGCCGTAAGTGCTGGTGAGAAGGCTGAGGGCAGTGCTGTTGAGGGCGGTGTTGCTTATGGTGACGACGACGGCGCGGCCGGGGCTGTGAGCGAGGGCGGCGTCGTTGGGCGTGAGGAAGGCCGACGCGCGGGCAGGCACAGGGCATACGCTGGCGCAAAACGGGACGCGGGCGCAAAACGATGGGGACGCAACAAAAACCGCGCGGATGCCAGCCGCCCCGGGCACAGGCCGCGACGAGTCTCCATGGGGCCGCTGACTGCGCTGGGGCTCAGTTTTACCAACCTGATGACCAAAAAGGGGCGCACAGCCATGACCTCGTTTGCGGGGTCGATTGGCATTATTGGTATTGCGCTGGTGCTGGCGTTGGCGAGCGGGGCAAATAATTACATTATTTCCACCCAGGAACGTGCTATGGCCTCTTATCCGCTCACTATTGAGCGGGTGGGAATGGATTTAACTGGCGTATTATCTTCATCGGCGTCAGGTGAAGCGGCGCCAAATGACGGAAAAATTCATACCGCCTCGCAGTTATCTAATGTGACTGCGTCAATGAAAACTAATGATTTAACTTCGCTGCAAAGCTATTTAAAGGGTAATGGTGGCAATATAAATAAGTATGTGCGCTCCATTGAATATAATTACGGTATTAACCCGCGCATCTATCTACCAAAAAGCTCTAAAGGGCCGGTGCAGGTAAATCCGGATGTGACCTTTACTGAAGGGTCCACTAATTTCGGAGCTTTCCAATCTATGACTTCTACAAATATTTTCAAACAGTTAGCTAATGAGCGTTCACTGTATGAAAATAGCTATGATGTGGTTAGTGGGCGCTGGCCGACGGCGGCAAATGAGCTGGTGGTGGCGCTAGATTCTAATGGGCGCTTGCCTGAGCGGCTCGAATATACGCTAGGTTTGCGCGACTATGGACAGTTGCAAAATGCTATGGCTAAACTGCGTCAAAATGAGGGGGTAAAGCTAAAAAACTCTGCTGCCACATGGGCGCCTCAGCAAATTTTGGGCGCTAAGTTTAAGTTAGTTAATGTGCCCGATCTTTACAAATATGACGCTAAATATAAGGTTTGGAGTGCTCGTGACAATGATGCGAATGTACTCAAACAAATCGTAGCTGCCGGCACTGACCTAAAGGTTGTAGGTATAGTTAAACCCGCTTCTAGTGGCGGTGGATTTGGGCAATCTAGTGCGCTTTCTCCGGGTATCTATTACACCGGGGCGTTAACGAAACAGGTAATTGCCAAGGCGGCGGCGTCGCCAATTGTTAAGCAGCAGCTAGCTGATCCCAAACGTAACGTATTTACCGGTAAAACTTTCGAAGAAGAAGCCAAAGAGCAGGCCAACCCGCAAATCGATTTATCTTCGCTAATCACTATCGATCAAGATAAGTTGACTGCCGCGTTTAAATTCGATCCGTCCTCTATTAATTCCGGATTGAATAATTTAGATTTCTCCGGCATGGATTTAAGTGGGGCTGTGGGAAATGTACAGCTGGACTTAAGTAGCCTGGATTTAAGGCAGACGCCTGCGATTGATTTAAATGGTTTAGATGCCTCTAAGCTGGATTACTCAGCTTTGCAGAAACAGTTTCCGCAACTGGCCAACATCGATCTAGCTAAAGTGGTGCAGGCTGCGCTAGCTAATGGGGCGATCAAACCTGGCGGCGCGCAGGCGCTAAGTAACATCCTCACTCAGGTGGTGGGTGGTTTTATACCCTGGTATGCCCAGCATGGGGGTGACGACGATGGCGGCGGCTCGGGCACGCCAGGACAGGCCGACCCTGCCAAGATTGCTGCGGCGGTGACAAAGTATCTGCAAACCGAACAGGTGCAAAAGCTTTTGGCACCAATCTTTAGCGGCGACACCATAATTGACCGAGCCAAGCTCACTGCTAACCTTACCCAGGCCCTGGGTAATGATCCGGCAGTGCAACAAATTGCTGAAAATGTTTCTGCTGACCTGGCCGCTCAGATCTCCAGTAAAGTGGCTAGTGCGCTTAGCTCAACGGTTAGTACTGCGCTAAGTAAAGCAGTTGGGCAGTTGCTGCAAAGCTCACTTAACCAGCTGATGACCACCTTGCAAACCCAATTGACTGCTCAGGTGCAAAACGCCATGGGGCAGATTATGGGCAACCTTTCCAGTGCCATGCGGGTAGATGCGAATAAACTTAAAGACGCATTTAAGTTTAATATGAAGCCGGAAGAAATTGCGGCATTATTGACTCAGCTACTTAATCCTAAGGCCACTACGGCTCGCGCTAATTTAACTACTTTGGGTTATGCGCGCGCTGATCAGCCGGAACGTATTGATATTTATCCGAAGTCTTTCGCCGATAAAGATCATGTTAAATCTATCCTCGCTAGCTACAATGCGGAGGCTAAAGCTGCCAAACAAACTGGCAAAGTGATTGTTTATTCAGATCTGGTAGGGATGCTGATGAGTTCAATCACCAACATCATTAACATTGTGACTGCGCTGCTGGTGGCATTTGTGTCTATTTCGCTGGTGGTGTCGTCGATTATGATTGGTATTATCACGTTTATTTCTGTATTGGAGCGGCGCAAAGAGATTGGAATTTTGCGTTCAATTGGTGCGTCTAAAGCTGATATTAGGCGCGTATTTAATGCGGAGACCCTGATTGTGGGGGCCCTGGCGGGTTTGCTGGGAGTGGGTGTGAGTGTGTTGGTGACTATTCCCGCCAATATTTATGTAGCCGACCGCTTTGGGGTGCAAGATATTGCCACGCTGCCGGTTGCTGCCGGGATCATTTTGGTGCTCATTTCTATGGGCTTGACCTTCTTGGCTGGTTTGCTGCCGGCTTCCAAGGCTGCGCGTGAAGATCCTGTAGAGGCACTGCGCGGAGAATAAATACAGACAAATACAGGCAAGCACAGACAAATACAGACAAATACAGACAAATACAGGCAAAATCATCCCTTCCCTATAAAAATTCCATGGGGTTTTATAGGGAAGGGATGAAATGTCAGTATCTGTGAGCAGCTGTATGAGTTGTTAACCAAGGGGCAGGTTGTGAACCGAGGCTCTACGGTGTGGATCAGGATTTGTAGCGCGAGCCAAAGACTTGCGGAGTCAGCCAGTAACCTAGATGTGCACTTCGGACCTGATGCCCAAACGATCTGGCTCGGTAGACTCTTGTGGCCAGGCGCACTGTGGGACAGTAGGCTCATTCCCTGGACACTGTAAATGTCTGCGTCACCTGCCACTTTGAGTGTGAAACTCCCTAAATTTTCTCAATGCCTAGGCAATTTTAAGGTGAATTGGATATTTTTGAACCAGTCAAATTCTCAGATCAAGGTGGTCTAAAGTGCTTAAAAACAGCAGATTCGGCAAGCGAATTTTGCGCCGTACCAACACTTTCCTGCTAACTGCGGCTGTAGCTGCGGCGACTCTCGGGAGTGGCGCGGTTACAGCTGCTGCGGCGACGACGTCGTCCGTGGCGGCACCGGTAGTAGCGGCATCGTCGGTAACGCAGCTAACCCAAGCTGGCGTCGTCGGCAAGATGGGTGCCCCTGGCACCGGCGTCATCGACTCCAGCAACGGCTGGGTGGACAAAACCTGCACTGTTAAAGGCGGGGACTGGGTTTATCAAGGCGGCGACTCCTGGTGGTACCGCAATTCAGACGGCTCCTACCCCAGCAAATGCGTAGCCACAATTAAAGGCGTTAAGTATCTATTTGATGCAAATGGTTGGGCTGCCAGCGGCTGGGCTGCTTCAAAGAAAACCGATAAATTAGGCAACAAATACTGGTATCACTTCACCACTAATGGTTTAAGTAAAGGCTGGCATATTGAGGGCTGGGCGCGCTTTTACCTAGACGGTGGCGACGGTCATATGTATGTCAACTGGAATACCATTGGCGGGAAATCTTATTACTTCACTCCCGGTGGCGCAATGGTTACCGGTTGGTATAAGGCCTATCCGGGTTGGTATCACTTTGGGGACGACGGCGTATTAACCACTGGTTGGTTTAAGTCCGGCAATGCTTGGTATTACCTAGACCCGGGTAAAGGCTCCACTAATTTGAGTGGTGCATATAAGGGTTTAATGCTTACGGGTTACCAAACTATTGATGGTAAGCGTTACTATTTCGACGCTTCAGGTAAGTGGGATCCCAGTAAATAATTAGTATTTACTGTTATTTACTCGCTGATATTGTCTAATATTTGCGTCGGGACGCATTGGGTTGAGCCTCGGCCTGCATCCCCTGGTCTGCATGCGCCGTCGCTAATATGCGGGCGCCGTCGCAAATACTGACATTTCATCCCTTCCCTATAAAACCCCATGGAATTTTTATAGGGAAGGGATGATTTTGCCTGTATTTGTCTGATTTTGCCTGCCATCCTCCGGCTGCCTGCCAGCGGCTGTAATCAGAGCGCAGCGAGCTCTTCGCGCAGGCGCTGCTTTACAGCCAGCGGCGCCCAGGAAATCTCAATCGCGTTAGCCACCAGGGTGCGCAGGAAGTCCTCGTCAACCCCATCATGATTGGCCACGCGCTGGAAGTTATCGCCGATGTAGCCGCCAAAGTAGGCCGGGTCGTCAGAGTTGATAGTCACCAAAACGCCGTCGGCAACTAGCTGCTTAACCAACTCAACCTTGTCAGACTCAGAAATCCACAGGTTCGAAATCGGGCAGCTGGTCAACCCAATACGGTGCTCCACCAGGTACGTAACCAGCTTCGGGTTCTCCACCACGTTGGTGCCGTGGTCCACGCGTTGCACCTGAATGTCCTCAATGACCTGGCGGATGTGCTCAATAGAGTCTTTAATGTCGACGTCGCAGTGCATGGTCAGCTGGTAGCCCTCGCGGCGAGCGCGGGCAAAGACTGCGGCAAACTTGGCCGGCTCGTGGTCGGTTTCGTCAGAGTCCAGGCCCACGCCCACGATCCATTGCTGGTAGGGCAGCGACTCCAGCAGCGTAGCCATGGCGTATTCGGGCTGGAAGTCGCGCAGGAAACACATGATGAACTGGCTAAATACGCCCAGGGTTTGCTCGGCTTCAAGCTGGGCGCGGCGCAGACCAGAAATCACGGTGTGGAAGCTGACCCCACGGCAGGTGTGAGCCTGGGGGTCAAAGAAAATTTCTGCGTAACGCAGTCCCTGGCTGGCGGCCTTGCGGTAGTAGGCCATGGCTAGGTCGTAGAAGTCTTCGCTGGTGAGCAGCACGTTCATGCCGTCGTAGTAGGCGTCCAGGAAGGAAGCTAGATCGTCGAAAGTGTAGGAGTCCTTAACTTCCTGCTCGCTACTAAAAGGTAGCTTGATGCCGTTGCGCTGGGCTAGCTTGAATTTCAGCTCCGGCTCTAGCGTGCCCTCAATGTGTACGTGCAACTCAATCTTGGGTAGAGCCTGCACGAGCGCCTCGTGTGCCATGACGTCTCCTTCGAAAACTAGGAATTTAGTAAATTCTAGTTGTCTTAGGGTGTCTGCGTGGCGCAAATTACGCGCTTAGTGTGCCCTGATGTAGGCCCTTCTTATGGTGCAGTGCTCCCGACGCCGGCCCGCACTCTCGACGACGCCGCCCTGCGCTCCCGACGCCGCCGGCCGTAGTCGTGGCCTGCCCTTGCGGCCCGCCAAAGTCCCGACGCCGGTCCGTCTGGCTCGTCCCGCTCTCGCCCCGGCCGCCGCCTCGTCCCAGGTGGGCGCCCCGTGCCCCGGCCGCCGCCTCGTCCCAGGTGGGCGCCCCGTCTCTCGTCAGCGTATCCCTGAGAACGCCCAGCTCAGACCCCCAGGAATTCCTTGATGGCCGGCAGCTCACGCTGAGCCTGGGCGTAACCCACCTGGTAGGCCTCTTCGAGCACTTCATAGCGCATTTCGAGCTTGGAAATTTCGGTGACTTCCGGGCAGTAAACGTAGGCACGCCCCTCAGCTTCCAGTCTGAAAGCGGTTTTGCGGGCGGCGTTGTAGCGGGCGCTGCGGGCGGTGACGGCGTCGGCAATGGAAGGTAGACGTGGGAAGGCGGCGCGCATACTGGCGTGGGTGCCCAGACGCGTGGCCGGCTTAATGAAGTTGCGCGGGCGAGTGAGCACAATCAGGAATTTGCGGTAACCGTCGCGCATGGGTGCGTCTAGCGGAATGCCGCCGTTGGGGCCAAGTGCGCCGTCGACGTAAGTGTCGCCGTCGATCTCTACCGGCGGCATCAGCACCGGCAGGGTGGACGACGCGCGCGCAAGTAAGCCCACATCAGAGACGCTATGCATGTCTTCTTTGGTGAACCATACGGCCTGGCCGCGTGTGGCGTTAAAAGAGCCAACACGTATCTGCGCCGGGTTGGCCATGAAAGTGTCGTAGTCGAAGGGGAAATCGCCGTCAGCCTCGGCAATGTCGTGGTAGAGATAGTCCACATTGAAGATGCCGCGCCCGGCTAGCCAGTGCTTGTAACCGCCAAATTCGGGGCTGAGGGCCACGTCAACGAAGGAGTCGTGGGCGCGGGCGGCGTCACGTGAAACATAGTTAACAGTGTGCGAGCTACCTGCGGAAATGCCGGAAACATGCGGAAAATCTAGGCCCGACTCGATCAGGGTGGCCACCAGTCCGGCGGTGTACACCCCGCGCATACCGCCGCCTTCAAAAACTAGTGCTGTGTCAGGAAGATGTGTCAATGCGGTACTCACCGCGTCAGCCTATGTCAGAGGCCCATAGCTAGGTAAGGCGCGACACACGTGAGCCGCCCCGCTACTGGTGTGACCCAGTTGGCAGGGCGGCTTGCGTTGGGTTGGTTTTAGTGCCGACGACGGCGCCCGGCTGGTTCGGCTGGTCCAGGCCAGCTCGGCTGGTTCAGCCAGCCAAGCCAGTCCAGGCCAGGCCCGCAAAGGCCTGCGCGCTGGCCAAGGTCAAACCCCTAGACGCCGTCTAGCTAGTGGGGTGCGCAGCAGGCCAATCTGACGGGCTGGTCCAGTCAGGCAGCTAGCGCGGCCTTAGATCTGGGCTAGGGCCTGATCAAGGTCGGCGATCAGATCGTTTACGTCCTCCAGGCCTACGGCCAGGCGCAGCAGGGTTCCGGGCACGCCCCCAACCCCGCCGGTGCGGGTCGAGTGGGTCATGATTGCCGGGTGTTCGATTAGCGACTCGGGTGCGCCCAGCGACGCAGCCAGCGCAAACACGCGGGTCAGGCCGGTTAGGCGGATGGCGTCGTCCTCATTGGCCAGCTCGAAAGAAAGCACCCCGCCGCTACCCAGCGGGTTTTGGCGCTGAGCCAACTCGTGCGCCGGGTGGCTGGGCAGGCCCGGGTAGTAGACGGCAGTTACCTTGGGGTGGGCCTGCAAGAACTCGGCCACCGCCTGGGTGTTGGTGCAGTGGCGTTCCACGCGCACTGCCAGGGTCTTTAGGCCACGGTGGGCTAGGAAAGCGTCGCGCGGGGACTCAATGGCCCCCAAAGTCATCTGCAGACGGGTCAGCTCCTCGGCGGCGTCGCGAGAATCAAAGAAGGGGGTGACATGTTCAGGTAGCTGCAAACCGTCGCGCAGCACCACCGCGCCACCAACCACATCCGAGTGTCCACCAATGTACTTAGTGGTGGAGTGCACCACCACGTCAGCGCCCAGCTCCAACGGGCGCTGCAGCAGCGGGGTGGCGAAGGTGTTGTCAACCACCAAAAGTGCTCCCACCTCGTGACATAGCTCGGCGACGGCGGCAATGTCGGTAACCGTGAGGAAGGGGTTAGAGGGGGTCTCCACCCACACCAGCTGGGGGCGTTGGGCGCGAATTTCGCGTGCGGCCACATCCAGATCGGTAAGGTCCACAGCCGCTGAGGTGAAGCCTTCGGCTGGCTTAATGACACTGAAAAGCTTGTGAGTGCCGCCGTAAACATCGGTGGAGTGAATGATGTGGTCGCCGGGGCGGGTTAGCAGGCGCACCACGGTATCCTCGGCGCTCATGCCTGAGGGGAAGGCGAATCCATGGGTGGCGCCTTCTAGGGCGGCCAGGGCGCCGGCAAAAGCGTTGGTGGTGGGGTTGCCACAACGACCATACTCAAAGCCCTGCTTGAGATCGCCGGGAGCATTTTGTACGTGAGTGCTGGTCACATGCATAGGGGGAACCACGTCACCGGTGATCGGATCTGGCTCAAAACCCAAGTGAATCGCGCGAGTGGAGAAAGCGGCTGCGTTGTTTTCCATGTATTGAGTTTAATTCCGCGCTTCACCCTTGTTAATAACTACGCCACACGCATAAGGGCATAGGTCACATTAAGGGTGCTTACTTTCACCGCTGACCTCTATGAGTGGTGTATGTGGTTGGTGAGCGTGGATAATTAGACTTGAAATCTTGTTAGCTGCGAGTTTTCCCCAGATACATGCGCAGCCGATACATAGCCAGCTGAAAGGTGACGTGGCTTTGCGGGTAGCTTTCAAAATTTTCAGGCGAGATATTGGGCGCATTTTGCGAGTGCCTTTCGCCGTGATCGTGGTGGTGGGTGTGTGTTTCCTACCTGCGATGTACGCCTGGTTCAATATCGCCGGTTTCTGGGACCCCTACGCCAACACCTCCCACCTGCGTGTCGCCGTCGTAAATGAAGATAAGGGCGCCACCACCGCCGCTACCGGCAAGATCGACGCCGGCGCCCAAGTAGCCGCCCAAATTAAAGACAATCACGACCTGGGCTGGTACTTCACCACGCGGCAGGGGGCTATCGACGACGTAAAAACCGGTAGGTCCTATGCGGCTATCATCATCCCTGCTAACTTCTCCACCAGCTTGGTCAGCTTTATGGACCCGCAGCATTACAGGCAGCCCAAGCTGGAGTATTACGTCAACCAAAAACTCAATGCGGTGGCCCCGCAAATCACTAACGCTGGCGCCACTACATTGGATCGAAAAATTAACTCCGCTTTTGTCTCGCAAGTATCCAAGGTGGTAACCACCAAGTTGGGAGACTTTTCTAAGCAGGTGCGCGCCCAAACCGCCACCGCTAACGCCAACACAGATAAATCCCTGGCCCAGGGGGCCCAAAAACTAGCTGCCGCCGCAGCTTCAGTGCAAAGTCAAAGCCAGCAAATTGACCAGGCGCGCACCAAAATTGCCAGCGCCCAAAACTCACTAACCGCGCTGCAAACCCAGGTCACAAACCTGAGCCAGATCGCCACAAATACTGGCACGCTACTGTCCACCACGGCCACAACCATCACCGACTTTTCCTCCAAAGCCCCGGGCATACTCGATAAATCAGCTAGCCTCACGGTTCAAGCCACCGGCAAACTGTCAGTAAATGCAGCCAACCTTAACGGGGCGGTGCAATCCGCACAGGGGCGAGTTGACGGCGTCGTGAGTGAGCTAGAGTCAATCAACCAAACTCAAGGTCAAATCCTGACCCAGTTGCAAAATGCGGGGTTGGGGAATGTGCCCGGAGGATCAGATGCACTGGCAATTTTGACGCAGCAAAACACCAATGCCGCCACCAGCCTAAGCAATCTGCGCACAGTGGGCAGCTCAATTTCAGCCACTTCCACCTCGCTTAGCGACGCCGCCAGTGCGCTAAACACTGCGGCTAACGCCTCCACCACTGCCTTTGGCTCCGCGCGGGAAAGTGTTTTTTCCTCTTCGTTGCCGCAGGTCAGTAGCTCGCTGTACAACATGGACCGCCTCTCGGGCACACTGGCGGTTACTATCAGTAACCAAAATCAGCAGATCACGCAGCTAAAATCCATGCTCACCCAGCTGGATAAAAACCTGGCCGCCACGCAAAACGCCCTGAACCAAAGCGCCACCACTTTGACGCAGCTGCAAAGCGATCTGGAATCCACCCGCGCTGACCTGGGGGCAATCAGCGGCACTTCAGCTTTGCGTCAGCTCACCGACAAGCTTGACGTGAGCGCTGACAAGGTTGCTAACTTCATGCTTTCACCCACGCTGCTAAGTACCCACAAGGTTTACCCGGTGGCTAACTACGGCTCGGCTATGGCCCCAGTGTTCACCAACCTGACCTTATGGGTGGGTGCGTTCATGCTGGTGGTCCTGATCAAGCTGAACGTAGACAGCGAGGGAATCGGGGCTATCACGCATACGCAGGCGTATATGGGTCGCTGGCTGTTAATGGCCGCAATTAGTGCAGTGCAAGCCATTGTGGTCACCACCGGCGACCTGATCCTAGGTGTACAGCATGAAAGTGTGGTGCTGTTCTACCTGGCAACAATCCTTATTGGTTGGGCTTATCTGTCTATTATCTATGCGCTTAGTGTGTCCTTTCAGCATATTGGTAAGGGCATTTGTGTTGTTATGGTAATTTTACAGATTCCTGGCTCTTCCGGTCTATACCCAATTGAAATGGTGCCTAGTTTCTTTGGCTGGGTTTACCCGGTGCTGCCCTTTAAATATGGGGTGGCAGCTGTGCGTGAGGTTATTGGTGGCTTCTACGCCCACCATTTCTTGGCTGACCTGGGGGTTTTGGCGCTAATGGCGGCTGGGTCTTTTGCTGTGGGGATCGGCTTACGGCCCTTCTTGGTTAACATCAACCGCCTGACCGCTGCGGCCATTGCTGAGGGCGGCCTGTTTAACGCCGAGGAGACCCGCGATTCGCGCCGTTGGCGCACTACTCAGATTCTCCATGCCCTGGCCGACCGTGAAGATTACCGCTGGGAAACCGACTATCAGCGCCGCCGCTTTGAGCGCCTGTATCCGCGTATGCGCGTGGCGGCGATTGTGCTGGGCGTAGTGGTGCCGGCGGTTACCGCCCTGACTAGCAGTTTTAGTACCACCAACCAGAAAATCACCTACGTGGCGGTGTGGATGGCGTGGCTGGTGGCCATGATCGGCTTCCTGGTTTATATGGAGTATCGCCGCGACCGTCTGGAGCGCCAGGCGGCTTTGCTGGAAATGGGTGACGGCGAGATTAAGACCATGCTGCATGGGCATATGGGGCGACGGCGCCAGGGGCGCTCTCGCTCGCCGCTGGCGTTGGTTGAAATTAGTGTTGATAGTGGCGGCATTACTGGTGACAGCCTTGACGGTTCCAGCAGTAGTGCCGACGCCGCAGCTGCAGCGGGGCGCAGTCAGGCTGAAACTACGCAGATTCCGGTTGTAGACGAAGGAGAAGGCCGATGAAGCACGCAGATGAAAAGCGCAGTGCGGCGTCGGCCCAGCGCTCTACCGTCCCAATCCGCACGGCCACCCAAACCCGGACCAGCCGAAAAGCCCAGGCCAAGCCACTTGCTGGGGCCTGGCAGCTATATCGCGACGATCTGCGCCGCGCCCGCATCAACGTGATCAGCCTGGTGATTATCCTCGGTTTAGTGGTAATTCCGGCGGTGTTTGCCTGGTTTAACGTGGCTGCCTCCTGGAACCCTTTCGGCAACACGCGCAACCTGACAGTCGCCGTCGCCAATGCCGATACCGGCTACAAAAGCGACCTGGTTCCGATGAAAGTTAATGCGGGCGAGCAGGTGGTTTCCGCGCTGCGTGCCAACAAGCAGCTCAACTGGGAGGTGACCACGCCCGCGCAGGCGCTGGAGGGCACCAAATCGGGTAAATATTATGCGGCCATCGTGATTCCCGAGGGCTTTAGTAAAAATATGCTCAGTTTCTTCTCTTCCAGCGCCCAAAGCACGCAGTTGAACTACTACATCAACGAAAAACGCAACGGTATTGCCCCCAAGATCGCCGGGGCCGGGGCGCAGGCGGTTTCCACTCAGGTGAACGCGGTGTTCACCGAAACTGTGGGGGAGGTGGTGCTGAACCTTGCCCAGACAGTGTCCACTCAGCTATCTACCCCCGAGGCTACCAACGCTTTAAATACTGTGGTGGGGCGCGTGGAGACACTGTCTACCCGCTTCGATAGTGCCGCTAACCTGCTCACTTCCTATGGTGGCTTGGTCGACGGCGCCAATGGGCTGGTGACCAGCTCCGTCAGTCTGGTGGGGCAGGGATCCAAAGATGCCCAGCAGCTACGCACTCAGCTAGGGCAGGTGGCAACCGAAACCGGGAACATCAAGAGCGCCGTCGCCAATGCAAACCAAGCTTTACAGGGGGCCTTTAACGCCTCCACCACGGCGCTAACTTCAGTCAGCGCCGCCGCAGACCAGGTGAGCGCCTCCTCTGGGCAGTCCGTGTCCGCCGTCGTGACCAGCCTGAACCAGCAGGCCAGCGGCTTGCAGGCACAAGCCGCCAACTACCAGAAGGTGCGCGACAACCTGGCCACGCTGATCGCTCAGCTGCCCGACCCCACCCGTGCGCAAGGGGTGCTGACCAGCCTCGATGGGATTATCAGCAGGCTCAACAGCGCGGCTACGTCGCTGCAGTCGGCGGCCACGCAGATTTCCAATAAATCCGGTGACTCGCAGGCTTCCATTACCGAGGCGAAAAACCTGATTAGCCAGGCTAAAACCGAGCTAAGCGGCCTCAAAACCACGGTTGACACCAATATCGCTCCCCAGGCTAACCAGCTGGCCGCAGATTTGGCGCAGGTCTCCGACGGTTTGGGGCAAGTGCGCGAGTCAGTTTCCACCTCGCTGGGAGGCGGTGGGGCAGACTCGCTGCAAGCAAAGCTGACACAAATGAAAACTAACCTCGACGGCGCCGCTAAAGACCTCAGCGCCGCCGGGGCTCAGATGAAGACACTGTCTGAAAAGCTGCGCGGGGCGATTGATAGTGGAGATTTGGCGCAGGTACAAAAAATTATTGGCGACGATCCCCAGCGTCTGGCCCAGGCCCTGACCACACCGGCTGTAGTGGAGCGACACCCGATTTACGCGGTGGAAAATTTCGGTTCTTCCATGGCGCCGCTTTACGCAACTGTGGCAATGTGGATGGGCACCATGTTGATTGGTGTGGTGGTGCGGGCGCAGCCGGTTTCTAATGTGTCTAAATTGCGGCCTTCGCAAGTATTTTTTGGGCGCTGGGGTATTTTTGCCACAATTGGCTTGGCGCAGGCGACTTTAGTGGCTGGCGGTTTATTGCTGTTTTTGGATGTGCAAGCGGTGCACCCGTGGCTATTTATGTTAACTGCGTGGTTGGCGGCAATAGTATTTTCGCTGATTAATTATTCGTTTGTGAGCGCGTTTGGAAACGTTGGCAAAGCGATTAGTATTCTGTTTTTAGTGATGCAGGTTTCCGGTGCGGGTGGGTCTTTCCCGCTGGCTATTTTGCCAGGATTCCTATCTGAACTAAGCCCATATTTACCTGCAAAGCCGGTAATTGATGCGCTGCGCTGCGGAGTGGCTGGGTATAGTGGCAATGAATATTTGGGGCATATTGGTCATTTGCTGCTATTTATAATTCCGGCATTAATAATTGGTTTGGTGTTGCGGCCAATTTTGGCGCGGCGCAACCAGGCCAACAGCGAAGCAGTGGAGTCCACCAAGGTCCTGGGCTGAGGTGCAAATACAGGCAAAATATGTATGCAGGTAGAGATGTCTGCAGACAGAAAATGCATGCAAATACAGGCAAATACAGGCAGTACAAATACAGGCAAAATCATCTCTTCCCTATAAAAAATTCATGGGGTTTTATAGGGAACGGACGAAATGTCAGTATTTGTGTGGCATTTGTGTGGCACATGCTTGTGTGGCAGTCGTGCGGCAGGCCTGTGTGGCAGTTGCGCGGAGCATGCTTGCGTGACCTAAGACTGCCGCGCCCTCGTGTGGCATCTGCATTTGTGCAGACCACTACTTGCATCGACGGCGCAGATGGTGATGCCAATGCCGGCCTGTTGATACCGACGCCGCCGCCCTGGCTGGTTGGCGCTGGCCTGGCTGGTTGGCGCTGGCCTGGCTGGTTGGCGCTGGCCTTCTGGTTGTTGGCTTGCCGGCTACATAGTTTTCTAAGGCCAGTCATGGACAGGTCTGAACCAAGGCAGCGGTGACAGCTGGCGGAATTGACGGGTGCCGTCGTCGGCACGATAGGTGCATCTTGGCCCAGCCTTAGCTTGCCCAGCTCTAGCCGGCCCACCCTTAGCCAGGCATGGCCATACCCAAGGTGGCCATACCCAAGGTGGCCATTCTCAAGGTGGCCATTCCCAAGGTGGCCATTCCCAAGGTCAGCTATGCTCGCGGTCAGTCGTGCAGGCCAGGGTTAGCCATGCAGGCCAGGGTTAGCCGTGTAGCCCAGGGCCAGTCATTCACCCCACGCGGCCGTGGTTTGCAGATACGCAGATTTCGTCCGTTCCCTATAAAACCCCATGAAAAAATCATAGGGAAGGGATGATTTTGCCTGTATTTGTCTGTATTTGTACTGCCTGTCTGCCTGTCCATGTTTGTCTGCATTGCATGTATCTGCCATAAAATAAACAACACTGAATGCAACACCAGTTTTAGGAGTCACTTGAGTATCGGTCTAGTCGCCCTTCTTGACGACATTGCCGCCCTGGCCAAAGCCGCCGCCGCCTCGGTTGATGACGTGGCGGGAGCCGCAACCAAAGCATCTAGCAAGGCAATCGGGGTGGTTATCGACGACACTGCCGTGACTCCCCAATACGTGCAGGGCATCAAGCCTGAACGCGAACTGCCGGTTATCAAACGCATCGCGCGCGGCTCACTGATCAACAAGCTGGGCATCATTTTACCGGTGGCTTTATTGCTGACCTGGCTGGCACCCTGGTCGCTGCCTATTTTGCTGCTGGTGGGCGGCACTTACCTGTGTTTTGAGGGCGCAGAGAAAGTGCTTAGTGCCTGGGGGATCATCAAGGAACATGAGGACTCCCACGGTGCCAGTGACAAGTCCGCAGATCCGGCCGCCGTGGAAAAAGCCATTGTCAGCTCGGCGGTGCGCACAGACCTGATTCTTTCCACTGAGATCATGCTGGTATCTTTGGCGGGCCTGCACACTAACGACAACCTACGCAAAGTCGCCATCATGGTGGTGGTGGGCTTCATCATGACGTTCTTCGTCTACGGCCTGGTGGCGCTGCTGGTGAAAATGGACGACCTGGGCTTGGCCCTGGTGCGTCGCGGCCAGGAGAAACTGGGTCGTGCCATCGTCAAAACCATGCCGCGCGTTTTCCGCGTGATCGAGGTGGTTGGCACCGTGGCTATGCTCTGGGTGGGTGGACACATCGTGATTGACGCCCTCAACAACCTGGGTGTGGGCGCCCTGCATCACCTGGTGGAACACGCCGCCCATGCAGCCACCCACGCCGCCCAGGGTCTGGGCGACTCGCTAAGCGGCGTGGTCAAGTGGTGCGTGGAGACGGCCTGCTCGGGCGTGTTCGGCTTGGTGCTTGGCGCGCTGGTTACTGGCCTGGTGCTGGGGCTGCAGCGGCTGCTTCGGCAGCGCGCGGGGCAGCACTAGCGATCTTTTCCAGCTCTGCCTCGCCGTGAGCTGCGGATAGGAACCACACTTCAAAGATCGACGGCGGCAGCGCCACCCCTGCCTCCAGGAAAGTGTGGAAGAAGGGTGCGTAACGCCAGGTTTCCTGCTGGCGCGCCTGGTCGTAGTTGTAGACACCGTTGTTGGCCGCTTGAGGGCCAAACATGATGGACATCAGTGAGCCGGTGCGTTGCACGCGGTGCGCCACCCCGGCCTGGGTGAGCGCCTGGCCCACAATCTCACCCACAGCCTGGGCGTTAGCGTTGACGGTGTTGTAAACGTCGACGTCGGCCAGCTGCAGCGTGGCTAGGCCAGCGGCGGTGGCTAGCGGGTTACCTGAGAGTGTGCCCGCCTGGTACACCGGCCCCAGTGGCGCCAGTAGGTCCATGATGTCGGCGCGCCCGGCCACGGCTGCTAGCGGCATCCCTCCGCCCACGACCTTGCCGAAAGTCACCAGGTCAGGCACCCATTTGGGGGCGTCGACGGCGTTGGCTTCAGTACCGTTGGGCTCAGCTGCGTCGACGGCGTTGGCTTCAGTGCCGTTGGGCCCAGTTGTGGCGACGGCGTTGGTGCTAGCTGCTTTAGTGGTAGCTGATCCGGTGCTTTCTGCTGCGCCTAGCTGCGCCAGGGCAGCAGGGGTGGTTAGCTCAGCACTTAGCGCGGTGGCGGGGGTGGCGCCGTCGTGCTCTTGCCAGCCGGCCACAGCCTCCAAACCCCACCAGCCGGCAGAGCTGACCCTAAAACCTGTGAGTACCTCATCCAAAATCATTACCGCACCGTAGCGGGTGCATAGGGAACGGATGCGCTCATTCCAGCCGGATCGTGGGGGCACACTACCCATGTTGGCGGGGGCGCCTTCGAAAATAACGCCCGCGATTTCCTGACCGCGTTCGGCGAAGCAGGCTTCTAGCGCCTCAAAGTCGTTGTAGGGCAACACGATGGTGCAGGCGGTAATCGCTGCGGGTACGCCCGCACTGCCGGGTAGGCCGCCCGTGGCCACGCCGGAGCCGGCCGCAGCCAGTAGGCCGTCGCTGTGACCGTGGTAGTTGCCGGCAAATTTAATGATCAGCTCGCGCCCGGTGGCACCGCGCGCTAGGCGGATAGCGGTCATGGTGGCTTCGGTACCGGTGGAAACAAAACGTACCCGCTCCACAAATGGCACACGTTCGCGCACCTTTTGGGCCAGCAGGGTTTCGCTCTGGGTAGGGGCGCCAAAGGATAGTCCACGCGCGGCGGCCTCCTGCACGGCGGCCACCACTTGCGGGTGGGCGTGGCCTAGCAGGGCTGGGCCCCAGGAGCCCACCAGGTCCACATAGTCGCGCCCGTCGGCGTCGGTAACGTAGGCCCCTTTAGCGGCGCTGATGAAACGTGGGGTGCCTCCCACGCCCCCAAAGGCGCGCACGGGAGAGTCAACGCCCCCCGGAATAATCCCCTTGGCCTGGATAAATAAGCGTTCATTTAGATTCATAATTAAGTCCTATCGCAGCGTTTGGTCTGTTTTTCCTGCGGCGTTGGCTTAGCGCAGCATCTGAGCGATTTCGTGGGCCCAGTAGGTAAGCACCGTGTCAGCGCCGGCGCGGAAAATCCCCAGCACGCTTTCAAGGATCACGCGCTCGCGGTCAATCCAGCCGTTGGCTGCGGCCGCCTCAACCATGGCGAACTCCCCAGAGACCTGGTAGGCCGCCACCGGAATGTCGCTGGCTGCGGCCACGTCACTAAGCACATCCAGGTAGGGGCCGGCGGGTTTAACCATTACCATGTCAGCCCCTTCTGCGGCGTCGAGTAGTGCCTCATACAGGCCTTCGCGTCGGTTAGCGGGGTCTTGCTGGTAGGTGCGCCGGTCACCCTTGAGGGTGGAGCCCACGGCTTCACGGAAGGGCCCAAAGTAGGCGGAGGCGTATTTGGCCGAGTAGGCCAGGATTGCCACGTCGGCGTGCCCGGAGGCGTCTAAGGCCTGGCGAATGGCGGCCACCTGCCCATCCATCATGCCTGAGGGGGAGACCATGTGAGCGCCAGCTTCGGCCTGGCTGACGGCCATGGCCTGGTAGAGCGGCAAGGTTGCGTCATTGTCGACGCCGCCGCGCTCGTCTAGCAGCCCGCAGTGGCCGTGGCTGGTGAACTCGTCGAGGCAGGTGTCGGCGCAAACCACCACTGCGTCGCCCACCTCTTCACGCACAGCAGCGATACCCTGGTTCAAAATTCCTTCACTGGCCCAGGCTTGGCTGCCAGCCGCGTCGCGCACTGCGGGCACCCCGAATAGGTCAATTGAGCCCACGCCAGCTTCAGCACAGGCCACCGCCTCACGCCGCAGTGAATCCAGGGTGTGCTGGTAGACGCCGGGCATGGCGCTAATGGCTTGCGGCTCGCTAATATCCTCGCGCACGAACACCGGTAGGATCAGTTTGGCCGGGTCAATGCGGTGCTGGCTGACCAGGGCGCGCATGGCCGGGGTGGAGCGCAGGCGGCGCGGGCGCAGCGTGGGAATGGGGGCGGGGGCAACGCCGTGGCTGGCTAGCAGGTCCAGTGCGCTTTGGGGGATGGTGGTCATGAAAAATCCTTTGCTTTAAATAGGTTAATTATGGCTTGGGTGATGTGTTCGGCTCGCGGCGTGGCGGCGGTAGCGTCCACGCGCAGGCCCAGTTCGCGGCAGTGCGCGGTGGTGGATTGGCCAATGCTGACCACTGCGGTTTTCTTAGGCGGGGGTCCCAGCAGCTGCAGTAGGGCCTGGGCGCTAGAGCCTGCAGTGACGACGACGGCGTCCCACGCCCCGGCTTGCCACTGGGTTTTGAGGTGGGCTGGTAGCTGGGGGAGGGGTGTGGTGGTGTAGGTGGCGACGGCATCTACCTGCCAGCCAAGCTGGCTAAGTCCCTGGGCTAGCCTGGGGGCGGCTAGCTGTGACTGAGGCAGGCAAATGGTGGTTTGCCCGGTGGGTCTGGTGGCCTGGGCTTGCCCGGTGGGTGTGGCTCGCCTGACGGGCGGCATCGGGAAAATTTCCAATAGCTTGGCGGCGCTACCCGCGCCCACCAGGGCGGACTTAAGTGCGCAGTGGGTATTTACCCACTCGGCAGTGGAGTGGCCAACCACTGCCAAATGCGTGGTTCCTTGAATGCCTTGAATGGAATCTGCTTGTTGAATGGAATCTGCTTGGTTGGCGCAGACAAGGCTTTGTTTAGCGGAACTCTCGCGAGTCGCAGCTTCCGAGGCTAGTGCAAATGAGCTCAATGCGAGGGTGGGTGAGTTGAGTGTGGGGGGTGAGGTGGGTGCTAGCGCAAGCGAATTTAACTGCGGCAGCACGGCCTGTGCTGCTCGCCAGGAAGAGAGCACCACCCAGGCGTAATAGCCAGCCGCAAGCCTTTGGCGCATCTGTTCTAAGTGCTCAGATTCAATGGGAATGGTTTGGGTTAGTGCGAAAGTATCTACCTGTGCGCCGGCAGCTTTAAGGTCCGCCGCAATGGCGTCGTCGGACTTTAGGCGCGGCAAAGCCACCCGTAAACCGGCGAGTGTTTCACGTGAAACAACCATAACCATCTACCTCTAAATCCGATCGTAAAACCTTAGTTGTCACCTTGCTGCGCGCTTAGTTGTTGCCCTACCGTGCTACCCCCTTAACTCCTTAGCCACGCTCCTTAACTGCTCGCAAATCTGCCACCTGCCCGCCGCCTTGCGCCAACAAATCCTGGGCGGCGCGCTGACCCAACTCCACAGCTTTTTGTAGGTGGCAAGCCTTGGCTAGGTCCACGCCCCCAAGCGTCACGGCCTGGCGACTACGCACGCTAGCGGCGCCGTCGAGAGCAAACACCCCGGCCTCTAAGTGCAGCTCATAATCAAAGCCGGCGTGCACCAGGTAGGCGTAAGTGCCCACGGGGGCTGCGCACCCAGCCTGCAAAGTAGACATCACCGCACGCTCAGCCACCGCAGCCAGGTGTGAAGCCGGATCGTTCACCTGGGCGATCACCGCCTCCAACTGGGGGTCAAGCTCCTGGGCGGTCTCAATAGCCAGTACTCCCTGCGACGCCGCCGGCAGCATCCGCTCAGGGTCGAAAGCCTCGCTTATGTGCTCAGCCAAACCCAGTCGTTCCAGGCCAGCGCAAGCCAGCACCACGGCGTCCAGATCCGCGCCGGTGCCAAGAGCCTGGGGGGATGTGCCAGCGTCGGCGGCAACCTGAACCCCGCGCACGCGCCCCAGCCGCGTGGGCACGTTACCCCGCAAATCCACGGTCTTAATGTCGGGGCGTAAAGCCTTTAGCTGGGCTACACGCCGAGGCGAGCCGGTACCTACACTCGCCCCACTAGGCAGCTGCGCCAGGCTCATGCCGTTCGAGGCCACCAGCGCGTCACGTGGATCGGCGCGGCGTGGGGTGGCAGCAATGCGCAGCCCTGCAACCGGGGCGGTGGGTAGATCCTTAAACGAGTGCACCGCCAAATCCACCTGCCCCTCTAACAGCTGAGTGCGCAGCTGGGCGGCAAACACCCCAATACCGCCAAGTTGGCTTAGCGCTGCGCGTGAAGTGTCGCCCTGGGTGCGCACAGTAACCAGCTCCACACCCCAATCCAGCCCCTGGGAGGCGGCGGCAGTTTCCAACATGCGCGCCACCATGCCCGACTGGGCTAAAGCCAAAGCCGACCCGCGCGTCCCCAGACGCACAACCTTTTCACTCATAAGAAGTTCCTATATATTTGTAGTGCTATGCGGACTGTGGCGTTATGAGCGCTGTAGGCGCCTGGCGTTCGTGCGCGCGTGAGCTACCACCGCATTAACCCCCGTACCGCCAACCCAGGCGCCAGTAACCGCCAAACCCTCAATGTTTTCAACCTGGCTCATAAAAGCTGCAATGCGCGCGCGGTAGCTGGGTGGCAGTGGCGGCAAAGTGCCATTCCAACGCACCAGCTTGTGCTCGCTTACCTGCTCGGGGTGGATAGTTACGCCCGTCAAAACCCGCACGTCAGCTAGGGCTTGCTCCAGGCTCACCTGCGGCTCACTTTGCCCCAAACGCCCATACGACAGGCGCAATAAATGCTGGTGCGGCGCCAAAGCGTGGGCGATCCAGGGCCATTTAACGTTTAAATGCGACAGGGCTTTGGCTCCCACGGGGCTCTCGACGGCGCCGGGCTGGGTTGGGCTTCCCTGGTTGCTGGGCTCGACGGCGCCGGGCTGGGTGTCGGCGCATGGTTCTGAGTCGGCCTGGGTGTCGGGGGTGGACTGGTCCGGCTCGGGCTGGGTGTCGGCGCAGCTTGCGGGCGACGCCGGAGCCACGAGCAGGCCCTGACTCACCGGGGCGGCGTCCAGCTCGGGGCTATCAACCAGCAGTGAGTAGCGCGCAATGGGCGCGCCCACCGGGATAGTGATGTCAGTGTCTAAGGCCGCCAAGTTTGCGCTGGCCAGCAGCCGCAAGGCTGGGCGCGCCGAACAAGCCACCACCAGGCGCTTAGTGCGCAAAGTACGCGGCGTGCCGGCAGGGACCGGCTCGCTCGAAGGAGTCGGGCCCGGCTTGGTGGGAGCCAGCACCACCTGCCAGTAGCCGACGCTGTCGCTGGCGTCGTGGGAAGCCGCGTTGCTGGCGCCACTAGCGCCGCAGGTAGCGGCGCCGCTTGCAGTGTCAGCGTTGCCTGCGGCGTCGGGAGCAATGAGCTGCTGGGCCCCAACGCGAGTGAGCACAGTGCCTCCCGCCGTCGTGATGGCCTGACTCAAAGCCGCAGTCAGCTGGAACATGCCACCGCGAACGCACTTATCAACACTGCGCCCACCAGTAGCTTTACGTGAGCGTGCCAACAGGAAAACCACCGCATCAGCCAGGCAGCCATGCTCACGAGTAGCCTGACGCAGCCCCGGCGTAACCGTGTCAGTGGCCAGATCGGCCGGATCGCACGTGTAAATGCCGGCAACTATCGGGCGCACCAGACGATCAACCACCGCCTGCCCCATGCGCGCGGCCACAAACCCCGCCAAAGTCTCGCCCTCAGCGCCCTGGCCCACCTCGCTGCCCAGGTGGCGGTCTTGGGCGGCACGTTGCGCAGCCTTAGCGCCCAAAATGGCGACGACGTCGTCCGCGCCCGGATCAGCAGGAATACCCAGGTAGGCGTCACGCAAGAACCGCCACAGATGCCAGCGACTTTCACCATTGGCGCGGTTGGGGGGTAAAAACAGGCGTGCGCCGTCGCCGCTAGGGGCCAGTGCCTCCAGCCCCAAAGCGGCCACCATCTGGGCGGTTTCCACCCCGCGCGGAACGAAAGTCTCAGCGCCCAAATCCACCTGAACCGGGCCAATGTAACCGGGGGCAATCAGTCCGCCCAGATAGCCGCGCGCCTCCACCAGCAGCGGTTTGAGCCCATCCTGGGTTAGCTGCCAGGCGGCAGACAGGCCGGCGATCCCTCCGCCAATCACTAGGGCATCTACCTCATCGGGCAGGTCACTAAGCGGGTTTGGGCGAGAAGCGACCGGGGCGGGACTGTTTCTAGTATCCAGATTCATAAGCTTTCCTTATGAACAAATTCGACGATTCGCGTTAACACGGCTGGGTCAGTAGTTGGCGGCACCCCGTGGCCCAGGTTAAACACATGCCCCGGCGCCTGGCGCCCCGCGCGTAAACACTCAACAATGGCCTGCTCAATCACCGGCCATGGCGCTGTGAGCAAAGCCGGGTTCAAATTGCCCTGCACCGGGCAGCTGCCCCCAAGCTGGCCAATGGCCCAATCCAACTCAGTGCGGTCATCAACCCCCACAGCCTGCGCCCCCGCCGCCAGCATCTGCGGCAACAGGCGCGCGCTACCAGTAGCAAAGTGAATCAGTGGCGCCGCCTTGCCAGTGGTTGGGCTGATCGCCTCGCGCGCCCGCGCAATAGCTAGCGCCGAGTATGGGGCCACGCGCTCGCGGTAGTCGGTGGGGCTAAGTGAACCGGCCCAGGAGTCAAACAGCTGTGCCGCCGAGGCGCCACAGCTAATTTGTAATGCTATGAAATCGCCCGTGACCTGCGCGCACCAGCGCATTAGCAGGTCCCAAGTGGGTGGGTCGGCGTGCATTAGGGAGCGTGCGGCTAGGTGATCGCGGCTGGGCTTACCCTCAACCAGATAAGCGGCCAGGGTGAAAGGCGCGCCTCCAAAGCCAATCAGTGGAGTCCAGGTCGCTGCTTGCACCTGGGCCGGGCTCGCCGGTTGTGCCTCGGGTGTCGGCTGGGTTGCAGGTGTCGCTTGCGCTGCGGGCATGGTTGCCGACGCCGCCACTGCCGGTTGCGCTGCGGCTGCCGGTTCGGCCTGTGCTGGGTCTGTTGGTTGCGCCCCGGCTAGCGGCTGTGGCGCCCCTTGCTGCGGCGCCCCTGGTTTCGGTGCCTGCGCGGGTGTGCCTAGCTCGGTCAAAATCAGGGCAATAGCCTCACGCAGGGCGGCCACGCCCTCAGCGCCCTGGTGAGTGGCGCCGTCGTGACTGACCCAAGTGCCCTGGCCAAAACCGCACCCAAGTAGGCGCTCAACGTCGTCGCGCGTGCGGATTGGAGCCGATAAAACCGGCCCCACCTGCGGTTTAATCTCCACGTCCACCCCGGCCAGGCGTAGCGGCACCATGATGTCTGAGAAGAAAATGGCTGCATCCACCCCGTGGCGGCGTACCGGCTGAAGCGTTGCCTGTGCAACCACCTGCGGATTTAGGCAAGCCTCAAGCATGGGCAGATTTACCTGGGCGCGCAGCTGGCGATACTCAGGCAGAGAGCGCCCGGCCTGGCGCATAAACCACACGGGGGTGTGGGCGGGGCGTTGCCCATTAAGTGCAGCCAAGAGGGCAGGCTGGGGCGAGTTGGGTGGCGGCAAAGCATTCATCGTTTATTAATTCTAGCCATAGATAATTTAAATAATATTCACGTTTTCAAATACCGCATTAGTGGCAGTTATGCTTACCTAACTGCTTTTATGACGCCGCGTCTTTATTTATTTAAAATGACACTTCGACACTTAAAAAACCTTGCGGTTGCAGGGAAAACTGGCAGTCTATAGTTAACTGTCGCGGTGGCATAAAAATAGTTTTGCGCAAATCGCGAGATAACTGTGTGTGGCGGGCCGATAGGTGCTTGAATAGCACTCGCTGTGACTATTCATCTACTCTCCGCCGATCATCGTTATCAAAGCCTGGATGAGGTTGCCCGACTCAGTCGGGTAGACAACCTGGGCCCCAAACTCATGCGCGCGCTGCCTTACCTGCGCGGCGCCGTGGTGGTGCGTACCTGCAACCGCCTGGCAATCCTGGTTGACGCCCCAAGCAGGCTGGCTGGCTCCGGCTCTGGTCAGTCTGGCTCCGACGACGTCCCCGCTGTGGCCGACGACGCCGCCCCAAGCGGGCACCCTGGTTCCCAGGCTGCCCCTGTCGACTCCGCCAGTGCTGTGGCCGATGACGTGCGCGCGGTGCTGGCTCACTGCGCCGAGCTGCCCCTTGAACAGGTGCATTTGCGCCACCTGGCCGGGCATAAAGCCCACCTAGACCTATTTGCCACCGCCGCCGGGCTGGAATCCATGGTGGTGGGGGAGCGTGAAATTGCCGGCCAGCTGCGCCGCGCCTTTCATGCAGCCTGGGAGGAAGATACCCTCAGCTGCGATTTGGGGCGCGCCCTGGAACATGCTTCGCGTGCTAGTCGGCTGGTGGCCACGCACACCGGTTTGGCTTCTTCGGGCCGCTCAGTGGTGGCGGTGGGGCTAGACCTGGCCGCCCAGGCTTTGCGAGATGCCAAACTGCGCCCGCTTAAAGAGGCCCAGGTTGTGCTGGTGGGCACCGGCGCCTATGCGGGTGCCACGGTTACTGCCCTGCGCGAGTTGGGGGCCACTAATGTGCGGGTGTATTCGCGCTCTGAACGTGCTCAGCTTTTTGCGCAGGGACGTGGCATCGGCTGGGTTGATGAGGCGCAGCTAGCGCAGGCGCTTGACGCAGCAGACCTGGTGGTTACTTGTCGCGGCTTGGGTAGCCCGGTGCTCACCCGCGAGATTGTGCAGCGGGTTAAAACTCCACTGGTGATCTTGGATTTGGCGTTGCAACGTGACGTGGAGGCGGCGGTAGCTGACCTAGCTGGCATCAGCTACATTGACCTGCTTAGCGTGCAGCGCGCAGTGCCCCAGGCACACGGTGAACAGGTGCGTGCGGCCCGCGAGATTGTGGCCCGCGAAGTGGAGGTATTTGAGCGCAGCTTGGGGGCGCGCTCTATGGATCCGGTGGTGCGGCGCCTGCGTGACCATGTGGATGAGGTGGTGGGGGAGGAGATCTCCCGGCTGCGCCCTGTGGATGGGTGCATTAGCGCCGACGACGCCACCCGCGCACTGCGTCATTTGGCGGCACGTTTGATCCATAATCCCACTGTTATGGCCCGCAAAGCGGGAGAAAGTGGGCAGCAGGACGCATACGTGGAGGCTTTGCAGCTAGTGTTAGGCATGGATGCTAGCCCAAGCGACACTTTGACAGTGTCTAATAAGGAGAGAAATGTCTTCACTTGCGCCCTATGACGCGATCATGCTGCTGTCCTACGGCGGACCTAATGGGCCCGAGGATGTACTGCCGTTTATGCGTAACGCTACGCGCGGGCGCGGCGTACCTGATGAACGCTTGCTGCAGGTGAGTGAGCATTATCAGCTTTTTGGCGGGGTTTCACCCATTAATGAATGCAACCGTCGCCTGCTGGGCCACCTGCGGCGTGAGCTGGATCAGCGCGGCTGTGACATTGCCTTGGGTTGGGGTAACCGTAACTGGCATCCTTTCGTTAGTGAGGGCCTACGGGAATTGGCCGACGCCGGCGCGCGCCGCATCTTGGCCCTGCCCACCTCTGCTTATGCTTCCTACTCGGGGTGCCGCCAGTACCGTGAGGATATTGCAGCCGCCCTGGTGGAGTTAGAGGACACTTACGCCCCCGGGGTTTTGACCGTGGATAAGGTGCGTCCCTACTACAACACTGACGGCATGTTTAACGCCCAGGTACGTTCCATCCAGGTGGCTTACGCCAAGCTAGCTGAGCAGGGCTTTAAGCCGCAGCAAATCAAGCTTCTGTATGTAACCCACTCGATCCCGCTGGCTATGGAGGCCGGTAGTGCCCCTAGCGCTGAGGAGCTAGAGCGTTTCCCCCGCCTGGCTAACGAGATTAGTTATGTGGCCCAGCACCAGGCTTTGATTGAGGCTTTACAGCCAGCTTTGGAGTGGGCGCTGGGAGTTAAGCAGGTGAACGCGGATCTGGCTTACTGCTCGCGTTCTGGCCCGCCGCACGCCAAGTGGCTTGAAAGCGACATTAATGACGTGCTGGCCCAGCTTGACCGAGACCAGATTCAGGCAGTGGTGGTGGCTCCCATTGGTTTCATCACTGACCATATGGAAGTGGTCTACGATCTAGATACGGAAGCCGCCCAAACTGCCGCCGAGCTGGGCTTGGGCTATGAGCGTGCAGACACTGTCAGCGAAGACCCAGAGTTTGTGTCCTCCCTGGTGGACATTATGGAGGAGCGCGCCGCGCACGCTCGTGGCGAAGGCTACGAAATTGTTAACACCACCGGCACTGGTCCGTTCCATACTGTATGTCCACCTCAATGCTGTCGTAGTGGGGCCACCCCGGTCCGCCCTGGTCCGGACCGTTTCGCCTCGGCGTCCGCATTTAACAGTTTTAGGAGTTGAACATGGGGAAAGCTAAGGAGCTTAGCGCCGAGCAGGAGCTTGAGCGCAGCCAGAAAAAAGCTAAGAAAGCTGCCAAAAAAGCCGCCAAGAAAGAGCGCAAAGCACAAATCAGTGCCAACGCTAAGGATTGGGATGGCCGCCCGCTAACCAAGAAGCAGGCTCACAAGCTGGTTAAGGAAGGGCAGGTGCTGCCCTTGCCGCAGGGACACCCCAAGGTTGGCAAGAAATACCTGGCCAAACTGGCTGCAGAGACGCAAAACCGTAACCAGGCCGCCGCCTGCCCGGCTGAGGCGAGCCACGGCGTCGAGACTAAAAACTGCCACCCAGGCCAGGCACAGGACCCTAAAGACCCTAAGGTAACCACACAGCCAAAGGAGAAAGCTATGGCTAAAACCCACCCGCATGGGCATCCAGACACTGTCAGCCGCCACGATCCGCGCGACGTCGCCACCGTGGACTTTGACGAGGTAAACAACAAGCAGCACTACGCCCTGTACACGGTTTGGAAGCTGGCCGCCCCGCTACCTGCCGACGACGCCGTCCGTGAGGCCCTGGTGTACGAGTCGGTGCAGTATGTGGCCGGCTCAGGCGCCTCCACGCGCGGCTGGTATGACCTGGCCGGTTTTAGGGCTGGGGCTGACCTGCTGATTTGGTGGCTTAACGACGACCCCAAGGCGCTACAGGATGCCTACCAGCGTCTGCACGCCAGTGCGCTGGGGCGTTACCTGGAGCCGGTGTGGAGCTGCATGGGTCTGCACACTCCGGCCGAGTTCAATCGCCGTCACATTCCCGCCTGCTTTGGGGGTGTGGTGCCGCGCGAGTGGATCATGGTGTACCCCTTCGTGCGCTCCTATGACTGGTATCTGCTCGATGCGGCTGAGCGTTCACGCATTATGGCTGATCACGGCCGTAATGGTTTTGCTCAGTATCCAGATGTTAAGGGCTCGACTTTGAGTGCTTTTGGGATGAGCGACTATGAGTGGGTGCTGGCTTTTGAGGCTGACGGCCTTGATCGCCTTGAGGGGGTTATGCACGCCCAGCGTTACACCGAGGCGCGTTTGCACGTGCGCGTAGATACCCCCTTCTACACCGGTCACCGCGTAGAGCCGGTGGTGTGGGCGCAGCGTCAGCCCCGCGTGTAAGTTGCGTTTTAGTATCTAGTTTCGCCTACGACGGCGCAGCTTGGCTGGTCTAGGTCTGGCTGCTGCGTGGGCGCTGCGCAGCGGCGCACGTTTGCGCAGCGGCGCACGTTTGTGCAGTAGCTAGCGAGGCTAGTTGGTGATTTTGTTTGGTGGTGTGCCCCAAGGCTAAGCCTTGGGGCACACGCCGTTTAAATGTTTACTAAATTTCTATGGCGCCCGTCACTTGGTTGGGTGTTTAATGAATGTGTGCGCGGCTACATAGTGATTGCGCATATACCCAACGATCCCTACTGCCTTGGCTGCGCCAGTGTTCTGTAGCCGCAGACAAAGCAGGTGTCTAGAGGTGAACATGATGGAACGGTTATTTACAAGGATGCGCACGGGCGGGCCGCTGGTTTTGAGCCTGTTCCTGTTTTTCGCTGCCCGGGAGTTGTGGAACACCTGGCCACAACTGATGATCATTTGGCTGGTTGGCACCGTGTGTTGGTTGGCCGGAGAGATCTACGCGCGCTGGCAACACAAGCGCTTGGACTGGCCCGAGTGGATCTTGGCCTTTAAGCGCGGCTATCAGGGCAACACCAATTAAACCTTGTTAGCCAAGGCGGACCCGGCAAGGGGCCAGCTAAGCTGCCCCCTTGCCGGCTCTGCTGTGCCCGTGTTCGAGTGTCTAGGACGGGTAAATTTTGGTGGCTAGATGCTTGTAAATTTTCCAAACTAAAAATGCTGGCCATATAGGCGCATTCGGGTTAACATAGTGATTGAAGGGGCTGATACTTCAAGGCCCTAACAACAAGCAGCTGAGTCAATGTCGATAACGCTGCAACCGACTAAAACTTTTAAGGGCAGCAATTAACGCTGTGCCTTTATTGGTGCTGCCCTAATGGTGGAAACATTGATTTATTTAGGTTTCCTGCTCGCTAATTAGTTGAGTAGGTGGAGTTTGTGCGCCCTAATTGGCTTTTGGGTGCATTGAATTTGAGAGGAGAACAAAATGGAACAGTATCCGACTAAGGATCTAACGATTGATCCGCAGGTAGCTGAGGAAGCGATTAGGCGTTTAGCGCCTGGGGCTGTGCGTAAGGTTGGTGTGGACCGGTTGCGCACGGTACGCCAGATCCTACGTGAATACTCTAGCTGTAAGGTTGATGATGAAGAGCTGTACTTGTTGTTAGATTTCTTTAATTGGGAAATGACTGGAACTCGTTTACATGTTTATGACTACAGGCGGCCTTGGCAAGACCAGATTGACTGGGATCTTGTAAAGGCAATGATAGAGGAACAGGTTCCTGAAGCTTTAGAAAAGCTTGGTTTCGAGCGGCTATGCACGGTTACCCGCATGATCAAAGAATACAGTGAAGGTAACCTGACTCTCGATGAACTAACTAGGTTAGCGGTCAACTATAGGTTCGGTCTGACTGATATACCTACAACACTTGTAGGGGATATTGCTCCTGGCCCAGCTGAAGGAGAGGTTAGTGAGGAGATAGGTAGGGGTGTTTCTCGTAAGCAGTTAACTTATGAGGAATACGATCATATTTTGTTAGCGAGAATGGCACGAATTTCGTAAATATCTGAACCGTAAAGGTATTGCGGCGGGGAAATGGTGGTGGGGGGACTTTCTAAAGAAAGTCCCCCCACCATGTTTAGATGCAATCCTGCTGATGATCGTTTGTGCTAAGCAGGCTGGTATTAGTTTGCCCAGGGCACCATACCGGCATTTTCTACAGAACTAATTTTCCTAATTTTCGACTTCCCATCCACATGGGCCTTAAGTTTCCAATCACCCTTATCCCAAACAACAGACCAAGTGTCTTTAAATAAATAAGAAGAACTTAATGAAGATTGAAAGGCTATACTTACAATTACATTATTTTCATCAATTACTTGGACACTATAGCCGACCACAGTTAAGCTGGTACTCGCGCCATCTGAATTCTTTTGAGCAGAATCTATGATGTTTTTTTGTCCATCATCCGCATAGGTAGTTGCTTTGACTACATCAACCAGCCGATTACGACCAACTAACAACGAATCAAAGTTAGCTACAGCCAGGATAGCGCCCTCACTACTGTGGGCGTAGCAGGTAGGCACATCACCATCAGCACGCTTACCCGGGCCGGTCAGGTTGTTGTAGTAGTAATAAGTGCTATCAACAAACACTTTAGTGCGCATAGCCGGCATGTTTACCTCCCTTGTGGGTTTAAGCTCGGTGCCCGCCAAACCACAGACTGAACCCCAGGTGTTTACTTTCCCGTTGTTGCCTGAAGCCTGACTGCCTGCAGTTGAAGAAGTACTTCCAGAACTAGCATCGCTGCGCCCCGCCTGGTTAGATCCTGCTTGGTTAGACCCTGTCTGGTTAGGTCCCGCCTGGCTAGAACCGCTAGTGCCGGGAGTTGCAGCCCCAGAAGCAGCCTTAACGGCGTCGTCGTCAGTTAAAGCCCAAACTAAAGCTCCAACCAACACCAAAATAACTACCAGCGCACCAACCAGGGCCAAGCGCAGTTTTCTTTGTTCTTCCATGCCTTATCACCAGTTAAAAAGCGTTTCAAAAATAGCTACAGCAACTTAAAGACAAACGCTGTCAATGAACGGCGCAGCGTTCACCAGCTACCAAGCGCTTTTCCGTGTCGAGGATGTAGGCGCGCAAACACCACCCGTGAGCTGCGTACTCAGGGGTGGTGGCAGTGTTGCGCACCACTTACGGAAAGCAACTTAATGCCAAACATAAGTTATATGCAAGGCCTTATTACATTTACATGCAGGCAAGGTGCTGCCGGGGTCATTGCGCCGGGCTGGACCGGGCTGAGCTAGGGTGAACCGGGCTGCGCCGGGTTGTGCTGGGCTGGACCAGACCGCGCCGGGTTGCGCCGGGCTGCGTCGGCTTGCGCCGGGCTGCATAGGTTGAACTGAGTGGAACTGGGGGCCTGGCGCTATAGCCAAGCCCCCAGCGGGGTGGGAAGCTGCGTGAATAGGACCTAGTCGGAGTCCTCGCTGTCCGTGTTGGTATTCTTCTTGCGCCTGGCAAGCCAGTCATCCAAGAAGGTGGGGTTAGGCTTGGTGGAAGTGTAAGCCTCGTCGTCCTGTAAACCTGCCTTCTTGTTGATCTCCTGCAGCTGCTCGGTTAGGGCGCGAACATTGTTCATCTGCTTGGGGACAACAAAGTTAAACGGCTGCACCAGCTGCTTGTGTGAGCGGCTCAAAACCTGGTCAAACGCGTGCACCACCGGGTGGCCGTTAATGACCCCGGCGCGTACCTGCTCATTGTGGTCAACCTGCAAGGTGAAAGGCTGGGTCTGTCCATAGCGGGTGGCCAGCGTTGCCGCAGCGCTCAAGTTAGGTAGCCGGCTCAAAGAACCGCCCGGCCACACCCCCAAACGCTCATCAACCTCCGGGGCGTCACGAACCGAGGCCCTGAACGCAATCACTGAGGAGGCATTGCCGCGCAAAGCCTCAAGCAAGCTTGTAGACAGCTGCTGCATATGCTGGTGTAGCAGCGTCAAAGCAATCCCAAACTTGCGTCCCTCCGCCAGCATCTGGCTAAGCAGGGATTCTTGAAAAAGGTGGGCTTCATCAACCACCACATGGAAAGGCAGGTAATCATCCTGGCGGTTAGGTACTGCCAGGGCCAGCTTAGCCAGCCACAACATGCCCAGCATTTGTGCGGCGAAGCGACCAATCTTGGGTGAGGCCAAGTTCACCAACACAATCTTGTTGGAGGCCATAGCCTCGTTTAAATCCAGCGCGTCGGCGCCAGTTTCCAGAGCGGCGCGCAAAGCCTTCGAGTTTAGCATGCGCTCAAACTTAGAGCTCGCCCAGGCGATAAGCTCCGCGTAGTCGGAGGAGCGGTTAGTGACAATCTCAGTCATAACGCTGCGCGTCAGCTCGGGGCTCATGTTTGAGACAGCCCTGGCCAGATTCTCCAGAGCCTTCTTATCTAGCAGCAGCTCGGGGATAAGGGTAAGCGGCAAGTCAGGGCCATAGATGTGGTTTAGAAGCTCGGCTAGCTGGTGGATAATCCGCTCAAAACGCGGGCCCACAATACCCTGCCTGGTTGGGTCAAAAGTGAGATACATGATCTCAATGACTTTGCTACATGCCATATCAAAGTCGGCGCAGTGAAACAGGTTGATAGGTACCGGGTGGCTCAGATCCGCGTAGTCAATAAACAGACAGCGTTCCAAAGCCTCGGCGGGCAATTCATCCGCGATACGCCGCACCAGCTGCCCGTGCGGGTCTAGCACAATGCCCCCGCGCCCCTGGATCACCAGTGAATGCACCATGGCAGCAGCCAGAGTGGACTTGCCTGCACCCGAAGCGCCCACAACCTGCACGTGCTGCAAGGCGCCTTCTGAGTTCAGGTAGACGTCAGCGGCGTCCCCGGTAGTGGTGGTGGCCGTGCCCAGGCGCATCCCGCCTGCTTCCTCACGTACCTGCGTGTGGTCAGATAGGGGTACGACGGCGGGGTCCTGCTCCACTGCAGGCAGACCAATGATCCTGGCTTGCGTATCTGCTACAGGTAGGCGCGCAAATACTTTAACTAGCCCCTCCGGTTGGGCTGCTCCCGCAAGTGCTTCCTGGCTGCACCATAGTTTTTCAGCTTCGGCGCGGTTGGTGATTTGTTCGTAGCGGATGCCTACTGCCCAGCTGCATAGTGCGATCCATAGCCGGGAGGGGAATCCCTGGGAGCTGTCTGCGCCCATAAAAACCCTTAGGCGCATGGGGGTGCCTAGGTAAAAATCGACGTCGCTGCCCGCCATTAGCTTTTCGGTGCTGGTGAAGGCCTCTTCAGCCATCTCGCATTCAATTTCCTCGGCCTTACCTAGCCGCACACGTAGGTGGCCACCCACTTCACTGAGGGTTTCCATAAGCATTTGCGAGTTTGAGCTGCGAGGCAAGGGCCAGGTGGGCTTACGCCGCCCGGGCAGCATAACCTCAGGCTTGGTGGGGCTGAGGATGTCTTCAACGTTTTCTAGGCGACCAGGTAGTGCGCCGAAAACCTCATACACCTGATCTGGGCAGGCAGGTTGATAGACCTCGATAGGTTCCCACACTTGGGCGCCGCGACAGGCCCACTCTAGGTCGCGGTCAAAACTGTCGTTAACCCCCACTGCTTCCAATATGACATTGACGCTTCCGTCGCTCTTACCGCTCCAATCGATGCAGATGCTAGCGTCTTGGGGCTGGGTCTGTAGCAGCTCCAGTAGGCGATTGCTGCTTACTAGTGACGCATCTTCTGAATTTAGCTTGCGCCACAGCTGGCGTAGTCGCCACGCCTTTTTTACCTTATGTTGGTGCGACTTGCTAACAGGCTGATTTCCTGAACTTAGAGATTCTGCTCCCTTATTCATGTTCGCTCCAGACGGTAGAGACACTTGCGGTACTTGTTTACAGCTACATCTATGCCAAGTAGGGTTTGGGGGGCTGAAAATATGGGGGTAAAGAGGTAATATCTACTGGATTTCCCGAACGAAATCAGGATTTATTTAAGATATCCCTACCCATATTCCAGGCACAGCTAATAAGTGCGTGCCTTATAGCAGTCTTGGCGCTCTAAATGATTAGTCAACCAAAGGTGGTAGCCGCTTGTTCCGAGCCTGCAATCGCACCAGATGCTCCAAGGTGGAGCCATAAATTTTGTGCGGCTTCTACGAAAGTCATGCGCCTTGTCGAATAGGATACAAAACCGCCTGGATGCATATAGGTCTGATCACTGTGAGCGTAATGGTAAATTAGTGTGCATAGTTATACCTAATACGGGAGTGTTTTCTGTAAATAATGAGGATCAAGTAAACCGCAGCTAAAGCAGTTAACTACAGGTGTAAATAAGCTTTGAAAAACGTGGAAAATTATGTGCCCACAGACTTATGTCTCCCTAAGTAAATGTCATATGTGATATGACCACATGGGGTATGAACTAAAAACGAAATACCAGGTAAATGGCGGTGCGCAAGCAAACCGGTGGCCCCAAGGCATTAGCCTTGGGGCCACCTTAGTTAGCGTTTGCTAATTTCTATGGTGTGCGCCGCTTTGGGAGTCAGCACCGGTTCAGCCAGGGGCGCGTAAAGGGAGCAGGCCTGTGCGCCGCTTTGGGAGTCAGCACCGGTTCGGCTAGGGGCACGTAAATAGTGCAGGACCGTGCGCCGCTTTTGAGGCGCGCCGTTTGTGCTATTCGCCTAGGAAGGTGCGGCGCTGCGGATCGGCTAGGTAACGCCGAGCTAGCTCTAGACGCTGTCTAGCGCTAGGGGCTAGCGGTGAAGGCAGATCATCAACCTCAAACCAACCCATATCCACTGATTCGTCATCATTGATATGGGCTCCAGCCGCCGCCTCAGCGCTGACCGCATGGGCAATGAAACACAGATTCATGTAGCTGGCCTGATCCCCGTTGGGGTAGGTGACCAGGTCAGAAGCATCAATCAAAAACACTTCATCAACTTCGATCTCCAGAGCAGCCTCCTCCAGCGCCTCGCGCTTAAGCGCGGCCACCGGCTGCTCACCCGGGTCAGGGATGCCACGGATCTCAGCCCACAAACCATTGTCTGCACGCTGGCCCAGCAGCACCCTGCCGGCGTCGTCGAAAATAACCGCACATACGCCCGGCAGCCACAGGGGACGGTGGCCCACGCTGGAACGTAACTCAGTAATGAAATTGGGAACTGGCATTTGTAAACCTCTACCGGGGACGGCTCATAGCCACCTTGGCGGCAGCTATAGCTAGTGAATCATCCAACTCGGCCGGGTGCCAGGTCTGACCTGCGTGTTCAACCGCGCGGGCCAGCAGCCAATCAGCTAGGCGAGGGTTCTTAGGCAGCACACTGCCGTGCAGATAGGTGCCGATCACGTTATGGGCGCGTGCGCCCTCGGTGCCGTCAGTGCCGTTATTACCCCACTCGCCACTTACGCGCCCTAGCGGACGCGCCTGGCTACCCAAAGTGGTCAGGCCCGAATGGTTTTCGTAGCCCACCACCTTGCCGAAGTCATCAGTTTCAACAGTAAGATTGCCGATCAGGCGCTTAGGCCCACCCACGGTATGTGCATCAAGCACGTCAATGCCCGGGATAACCTCCCCGCCCACAGTGCGGAACTCATGCCCAAACAGCTGATACAAGCCGCAGATCACCAGCATGGGCACGCCGTCACTGGCCCAGGCGCGCAGCTGCGGGGCCACCTTTTGCAGGTCGTCCTGGATACGCTCTTGCGCTGAATCCTGGCCGCCACCGCCAACCAAAATATCTACCTGCTCAGGTAGCTGATCTCCGGGGTTATGTGAAAGTAGCTCCACCTCATAACCGTGCCAGCCCAAACGCTTGGTTAGGGTCAGGGTGTTGCCGCGATCGCCATAAATACTCATGTCACGCGGGTAGAGCTGCAAAACTTTAATGGCGCTCATAGGACCTCCTCCACGTCGGTGTAACTTGCCAGCAGGGAACGCAGTTCCAACATGGCGGTATAGGTGCTCAAAATGCGGATAGGCCGGTGCTGCTCGCGTGAAAGCTTGACCAGCTGGGCTAGCGCCTGGCTGAGGTTAGCTTCGATTTTGCCGACGGCGACGTCGTCGTAGCTCAGTCGCAGCGCCATGTCCGTGGCCCGCACGCCGGTAACGACACTCACGCCCGCCTGCTTAAGCGGGGTGAAGTCCACATCCCACAGCCAGGACATGTCGCGCCCGTCAGCGTACTGGTCGTTGATGGCGATCATGATCAGTGGGGGCTGCTGGGAGCGTACGGCAGCGGCGCTAAGTAGGCTCATGCGGAAGCCGGCGGGGTTTTTGACTAGGCCCAGCTCAACTTCTTGGCCGTCAATGCTCAGTAGCTCGCCGCGCCCGAAAGCGGCGGTGACCTTGGCGGCGCTGGCAACCAGGGCCTGCTCATCGGTGCGCTCGCCAAGTAGTTCCTTAACTAGGCCCATAGCGGCGGTGGCGTTGAGGATGTTGTGGGCGCCGGGAATGGCAAAGTCCACTTCGTGACGGTGTCCGGACAGGTCGATTACCGCGTGGCGGCCAACCATTTCTTCCAGTGTGGCCACGATTTCTAGCGGCTGGGCAAGCTTTTCGGCTGGCTTGGCGGGGCTGTCGGCGGTGTCAGGCTCGCCTTGACCCGGCTCCTTGACGCTGTCTAGGGGCGCCTCAGTGGTCGGCTCGGCCTTAGTGTCCGCTTTGGCGGCCGGCTCGGATTCGGTGGCCGGCGTGGTCTCAGTGTCCTTTTTGGGCTGGCCTAGAGTGCAGCCGTCGAGAGAGTCGTGCAGTTCGTCGTCGGAAAGAAAAACGCTACGCAGTTGGGGACTGACCGCAAAGCCACGCACATCGGCGCGCAGATCGGCACGGAAACTAGGGGCGGCCAGGCGCGGGTCGTCCGCATTTAGTACCACCGTGCCGGTGGTGGCGCGGGCAACCTTGTGCAGCAGGGAAGCGGTGTAGTCGATCTCCCCAAAGCGGTCTAGCTGGTCGCGCATAACGTTTAGCAGCAGGGCTGCGCGCGGCTTGACGGTGCGCACGAAATGGGTGGCGTGGGCTTCGTCCAGCTCCAAAACGGCGACGTCGGCATCAAGACGGCCATTTAGCGGCATAGCCCCCAGCAGGGCGGCCACTACGCCACGAGTGAAGTTTGAGCCGGTGGGGTTGGTGAATACCTTCAGGCCCTGGCCGCGCAGTAACTCAACCACCATGCGCGTAGTGGTGGTTTTGCCATTAGTGCCACTAACCAGCACCACCCCATAGGGCAGGGGAGCCAAGGCGCGAGCCATAAAATGCGGGTCTGCCTTCTCCATAACTAGGCCGGGGAAGGCGCTACCACCGCTGCCACGCAGACGGGAGGCCGCCCGGGCACCATGGCCGAGCGCGAGGGTCAAAGTATTGCGAGACGCAAAAGTCATAGCCCAAATATAAAACGTCAGGGGAGCTGCCTGCTGGCAACTCCCCTGCGATAAGTGCGACTTTAGATCACTTGAGGTTCTTGAGTGCGTCGGCAGCCTTGTCGGTTAGGCCCTCAGCGGTCTCAATGGCAGAGTCGAACTTGCCACCGGCGGTGCCCTTAGCCTTGTCGGCTAGGTCGTGGGCGGTCTCGGCAACCTGGTCGGCGTCTACGTTCTTGGCGGCCTCCTTAGCTTTGTCGGCTAGTTCTTCGGCCTGCTTGGCGAAATCTGCGATACCCATGCGTGTCTCCTTACGTATAGGGAACTATCAGCAGCGAGTCTAGCCCTTAGTCCCAAATAGCCACACATCGAAGATAAGTGATTGGCGTCACCCAAGAAAAATAAACTTGAGTGGAATAGACTCAAGTCTGTGGAAGTTGTACTCACCGGAACGTGACGCTGTCGGTTCCATCAGCTCATGCAGCTAAAAGTGAGACTGACCGCGTTGCTATAACTACTTAAATTCAAGGAGAACCGTGGACACCAACTACACAACCAAATCCCAAGAAGCCATATCGGGGGCTGTGCAAGCTGCCGCAGCTGCTGGCAACCCCCAGGTGGAGGCGCTCCACCTGCTTGGTGAGCTACTAAGCCAAGAGGGCGGCGTCGCCGTCGGGCTACTAAACGCACTAAGCCCGCAGACCCTAAAAAACGTAGGGGCCGCCACCCGCACTGGGCTAACCTCCCTACCCTCCTCGGCAGGCAGCTCTGTAGTAGAGCCCAACCCCTCGCGCGGCTTCCTAGCCGCCCTGGAAAAGGCCGACAAACTCGCCAAAGAGCTAACTGACGAGTACATCTCTACCGAGCACATACTAATCGCCATCGCTGAAGGCGACGACGCCGCCGCGCGCGCCCTGCGTGACGCTGGCGCCACCGCCCAAGCCCTACGCGAAATCCTACCCACCGTGCGCGGCGGGCAGCGCGTAACCAGCGCCAACCCTGAAGGCACCTTCGAGGCCCTGAAGAAATACGGCACTGACCTAACCGAGGCCGCCCGCGCCGGCAAACTAGACCCGGTAATCGGCCGCGACAGCGAAATCCGCCGCGTGGTGCAGGTGCTATCACGACGCACCAAGAACAACCCGGTGCTAATCGGTGAACCTGGCGTAGGTAAAACCGCCGTGGTAGAAGGCCTGGCCCAGCGTATTGTGGCCGGTGACGTGCCCGAATCGCTGCGCAACAAGCGCCTAATCGCTCTGGACCTATCCTCTATGGTGGCCGGCGCCAAGTACCGTGGTGAGTTCGAAGAGCGCCTCAAGGCCGTGCTCAACGAGATCAAGAACTCTGACGGTGAGGTAGTTACCTTCATCGATGAGCTGCACACCATGGTGGGCGCAGGCGGTGGCTCCGAAGGGGCTATGGACGCCGGCAACATGCTCAAGCCCATGCTGGCGCGCGGTGAACTACGCATGGTGGGTGCCACCACGCTAGACGAATACCGTGAAAACATTGAGAAAGACCCGGCTCTAGAGCGCCGCTTCCAGCAGGTTTATGTAGGTGAGCCCTCGGTGGCTGACACTGTGGCCATCTTGCGTGGTATCGCCCCCAAGTATGAGGCGCACCACCATGTGACCATCTCCGACGGCGCCCTGGTGGCTGCCGCCAGCCTGTCAGACCGCTACATCACCGGCCGCCAACTGCCCGACAAGGCCATTGACCTGGTTGATGAGGCTGCTTCCCGCCTGCGCATGGAGCTGGACTCCTCCCCGGTGGAAATTGACGAGCTGCGCCGTCGCGTAGACCGCCTAAAGATGGAAGAAGCCTACCTGGCTGATTCCAGCGCCAAGGAAGATGAGGCCGACGCCGGCGCGGCAGAGCGCCTGGCTGCCTTGCGTGCCCGCCTGGCTGACCTAAACGAAGAACTCAGCGCCCTAAACGCCCGCTGGGAAGCCCAAAAGGCCGGTCACAACCGCATCGGTGAGCTGCGCGCCCAGCTAGATGAGCTACGCACCCGCGCCGAACTGGCTGAGCGTGAAGGTGACTTTGAGGCCGCCGGACGTATCCGCTACGGCGAAATGCCCAGCTTGCAGCGTCAAATCGCTGAGGCTGAAGCCAGTGAGCAAAACCAGCCTGACGCTGGCGAGCCGATGATCGCTGAGAAGGTTGGCCCTGAAGAGATCGCTGAGGTTATCTCTTCTTGGACCGGCATTCCGGTAGGTAAGCTGATGCAGGGCGAAAGCGAAAAGCTGCTGCACATGGAAGAGCAGGTAGGCTCGCGCCTAATCGGCCAGAAGGACGCGGTTGCGGCTGTAGCCGACGCTGTGCGCCGCTCGCGCGCCGGGGTTTCTGACCCTGACCGCCCCACCGGTTCCTTCATGTTCCTAGGCCCCACCGGTGTAGGTAAGACCGAGCTGGCCAAGGCCCTGGCTGAGTTCCTCTTCGATGACGAGCACGCCATTGTGCGTATCGACATGAGCGAATACTCCGAGAAGCACTCGGTTTCGCGCCTAGTGGGTGCCCCTCCCGGGTACGTAGGCTACGAAGAGGGCGGTCAGCTGACCGAGGCGGTGCGTCGTCGCCCCTACTCTGTGGTGCTGCTAGATGAGGTGGAAAAGGCCCACCCTGAGGTCTTTGACATCTTGCTGCAGGTGCTCGACGACGGTCGCCTAACTGACGGCCAGGGACGCACGGTGGACTTCCGTAACGTCATCTTGATCCTGACCTCCAACCTGGGTAGCCAGTTCCTGGTAGACCCGGCGCTGAGCCAGGAGGAAAAGCGCGAGAACGTTATGGCTACGGTGCGCGCCGCCTTCAAGCCTGAGTTCCTCAACCGCCTTGACGATGTGCTGATCTTTAATGCGCTGAGCAAGGACGAGTTGGGCCAGATTGTGGGCTTGCAGCTAAGCAAGATGAGCAAGCGTCTGTCTGACCGCCGCATCAGCCTGGATGTTACCGACGCCGCCCGCACTTGGCTGGCTGACGAGGGCTACGACCCGGCTTACGGGGCTCGCCCGCTGCGTCGCCTGGTGCAGCGTGAGATTGGTGACCGCTTGGCCCGCCTGATCTTGGCCGGCCAGGTTGCTGACGGCCAGCAGGTTACGGTTGACGTTGCCGACGACGGTCTGACGCTAATTCCCGGTGCGGCTGTGGCCGGTTCTGCTGCTAGCGCCGCCAGTGCGGAGTGACCTGCGCTTTTAACTAATTCGACGGTGCTGGGTGGGTTTAGACCCGCTCAGCACCGTTTTTAGTTAATTGGCCCACATATAAAGTGATTTGCGACTACTTGTAACTTGCTGGCCTGCAGAAACACTTTTGGCCTAAAAGAAAGTGCAAAAAATGAGGTTTAGGTACTGGAATTACTAGTAAAAACCAAGGTAATCTATCGCCGCACCGCCGCTACTGCGAGTGTTCCGTTATAGCTAGCTCATCACCCTGGCTATAGTGCGTGTTGCTCACTGGCGGCGGTGTTCCCATGTACAGGCGGCAATGAAGCTGTGATACATGGACTACCCCAAGCTTTTCGGTTTGTGTGCAAAACAGTCTTTACGATAAACGAACAAATGCGCGCAATAGACGCTAGTTAAATTATCAGCTCAAATCGGATTTGTAACTGTTTGATTGCAACTTATGTTGTTCGGTTCTGCTCAGACTTGACGCTTTTTGTTGTAAAAGGACAGAATTGTGGCAACCACGTCTAGGCAAAGGAGCCCTACACGATGAAGGTAAGACACCTCCACCGACGCTCCCTAGCATTGCTAGGGGTTGTCGCCCTATCCCTTCCAGGGGCAGCTGCTGGCGCAGTGACCCCGGAAACTTCTGGTGTCATTAGTGCTCCGGAGACCATTAGCGCCGGTAACTTGACCGCGACCGTATCCAACGCCTTCCCCCAGGTACTTGGCTACACTTTCGCGGGCAATAAAGTTGGCGGCCGCACCCAGGTCCTCGATTCAGTACTGATTGACAATCAGGCTTACACCGTCAAGTCGGTGCAGGCAGTTAAAGAATCCAACACCAAGGTGGCCTACACGGTTGACTTCAATGACACTGACGTCACCATGAAGGCCGAAATTGAAGTAAAGGAGATTACTTCAAAGGCCCAGGGCACAACTGGTGCCAAGCGTCCCACCCTAACCTTCCGTATCACTGAGCTCACCGGTGGCGCCCACACCGTCGAGATTCCCGGCCACGGCCTGGTATCGGTTAGCGCTAAGGACGGCGGCGCCTACGCTGCCGGTATCACCCTGGTTTCGCGTGGCGCTAGCGCTAAAAACAAATACGCTGGCGTGGCTGACACTATCGAGACCCTAACCGAGTCCACCCCGGTCAGTACCGCTGACGCCCCCAGCACCTACCTGATGGTTAACACCTCTAAGGTGGCTGTGGGTATGGAAACCAACGCCACCTATGACCGCCCCACCGGCTGGGAAGCTGACGACGGTTCGCGCTGGAAGCGCCGGGTAGTTGACCAGGATGGTTCCAAGACCCTGCTGGCCTCCAACGGCCAATGGACCTACCGCTCAGCTGCAGCAACCGACGCCGTCGGCGATGAAGAGCGCCCCTACACCACCTTGGTGTTCACTGGTGACGCCAACTCCTCGGGCACGGTGAACTGGCAGGATGCCGCCGTCGCCTATGCGGACATCACCCCCTGGGTGGCCGGTGCAGCTGACAACCACAAGTGGGTAGTAACCCATATTCCCTTTGACTTCGGCTCGGCCGCCACGCACCCCTTCTTGCAGGTAGCCGACGACGTAAAGCGCGTCAACCTGGCTACTGACGGCCTAGGTCAGCGTGTGATGCTCAAGGGTTATGCTTCTGAAGGCCACGACTCTGGACACATGGACTACGCGGGCAACATCAACACCCGCGCCGGTGGTGACAAGGACTTTGCCACCCTGTTCAACACCACCGCCAACTCCAACGCGATTTACGGCGTCCACGTCAACACCACTGAGGCCTACCCCGAAGCCAACTCTTTCGGTTCCCTACCCTTCACTGGCGGGCGCGGCTGGAACTGGCTAAACCAGTCCTACTACGTTGATCAGCGCGCTGATCTAGGTAGCGGCGCGGTAATTAAGCGTTTCCAAGACCTGCGTAACCAGTTCCCGCTGGCTACCTACCCCAACTTCCGCTGGATCTACATTGACGTTTACTACGGTTCGGGCTGGCAAGCTGAGCGCCTGGGTCGCGAGCTAAACAAGATGGGCTGGGAGATGGGTTCAGAGTGGGCTGACCGCTTTGAGCGTTACTCCACCTGGTCGCACTGGTCCAATGATGAAAACTACGGCGGCGCCACCAACAAGGGTTTGAACTCTGACGTGATCCGCTTTGTAGACAACTCCAACAAGGACAACTGGAACCCCAACGTAGTTTTGGGCTACCCCCAGATTGTTGAGTTTGAGGGCTGGACTGGCCACCAAGACCAGAGCGCCTTCTACCGCAACATTTGGGCCAACAACCTGCCGGTTAAGTTCCTACAGAACTCGCGTATTATGCGTCAGGAAAGCGCTAAGGGTGAAAACGGCAAGACCGTCTACACCTACACCTTCGCTAACGGCACTGTAGCCTCAGGTGCTACGGCAGTGACCAACCAGACTCCGGCCACCCAGGTTGCCGGGGCCATCAAGGCTGACATGTCCGCTAGCCGCCAGTTTGTTTACGACGGCGCCACCGTGCTTAAGGGTGACAGCTACCTGCTGCCCTGGATCGACAATGGCGCTAAGGGCGGCGCACCGCGTCTGTACTACTACAACCCCGCTGGTACCGCCACCACCTGGACCCTAACCAAGTCCTATCAGAACGTGGGCTCTTTGAGTGTCTACCGCCTCACCGACAAGGGCCGCGTAAAGGTAACTGACGTGGCGGTAGAAGGCGGCAAGGTAACTATTCCTGAGTCCGTGTATGCAACCGTGCCGGCCGCTGAGCGTGACCACACCGCCTTTGTGTTGGCTCCTGCCAAGGCCCCCGCAGCCGCCGCCACCCCCAAGTGGGGCGCCGGAACTGTGTTTGTGGACCCCGGCTTCAACTCCGGTAGCTTCAAGGGCTACCAGACCACCGGTCAGGTAACCGCCCCTCACGACGCTCACGGCGACCCGATCGCCCAGCTGGGTAAGGGCAACTCCTCCATCAGCCAGGAAATGACCCTCAACGCCGGCACCTACCAGGGCAGTGCCTGGGTGCAGGTCAAGGATGGTAAGACCCGTCAGGTCAGCGTGTCTGCTTCAGGTGAAGGCGTCACCAGCGCCGCCAGCCAGCAGCGCAACGATGATCTGGGCGCCACCCGTGACAAGCCGGTTACCATCGCCTTTGAGGACTTTGAAAATGTCCCCGAAGGTTGGGGCCCCTTCGTTAAGGGCGACGCCGGTGAAATCACCGACCCGCGTACGGTACTGGCCTCCCTCAACGGCCCCTACACCCAAAAGGGTGGCACCCTACCGGACGGTTCTAAGAAGGCCACTGACGACGCCGTCGCCGGACACTGGTCCCTAAAGAGCCACGAAGAAAATGGGGGACTGGTCTACCGCACCGTGCCCCAGACTGTAAACTTCAAGGCCGGACACCGCTACCGCATTTCGTACGACTACGAAAACGCGCTCAGCGGCTCCTACTACTGGGTTACCGCCTATGACGCCCAAGGCGCCAACGGCCTAAACGCTAACTACCTGTACTCCACGGTGATGCCGGTGGCCACCAGCCCCACTCACTATGTACAGGAACTTAACGTGGGCGGCTGCGGCTCCTACTGGGTGGGTCTGTACAACACCCAGGGCGGGCAGGACGGCAACGACTTTACGCTCGACAACTTCCGTGTAGAGGACCTGGGCACCACCACGGATATGCCCGCCTGTGCCGCTGCCTCAATCGACACCAATGAGACGGCCATTGAAGGCTCCACCTTCCACATGACCAGCTCCCTGGTGAACAACGAACCCAGCGAAATCACCGATGTGACCAGCAAACTGACCCTGCCTAGCGGCTGGAGCGCCACTGCTGACACCCCGGCCACCACCGCCAAGCTAGCCAAGGGTGCCACCTTCACCACCACCTGGACTGTCAAGGTTCCCCAGGGTGCGGGCGGCTCCACCGCTAACGTGGTGCACACGGCCACCTACAAGATCGCTGGTAGCGCCCGCAGCGCTAGCGGTGACACCAACGTGGCAGTTCTGGGCTCAGTGAAACCTGATGCTGTCAACTATCTCTCTGACCTGCCTTTCAGCCCCAAGTACAACTCCAACGGTTGGGGGCCGGTTGAGCGTGACAGTGAGGTTGGTGAAAACCAAAAGGGTGACGGCGGCCCGATCGTGATGGGTGGCAAGCAGTACACCAAGGGTCTAGGTACCCACTCTCCTGCCGATGTGGGCTTCGAGCTCAGCGGCAAGTGCAAGGCTTTCAAGGCCACCGTGGGTGTGCAAGATGGCCAGAGGGGCTCGGTTACCTTCCGTGTGGTAGGCACCACCGACGGCACTAACTGGGTTGATGTGGTACCGCAGACCGGCGTGATCACCGGTAGCAACACTCCTCAGGAGGTTTCCGGCGACGTCACCGGCATGAAGCTGATTCGCTTGATTGTGGGCGACGGCGGCAACGGTAACGGCAATGACCACGCTAACTGGGCTGACGCTCGCGTTCTGTGTGGTAACGCCACCGACGGCGATACTCCCGCCCCGGCACCTGGCAACCCGGTTAAGGACTACAGCGGCGACCAGCAGCTGGTGTCTGCCCCGGCTGCTTACGCCAGCAACCCGGCCTCCAATATGTTTGATGGCAACGCTTCCACCTTCTACGACAAGGACTGGCAGCACCCGGTAGCTCACCCCAGCGACATTGACCTGGCCCTGTACCAGGGTGATGACCCCACCGCCGCCTCTGCGGTAAGCGTGGCTGGTCTGAAGATCAATAGCCGCGTTGACCAGGCCAACGGGCGTCCCGAACGCTACGAGGTCTATGTGGGTCAGGATGCTGCCAACATCAACCAGAAGGTAGCTGAAGGCACTTTGCAAAACACCGGCCAGGTGCAGCAGATTGTCTTTAACAGCCCGGTTAAGGCCAAGCTGATTCGCTTGCGTGTGCTGTCTAACTACAAGACCAAGGCTGACCAGCCCGATTACCTGCTCTCTATCGCTGAACTAGGGGTTCTGGTTCCCGATGGTGACGCAAGCGGTAATGCGGCCGGCCAAAGCCAGGCTAGCGCTCAGAGCCAGGCTGGTGCCCAGGGCCAGGCTGGCACCCAGAGCCAGGGCGCCGGTAAGGCTGCGGCTGAGGGTAAGGCCAGCTCCACCGAAAAGGCTGCCACTGGGGCCGCTAAGTCTGAGCCGGAGATTACCGTAAACACCAACGCTGAAGGCCTGGTGGGCCAGAACTATCTGGATGTTAAGACTGTCAACGACACCAACCCAGCCAAGAACCCCTCCACGGTTATTAACCACACTTGGGCTCTGAACTGGATGGCTGCTGACCAGAAGCACACCACTAATGATTCTGCCAGCTACTTCCAGCGTGTTCCGGTCACCTTCAATGTGGCTAAGGATGGCACCAAGGTTAAGTTCACGGTTGCTGCCGGCGACGGCGATGGCCTGGTGCAGGTAGACAACCTGCGCATGGTCAAGATCGTGCGCCCCACCAGCAACGACTTGATCGGTGTGGACTGCCTGGCCAGCCCCACCCCTGAGGTGTGCACCACTAAGCGTGCTAACGACCGCATTGGGGTAACCACGGCAGTAAGCGCTGAGACTGTGACGCCCACTCCGACGCCGCAGCCCACCGCTCCGGTTTCGCCTACTGTGGCTCCCACTCAGGAACCGACCGCCAGCCCTGAGCCGACTGTGGCTCCCACTGGCTCCCCGGCTCCGACTGGCAGTGCGGCCCCCACGGCCCAGCCCAGCCCGGCACCTACCGGTAGCGCTGCCCCCACGGTGGCTCCCACTAGCTCCCCGGCTCCGACTGGCAGTGCGGCTCCCACTGGTAGTGCAGCCCCCACGGCTCAGCCCAGCCGTTCGGCCAGCTCCGCCCCGCTTCCGGGTCGCCCCGGTAAGCCTGGTAAGCCCAGCCACGGCGCAGCCCCGGCTAAGCCGGAAAAGCCCGGCGGTTTGGCCCGTACCGGTGTGGCCAGCGGAATGTTGGCGCTAAGCGCCCTGGCATTGGGCGGTGGCGGCATGTTGCTGCGCCGCAAGCGTCAGGACTGACGGGATCTACAACTGAATATCGACACAATTGAATACACAACTCAATAGGGGTGCCTGATTTCCCTCTCAAAACTAGGCGCCCCACCCCGCCGGGGGCCGCTTAACAAATGCGTTAGCGGTCCCCGGCGGTTTCGTTAGTGGTTCCTGGGGTTGCGCTAGTGGTCCTCGTGCTTTGCTGTGGAGCTGCGCGTTTGTGAGGACTAAAAAGAGTCGCTACACTTGGCAGGTAATGATAATCAATATCAACTAGAAAGACTGCCATGTTTGCGTGGTTGCAGGCCGCTGGGCCTTCCTTGGCTCCCACCCAGGGCGCTACCAACTCTTCCCCCTCTGCCATGCGTGTAGCTGCTGGTAACGGACGTTTTTCTGGCTCCACCCCGCAGCGTCTTAATGACCCCTGGCTGCGGCGTATGGCCGCGCTGACCACTGTGGCGCTGTGCGGTTTCATGACGCCGCTAGCGGGCGCTTCTGTCACTAGCTCGGCAAGCGGCCCTGCTGGCGCTGCCCATGCTGCCCAGGTTTCTGGCCCCGCTGCGCAGGGTGCCGCTGCCCACAGCTCCACTTCCCGTCCCGCTGCTAGCCTGGCCAGTAATGATGGCCAGTCCAAGCCGGTAAACCTTGAGGGTGGAGACTTAAGCATTTTCGACGCCGTCGCCACTGCCAATGGGGAAGTGGACTTACAGCTAAAGGATGGCGCCACCGGAACTAGCCACAACCCGGCCCAAACCACTTTGAAGATCCCGGCCTCCACCTGGCAAAACATTTCTGACGACTATCCGGGCAGTCCGGGTGGCTATTTCGTCAGCCAAGGCATCCAGGCTAACTCGCCACTACAGCCGGCCAGCGCTGCCCCCAAGGGACGGCTGGGTTGGGACACCAGCCAGCTGGCCCAGGCAGGATTTAGCGCCGCCCACTTTGAAGTCAGCTACAGCGGCCCTGAAGGCGCTAGCGTGTCCCTGTTTGGCTTGGATGACAACGGTCAACTGGCCTCCTCGCTGCTGGTTGATGGCAACTATGAGCTAAACCCGCTTGGCTCAGAAATTGCCCCGCAACAGCTGGCCGCCGCCTACCCCAACTGGGTGTTTTCTGCTGCCGGCATCTACCAGCTGCAGGTGCGGGTGCTGGCTCAGCGCAGTGATGGCACGGTAATTGCTAGCCCGGTGCGTAGCTATCGGGTTGAGGTAGGCGACGTCGCCGCTCAAGCCACCCCCACCCCGGCACCTACCCCGCAAAACCCTGATACCCAAAACCCGGGTGCCCAGCCCACAACGGCCCCCAGTGCAGTGCCCTCGGCCGCTCCCAGTGCGGTTCCGCAGCCGGTGGCCACCCCCTCGGCCCAGCCCAGCACTGCCCCCAGCGCTCAGCCTGGTGTTAGCGCCGCCCCCAGTGCTCCGGCTAACCCGGTGGCTAGCCCCAAGCCGAGCGCCAGCACTCCGGCCACCAGCCCCTCTCCGCGCTCAGCCATTGGCGGCGAGGTAAAGGCTAAGCCGAGCGCAGCTAACCCCGCTGGCAAGCAGCTTTTGGCCAGCTCGCGCAGCGCTAAGTCAGCTCAGGCCCCGCGTGCCGCAGCTCAGGGACGCTCTGCCAGTCAGGCTCGCGCCGCCGTCGGGCAAAACCGATCTGCCGTAACCACCCGGGCCGGCGCGCAAAGTTTTGTATCCCAGGCTCGCCCCGCCCAGAGTTTTGTGGCCCAGGCTCGCTCTGTCAGCCAGGGGGCAGCCGCCCAAACCAGCGCCCAAAAGGCTAAAGCCCAAAGCGCAGCTGCGGTGAAGCAAAACCCGGCTTCTTCGGCGGTTAGCGCCACCGCCACGCTGACTTTCGTGGTGGGCCCTGACGCCAACGGCAACGCCAATGAAGGGCACTTTGACTTAGGTCCGCGCATTGTGGACGGCAAGCTTAAGCTGCAGGTGAAAGATGACCGCTCCCAGCCTGCCAGCTGGGTTGACCCGGCAACTTTAACCTTCTCGCTGGGAGACAAGGCCACCCTTAAAGCCCCTGACGCGCTTAACTTTGTGGCCACCCCAGGCCAGGATGTGTGGATGATTTCCTCCACCCAAAGCGCGGGTGTGCCCTGGCTGGGTATGAACTCGCAGGCTGAAGAGATTGTCAGCAAAACCAGCGGCGAGGTTACCTTCACCCTGGTGAGTGTGGAGGGGCCCGGTAAGGTCTCAGTATTTACCTCCGGCGGCCTGGGTGGGGGTGTGGGTGAGCACCTGCTGCAAGAAGAGGGCAGCTCCTACACCCTGCCGGCTAACACTCACGCCCACCAGAACTGGGTGTTTACCGCCCCGGGCACCTACAAGCTGACCATTTCCGCCCAGGTCACCCCCAAGCAGGGTGAGCAGATCAGCGGTGAAGATGGCGGCTCTGGCGACGGCGCAGCGGCCAGTTCCGGTGCCGGCTCCAGCGAAGGTGGCAGCGCCAGTGGAGCTGCTGGCTCGGCCTCGGGCTCTGCCAAGGCTGGGCAGGCGGCCGGTGCTAGCGGCGGTAAGTCTTTAGCTAAAACCGGTGCGGTTAGCGGCGCCTTGAATGTTGCTGGTGGTCTGATGTTGCTGGCGGTTGCGGTGCTGGTGGCACGCAGGCGGATGGCATGGGCCTAGTTAAGTCTGTAATTCAGGCTGCACTAGTTTTAACGTTAGTGGCGGGCTGCGCCGGTGTCGGCGTAGATCCCGCCCACGACGGCCAGTTGCGGGTGGTCACCACCACCGGCATTCTGGCCGATCTAGTGCGTAATGTGGCGGGAGATCGGGCTACGGTCTCCCAGCTAGTTCCCGACGGCGCCGATCCGCACTCCTATGAGCCCTCACTGCGGGCTATTCGGGATGTGGCCTATGCGGATTTGGCTTTTAGTAACTACCTGTTGCTGGAGCAGCATTCGATTATTCGCGCCTTGGATGCCAACCTGCCCGCTAGTGCCCAGTCAGTGTCTATCGCCGAGGAGGCCGCCAAGCAGGGGGCCACGATTTTGCCGCTGGTTGAGGATCGGGCTTTGGATACCCTGTGGCTGGGGATGCGCGTGTCTGGTGACGGTAAACGTTATGGTGCTAACCGGGCCAGTGAGGTTGATTTGCAGGTAGTTTCGGTGCAGGGCCCGGGCCAAGCCAGCTCCTACCTGACCACCACTTTCGGCACCCCGGAGCTGGGGTTTTCCAGCCATGACGGGTTTGACGCGGCCAGCGACTATAAACATGACACTGTCAGCTTGCCGGCTGACGCCCACCAGCATATGAGTTGGGCTTTCACTAAGCCGGGAGTGTATCGGGTGCAGTTTAAGGCCCGCCTGCGCCCGGTTAAGGGTAAAAACGTGGAGTTTAAAACCGCCACGTTTACTTTCGCGGTGGGGGTCGACGCCGCCGCTGTAGCTAAGCGTGAAGGTCGGGTGGTTTTGGGTCCGGGCCACGGTGATGTGAGCGTGGATCTAGAAGCTGGCCGCATCACGCTGGTAGCCGACAAGCAGGCTAGCGGCCAGGCTTGGCCGTCAGTCGCTAAAACCGCGAGCACGAGCACTCCCAGCCCCGCTGCGAGCGCCAACACGAACCCGGGCGCTAGCTCAGCCAGTGCTTCAGCTAGCGCTACGCCCAGCCCTGGTGGCTCTGCCAGCCCGACCAGTAGTGCCCCTAGCCCGACCCCCAGCGACAGCGCCAGCTCACCCAGCCAGAGCGACGTCGTCGTAGCTGGGGCGGCCCACGTACCAGGCCACATTGCCCTAGACCCACAGCGGGTAGTGGTGGATGTGCCCACGCGCACCCTAGCCCAAGTGCCTCAAGGCTACGGTTTTGTGGGCCGTGCGGGCACGCAAGCCTATATCCTGCCCCAGGCTGTGCTGGGCAAACACGTGCATGGGGAAATTGACCCGCACCTGTGGCATGACGTGCACAACGCGGCCGCCTATGTGAAGGTAATCTGCGCCAAACTCAAGCAGGTTGACCCGGCCGGGGCGAGTGTCTATGAGGCTAACGCCGCCCGCTACCTAAACCAGCTGGCCCAGCTAGACACCCAGGTTAAAAGCACTCTGGACACTATTAGTGAAGCTAACCGCCAACTGGTAACCACCAATGACGCCTACGCTTACCTGGCTAACGCCTATGGGCTTAAAGTGGCTGGTTTCGTGGCTCCCAACCCGGCTAGTGAGCCCTCCTTGGCTGATCGGCGTAAACTCGCCGCCACCATTAAGGACCTACATATTAAAGCGGTGTTTTTAGAGCCAAATCTGGCCCGCACTCGCTCCACCTTGAAAGTGGTGGCCAGTGAAGCCGGGGTGAAAGTATGCCCGCTTTACGGCGACACCCTGGATAACCAGGCCCCCACCTATCAGGCGATGATGCGTTTTAATGCCAACTCCCTGGCTCGCTGCCTAGGTGGCAGGCCTATCGCAAACCAAGCGGCGTCGTCGGCAAAAACCCCTGGCGCCTCAGCCACCCCCAGTGCTGACCCGGCCCTAGAGCAAAACGTGGCCGCAAACGAGCCCACCTCACAAACCCCAGCGGTAATCGAAGCTGGACACGTAGACCTAGGCCCGCGCCTAATCGGCGGCAAACTAACCGTGTCCCTACGAGATGATTCAGCAGCCTCACCCGTGTGGCGCGACCCCAACAAAACCGTGCTGCGTGTACGCGAGGGTGCCCTAATCCAAGTGCCGCAAGGCGAAGACTACAAATTCCTAGCCGACTCCAAGCGCGTCTATGTGCTACCCCAAACCCAAAAAACCCAGCTGGTATGGCTGGGGTGGAACACCCAAGACCCAGCCGTAACCAAGCTGATCCAAGGCGGGGTAAACATGCGCATCGAGCAGGTTAAGGGCCCCGGCCGCAGCTGGCTGATTTTGCAAGAAGGCACCTTCGGTAAACCCAAAGTGCTGGCCGACTCTGCCGCCAGCGCCCAAGACATCTGGGTGGATACCAACACCCACGTGCACGCCAACTGGATTTTCTCCAAACCTGGCATTTACCTGGTCAAAGTCTCCTTCAAAGCTACCGGTGTGGACGGTAAAACCTACCAGGCCACCACCACCTTGCGCTTTGCGGTAGGCGACGCCACCAGCACCACCAACGCGCTAAAAGCACAGCCATCAGGAAAGTGACCATGCTAGAAGTAAACCAACTCAGCGTGCAGCTGGGCGGCCGCAGCGTGCTACAAGAGGTCAATTTGAAGCTAGACCAAGGCCAGTTCATGGGGCTGATCGGCCCTAATGGGGCCGGCAAAACCACGCTGCTGCGGGCCATCCTAGGGCTCGTGCCCAGCACCGGCACTATCACCTGGCAAGGCCAGCGCATTGACCGGCGTGGCATTGGGTATGTGCCTCAGCGTCACGCTTTCGCCTGGGATTTTCCCATTAACGTGCGTCAGGTGGTGTTAAGCGGGCTCACCGGCAGGCTCGGCTGGCTGCGTCGGCCCCGCCCAGAGCACCTAGAGGCTGCCGACTGTGCCCTAGAGCAGGTAAGCATGAGTGATTTGCGCTCGCGGCCGGTGGAGCAGCTTTCGGGTGGGCAGCGTCAGCGGGTGCTGGTGGCTCGGGCGTTGGCGTTAAAGCCGCAGTTGCTGCTGTTGGATGAGCCTTTTACGGGCTTGGATATGCCCACCCAGGAGCTGTTGACAGATCTGTTTAAAGAGCTGAGCCAGGCGGGTGTGGCCGTGCTTATGTCCACCCATGATCTGGTGGCGGCCCAGGCGCAGTGCGAGTATTTGTGTCTGCTTAACCGCACCGATTTGGCTTGCGCCCCGCCTAGCCAGCTTAAAGACAAAGACCTGTGGATGCGTACTTTCCAAGTGCGCGCCGATAACCCGCTGCTGCAAGCCCTAGGGATGAGTTAAGTTGTTAACCCCAATTGATTTTCTAAATGACCTGCTAAACCCGCAGCTGGCCTTCCTACCCAGGGCGTTGCTGATTGCTATCACTAGTGCCCTGGTTTGCGGAGTGGTGGGGGCTCACGTGGTGTTGCGTGGGATGGCTTTTATTGGCGACGCCGTCGCTCACTCTGTGTTTCCCGGCCTGGCGGTGGCCTTTGTTAGCGGCACTAACCTGGTGCTTGGGGGCGCGGTAGCCGGGATTCTGACGGCGGTAACCGTGGCGCTACTAGCCCAAAACCGCAGGCTTAAAGAAGACTCCATCATTGGGGTGCTGTTTGTGGGGGCATTTGCTTTAGGGGTGGTAATTATTTCGCGCGCCCCAGGCTATAGCGGCTCGCTGCAACAGTTCCTATTCGGCTCTATTACCGGCGTGCCGGCGCGTGAAGTGCCGGTGGCGCTGATCGGGGCAGCAGTGGTGATTGGGCTGATCGCAGCCCTAAATAAAGAGATTGTGGCGGTAAGCCTGGACCGTGAAACTGCCCGCGCGGCAGGGCTGCCGGTGTTGGCTTTAGATATTGCCCTGTATGTGTGCGTGAGCTTGGCGGTGGTGATTTCCGTGCAGACTATCGGCAATATTTTGGTGTTGGCGCTGCTGGTAATCCCGGCGGCCACAGCCCGCTTACTGACTGACCGCTTACTGACCATGATGATTATGGGCCCTCTGCTGGGGGCGTTAGGGAGCCTGCTGGGAGTGTATTTGAGCTGGTCAGCTGATTTGCCTACGGGCGCCACGATTGTGTTGGTGCTGGGCGTAATGTTTGCCTTGGCCTGGCTGTTAGCCCCCGGTCACGGCCTGCTCTACAAAACTGCCGCAGCCAGGCGGCAGGCGTTATCCACCCAGCGGCGGTGACGCGGCTCGCGCGCCCATTCCTGGCTGGTTAGCTCGTGGCTCAGGGAGCGATATTTGGCGTCATTAGCGCGCAGCTTGTCGTCAAGATCGCCCCCGAAACACAGCAGCATCAGCTCATAGTTGAGCATGAATGAGCGCGAATCCATATTGGAGGAGCCAATCACTCCCACTTCGTTATCCACGGTCATGTATTTGGAGTGTAAAACCGTGGGGGAGGGGTAGAGAAAGATACGCACTCCGGCATCCAGTAGCGCCTCATAGTAGGAGCGTTGGGCGTGGCGCACCAGGAAATTGTCGCCGCTGGCCCCCACAAACAGCTGCACATCCACACCCCGGTAAGCTGCGCTAGTCATGGCGGCCAGCAGCGACTCGTCGGGCACAAAATATGGGCTGGTGATGGTTACCCGCCGACGTGCATTGTGGATCAGTGAGGTGAACATGCGCAGGTTTGGTTCAGTGGAGTAGCCCGGCCCTGAAGGGACGATCTGCATGGCGTTTACGACGCCGTCGGCCAAGTCTTTTTCCCACGCCGCCGAGGTGTTAACCAGCTCTGCAGCAAGTGCGCTCAGACCAGCGGTTTCTACCTGGGAGATATCCTCATCGCTTACGGCTTGGGAGCGGGCACCAACGAAAATTTTGCCGGTTTCGGCGTACCAGTCCATGGCGAATACACCCCCAAGCTCAGCCACGATAGCCCCGCCTAGCTGCACGGATAGGTCTTTCCACTCGCGTCCAGGGCCGCGCAGGTTGGTTTCGTAGAAGGGGTCAATGAGGTTGTGGGAGCCAACAAAGCCGACGCCGTCGTCGATTACCGCTAGCTTGCGGTGGTTACGCAGGTCTGGGCGCCCGCGCTGATCAGGCTTAAAACCTAGGGGCATCATCAGGTGCCAGTGGTAGCCGGCAGAGTTTAGCCGCTTCAGCAGCTTTTTCCAGGCTTTGTAGCGGCGTGAACCCAGGTGATCTAGCAGCAGCGCCACCCGCACCCCGCGTTTATGGGCGCGCTCTAGGGCCGCAAAAAGCGGCTCAGTGATGGGATCATCATGGACTATGTAAAACTCAATATTTACGCTGTGCTGGGCTGCGTCAATGGCCTGCACCAGGGCCGCAATGAAGCTGCGGGTGTCATCATAGATACCCTGGACTGTGCCCGGCATACAGGGCATTCCGGTTAGGTGGCGGTTCATGCGCACAATCCCCAGTAGACGCTCATCAGCTTTTATACCTGGAGGCACGTCTGGGAGGTTGGCGCTTAGGGTGGAGACAATGCTGGTTAGCTCGCTTTGACGGCGGTAGCGTTTGCCCTGAATATGGGCACTTCCCAGCATCAGATACATGGGCAGGCCCACCAGGGGTAGGAACAGTATGAGCAGCAGCCAGGCCGACGACGAGGCAGGGCGGCGATTTTCGGGCACCACCCCCATAGCCCCGATTTTAATGATGTACTCAATCACCACCCAGATTTCGGCGGCCATCTGCATATAACTCATTTAACAATTGTACTTGAGCCTGCTAAAGCATCCTGTGGTCCCAAGACTGGGCGGCGTCGTCGGCAAAGCGACACCTAGTGGGGGTCGCCGAACCAGACCTTCCAAAAACCGTAGAAGTTCAAGTTGCCCCAGCTGGAACAGTCATCCCCATCATCCTTAGCGGCCTCATTGGGCTGGTAGGGGGTGTAGTTATAGAGCGCGGCGGTGGCGGTGTTAGCTGGGGTGATAATGGAAGAACCGCAGCTAGCCTGGGGGTTGTAGGCGATACGCACGGGTTTGCGAGCCTGCACCCGGTAGCTGGAGGGGTTAAGGCGGTATTTTTGCAGCTGGGCGGCGGCCTGATAGAGCTGGCTGACAAAGCCACGGTAGCGACTGTCGCAAGTCTGGCCATCGGGGCAGCCATAGCCGGCAGCCCATTCATAGCGTGACGCAGTCAATTTCTCGCCTGAAGCGGTCAGTAGCCCCTGCTCTTTTTGCAGCAACACCAGCAAAACCCGGGGGTTAATGTTGCAAGCCACTGAAACGCGGTAAATAACCTCGCCAGCAGTTAGATTCTTGGCGGGATTCATGCCTAACGGGCAGGCTGTGGTGGGGTCAAAGCCCTTAGTGTCAAAGCGGGCCTTGCTGATGCAAGTAGTGCCATCGGCGCTATTAACGCAGCCAGCATTGACTTTGGCGATGAAATTGTCGATGTCCTCGGCGTTCATATTGGGAGCGCCATAAAGCTTATTGTCAGAGATGATATTTGCGGCGTTAAACCCACTGTAATCAGGGGTTACCTTAACCGGGCCGGCCGGGGTGGGGCCGTCATCAATCTGTGCGGGGGCGGTGAATTTAGGCAGGATAAGTGCCCCAGCTAGAGCAGATAGGGTCAGCAACGCAAAAATTGAGACCAGCCGGTAACGCGCAATAAACCGCTCGGCACTGGCACTAGAGATGGCACGCTTGTCCTTGTCTCTAGTCGCGCTGCCGGCGGAGGTCACCGTTTTAGGTTTAGGATTACGTTTGGATTCTGACACTAAAGGTTATTTTTCCACGAAATGGACAATGAATGCATCTTGATCAGGTTTATGCTTTAGGCCGTGACCTGATGGACGCCAACGGTTTGCAAGGCTGGAACCTGGGGTGGGATCGTGCCCGGCGTCGAGCGGGACAGTGTAACCACACAAACCGTTGTATCACTCTCTCACGTTACTTAATGCAACTCTATGACTTGCCTCGCGTGCGCGACACGATTTTGCATGAAGTAGCCCATGCCCTGGTTGGCCCAAGTCACGGTCACGATGAAGTTTGGCGCCGCAAAGCCCTAGAACTGGGCTGCTCAGCGCAGCGGCTGGTAGATAGGCGCGCCCCTAAAGTCCCCGGCGACTGGGTAGGCACCTGTCCGGCTGGTCACCAGGTTGAACGTATGCGCCGCCCCAGCCGCGTGCTGGCCTGTGGGGTGTGCGCAAACAGTTTCTCCCTGGCCAACCTGCTGCGTTGGACCTATAAGGGGGTGCCTATGGAGCCAAGCCAGATTGGCGGCCCCTACCTGCGCTCTTACAACCAAGCCACGCTTTATCTTTCATAGATGATTCATAGGTTACGCTAACCACCACCATAAAAGCCCCTTTTAGAGTTTTAACCAGCAAGGCTGATACAGATCAGCAAAGCAACTGGCCCACTAAGCCGCCGGCACAGGTGTCACGGGTAAGCCCCGCCAGCCGCCTAAGCCCCGGTGGGGCCTGCCGGCTAAAAACTAAGAAGACGACTAATACTGATGCAAATAATGTGGAGGTGAATAACCCGGACGCCTGAGCTGGGATGAACACTCGATAATCTCTCTCCTTGTGAACATATGAATAACTGACCCCCGGATTGGCTTTTTTGGGTTTCGCCAATACGGGGGCCAGTTGCATTTACAGGCATTTACAGGCAATTTCATCCCTTCCCTATAAAAAATACATGGGGTTTTATAGGGAAGGGATGAAATGTCAGTATCTGTGCGCGCCAGTGCGGGTAAGGGTACCGACGGCGCCCAGAAAGGCAGCGACAGCGCCCAAAAAGGCAGCGACAGTGCCGAAAAAAGTACCGACGGCGCCCAAAAAAGTACCGATGACGCCCAAAAGGGCAGCGACGGCGCCCAGTCAGCTCGGGCCAACCCACCTAGAGGGCTGGCCTGTGTAGAGGCAGGGCCCACCTAGAGGGCTGGCTTGTGTAGAGGCAAGGCCCATCTAGAGGGCTGTCCTGGAGGTAGACAGTTGTCTAGAGCGCCGGGGCGGAGGCCAGCAGCCTGCTGATGCGCTTGGCTGAAACCTTGTGCGCCGTCCCCAACTGCTGGGCAAACAGGCTCACGCGCAGCTCCCACACCATATTTTGGGCCTGGCGCAGCACCGCCGCGCGGGCGGGATTAGCCGGCAGCCCCTTAGCGTGCTCGACGGCGTCGCTCACCTGCCCCTCAATCTCACGTACCTGGTAGGCCAGAGCTGCATCCTGGCTGGGCGAGGCCGCCGCCTTCTCCAAGCGATAAGCCAAAGACTTAAGGTAGCGCCCATAGTGGGCCAGCTGTGCCGGATCGGCGTCGGCAATAAAGCGTGGCGCAATCAAGGCAGCAGCCTGCTCGCGAATTTCCTGCAAAGTGTCGAGCAAAGCCAGCGAAGTATTACGCCCCACCGCCTTATCCAACTGTCCCTTAGCCTCCAAAGCAGCCTCTACCTGGGCGGCGATGATCTCCACCTGGTCTTCCAGACGGTCGCGCAGCCAAGCCACAAAGAGCTCAAAATCTTTGCGGTCGCGCAGCTGGGCTAGGTTATGGCCGGTTTCGCGGCTCCACTGCTGGGCTAGCAGGCGCCCGGCAGCCAAGCACAAATCAGACACCAGGGTGTCAGTGGATTTGTAGGGCGCAGACACCATGAATAGAGAGCGCTTAGCGTTCCAACGGCTGGTCACCCGCGCAGTTTCGAGCGGGGTGCGCGCCAAAGCTAACGCCAAAACTCCCTCAGCGTGCTGAGCTAGCTGAGAATTAACATCCGCTAATATCTTTAAATCAGCTTTAAATGCTTTAGATGTTGGTTGTGCAACTAAAGTGGGGTAACCGCGAACTAATAGCCCCGCCCGCCCGGCAGATTCTATTTGTTGCGGAATTACGCCCTGGGGAACTTCAGGCCAATCAACTAAATTAGTTTGCTCCTTTAATGGGCTAGTTAATGACTGTGAAGTAATAGTTGTAAAACTATTTGCGGCAGAATTATTGGCTCGGGCGCCGTTATGGGCGCCTGCGCTCACGTTTGCGCCGGCGGTCCCATGGACCCCGTTATGGCCCTCGTGGGCTCCGTTTGCACGCTTAGATTTCGCTGACTTCTTGGACCGGGCCTCATCCATGGCCGCCGCCAGGGCTCCACGTACCGCCGAGCGCACCGCCGCCTCGCTTTGTTTGGCCAGCTGCCGCTGCAAAACGATCAGGTTGCGCCCGCGCCCTAGCTTGTTGCCACGCGCGTCCAGCACGCTAAAGCCCATGCGCATGTGCTCCGGCAGGTTTTCTTGCGCCTGGTCCCAGTCCTCGTCGGTAATTTCCACCTGGCGTAGCTGCTGTGCGGCCTGGGTGAAGGCCTGCTGGAAACTCACCGGGATCGGTTCGACGCCGTCGCTAGCCTCTCCCGCAGCCTGCGGGTAAAGCTGGCAGATCAGCTCCCAAATGCGCGTGCCGGTGTCGGGGGCCGGAACTAGCTGGCGACGCACCCGCTTAGGCAAGGCGCGGATAGTGGCCACACACAGCTGCGGGCGCATCCCGGGCACAAGCCAATCAAATCCCTCTGGGCGCAGGCGAGTGAGCACCTCAATGGGTACCTGTACGCTGACGCCGTCGTCGAGCCTGCCCGGCTCAAAAACGTACGTAAGCGCCAAGGTCAGGTCACCCTGATGCCAAGTGTCGGGGTAGCCGTCAAGGTTGTCGCCCTCGGGAAGCAGCAGCTCACGAGTGAAATCCAGCAGCTTGGGGGTGTCTTGACGCTGATGCTTCCACCAGTTGTCGAAAGCTGCCGCGCTGGTGATTTTCTCCGGCAGGCGCTCATCGTAGAAGTCAAAAAGAGCCTGGTCATCAGCCAAAATACCGTGAGTGCGTTGACGACGCTCCACCTCGGCAGTGTCTTCAAGCAGCTCACGGTTGCGCTCAACAAAAGCGTGGCGGGCGTGCCAGCCCCCCTCCACCAGCCCGGAGCGAATAAACATTTCCCGCGCAGCCTGCCGGGCGGCGTCGGTACCCACACTGGCTAGCGTGACCGGGCGGTCAGCCACCAAAGTCAGCCCGTAAAGCAGCACCCGCTGATGCACCATGGCCGCGCCCTTCTTAGTGGACCAGTAAGGCTCACCGTAAGTGACCTTGACCAGGTGTTTAGCGGCCTGCTCCACCCATTGAGGCTGGATGCGGGCCACGGTGCGGGCAAATAAGCGACTGGTTTCCACCAGCTCAGCGGCCATCACCCAGTCGTACTGTTTGCGGCGCAGCCCGCTACCAGGCCAAATAGTGAAGTGGGTGGCGCGCGCCCCGGCATATTCGCGCCGGCGCTCATCATAGTTACCCAGGTTGGAAAGCAGCCCCACCAGCAGGGATTGGTGGATCGCGTCGGCGTCGGGGGTGTCTGCGCTTTGCCCCAAGGCCACGACGGCGTCGGCTACGTCCGCATTGGCCATGCCGGCCGCGTGGGAGCCGGCAACTAAGCGGTCACTCGCGGCGCGAATGGAGGCACGGGTGGGCAGCTCAATGTTTTGGGCGTTAATGCCTAGCGGCCGCGCCAACTGGGCCAGCTGATTGTAGACGTCGCGCCATTCACGAATACGCAGGTAGTGCAGGTATTCGTGGCGGCACATGCGCCTAAATGCAGAGCCGGACAGGTCACGTGACTGGGTGCGCAGGTAGCGCCAGAAGTTGAGGTAGGTAAGAAAATCGCTGGTGGGATCCGCTAAACGCCGATGCATGGCGTCTGCTGCTTCCTGTGCGTCAAGCGGGCGTTCACGCACGTCTTGGATTGAAAGCGCGGAGACAATCACCATCACTTCGCTGGCGCAGCCGCGTTTATTGGCTTCCAACAGCATCCGCCCCAGGCGCGGGTCGATGGGTAGGCGTGCCAGTTGGTGGCCGATCGCGGTCAGGCGCGGCTCATGTATGGATTTAGAGTTTGTGCTGATAGCGCCGATTTCGGTTAGTAGCGCCACGCCGTCGGCAATAGCACGCCGATCTGGCGGGTCAATGAAGGGAAAATCTGCCACATTACCTAGGCGCAGCGCTGCCATCTGCAAAATTACGCTGGCCAGGGAGGTGCGTAGAATTTCGGGTTCCGTGTATGGCTCGCGCCCCTCATAGTCGGTTTGCGAGTACAGGCGGATTGCCACGCCGTCGGCCACGCGCCCGCAGCGGCCGCTACGCTGGTTGGCGCTGGCTTGGCTGATGGGTTCAATGGGTAGGCGCTGCACCTTGGTTTTGTTGGAATAACGCGAAATACGCGCCACGCCCGGGTCAATCACGTACCTGATGGAGGGCACGGTTAGCGAAGTTTCAGCCACGTTGGTGGCTAGAACAATGCGTCGCAGACGGTGTTTTTCAAATACGCGATGCTGGGCGGCGGCGCTTAGACGCGAATATAGGGGGATGACTTCAACGCTGCCGGGCAGGCGGGCGCTGGACTCGTTGGCGGCGTAGCGCGGGCCTAGGTGGTCGATAAGTGCGGCTTCGGTATCGCGAATGTCGCGTTCTCCCGCCAGGAACACCAAAATGTCGCCGGGGCCTAGGGCCATTAGTTCGTCGACGGCGTCGAGGATGCCCGTGACCTGGTCGCGCGGCTCGTCGGTGCTTGCGCTGGCAGCTGCTGAGTTTGTTTGGCTGGTAGTTGGCTCTGGGTCGACGCCGTCGAGGGGGCGATAGCGGATTTCTACCGGATAGGTGCGCCCGGATACCTCAATAATTGGGGCGGGGCGGCCTTCAACCCCAAAGTGGGCGGCGAAACGTTCAGAGTCGATGGTGGCCGAGGTGATGATGACCTTCAAATCTGGGCGCTGAGGCAGTAGCCGCGCTAAATAACCCAAAATAAAGTCAATATTTAGGCTGCGCTCGTGGGCCTCATCAATAATTAGAGTGTCATAGCGGCGCAATAGTGGGTCGTTTTGAATTTCGGCCAGCAAAATACCGTCGGTCATTAATTTGATAAGCGTATGTTCACTAACTTCATCAGTGAAACGAACCTGATAACCGACTATTGATTCTTTAGAAACTTTAGTGCCCAGCTCTTGGGCAATGCGTTCAGCTACTGAGCGCGCCGCGATACGCCGAGGCTGGGTGTGTCCAATCATGGCGTTGACGCCGCGACCTAAATCTAAACAGATTTTAGGGATCTGGGTGGTTTTACCGGAGCCGGTTTCACCTGCGACGATAACCACCTGGTTAGCCAAAATGGCGGCTGCGATCTCCTCCTGGCGGGCTGAGACTGGCAGTTGCGCCGGGTAGGTGATGGTGGGCAGGGAAGCTGCGCGCTGGCTTAGCTGCGTGGGGGTGAAGGGGCGCAGCTCCGCCTGGTTTTTGTGTTGGCGCCGTCTGTGATTGCGCTGGTGGCTGGCAGGACGACGGCGTGGCGCTGCGGTTAAGTTAGTTGCGTCTGGTTGGCTGGGCTGACTGGAGTGTTCGTTCATTACCCCTGCATTGTCTCGCACTTTGACCTGGCTGTGGAACCGGTTCGCTACGTAAGATAAGCACAGCCTAGTGAACTAATTAATTGTAGCTATAAATGTAAATTGTCGATTAAATATTGCAAAACTAGTTGCGGGCTTGTGGGGGCGGCGGTACGCTGTATTTACTCCAATGACGAGTGATGCAGCGCTTATCCACTGCATGTTCCCAGACCTAGCCTTGCCAGGCCTATCCGCTCATTACGTGAGCAACGCCCTTAACTGGGTTCCCTATATGCGATGAACTTTAATCAAGGAAGATGAAATGAAGTATCTGAGGATCATTGCAGCTCTAATATTAGTTTGCGGTTTAGCCTCGTGTGGGAGTGGCGAAAAAGCTTCGTCAACTACCCCTAATGATAAGGTAGCCAAAGTCTCTGCTGACGGTTTAACGCGTTACGACATGTCTAAATGGCGGCTTCCCACAGATCCATATAGAGAGGCTGACACGATTCTAATTTCGCGTGCTCGAACCGCCTATTTTAGGTATTGCATGAAGTCCAAAGGATACACTTATCAAGGAAGGCCAGAACCGCCAGAAGGGCAGGCCGAGCGATACGTAAATAGTGCTGGTAGACGCCTATTTGATGAGAAGATTGCAAGCGAAGTTGGCTACCACATGGGTATCGTCCCTGGCTGGAATGTCTACCAATACAGCTACGATACTATTGAAAAGCATAAAACTGATCCCGGTTACCAGGACGCTAAAAATTCATGTTTTAATAAACTAATGGATCAGTATCCAGTATTGAAGACTTATGAGGAAAAATCTGAGACTGGAAATGCTCTTTTGGCATCAATTGGCGGCGCTGAGCAGGGGCTTGAAGATCCTAAAGTTAAAAAACTTGCTGCCACTTGGAAGCAATGCATGAAACCACTCGGCCTTAGCGATCTAACCGATAATCCAATGTTAATGCCAGGGCCACAGCTCAGTCAGAAAATTGGCTTAAATCCAGGTGCTGATGCACCCCAATCTGCTATCGCAGCGTCACCCGGAACCGTGTCAGAGTATGAGCGAAAAATCGCGGTTGCAGACGCAAAGTGCCGGATCAGCTCTGGCTGGCAGCAGGCATACTACGACGCTGATTGGAACAGTGCTGATGCTTATGTCAAAAAGAATCAGAAAGAATTATCCGCTCGGCTGGGACAAATCAAGCAGGTCGAAGCCACTTGCCGTGAGATTGTGAAGAAATACTCGTAATTATTTGTGATCGAAGGGGGTAGCTGTGGGCGCTAAACGATCTCAAGTTAAACGCTGGTTACTTGTAGTTTTAGTTGTGTTTATGGCGGTGGCGCTAGTGGGTGCAGGCTGGCTGCTGGCAAGCTACACCCAATCGCCAGCGCAGCGCGCAGCTGCCGCTGCACCTCCAACTTCAGCTCCTGTAACTGTGGAAGTTGAGCAAGGAGACCTGACAGATCAAATCACTGCCACAGGTGTTATTGCCGGGGCGCAGGATTCAGCCGTTAACTTGCCTGCTACTAGCTCAGATTCGGTTGTTACCGCCGTAAACGTAAAAGCCGGTCAGCAACTTGAAAACACGCAAGTGGTGGCTTGGATTAACGATCGCCCCCTGATTGCCTATCAGGGTAGTTTTCCCGCCTACCGTGATCTGTATGAAGGTGATTCTGGTGCGGATGTGTCACAGCTGCAACGCGCCCTGGCTGCATCCGGCTACCCGCTAGCAATAACTGGAACCCTAGACGCTGACACAATCACTGCACTAAAACATCTATACGGGCAAACCAAAGACGAATTAGCTACTACCGATACTCATCAAAACGAGTCAGACAACGCGGGTGCTAATCAAGGCGGTGGAAACTCAAACGAGGCAGGCGCATCCGAAAAACCGCAGCAAGATAAAAAGAAGGTAGTTATAGCGAAAACTGAGATGCTGTTTATTGCGCAGCTTCCAGCTGTTGTTACCTCACTACCTAAAGTTGGTGATAGTTTAAATGGAGACAAACCCTCCCAGCTAGGCCTATCTACAGGCGAATTTTCTGTAACCGCTGAAGTTCCAGCAGGTGTGGGCTCGGTATTGAAAACTGGCAGCGTGGCTAGCGCGGTTTATGGCTCTCAGCAGTTAAACTTAACTCTCAAAACTGCTGCACCTAAGAAAGACGAAAAAAGCCAAGCTGAAGCAACCACTTATACACTAACCTTTAGCGTTAAAAAGGGAAAACTTCCAAGCGATGCGCGCGGTAAATCAGTGGTGCTAACCGTAGATCGACAAGCACCAATCAAAAACGCTTTACTGATACCTCAACGCGCAATGGCGCTAGATGCTAATGGTAACGCAAATGTGCTCAAACGCCAGGCGTCCGGTTTTGTTATGGTTAAAGTAGAGCAGCTTGGGTGCGTATCTGGGCAATGCGCCATTAAATCTGACCAGCTTAAAGTTGGTGACAGTGTGCGAGTGGACCGCAAATGACGATACTAGAATTATCGCAGGTTTCTAAAACCTATAATCCTGGTGCTCCTGGTGAGGTTAAAGCACTAAAAACCGCCTCACTGCTGATCGAGCAGGGTGATTTTGTGTCTATAACCGGCCCTTCTGGGGCTGGTAAATCAACCTTGCTGAATGTTCTAGCATTACTTGACCCTCCCACTAAAGGCAAATACTTTATTGATGATCTAGACACAACCAAGTTAAATGATTCCCAACTAGCAGCATTACGGGCTCACACATTCTCTTTTGTTTTTCAAGCATTTCACTTAATTGATGAGCGAACTGTAACTGAAAACGTGGCTTTAGGGTTGATGTACAGCGGAGATACGGCTGGCTCTGGTGAGGGAACCGCGCAAATCACGGATACGCAGCGTATTGAACAAGCCCTAAACTTTGTGGGGCTCACACATAAGCAACACGCCAAAGCGGTGCAGCTTTCTGGTGGTGAAAGACAAAGAGTAGCAATAGCCAGGGCTATCGTAGCTGCTAACCCGGTGCTAGTTGCTGATGAACCCACCGGTAACCTCGACTCAGCCAATTCGCGTTCAGTGATGCGTGTACTAGATAAACTCAACCAGAATGGCACTACCGTCATAGTTGTCACTCATGATCCAAAAGTTGCAGCCCACGCTAAAACCCGCATCGAAGTGCACGACGGCGTCGTCACCGTTCCCGAGAGTGAAAGTTCAAAGCCTCTAAAACCAGCTAAAACCACCCACGCGGCGCAAGGTAAAAAACCTAAAACCAGCAGCAAAAAAACTAGCCTAAGAGCCATACTTGCGGATGCAGGGCGCACAATTACCGCTAAACCAGCTGCCAGTGGCGCGCTAATTGCCGGCGTATTACTGGCGGTAGCGTTAGCGTTAGCCACGGTAGGTATTTCTGAAGCTGCCCGCGCCCAGGTGTCGCAGCTATTTGATGCGGCCCGCAACCAGCGTGTAGCCGTCTCGGTGCCAGAACCTAAACAAATAACTAAAGATGGGAGCGTTAAACAAGCCAGCACCACTACACTAATGCGCTTGAAACGTATTCCCGGAGTGGAACGCGCACAAATCTACTCAAACCACGGCAATCAAAACATTTCACTAACTAGCGACACTAAAGGTCAAAACTTTGATGTATTAGGAGCAACCGATCCTAGTGTGCCCGGGCTGGAAATCGAAGGCAAAGAATCCGCCAAAACCAGTGGCATAAAACTTGGCCCAGGCCAGGTGCTAGTAGGCCGTGGTATCGCAAATAATCTAGAGTTAGGCCCAGTTGACGCCAGCCCAGTAGTGTGGATCGCCAATAAAGCCTACGTAGTGGTGGGAGTTATAAGCGACTCAGGTTTAGACGCCAGCATCATGAACGCCGTGGTGATGCGTGAAACAGACGCCGTTGCTGTGGGGGCAACCAATGCCGTCACCGCCGAGATATGTACGCGCCCCGGCGCCGCCCAGCTGGTGGCGCAGCAAGCACCCATCGCCCTAGATCCTTACACCGGTGAAAACGCCCACGTGGATGCGCCTGAAGACCCTAAAACCATGCGTCAAAGCGTGGAATCTAATGTGCGCACAATGCTGGTGACATTAACCGCCGTCTCATTATTAGCTGCCGTGCTAATGCTCACTAACTCCACGGCGACGGCGGTATCGCGGCGTTCTGGCGAGTTCGGTTTACGCCGGGCAATGGGGGCCAGGCGCTGGCAAATCGCCGCATTAGTCACTGCTGAATCGGCGATAGTTGGCTTAATAGGCGGAGTTATCGGCACCTTTACAGCAGTGGTAGTCATTATCTCCACAGTGCTAGTGCGCCACTGGCAGCCAGTGCTTGACCTGCGGCTTTTACCCGTAGGAATCATTGGCGGCATGGTGGTTGGCTTGGTGGGTTGTTTACTGGCAGTGCGCCGCGCCGCAGGTGTGTCACCAGCAGATGCTTTACGCCAATAATTACCGGGCCCAAAACATCCAAAACCAGGTTTCCCCCCAAGCTGTCAGCTCCCTTGGCACTGACAAGCCAGGCTAATTTCGGGTAACCAAACGTTGCAATGACGCCAAAAAAATGAAACATTGAACCAATGAGTTCCGCACCCCAAACCCCTGAAGCTGGCGCTGCGCCGTCGCGAACCCAAATTAAGCACTGGCGCCGCCACCTAGCTGAAGAACGCGCAGAAGGGAAAGTCTACCGGGACCTAGCCATGCGCCGAGAAGGGGAAGAACGCGAAATCCTCCTAGGCCTAGCGGAAGCCGAAGCCCGCCACGAACGCTACTGGTATGAGCTGCTAGGCCCCCACGCCCACCCGGCCCCCAGACAAACTCTACGCGGCGCCATCATGCCCCTACTGGCGCGACTATTTGGCTCAGTGTTCGTGCTGGCTCTAGCTCAACGCTCTGAGCAACGCAACGACTATGAGGTCGACGCCGACGCCTCCAGCTCCATGGCCGCAGACGAGCGTATCCACTCCGAAATTGTGCGTTCCCTGGCCGCCCGCCACCGCCAACGCCTTTCGGGCACCTTACGCCCAGCAATTTTTGGTGTTAACGATGGCTTAGTATCCAACCTATCCCTAGTGCTAGGCGTGGGTGCCACCGGCGTCAGTACCCAGGCGATCCTACTAACCGGCCTAACCGGCCTGCTGGCAGGGGCTTTAAGTATGGCGGCAGGCGAGTTTATCTCGGTGCGCTCCCAAATCGAACTGCTAGAAGCTTCCATCCCAGACCCTGGTGCGGGGGAGGTTGTGCCCGCGCTAGACGTCAACGCCAATGAGCTGGCCCTGGTGTATCGCGCCCGAGGCGAGGATGAACATGAAGCTGTTGAACACGCCAAACTAGTACTCAGCGCCGCGAACATTGACCCACGCAGCGCCCGTCAAATCTCCCACATCGGTGATGAAACCCCCAATTATGAGGAAATCGGCACCGCTAAGCGGGCAGCACTATCCTCATTCGCACTCTTCTCAATCGGCGCTGTCATTCCCTGCCTGCCCTACCTGGTTGGGCTCAGCGGAATGGTTGCTGTAGCCGCCTCAGCCCTGCTGGTAGGGGCCGCGCTGTGCCTGACCGGTGGCGCCGTCGGCGTATTATCGGGCAAAGCCCCCCTACCCAGCGCCATGAGACAGCTAGCTATCGGCTATGGGGCGGCCACCATAACCTACCTGCTGGGCCTGGCTTTCGGCACCTCTGTCAGTTAAACGGTAGCCTGAAGACGATGCACGAACTACTTGAACCCAACGCCCTACCTGCCGTTTTCCGGTTCATCGACCTATCTGGGGTGATCCTAAACGGGATCCTGGGAGGGCTAATTGCCCGCCAAAAAAACTTCGACATAGTAGGTTTCGTGGTGCTGGCACTAATGACGGCCACCGCCGGCGGTATTCTGCGCGACCTCATGATCCAAAACGGCCCGCCCTTCGCCCTGACCGACCCCTACTACATTTGGATGGCCTGCCTGGGGGCCGCCATCGCCTGGTTCTTCAAATTTGAAGGCAAATGGTCCCACCGTTTCCTGGTGGTTGCTGACGCTATTGTGCTAGGTATCTGGTCCGCCACCGGCGCCGCCAAAGCCCTAGAAAATCACCTAGGTTTCATCCCTGCCCTGCTTTTAGGCTGCATGACGGCGGTAGGCGGCTCCATGATTCGCGACATTAGTGTGGGCCGCACCCCGGCAGTGTTTGGCGGCAACCGGCTTTATGCGCTGCCGGCGCTTGCAGCTGCTTTTACGCAGGCCTCATTGGTGCGCTTTGTTGATTTGAATCCGGTGTTGGCGATGCTGTTTTCAATGTGTGTGGGGGCAGGTTTCTGTTTGCTGGCTTATTGGCGTGTGTGGCAATTGCCGGTGGTGGGTGAGCAGCGTTCCCTTACCGAGCGTATCGGGGTGCTGCGGCGTCGCTAAAACCTGCCCAAAATCTGCCCTAAAATCAGCTTTCGAACAGCCCGCTTTAAAACCCGCCTAAAACAGCTCGCTTTAAAACCTTAGATAAACCCCTTCAAACCGCCCCTGAAGTTGGTTAATAGGAGGGTATAGAAACGCGAGGTGAGCAGGCGCATCTGCCGGTTTTCGGGGTTGGCTCGGCCTATGTGGTGGCGCTATTTACGACGACGGCGCTGGCTTAAGCGATAGTTTTTCAGCTGGCCTGGCGACATGCCTGTTTGAGACTTCCGTTACATGTCTTCTTGGGTTTAAATGTAATTGAAGTTGTTGTCCATTTCTGTAATCAACGGCGAGATACGGAAGTCTTGCGGTTTGAGGCAAGTGTGGACAAGACACATAACAACTGCATATTTCCACTCTGATTGGGGGCTATATCGATGAAGAATGTGGTTGAGTTGCGTCAGCTGTCAAAACGGTACGACACTCCTGCCGGGTCAGTGCAGGCGCTGGATAAGCTGAGTCTGAGCGTTACTCAGGGAGAGATTTTTGGGCTGCTTGGCCCTAACGGGGCCGGTAAAACGACGGCGATTGAGATAGCTGTGGGCCTGCGCAGAGCAGATTCTGGGACGGTTAGTATTTTTGGTAAAGATCCGCTCAGTGATAACGCCTGGGTGCGTTCCCATGTAGGGGTTCAGCCCCAGGAAGTAAAAATCTTTCCCCATCAAAAAGTAGAAGAAATCCTGAGTTTTTGGGGAAGCCTCTACCCAGATTCATACCCAGTTAACGATGTTGTCCACTGGCTTGGCCTAGAAGATTTGCTATCTCGAAAAGTATCCAAGCTATCAGGTGGTCAGCATCAACGGCTAAATGTTGGCCTGGCTCTGGTTGGTAAACCCAAGGTGGTGTTCCTAGATGAACCTTCGACAGGCCTTGACGTTATTGCACGCGAAAAACTTTGGGATGTTTTAAGGCAACTATCCTCGCAGGGTATGACCATAGTGCTGTCTACACACAATTTAGAAGAAGCTACTGCTCTGTGCGATGACGTAGGTGTGGTTAATGGTGGCAAGGTGGTAGCCCAGGGAAGTCCCCAGCGGCTTATTCGTAGTCATACTCAGGGCTCTGTGGTTAGTTGCCAGATTAACGGCGCTGATAGTGCTGTTAAAGACCAGTTGAAAGCCTTGGGAGAGGTTGTTATCCAAGGTGAGAACGTCTTGATCCGCACCAAGAGTGTCGATGAAGTACTCAAGAGACTTGCGCAAATAGGTAGTTTCACCAATTTAACTATAAAAGAGCCAAGTTTGAATGATGTGTTCAAAAACTTGGTTGGCCATGAGTTTGAAAAGCAAGCGACTACTAAGGCAGGGCAGTAGTAATGCGTGGACACTACACACAAGATTTACTTAAACTACAAACTCGCGAGCTAGTGCGAAATGTGTCATATTTCGTGTTTGTGGCAGTGTTCCCTTTCTTCATGTCAGGAATGTTTTTAGGGATGACCTACATTATGGCCGGGAAACCGGGTGGCCCAGATTTTGGGCCGATTGTTATGCCTATGGCAATTTTCCTGGCAGTCACTGGCATCGGGCTTCAGGTAACAGCCGGACCGCTAGCAGAACTTAGAGAAGCCGGGGCGCTGCGCGTGCTGGGCACAACCCCACTGTCGCGCACAGACTTTTTATTAACTCACTTAGCTGTGCGTTTCATTATGGGGATCATCCAGATAGCGATCATTATTGCAATCGCTATTGGGTTGGATCTAGTGACAGCATCGAATGGTGTTTTAGTTTTTGCGGTGTCGCTTATTGGTTTAGCGCTTTTCTTCACTATTGGGTATCTAATCGGTGGGGCGGTTTCGTCAGGGCAGTTAGCGGCCAATCTTTCTACACTTATCCAGCTTCTTGCACTGTTCCTTAGTGGGGCTGCCATACCGTTCGCAATCCTGCCAGACTCACTGACAGCTGTTCTCAGCAAGATACCTACCAGTCTTTTCGCTGACCTGATCTTCTGGGCGGCTGATAGCCCGCTACAACGCACTAGTAACCCACTGTTAGCATTTGCGGTAGTTATTGCTGTTACTGTGGCTTTGTTTGTAGTGGCAGTGCGTGCTTTCAAGTGGGACGTTAGGAAGTAACAGATACTTCTAGTTACTTACCTGTGGTCTTGTCTTGGCTTTACAGCCAAGGCAAGACCACGTTCACCAAGTATCAAACTGTTATTCAGTTTTGCGCCAACTAGTCAGTCCTATCGCAGCAAGAAATGCTGCAAATACAAGTGTTAGGGCGATCTTCCATGTGCCGCCGGCGGGGAATGGCGAGTTAGTGTAGACAGCTACAAGTGCATCAAACCAAATTTTTAAGGGATTCCACTCAAGAATTTTTTTGATTATTGTAGGGAGTGTGTCTATCGGGGCTGCCGCTCCTGAACCAAAGAATAAGACGAAAAAGACGGCTGCGGTGAGGGCATTAATTGTGCGAGCGCCCAGAGGTAGTGTTCCAAGAAAAAACCCAACAGCGCAAAGAAAAACGACAAGTCCGATGTTTAGTAGGATAAATAGTGGCGACGCTACTTCTAGGCGAAGTCCATGTTGAAAACCAACAATCCCGACTATTAGGCTTGATGCCGCAATAGTGAGTGTCAGCATCGCTGAGATAACGGCAATTCCAAAATTTGTGCCAGACAAAGGCAGAGCTCGATATCGTTTATCTACCTGCCGTGAACGAAGTTCAGCTAGATAGATTGGAAGCCCCATAAGGAGGAGGTTAGCGGCAACTGTTCCAACGAGTGTCGGGAACATCATGTCAATAAATTTTACTTTGGTATCAGGGATAATTTGTTCAGCGTAAGGGATACCAATGAAAATGTATATGATCAGTGGGAAAGCTAAGGAGAAGAATATGGCGACAGGTTCTCTTAATAGAAGAAGTAATTCTTGGCGGTACCATACCCAGATAATTTTCGAGCGAGAACCTCCTTTTGCATGATGCTTCATTTATCTTCAGCTCCTTGCTTCACATCTATGCCGGTTATTACTGCAAACACGTCTTCAAGGCGAACTGGGCCGGTGAGGATGTCAACCGCACTATTCTGCTCATCAATTTGTGCAGCCAACTTGGTGGTATCCTCGGCGCTGCCTATTGCAACGATTGCCTTTCCGGTACGACCGTGACGTAAACCAGATTCTTCAAACAGTTTGATAATGTGCTCAGTTGGCCGAGCGACGCGTAAACGCCGGTTTCCGCCAAGACTGGAAAGAACGTCGTCGACGCTACCTTCGATGCGGATCTTTCCTTTTGCCATTACGAGCAGATGATCTGCGAACGCCTCAGCTTCTGACATGTCATGCGTGGAGGTAATAATGGCGCAGCCCTCACTAGCGAGTGAGCGCACGAAATCCCATACGATAGCGCGTCCTTCTGGATCAATCCCGGAGGTGGGTTCATCTAGAACCAGGAGAGAAGGGCGGCCTATTGCTGCGCACAGAATGTCTAGGCGGCGTCGCTGACCACCAGACAAGTTATCAACCATCGCGTCAAGATAAGTGTCCACACCAAGGGCGGCTGCCATAGCTTTCCAGTCTGCGGGGTCAGCATAAAGGCATTCAACAGAGCGTATAACTTCTTTTGTTTTGATCCGTGAAGGTATGCCTGAACTTTGAAGTTGAACGCCGGTGTAAAACCTATGTTCTCCGCCCGGAACAACCGGAATGTCAGCGATGGTTGCCGAGCCTTTGCTTATTGAGCGTAAGCCAACAAGCATCTCCAGGGTTGTGGTTTTACCGGAGCCATTTGGCCCAACAAGTACAGTCGTCTGTCCTGAAAAAAGGTTAAACGACACATCGTCAACAACATTAAGGCCGTCGTAGGTCTTTACTACATTAAGAACCGAGGCAACTTTTCTCTTAGCTGTCATTGATGATTACCTACCCTAATGCCGTCATTAGCCGCACATCTAAGCTGTAAAGATATTATATCTAAGATATGTAATTGCTGCCACTATATTGTGTTTTTGGTGCGCGGGGTTGGCTATAGCCGTATGAAGTTGTGTTTGCGTCGTGCCAAGGCTAGTGCGCCAGCCCAAAAAACCGTGCCTAGGACTAAATTGGCGAGGATAAATAGGAAGACTGTTGGGGTGTGGGTGCCTAAGCCAACTGCGGTAACTGGCAGGTTTGTGGCGTAGAGGTTGACCGTGTTCTCGGCGGAGCTGACCCCTAGAAGCCAGTTTGCGCTGGGAACAGCAGAGTTAAGGGCGCGAACGCAAAGGGTTACGGCCAAGAGTGTGGTAACTGAAAACAGCGCCCAGGTAGACATTATGAACGGGAAACGCTCGCGAATGCTTTTAGCTGCATAGGCTATAAGCAGCATTAAACCTAAGCCGGTAAATACTGATACGCCGTAACCAAGCAGGTTGGCTAGCTGCAAGGTCAGATTTACTGGTTGGGAATTTAATAGTGGTAGGAGGGTAGCAATGTAGCCCAGCAGCAGATATAGCGATAGCACGCAGGTGCTTCGCACGGCTAGCTGCCACCTTGATAAGGGGGAAAGGAGCAGTAGGCGATCGTCGCAAAGCCCGGTCAGGCGCAAGGTGCTATCTAGTGCGTATAGGGTTAATGCAACCTCAATCAGCATGACACCAATGCCGTATACCTGTTGGACTACTAGCTGGTTGGAGCCCAGGCGTACAATGGATAGCACTAGGATCATGGTGATCAGGGGCGCCATTGTGCGCCCATATTTGACGGCAAATAGTCGATTGTCGCTGGTTGCGTTCATCGGCCAGACACGCTCCTTTTGTAGGCTAACTCTAAATCTCCATCACCAAGTGCGCGCAGGTTGTCGGCGCTGTTGTGGGTTAGTAGCCGCCCGTCTGATATCAGCACGATTTCGTTAAAAATGGAGTCAACACCGTTAATTAGGTGGGTGCTTAGTAGTAGGGGAGCCTCGGGGCTGCGTAGGGTGCGGATAAGCTCAAGTAGGTAGTCGCGTGCTAGGGGGTCGACGCCGGCCAAGGGCTCATCCAGTACGTAAAGTTTGGGGGCTCGGGACATGATTAGGGCCAGGTGTAGGCGTTCACTCATGCCTTTGGAGAGGCTACGAACCTTGTTTGAGGCGGAAAAAGCGGCTCCGGCAAGGAATTCCTTAAAAATGTCTACACGAAAATCGCTGTGGCGATTGTGGAACAGCTCTACACATTGGCCAACGCTAAGCCAGGGGTATAGGAAAGGCTCGTCGGGCAGGTAGCTTATGTCCGTGCGGTTAGGGGCCTGCAGGTTCCCCTTAAATTTAGCGATGTCACCAACAAGGGTGCGCAACAAGGTGGTTTTTCCTGCGCCATTTGGCCCAAAGAGGCCAACCACTCCAGCTTGGGAGTCTATGCGAAAGTCTTCCAGGTTCAGGGCTAGGTGCTTGCCATAAGCCACCTGTAACCCGTGGGCGTTAATTACAGCATCCATTAATTTCAACTCGCTTAAATTACAAAGCTGTGCAGGCGCAAGTGGCGCACAACTACCGTTAAATCAACAACTTACTGTGTTGCCCGCCACAGTGAAACTATAGCATGTGACATTCTTCCTGGCGCGTCATTGATATATTTGCTCAGAGTTGCTGACAAGTATGGCTTAAAACTAGATTGTGGCACTAGCCTGTAGTTACTCAATTCAACATATCTAAGGTGACAGGAGATGAGTAGCGTGGCGCAAAACAAGCAGAACAAGAAGCAGCTAGACCGTGCGGTTATTGTAGTTAGCCTGCTAGGCCTGGCTATTGCGGCAATGTGGCTAGTGGTTGGGCTCAGCTCATTGAGTATGCAAGTTGGTTGGTACGTCCACTTTGCACTATCTGCGCTGGCCTGGCTGCAACTTGTTCATGTAGATCGCGCTTCCAAGCTAAACCCGCAGGTGTGGTCACTTTTTGTGGTCGCAACTGTGTGTGGGGTAGTTGCCTATACGGTGAGCCTGGTTAGAACTTCAGATCTTGTACTCGGCTCACTGTCTGGCCTTGGCTGCGTTGGTGGTGGCCTGCTTATTTTGGCTGCGTTAACAGTTAAGCGTCCCGCCAAGTCGCAGCCGCTATCGCCGGCTTCCGCGTAATGCGTTAGCCCCGTAGATGCGTTATTTGAATTGCATCAGTTTTTCTGCTGCAAACCCGATTAGTCCACCTATGCCCACAAGATAGGCTAGGCCAATCACCATATCTGTCCAGGTTCCTAGGTGAATTAGCAGCATGGCTATGGCTTCACGCATGTGGAATAGGGGAGTGAAGGGGGCGATTGTTTGTACCCACTGTGGAAGTGTCTCGATTGGCATCATTGCCCCACCAATAAACCCCATTGGGATGATCAGAATAGTGGCCGCCATAGAAACACCAGCCATGGAAGGTATTGCTATAGCTAGCAAAACTCCCAGGAAGAAGAACAGGCCATAGCCAAGAATTGTGGGTATTAATGCAAGCCCGGCAGTTCCGCTTGGGTTCATCCCTAGTATTAGCCCAACCACGAATAGAACGAGTGCTTGAGCAACCAGAAAGATAGTTCCTGTAGTTACTTGGGCTCGAAGGATTGTGTTAGCGCTGAGTGGGAAGTTTCGTAGAACACTAAGCATTCCGTTCTCGCGCCATAGTGCCAGGTGGGTGGCGCCGGCATAGATGCCCACAAATGCTGATCCAAAAGCAATCACATTTGCGGTAATGGGCCCAGTAAGAGATACACCCGGAACGGTCCCGTCGAGACTGTTGTTAAGCACAATCAGTAATGCGACAGGGAAAATGAACGTGAAAACGATAGTGGACCAGTCTTTCAAGTCAAACTTGAGCATGAGACGAGTCATGATCTTGTAGGTGCTCATGCTACGTAGTCCTTCCCAGTGAGGTTAAGGTAAACATCTTCAAGACGGCCATCTCTAACTTGAGCGCTGCGAGTGTTTATCCCCAGGTTTTTAAGTTCGCTAAATAGTTCAGCTGTGTCGTGGGTGCTTAGTTCAACCCCATCGCTAGTAACACTGACTTTTGCTGGGCCAAAGGTTGACTGTAAAAGATCTGCCTGAGTTGAGGCGTGGGGGAGTAGCACAGTTGAGCCAAGATTTGCTGCGGCAATGAGGCGGCGTGGAGAATCAGTGGTAACAACACGTCCAGAGTCGAGAATAGTTACGGTGTCGCATAAATGCTCGGCTTCATCAAGGAAATGCGTTGTGTATAAAATCGCTGTTCCCCCCAGGTCTGTCTGGCGTAGTAGAGAAACTAGATTGTGGCGCGCATCCGCATCTAATCCGGCTGTGGGTTCATCAAGGAACAGCACTTGCGGATCGTGAACAATTGCGGTGGCAACGGCAAGCCTTTGTCTTTCCCCGCCAGATAAGCCTTCCACCTTCGTGTCTGCTGCGTGGCTAAGATCCAGGCTTTCAATTAGGCTGTCTACGCGTGTGCGGCTTGCTCCAAATATGTCTGCGACGACGCTCAGGTGCTCACGCAGTGTTGTCTTTGGGAAAAATGCTGTAGCTTGGGGCTGAATTCCAATCCGACCAAGTAGTTCAATGTTTCGTGGCCTCGGATTGACCCCTAACAGCCTAACGCTTCCCTTTGTGGGGGCACGAAAACCCTGAATGGTGGTGAATAGGGTTGTTTTCCCGGCGCCGTTTGGTCCAATAACTCCATGAAACGCGCCTTTTTCGACGTTTAGATTTACGTCTTGGAGAATTACTTTATTCTTTATTTTGATTTGCAGGTCACATACTTCGACAACTAAATCTGACATTATAGATTCCTTTTAACGTCTTTTGTGCTTTCTTCATTGAACGCAGCGACCAGGTTTAATGGTCGCAGCGCTGCTAGTTGTAGCTGTTTTGGGCGTGGAACATGTCTGCGTAGAACTTGCATGATTTGAGCAGGGTTGCGTGATCGCCGCAGCCAACCACCTTGCCGCTGTCAAGCACAATGATCTTCTCGGCGTGGCAGATCGTGGTGAAACGGTGCGCCACCAGCAAGATTGTCAGTTGGTAGTCGATTGCAGTCAGCGCCTCAAACATGGCTTTTTCTGAAACCGCATCAACAGAGGCGGTGGGTTCATCCAGCACCAGCAGGCCAGGCTTCTTATATAAGGCTCGCGCGGTTGCCAGGCGCTGCCATTGCCCAATAGATAGCTGCTGGCCGCCGTCGAAACGTCTGCCAAGAATCGTGTCAAAACCTTGCGGTAGCTCCTCCTTTAAATAGTTCAAGGCCACCATGTTTAGTGCGGCGGTAGCTGCCTGACTGTCATCGTCAGTAAAACCCCTGCCGGCGCCGAAAGTAATATTGTCCCCCAAGGAACGCTCAAATTTAGCGAAATCTTGGAAAAGTACAGAAAAGCGCTTATATAAAGCTTCGCGACTGTAATCAGCAATATCTGTGCCGTTGATTAAAATACTGCCGCTTGTGGGCTCATAGAAGCGTAGTAAAAGCTTACAAATTGTGGTTTTACCCGAGCCGTTTAGACCCACCAGGGCGCTGGTGGCGCCGGCGTCGATCTTAAAAGACACCCCGTCAAGCACTTTAGCTTGCGTGCCCGGATAGGTGAAGCTTACGTTTTTAAATTCTATCTCGACGGCGTCGCTTGCGTTTTGCGGAAGTTTCGACTCCTCCAGAGTTAGCTGTCCGGAGCTTATTTGTGCGGGCTGCATTTCCATTACGGCAACCCAGTTAGATACGTAAAGAAGGTTATGGTAAATGCCAGTAATACCAATAAAGGTGGCCAAAACCAAACCATTCATCTGCCCCATAGCGGAGATGAAACCGGCCAGTTCGCCAACCTTGCCATCTTGAACAGCAACAATTGAGGCGAAAACTATAGAAGCCACGTTAGCAAAAACTGAAATAAGGCCAAGCGTGCCAGATTTGGTTAGGTTGTAGCGAGCTAGCAAGTAATCCTGTTTAAGGAAACCCTTTCGGATGCTGGTGTAGCGGTTTTCAAACAGCTGTGCCAGACCAAAAATCCCAATCTCTTTGCGGATAGAGTCTGAGGTTAGCAGCTCCCTGAAATAGGTTGCCAGACGCAGCTGTGGGGCGCGCGCAAAATCAATCTCATAGGCTTTGTTTTGTAACTGGAATGTGGCTATAGCTGCAGGAATGGGGGCAATTAAAAGCGCTACCGCAATCCACAGGTTCCAGGTGGCAATAACAGCAATAATGCTGACAATCGAAATAGCTCCCTGAATGCCAGAGCGAGCAGAATCAAATAACTCAAATATGTGCTGGCCGGTGGTTGAATCTACCCGCTGGATAGAATCATAGGTGTGAGCACATTCAAAATCTTGCACCTCAAGTGAGCTTAGCTTGCGCACCACCGTAATATCGGTGTCGTAGGAAAGCTTTAAGGTCAGGCGGTCTCCCACATATTTAATTAAGTTTTCTAAAACATAAGCACCAATAAAAGCTAAACTCAGCTGGGTTAGCGCCCATAAAGCAGCCTGGTTCAGCCCGCTACTAAGATCGGCAATATTGGCCACCAGGGAGCCTATGGCTGCCACCTGCACTGCTGGAAGTACGCCGCGCACCAGCGTCATCACAATGATTGCCAACAGTGAGTAGCGGCCAGTGTCCTTTAAAACAGCTATGGCTCGTTGCAGAGATAAGCCGAGAGGAGCCGGCGGTTTCTTAACTAAGAGCGGCAACTCATCCATAGACTTGCTGGTGTTGTCGTCGTCATTCAACGCTAGCTCCCCTCATTGGATAGTGTCTTAATGACAATCCTATATGATTATGCTCACACTAGAGAAGGGTTTGTGGGAGCTATGGGTTGACTAGCTAGCAATGCCAGCTATTGCTGGTTTTGTTAGTGTTTGTAAGGTTTTTGGTTAGCCACTTGCGTCCCACTGGTCACAACTTTATGTGAAAAGGGCCATGAATTGCGCCGTCGGCAAAAATACTGTCATTTGCTCAAAAAAACCCTCGCGGCAGCCGGGCGTGAACAAACCAGAGTCGCACCAGGGCCTTAAGAAAACAGGGAAAAAGCGGTAAAAACCTTTATCGCCAAAATGGAGCGGGTTCGATTCCCGTCACCCGCTCCAAAAGGACGTCACTCTGGATACAAAGGTTTCCGGCACGGCCGGGAACTATCCAGGGTGGCGTTTTCGCTGTTCTGTGGCGGTTTTGGGGTGTTGAAGCCGGGTGTGTAGTGCCATGGAGGAGCCCCTGACGGCGGTTGATCGGAGCCTCGGAGGGGTGACTCAGGGGTTCGCTCGGTGCGTCGAGGCAGAAAGCGTCAAAAGGTTCAGCTCCGCGTCAAAAAGTACGGCCTCGCGCTCCCACAGATCAACCAGAAAACGGCAAGGTCCCAAGGAAGGCACGGAGACCGAGTTTGAAAAACCGGGTCATGTTGGATTTGGACCAAGCGTGTGCTGAGGTAGTACTTCACCCTTGCTGGGTCATGGTTTGCATTAGCTATATTTTGTATGTTACTATTACCCGTTTATCCAAATAGGTAGGCTTACCTCAATCTCGAAGGAGCATAATTAGGCTAAATCATGGTGGTGTCAATGGGTGGTAGCAATGAGTTGGTTGAATGCTTCTGTGGGGGTGCGGTA
>ERZ772909.41-NODE-41-length-113386-cov-11.265664_pt1 | contig 113386 bp, 98 predicted proteins | sample MGYA00511137_ERZ772909 | MGnify/ENA primary metagenome ERZ772909 (study PRJEB29015, sample SAMEA2738095) | human oral metagenome | biome: human oral; feature: human-associated habitat; material: saliva | place: China | collected 2270 ... | reverse complement strand
CACGCCCTAGATTAGCCACAACACACTCCAATCAATCAGACCGTGTTGCAACCACCACTAGAATCCAGCAGGTTAGTTATGCTTCTAGCTGGTTATGCGCGCGCCAGGCTTTGAGCCAGGGCGCGCCGGTCAACTTTACCGATGCCCTTATAGGGCAGCGCGTCAGCTAGCAGCACCTGCTTGGGGCATTGGGCGCCGCTTAGTTTTTGTTCCAGATAGACACGGATTTGGGACACAATAGCGCCTTCATCTACCCGGCCCAGGCCAGGCATTGAGGCGGGCACCACCACTGCGGTCACCGCCTGCCCCCAGGTTGGATCAGGTAAACCCACCACCGCGCATTCACTCACCAGCGGGTTTAAGGCCAGTAAGGCCTCAATCGGGCCGGGTTCCACCTTAATGCCGCCGCTAATAATGACGTCATCTAGACGCCCAAGCACCTGTAGACGCCCATCTACAATATGGCCACGATCAGAGGTAATAAACCAGCGCCTGGCCGGCTCCCCAGCGCCCACGCCAGAGCCAGTGCCCGCCCTGGCCTCAGCGCCCGGGCTGGTCGCACCAGCCTCAGTGCCTGCCCCGGCTGCCCCAGCCTCAGCGCTTTCGGCCGCGCTGGCAGTTTCACTCATGCCAGCTATCTCCTGGTCTACCTGGGTTTGGGGGCGGCTAACAAAGCAGCGCCTAGTTAGCTCCTCATCACCTAGGTAGCCGGTGGCCAGCATCGGCCCAGACAACCAAATTGCCCCGGTGGCCTGATCTACCTCCATACTCACCCCAGGCAGTGGCTGGCCGTCATAGACACACCCGCCACAAGTTTCGCTCATGCCATAGGTGGTAACCACCCTAATCCCGGCAGCTTTAGCCTGCTCTAATAGCTGCGCGTCAGCTGCCGCTCCCCCAATCAGCACTGCATCTAGCCGCGCTAAGGCGCCACGCAGCTGCTCATCATCCAAAGCCCGGCGCAACTGCGTGGGCACCAGCGAGGTATACACCGGGCAAGCCCTGCCGGAGTCGTCAGCAGCGAGCGCCCCCTCAGCCTCCCCGCCAACGCCACCAGCGCAGGAACTAACGGCGTCGTCGTCAAAGGAAGAACCGGCGTCGCAATCAGCAGCAGCTACGCAGGCGGCGTCGATAACCTGCGCCAAATGCTGGGGGTCAAAACCACCTTCCTTATAGGCGTTAAACACGTGCGTGCCGGCCACCGCCGCCCGCACCAAAACCTGCACCCCAGCGGCATGATAGGCAGGCAAAGCCAGCACCCAAATTCCCGGCCCACCCAGGCGTTTATGGGTGGCCCGTGCCGACGCTACCAGCGCATCCATCGACACCCCCACCAGCTTGCCAGTGCCGGTAGTTGAGCCAGACGTACGCAGCACCATATCCACCCCCACACTGCGGCCACTAGCCCGGGCCGGGATCCGCCGCGCCAAATTCGCGGCCACCTCCCGTGTGTCCTCATGGGGTGCGATAGGCACAATAATTTCGCGGCTAGGGCGCAAATACTGTTTCGCCAATGAACGGGCCTGGGCGTGGGCCACGTCAGCGGCACTCAAACTACTGCGACTAACCAGGCCCGGCGCGGGGGTTTGCGGCTTGCGTAGATGCCCGCCCCGGCCGACGACGTCGGAAGCGTCCGCAGACATGCGCCTAGCTAACAGCTGGGCGAACTCCTCAATTTGCGCTGCACTCTGGGTGCGCTGGATGCGAAAAAGGCTCACGCTTTCAATAGTATGACTACCAAGTCACAAAAATATGGTTAAGCTGCACTTATGCGGCTTTTCCTAATGGTATTCGTGATCGCCTTGGCGCTGTATGCCCTCATTGACTGTGTACGCACACCTGAGGAGGACATGCCTGCGCGTATGCCTAAACACCTGTGGATTATGCTGATTTTGATGTTCTCCACCATCATGCTTGGCCCCCTGGCCTGGATCATTACCTCCCGGGTAAGCGCCGCTGAGAAACGCGGCGGGCAGCTCAGTGGCGGGCTTTGGTCTGCGGAAAAAGGCGTAGATCTGCATCTGTCGCGCCACGCTTCCGCCCCGGCAGCTCCCGACGACGACCCTGACTTCCTGCGTAAATTAGATGAGCAGGTGCAAGCCCAAAAGCGCCGTCGCCAACGCGACCAGCTCCAACAAAAGCGCTCCCAGCACCCCCAGACCAGCCCTGACCAGACCAACTCTGACCAGGCTAGCCGCAATCAGGCGGGCCAGTCCAAGCCTGCAGAGCCCACTAGCGGCCCCCAGCCTGGCAAACCCAATGATCCCGCCAGCAGCACCAAACCCGCCAGCAACCCCAAATCTGGTAGCCCTACCCAAGGCAGTCGCGGAAAAACTGAGGACGAACAGCCCGAAAACTAGGGCCAGTTACTGGTGTCCACCTCACGGTTATAGGCACGCGCATGCAGCAACCAATCCCCCGGCAGCCAGCTACGGCCCACCAACTGGGGGTGCTCAGGCAAAAACAAAGCAGCCCAAATAACCATAACTAGCTCAGCCCACTGCCCGCGCACTTTCAAACGCACGCTGCCTTGCTCATTGGTGGCCGCCAGCATCACTTCACCCACACCAGTTACCTGGCACTCGCGGATCTGCTGGTAGCCAATGAACATCACGCCGTCAGGCGTGCCCAGGTAGATGCCGTGGGTGGATACGCTCAGGCGAGCATCGGCCAGGTGGCGCCATTTTTCAACCGCGTCCCGCTCGGCGCGGCGTTTGCGGCGAGAATTAACTACCGCCTGGCCCCCAAAGAAGGCCGCCATCAGCGCCAACCCGGCAGCACCGCCAGCTAAAAAGAAGCCGCGCATAGGCTGATAGTTGCTGTTGTCACCGCGTTTAAAAGCCAGTATTTCCCCGTCGCAAGAACCCAGAATCACTTCGCCGCTGTGAGTGGGGCGAATCGGGTCAACTACTGGAGAGACTGGGTTGGGTTTAAAACCTGCCCGCACAGCGGTGAGCACCTGCGCGGTATTCCACCAAACATAGTCTTGGCCGGTCCAGGGACGTTGGGGTTGGGGGCGCGGCTGTAGGGTGCGGCTAGCAGCTGGCACTAACTCGCCGGGAGCTGCCCCGCCGTGTCTGGGCTCGGTTAAGTCACCGTGGGTAGCTGAGCTGCCGCGCGTAGTTGCCTCACCGTGCGCGGCTGAGCCACTAGGCTCGCTCGCCCCAGCTGGCTGCGACGGCGTCGTAGCCCCCTGATCTTGCGGCTGCTGCGGCGCCGACTGGCTCACGCACGCCCCTCGCCGTCGCCAATTTTCAGCCCGGCCACGCCGGTGCCGGGCACCATATCTTCAGCTTCACGCAGCAGCGCATTAGCCGGCTCAGTGTAGGCCAAGCCCACCAGGGTGTTGTCTTCAAAAGTTAAAGAGGTCAGGGACGCTAAAGAGCATTGGCGCCGGCGCGGATCATGGGCCAGGGGGCGCCCATGCAGGAACAGGCTCAAAGACCAGATCGGTAACTGGTGTGACACCAGTAGGGCCTCATGGCCACGCGCCTGCACTAGGGCAGTGCGCACGGCGGCGCTCATACGCGCCACCAGCTGGGTGTAGGGCTCGCCCCAGGAGGGGCGTAGCGGGTTGATGTAGTAAGCCCAGTGTTCGGGGTGGGCTAGCACCCAACGGTTACGGTTTACGGCAACGCCCTCAAAGTGGTTTTCGGCCTCAAGTAGGCGCGCGTCAGTGCCGGCGTTAATGCCAAAAGCGGCGGCGGTGGGGGCTCCTGATTCCACGGCCCGCTCTAGGGGTGAAGTGGTTACCACAGTGATGTCTTTGCCGGTTTCCACTAGGTAATCTGCCACCATCTGGGCCATGGCATGGCCGCGAGGGGTTAGGTGGTAGCCGGGCATGCGCCCATAAAGGACGCCCTGGGGGTTATCTACCTCGCCATGACGCATGACGTGAATTGTTGTGCGCACCATAGCGGCAATTCTATGCCAGGGTCAGGGCCTCAGCACGTTTTAGCGTGTTGAGTCTGCGTCGGTAGTGATCTTTTCCAGCAGCTCAGTTAGTGTGGCCAGCTCACTCGGGGTGAAACGGTCAATTAGATGGCGGCGCACCCCGTCGAGGTGGATAGACGCAGTTTGAGCCAAAAACTCATAGCCAGCCTGGGTTAGGTGGGCATAGACGCCGCGTCGATCCTTAGGGCATGAGGAACGCAATACGTAGCCGGCGCGTTCTAGCCGCCCTACCGTGTGGGTTAGGCGTGAGCGCGAGTAGGAGACTTGGTCAGCCAGTTGGCTCATGCGTACGCGCCCGGCTTCGCTTTCAAATAGGCGTACCAGGATCTCATACTCATACATGGAGATGGCGGCGGCCTCGTCTAGCTCGTGGTTTAGGCGCACCGACACCAGTGTGCTGGCCCCTAAAAAGGCTCTCCAGGCCCGCATTTGCGCCTCGCTTAGTAGGCGCTTGTCACCCTGGCCACAGCTGCTGGCATTGCTGGCTTCTTTTCCACAGCCGCTAGCTGGCTCGCTTACTACCTTGGTGGCTTCTTGCCCACAGCCGACGACGGCGCCCGCTGCAGCCGTTTTAGGTGCAGTCCCCTGCCCGCAGCCGCCTGCAACGCTAGAGCTAGCGGCGACGTCGTCGCCCATACCCATTGCACCCGAAATTGCACCACTGCCGCAGCTGGAGGCCATGTTTAAAGCTCTCATTTCTTATTAGATTGTGCGGCCCAAGCAGCCAGCAAAACAAAGTAGTTCAATAATAAAGTAAATCGTGGTGTGAAGGTAGTTATTTAAATAAACGAAATGGCTGCCACCCTAGGGATAGCAGCCATCCAAGCACTCACGTGCCAGGCGTCACTTCTTGTTACGACGCTGGTGGCGAGTCTTACGAAGCAGCTTACGGTGCTTCTTCTTGGACATGCGCTTACGGCGCTTCTTAATAACAGATCCCATATGAGAACCTCACAGTCTTGCTAAGCGTGCCCAACGGCACCATGATCGGTTGCGGCCGGGCACACCGGCCACATACGTGACCAAATGAGTTTAACGCGTCTCAGGAGCCAAATGCAGCCGCGTCGCCGTGGCTCCAATCACCTAAGCCACTGGCCATGAACTCCTGGACAGCCGCCACGGGCACCCGGTAAGAACGTCCCACACGCATTGCGGGGAGCTCACCCGAGTGCACCAGGCGATACACGGTCATCTTGGACACCCGCATCATGGAGGCTACTTCCGCCACAGTCATGAAGGCGGGAGTCTGAGGCTGTGCCATCGCGCTGATTCCTGTCCTTGGGTCGGGCCCGCATTGGCGGGATCGATGTAACTATACCGGTTTAAGCTGGCAAATACAGCCGTTTTGAATCTCGTTTTAACTACAGTGACGGCGCCTATCAGCCAAATTGGAAACCTCCACATAAATTAGGGCCAACTACCCAGATGCCAACTGAGCTAAGGTAAGTAAAGAAAGATACGTGTGGGTACCTACCGGCAGACCTGGCAAGCTACCAAGCGCCCTGCCGCTAGCCCCCATGCTCCCTGCAAAACGTAAGGTGACCTTTTGTTTTCGCGTGCTGTGCGGGCTTTTACCGATATACGTACCTGGCTGGAGCGGGTTGGGCGCCACTCCAGCGCCCGCCTAGCCACATGCCTATTCGCCGCAATTATCGTCATTATCACAGGCCTACTTGAGCTGCCTATTGCCACCGCCAGCGGCGAGCGTGCCCCCTTCGTTGACGCCCTATTCACTGCCACCAGCGCGGTTTGTGTAACCGGCCTAACCACCGTTGATACCGCCACCTACTGGTCTACTTTCGGCCAGGCCTGCATTATTTTGGCCACCGCCGTGGGCGGTTTGGGGGTTATGACTATCGCCTCACTGCTGTCCCTGGCAGTTTCGCGCCACGTGGGTCTGTTCCAGCGAATGCTTACCGCCGATGAACACCAGTCCCGTTTGGGCGACGTCGGCTCGCTGCTGCGCGCGGTAATTATCGCCTCCCTGGCGGTTGAGGCCACCCTAGCTCTAGTGCTGTTCCCGCGCTTTTTAACGCTAGGCTACCCGCTGCTTAAAAGCGCTTGGTATGCCTTCTTCATGGCCTTATCTATCTTCAATAATGCGGGCTTTGTGATTATGCCCGATGGCCTAGCACCCCACGCTAGCGACTGGTGGATGTGTTTACCTATCGCCGTAGGTACTTTTGTGGGGGCCATTGGTTTCCCAGTGATTTTGGATGTGCATCGTAACTGGCGTATGCCACGTAAGCTGTCTTTGCACTCCAAAATGACCATTTCCACCTACGTAATTATTTCGGTAATTAGCGCCATCTCTATCACCGCTTTTGAGTGGACCAACCCCTTCACCTATGGCCAGCTAGACACCAGCGGCAAGGTTCTTTCCGCCATCGTCAACTCCGTAAACGCCCGCTCTAGCGGCCTAGCCACCATTCCCACCTCGCTGATGCGCGAAACCACCTGGTTGCTGCAAGACTTCCTAATGTTTATTGGGGGTGGCTCAGCCTCCACCGCCGGCGGCATTAAAGTCACCACCCTGGCTGTGCTGGTGCTGGCGATCGTGGCCGAAGCGCGCGGCGACAGCGACATTGAAGTGTTTGGTAGGCGTCTACCCACCTCCACTGTGCGCGTCTCGGTGGCCGTAGCCTTTGTGGGCGCCTCCATCGTGGTGGTAGCTACCCTAATGCTGCTGTGGCTAACTAACCTTTCCCTTGACACTGTCTTATTTGAAGTAATTAGCGCTTTCGCTACCGTGGGTCTCTCTACCGGCATCACCCCGCTACTGCCCATTGAAGCCAAGTATGTAATGGTAGTGCTTATGTTTGTGGGCCGCACCGGCACCATGACCGCCGCCAGTGCCCTGGCCATGCGGGATCGACGCCGCGTCATCCGCTTCCCTGAAGAGCGCCCCATGATCGGCTAGCGCCCCAAAACGACGACGACGCCGCTCCCCTGCAGCGCCCAGCCGCTCTGGCCGCCCCGCGCCGTCGCCGCCACCCACCCCGCGCCGTCGCTGCTAGCGCCGCCCAGACCAAACAAGACAAAATCACAGCGAGACTTAAACTAGAACCATGTCCCAGGTAAACCATCAAGACTCCACACTCGTAATCGGCCTTGGCCGCTTCGGCACCGCCGTCGCCGCCACCCTCGACCGCCTAGGGCGCGAAGTGCTGGCAGTCGAGCACAACCCCAACACCGTGCGCCAATGGTCTGGGCGCATCCCCCTAATTGAAGCCGACGCCACTGACATGGAAGCCCTAGAACAGCTAGGCGCCACCGAATTTGGCACCGCCGTAGTGGGGGTGGCCTCCTCCCTGGAAGCCTCCGTGCTAATCACCTCCAACCTGGTAGAGCTAGGCATCGGCCAAATTTGGGCCAAAGCCATCAGCGCTACGCACGGGCGCATTTTGCACCGCATCGGCGCCAATCACGTGGTCTACCCCGAATACGACGCCGGCCAACGCGCCGCCCACCTAGTGTCCGGACGCATGCTGGACTACATCGAAATGGAAAAGAACGGCTTTTCCATTATCAAAATGCGCCCTCCGCACGAACTACACGGCTTCACTATCGGCCAGTCCAAGGTGCGCTCGCGCTATGGGGTAACCATCATTGGTTTGATGAGCCCAGGTGAGCATTTTGAGTACGCCACCCCACAAACCATGGTGGGCGCTGAGGATATTTTGGTGGTAGGTGGCGACGCTAACCTACTAGAGCACTTCGCTAACCGCCCCTGAGCAGTAGTTTTTTGAGCGTTATCAAGTAAAAACTGGTTGTCTATGCCGGCGCAGCCAGTTGCACGCTCGTGCGCTGTTGCATTTACAAAGTGCCCACATTGCCGTCTTTTCCCCGTCTTTACAGCCCAGCGAGCAAAATTCTGAACTGTGATCCACAAATCACTAACTGCACAATGGGGTTTGGAGTTTGTATGAGCACGGTTGCAATTCTCGGGGCAGGCATTATGGCGTCGGCGCTGACCTTCCCGGTGACTGACAATGGGCACCAGGTGAATCTGGTAGGCACCCACCTAGACCGAGACATTATTGACTCAATTCAGCGCACCGGCATCCACCCGGAGCTGGGGCTGAAAATGCCTGAGAATGTAACCGCTTTCCAATTGGAAGAAGCTGAAACTGCCTTTGCTGACGCAGATGTGGCCATGAGCGGCGTTAACTCTTTCGGAGTTGACTGGGCCGGGGCGCATCTGGCCACGCTACTAAAGCCAGGCATGAAGGTCCTATCCATCACCAAGGGTATGCAGGCCGATACTGACGGCAATCTAACCATGTTCCCTGATGTATTGCGCGCAGCCGTGGGTGAGCCCCTAGCCAGCCAGGTGACCTGGTCGGCAATCGTGGGTCCCTCGATTGCCGGTGAGCTGGCGGTAGGCCACGACACCTGCGTGGTGTTCTGCGGTGAAGACCAGGCCAGCCTGGATGAACTGCAGCAAATGTGGGCCACCGACTACTACCACATCTGGACTTCCACGGACTTCATTGGTCACGAGGTAGGCGCTGCCACCAAGAATATTTATGCTTTCGCCGCCGGTTTCGCTGACGGCCTGCTAGCCAAGGCTGGCAAGGAAAACGACCGCTACCGCATGTACAACTACGGGGCCGCCATCTTCGCCCAGGGGCAAACTGAGCTCACCCAGTTCATTGAGTTGCTGGGCGGCGACGTAACCACCGCTAAGGGCCTAGGCGGCGTCGGCGACATGTTCGTCACCTCTATGGGTGGACGCAATGTGCGCGCCGGCAAGTTCGTGGGGCAGGGTATCCCCTTCTCTGAGGTGCGTGACACTCACATGAAGGGGGTAACCATGGAGGGTGTGGCCGCCATTCGCGTGATTGGTGGGGCTCTGGCGCCGCTGACAGAGCGTGGGGTTATCAGTGAAGATGACTTCCCGCTGCTACGTGCGCTACACGCCATCATTGTCGACGACGCCCCGCTAGAGATCCCCTGGGACAAGTTCTTTGGCGGTCGCCACTAAAGAGCGCGGGGGTCTACCGCATTCAACTAGTTAACTTTCGAAGGAGAAAATCAATGACTGATTTAGCGGCACTCTTGGATGAGGCACTCAAAGACGCCACCGACACCAAGGCCGTAGCTTTCGGGCGCGGCGCCGTGCACCGCACCGGCGAAGTATTCGCCTCCACCTTCCCCGGCAAACGCGCCGTGGTGGTGGGCGATGACAACACCTTCAACGCAGTAGGTGCCACCACCGCCGCCGGAGAGCCGGTAGCAGCCGGCCCTGCCGTCGTCGACTCCCTAAAGCAAGCGGGCGTGGAGCTGGAAGAAAACATTATTTTCCCCGGCACCCCCACCCTCTACGGCGGCTACGACAATGTGGAAATTATCCGCGAAAAGCTACGCGGCCTAGACGCTATTGCCGTTGTAGTGGGCTCGGGCGTGCTCAACGACCTAACCAAGCTAGCCAGTGGCGAGCTAGGGCGCCCCTACATGGTGGTATGCACCGCCGCCTCCATGGACGGCTACGCCTCCTTTGGCGCCTCCATCTCTAAGGATGGCTTCAAGATCACCCGCAACTGCCCCGCCCCGGCCGCCGTCGTAGCAGACCTGGACATTATGGCTGCCGCCCCCAAGCGCCTAGTGGCCACCGGCGTGGGCGACCTGATCGAGAAAATCCCCGCCGGTGAGGACTGGATCATTGCCGACATGCTCGGTGTAGAAGCCATCAACCACCAGGTGTGGCCGCTAGTGCAGGGGCCGCTGCGTGAAGCTATCAGCCAGCCCGCCCAGCTACGCGCTGGTGACGCCGACGCCACCGCCGGGCTGGCCGCCGGACTGCTAATGAGTGGCCTAGCCATGCAGGCCGCCCAGTCCTCCCGCCCCGCCTCGGGCGCCGGACACCAGTTCTCGCACCTGTGGGAAATGGAAGGTCACGGCCTGGACTGGGAGCCCCCGCTGACCCACGGTTTCAAGGTGGGCCTGGGCACGGTAGCCATCTGCGCCCTGTACGACGTCGCCCTGCGTAAAGACATCAGTGACCTCGACGTCGAAGCCCGTATTGCCGCCTGGCCCACCCGTGAAGGTATGGAAGCCCACGTGCGTCAGTGGAACCAAAGTGCCCCCAGCGGCCTGCTTGAAGCCGCCGTGGTGCAGACCGACGCCAAGTATCTGACCCCCGAGCAGCTGCGTGAGCGCATCCACACCCTGCAAAAGCTATGGCCGCAAATCAAGGAAACCTCAGCCAAGCAGCTGCTTAGCGCTGAGGAAATCGCCGACGTGCTCAAGACTGTAGGCGGCATCTACCACCCGGCCCAGATTGGTATCAGCCTGGAAAAGATGCGTGAAACCTACACCCGCGCCCAGATGATCCGCACCCGCTACACCATTTTGGATGTGCTGTGGGAGTTGGGCATTTTGGACGAATGCGTAGAAGAACTCTTTGCCCCTGGCGGGTACTGGGCTAGCGCACCTGTACCCACCGACCGCGTCAGCGGTGCTGAAAACTGAAAACGCAAGCCCATAACACAAGGAAGTAACATGGAAGAGACTTACGTTCTAGGTATTGACTTTGGCACGCTATCTGGGCGTGCGGCGATTGTGCGCGTGGCTGACGGTTTAGAAAAGGCCGCTGCTGTCTACGAGTACCCCAACGCTGTCATGGATGATGTACTGAGCGTGGCGGACGGCCAGAAGCTGCCGGCTGATTTTGCCCTGCAAAACCCCCGCGACTACATTGAGGTGCTAAAGCACGCTGTACCTGAGGCTATCGCCAAGTCCATGGTGGATCCGGCCCAGATCAAGGGTATTGGTATTGACTTCACCTCGGCCACGGTAATTGCCGCTAAAGAGGACGGCACCCCGCTGTGTGACCTAGCTAAGTTCAACAACAACCCGCACGCCTACGTCAAGCTGTGGAAGCACCACGGCGCCCAGGACCAGGCTGACCGCATTGTGGCCCTGGCTAAGGAAGGCGGCGAGTCTTGGTTGGCCCGCTACGGTGGCATCCTGTCTGCAGAGATGCTGCTGCCCAAGGTGCTGGAAACCTACGAGAAGGCCCCCGAGGTTTACGCAGACACTGACGTGTTTGTGGACGCTTTGGACTGGATCGTGTGGCGTATGACCGGCAACCTGGTTTACTCCGCTGGCGACTCCGGTTACAAGCGTAACTTCCAGGACGGCGCCTACCCCAGCGAGGAGTTCTTAGAGCTGCTCTCGCCTGGTTTTGGCAAGGTATTTAGCGAAAAGATGCCCGGGCAGGTGCTGGCGCTAGGTGCTGAGGCCGGTAAGCTTACCGCCCACGCCGCCGCCTGGATGGGCTTGGAGCCTGGCATTAGCGTGGCTACCGGTAACATTGACGCCCACGTAACCGCTGCGGCTGTGCAGGCTGTGGAGCCGGGGCAGCTAACCGCTATTTTGGGTACTTCTGCTTGCTACATCGTCTCTGGGCCGCAGTTCCGTGAGGTTCCGGGTATGTTCGGGTGTGTCGACGGCGGCGTGGTGGATGGGCTGTGGGGCTTTGAGGCCGGCCAGTCCAGCATGGGTGACGTGTTTGCCTGGTACCTGGACAACGCCCTGCCCCACTCCTACGTGGTTGCCGCCGAAAAGGCCGGCATCAGCATCTTTGAGTTGCTGGCCGAAAAGGCCCGTGCCCAGGAGATTGGTGAGCACGGCCTGGTAGCTCTGGACTGGTTCAGCGGTAACCGCTCGATCCTGGTTGACTCTGAGCTTTCTGGCGCCATTTTGGGTATCACCATGACCACCAAGCCTGAGGACATTTACCGGGCTCTGGTGGAGGCCACCTGCTTCGGGGCCCGCACTATTATCGAGTCTTTCACCAACGCCGGCGTCAAGATTGACGAGATTGTGGCTAGCGGTGGCCTAATCAAGGACCCGTTCTTCATGCAAACCCTGGCTGACATCACCTGTGTGCCGCTGAGCGTGGCCACCACCAAGCAGGGTGGGGCGCTAGGGGCTGCTGCCCACGGCGCGGTAGCTGCCGGTTTCTACCCCACCATTAAGGAGGCCTCACTGGCCATGGGTGGCAAGATTTCGGCTGCATACGTACCCAACTACGATCGCACCGCCCGCTATGACGAGCTCTTCAACGAGTACCGTCAGCTGCACGACTACTTCGGTCGCGGCGAAAACGAGGTTATGCACCGCCTCAAGGACATCCGTCGCCGCGCCGTTGAGCGCAAGCGCGCAGCTGCTAAGAAGCCGCAGGAGTGAAACTCACCGATCTAACCCAGACCCAGTGCGCTCAAGTAGAGCGCACCAGGCAGGTAGTGGCGCAGCTACACGCACTACTACCTGCCTGGGAGCTGGTAGTTTGGACTGCCGGTAACGTATCTGAACGAGTGCCGGGCACAGACCTGTTTGTGATTAAAGCTTCCGGAGTTCCCTATGAGGGCATGGAAGCCGCCCACATGGTGGTGTGTGACCTGCAAGGACAGTTGCTTGACGACGACGATAGCGGGCTTGCTCCTTCCTCGGATACGGCAGCTCACGCCTACGTCTACCGGCACATGCCTGAAGTTGGCGGGGTGGTGCACACCCATTCCTCCTATGCCACAGCTTGGGCGGCAATTGGCGAACCTATCCCCTGTTGCCTGACCATGATGGCTGATGAGTTTGGTGGTGACATTCCACTGGGCCCGCTAGCGATTATCGGCGACGATTCGATTGGGCGCGGAATTGTTGAAACCTTACGCAACTGTCATTCACCGGCGGTGTTGATGGCCAACCACGGTCCCTTCACCGTAGGTAAGGATGGACGTAGCGCCGTAAAAGCTGCAGTAATGTGCGAAGAGGTAGCCCGCACCGCTTATCTAGCACGTACGCTAGGTGAAATTAAGCGGATACCTGATGACATGATCAAGCGGCTTAATGATCGCTACCAGAACGTCTACGGACAACATTAATGCATACATATAGTCAAAACGATGACTAGCAAGTATGTCTAGCTAGTGTGACTAGCGAGTCTGCCTAGTTCATATGACCAACGAACACGACTAGTTAGTCTGACTAGTGAACATGACTAGCGTTGGGGCCGCGTATTCCGAACGGTATACGCGGCCCCACGTTCTATTGGGTGCTGTTTATTGCGCAGTTTTGGCTAGCCAGTTTTGGCTGGCGCACCTTCAGCAAACTTGACGCAGTTAGCGCGCAGCTTTGGTGGCGCGACTTGGTTTAGTTCTCGGCCCAGTAGGCGTGTAGAGCGCGAGCCAGGTAGGGTCCGTCCTCAACACCGCACATCTCACGGGCAGAGTGCATAGACAATAGCGCAATACCTACGTCAACAGTGGTGATGCCTAGACGCGAGGCAGTAATCGGACCAATGGTGGTACCGCAAGGCACGGAGTTGTTGGAAACGAAATCCTGCGTGGGCACACCCGCCGCCTTGCAAGCACGCTTCCAGATAGCCCCACCTACCGCGTCGGTAGCGTAGCGCTGGCGAGCGTTAATCTTCAGCAGCGGCCCGTGGTTGATGAGCGGACGCACCTGCGGGTCATGCAGCTGGCCATAGTTGGGGTGAACGCTGTGTCCGGCGTCGGCGCTAATACAGCTAGAGCGAGCCAGCAGAGCCCGCTCGCCGTCGCCCACAAAGCCCATAACCGCAGCCAGACCATGCAAAACATCCTGCAGGAAGGGGCCGCCCGCACCTGAGCGGGTGCCACTACCTACCTCTTCGTGATCAAAGGCCACAAACACTGCAGCGTCAGTTTCTGTACCAGCCAGGTTTTCCAAAGCAACCAGGCCGGCGTGAACACTAGAGAGGTTGTCTAGGCGCGAGCTGGCCAGGAACTCCTGGTGCAAACCAAAGACGCTGGGGGGCTGCACCAAATAGGTGAACACATCGTGGAAAGCTAGCTGATCAGGGCTAATACCAGCCTGCTCACACAGGTAGTTTTCAATGTCGTGGCAACTTACCGCCTCGCCAGCCAGGGCGGTTAGCGGCAGCATGTGGGCTTGACGGTCTAGGTGCAGGTTTTCGTGTGCGCTACGGTCCAGGTGGGGAGCAACCTGCGCGGTGCGGGCAATGGGGCCAGTACGCACCAGGTGGACAGCGCCGTCGTAGGTGGTCAGACGTCCCGCCAAACCAACTTCACGGTCTAGCCAGGAGTTTTCTAGGGCGCCACCATAAATTTCGGCGTTGATCATTTCCCAGCCTTCGCGCACAATCGCACCCTGGGGCTTAAGTTTTAGCGCCGGAGAGTCAGTGTGGGCGCCAACAATCCTAAAGCCAGTGCGCGCACTGGGAGCGCTAGGTAGGCACCAGGCCGCAATGGCGCCGTCGCGAATTACATATCCGCGCGCCGGAATGGAACTATCCCAAGCCACAGTCTCATCTACAGCCTTAAACCCGCGCTTTTCCAGGCGGGCGGCTACAGCCTGAGCGGCGTGGTAGCTAGTGGGAGAATCAACAACAAACTGACTGATTGCCTGCGTATAGTCAGGCACCTCAAATCCACTCATAGTTCAATTGTTGCACTTTGAGCCAGGCTACCCAAGAAAAACACCCAGGGCCGCACTCAATGAGCGCGACCCTAGAGAACCGTCACATAGATGAGAGCTAAGACCTTAGCGGCCTCCACCCCTGACCACGCCAGAGAGCGGGATGTGGTTGAGGACAGGCGAGTTGTTGGCGTTAGTGATGGCGTTCTGGCTACCGGTTTCGCTCATGGTAACCACCGCACCCATAACGATCGGGAAAGAAGTTAGCGGGGTGTTGTTGGAGTGTACATGCAGCACTGCACCGAAGTGGGCGTTAGTCTTGGCGCGCAGGTCATTCTTCTCATAGCGCCAGGTGCCCGAGAAAGTGGATACGTAAGGCGTCCAGTTGCCGATATCCGCACCCAGTTTGGCCTGGACTGCCTTAGCGTGATCACTAAAACGCGAATCAGCCAGCAAGCCAGCCAGGGTCTTAGCCTCCGGCTTAGACCAGGAAGCAAAGTTCAGTGAGGTGGTAGGCCAGTTGATGCCATCGGTGTTGCCAGTAACCGGCTGCCAATCGATGTTGGAGTACTCCGCCGTGTTAATCCAGAACACCTGGTACAGACCGGTTAGGTTGGCCGGCGTACCAGCATTGGGGCTAGCCAGACCGGTGTCCTTGCTGGGGTAAGTGGAGCCGTCAACGTTGGGCCAACCAACCGGACTAAACTCTTCATTACCATCGGAGCCATTGTTATAGAACCCGAAGTAATAGGTCTGATCAGCAGTGATGCGCGCGTCACGTTCCTGTCGAGGGTCGTAGCCATTAGGGATGTTGGCTGGAGCGCCCTGGTTCCAGCTATAACCGGAATAGACCGGGTTTAGCTGAGAGGTATTGACGGCTGCGGCGCTAGCGCACACCGCAATTGCTGGGGCAGCCCATACTGCTCCACGCAGCACCTGCCGACGTTCTACACCGCTAGGCATGTCTGTCTCCTATTTTTGACATAGATATAGTTCTGCTTAAGGGAGACCGACAACGGAGTCACACCGGTTTTAGGGGTGGGGGAGATATGACTTCCGTGGTACGGCTGGGAGGGGGTACCACTAGTTTAGACTGGAGTCTAAGCAGGTGAGCACCATTGCTACGGGAATTTATCCCAAATCTACATGCCGGGCAATTAGTCCCGACTTACTTAGACATGTGACGAGCTGGGCAAAAAGTGGAGTTTATAAAGGTGCTTAATGCATTTTGTTGCAAATCTGAGACCTTTCAGGGGCCAATCTAGACGGTCTCACAATCACAAAAGACTTAGATCACATAGCATTCAAGTAGTTGAACAGGTAAAGTTTTGTTCCGGTCCCCTGGATGTAATCTCTACATATCTTCCCCTACCCATTTGAAGGATTTCTCTAATAATGACTGAAATCAAGCGTCGTACCCTTGTTAAGGGCTCTGCCTGGGCCGCTCCGGCTGTTCTAGTGGCTGAGGCTGCCGCTCAGGCCGCTACCTCCCCTAATGACATCATCCCCGTGGCCCAGATGTACATGAAGATGCGCGGCACCCCCGCCAACATCAACGCTGCGGGTGTGGCTGCCGGCCGTAAGGGCCTAACCTGTGAGGAAATCGGTGGTTGGCCTTACGCCGTTAACGGCAAAATCAACTGGAACAACACCCTGGGTGGTGGCCGGGCTACTAACGACCCCAAGATTTCCCGCGTTGGTACTGCTTACCTGAAGAGGCAGGGTGTCAAGTTCTACTTCGGCGCCAAGTCTGACGCCGGCGAGAACGGTCTGGACATCACCGTTGCCCCCGGTGGCGCTGAGCTGGACCCCAGCCGCATCGTTAGCACCAAGGTTATGTTCCTGCTGCCGAAGGCTGCTTACGGTGACACCCCGACCTTCACCAACATCTCCTCCAGCAACGAGGGTGGCTACCCCTGGGACTCTTGGGCCACCAACGGTTCCTGGACTCCGCTGACCCAGAAGGCCATGACCGACCTGCGTAACAGCCCCGACACCGCTTCGGTGCTGAAGAAGGTTGACGCTGGTGACTTCACCACCCTGACTACCTTGAACGGCACCGTTGAGAACACCCTAAACACCAAGTGGAACGCTTGGGTTGGCGAGTACCACGGTACCTGGACCAAGTCCCCTGACGGCCTGAAGCTGACTGCTGACAGCCCCTTCGCCATGGCCCTGACCCTGAACCAGACCGGTCTGTCTGAGACCCTGACCCGTCTGATCTTCATGCCGGTCTTCGTGATCACTTACCGTATGCCCAACGGCAAGCTGGTTTACTTGCACCGTTCCAACGTACGTAACATGTACTGGCAGCTGACCGTGACCGGTAACCCCGGCCTGGATGACAGCCTGCCGGCCGAGGACGGCAAGCGTTGCCTGCCTAGCGCTCACCAAGACCACATTTAATGCCCAGGCCGGCTAAGGCGGGCAAATTTTAAGGGGGCGTATCAGTTTTAACTGATACGCCCCCCTTTTGCTGCCTACAAATACAGGCACACAAATACAGGCAAAATCATCCCTTCCCTATAATTTTTCCATGGGGTTTTATAGGGAACGGACGACTTCCCAGTAACGGACGGTTTTATAAGTAACCGCACCCTAGTAACTGCACCTGGCCACCACACCCCGACAGTAGCATCCTGGCAACCTCATCCTGGCAACCGTGGTGGTGACCGTGACCTAGTGGCCGCGCCCCAGCAGACGCTAGCCTTGCCAGCTCTGCTTGGCAGCCACGCAGGCCACCATCACCTAGCGCAGCTACCAGCGATCCGCGTCTTAATGCAGTTCCAGCGCAACTATCTGGGCACCCTTAACGACGACGTCGCCGCCCACCCTAGCTGCAACGTCACCTTCCGGCGTCGCCCCTAACTGCACCGAAGCAGGCCGGTGACGCAGGTGTACCACCACCGCCTGCCCTGGACGCAACCAAGGATCACTATCAGGGAGCTTAGTGGCCAATTCAGGGCCCATATATTCACGTAGAGTCTCAAAAAGCAGCGGCAAGCAGGGACGATGCACACACAGCGCCAGCGGATAGCCAGGCTCCGCCCACCCCACAGGCTCACGCACCAGCAGGGCCCCAGACTCGTGCTCAGGCTCCGGCCACCCCACAGGCTCACGCACCAGCGAACCACCAGAGCCGCGCTCCAGCAGATCCCGGAAGTTAGCCTGCATAATCTCAGGCGTCGTTAAGGCGCTAACCTCAGTGAACGCCTCGTCAGTGTGCAAATCCAGGCCGCAGCCATGCGCGTAGGGCGCCAGGGTGTCAACGCAGCGCCTCCAGGGCGAAGAAACCAGCTGCCCCACCCCATAGGCGCTAAGCAGAGCCGCCACGTCCCGGGCTTGGGCCTGCCCCCGCCCCATCACCAAAGGCCGGGTAAGCTCACTATTAATCCCATAACCCCAGGTGGCGCGGCTAACCGCTTTGGCGTGGCGCACCAGCACCAGGCTACGCACCTGCAGCTGTCCGCTCTCATACCAGTCCACCAGGCGCGCCAGCAGGCGCTTGTCGTCAGCGTGGGTGAGCTTGCGGGCGGCCTTTTTCACCTTCCACCAGCGCACCTTGTCGATTTCGCGCTTGGACGCGGGTTTTACCGCAGCTCGCAGCCCCTTCCCTGGGCCAGCCTCAGGTAAAACCTGGGCCGCCCAGTACAGGGTGCGTTTTTTGCGTCCGCTTACTAGACGACGGCGGGCCTTGCCCAGGTAACGCCCCAGCACAATCTGACGGCCGGTTTCCTCAGCTACTTCTCGGATGGCGGTGAGCACCATGGACTCACCGGGTTCAGCTTTGCCCTTGGGGAAAGACCAGTCGTCATAGCGCGGGCGGTGCACTACCAGCACTTGCAACTTATCGTTTTTAAGGCGCCACACCAGCGCGCCGGCGGCTAGCACCGGCGGGCGGCGTGAGGCTTTGATCCGCAAGTTTTTCTTGCGGCGCTTGGCCTGGCGCTTAGCCCGGCGCTTAGCCTGGCGCTTGGCTTGCCGCTTGTCTGCTTCTGCCGGCTTACCGCGTTTGCTTTGCTCACGCGGCTTACTTAGCTTGCTGCGCGCACCAGCCTTAGCTGCAAGACTCATTTAACCCGGGCCCGAGCCTGGGACATCAGCACGTTTTGCACGTCCTCAAGCTCCCGTCCGTCGTCGTCATGAGTACGCCGCTGCCAGGTACCGTCGGGAAGTAGGTGCCAGGCGCTGATACGGCCGGAGGTTTCCAGGTCAATCAGCCAATGCAGGCGCTCCACCAGATCCGGCTGGGTGATCTTAACCAGGGCCTCCACGCGGCGGTCCAAGTTACGGTGCATCAGGTCAGCGCTACCAATGAAAATCTCGGGGTTGCCGTCGTTAGCAAAGGCGTAGATGCGCGAGTGCTCCAGGTAGCGGCCCAGGATTGAGGTGACGTGAATGTTTTCGCTTAAGCCTTCAACTCCGCTGCGGATCCCGCAAATACCGCGAACCACCAGGTCAACGCGCACACCTGCACGCGAGGCCCGGTAGAGGGCGTCAATAATGCGCTCATCAACAATGGAGTTAACCTTGATCTTGATCCAAGCTTCACGCCCAGCCAAGTGGTTGTCGATTTCGCGCTTGATACGTTCCAGCAATCCGTTGCGTAGGCCGCGCGGAGCTACCAGCAGGCGGCGGAAGCGGGCACGCGGAGCATAACCTGAAAGCTGGTTGAACAGCGTGGTCAGGTCTTGGGCGACGTCGCGGTCGCAGGTCAGCAGGCCCAGGTCCTCATAGCCACGGGCCGTCTTGGGGTGGTAGTTGCCCGTGCCCACGTGGCAGTAGCGGCGCAGGCCATCAGTTTCCTGGCGCACCACTAGTGACAGCTTGCAGTGGGTTTTAAGTCCGATCATGCCGTAAACCACGTGTACACCGGCCCGCTCAAGCTTGCGTGCCCACACGATATTGGCTTCCTCATCAAAGCGGGCCTTGATTTCCACAATGGCCACAACCTGTTTACCCAGTTCAGCAGCCTCAATCAGGGCATCAACAATGGGTGAGTCGCCACTGGTGCGGTACAGGGTCTGCTTGATGGCCAGTACCTTGGGGTCGTGGGCGGCCTGGGAGATGAACTCCTGGACGCTGGTTGAGAAGGCGTCGTAGGGGTGGTGCAGCAAAATGTTGTGCTCACGGATGGCCGCGAAAATGCTGCGAGGCCGCGCCGATTCGCGCGGGTTGATCCCGGCCGGGGTGACTGGCACGTAGCGCTTGTATTTGAACTCGGGGATGTCCAGGTCGTGAATTTCGGACAGGTCAGACAAGTTCAGTGGCGCGGGCGAGACAAACACGTCTTCTTGCGTGATGTTTAGCTTGCGTACCAGGTAGGTGCGCACAAAGTCGCTGATGGAGTCTTCTACCTCCAGACGCACTACCCGCCCAAAACGACGGCGGCCCAGCTCTTTTTCCATGGCGGTGAGCAGGTTTTCGGCGTCGTCCTCTTCAACTTCGAGGTTTTCGTTGCGGGTGACGCGGAAGACGTGGTGCTCCACGATTTCCATGCCCGGGAAGAGATGGTCCAGGTGGTAGGCCACGACTTCCTCAAGTGGGATGAGCGCCAGGTTGCGCGGTTTAGCGTTGGTTAGCTCGCGCCCGGGCACCTGCACGAATCGTGGCAGAGAGCCGGGCAGTTTGATGCGGGCGAAGTGGTTTTTGCCGCTGCGTGGGTTGCGCAGCATAACCGCCAGGTTCAGTGACAGACCGGAAATGTAGGGGAAGGGGTGCGAGGGGTCCACCGCTAGCGGGGTCAGCACCGGATAGACCCGGTAGCGGAAGTAGCGGGTGAGCTTGTCGCGCTCCTCCTGGTTTAGCGATTTCCAGTCGGTAATTTCGATGCCCGCCTGGGCCATGGCCGGGCGTACGTCATTTTGGAATAGCTCGGCTTGGGCGGCGGTGAGTTTTTTGGCGCGCAAGGTGATCAGCTCTAGCACCTGCTTGGCGTCCAGCCCGGAGGCGCGTACGGGAGTGATCCCGGCGGCGATACGTCGCTTTAGCCCGGCCACGCGCACCATGTAGAACTCGTCCAGGTTGGAGGAGAAGATGGAGAGGAACCAGGCGCGAGTGAGTACTGGCAGGCTGCGGTCTTGGGCCTGTTCCAGCACGCGCTTGTTGAAGTCCATCCAGGTTAGTTCCCGGTCAACGAAGCGCTCGGGGAATTTGTCTAGCGCGGGCAGTTTTTCTTGCAGGCGGTCGATGTCCGCCCAGTACTCCTTACTTGAGGGGTCTACTACCTCTACAGCTTCTGCTGGCTTAACGCCGTCTAGTTGCGTACTGCCTGCGGTTTGAGTGCCGACGACGCCGCTCACCTTGGCATCTTTTGTCTCACCGGCGCGCTTGGCTGTGTCAGCTTTAGCGTCATTGGCGGCGGTTTTACCGCTCGCCTTTACACTGTCTACCTTGGCGCCTTTAGCGCCAGTAGCACCCTTGGTTCCAGTAGCACTGGCGCCAGCGGCGGCGGCGACTTTAGCTCCCGCGCCAGCGCCGTCGGCTTTACCCCCAGCGCCACCAGCAGCACTAGCGCTACCAGCTTTAGTCGAGCCAGCCGCGTCAGCCGCCTTTGCGCCAGTGGAGGTCTTGGTTGCCTTGCCGCGCTTTGAGTTCTTAGTGTTTTTAGCTGGCGGCGCATCTGCCCCAGCGCTAGCCTTTTCTTCGGCGCCAGTCTCGCCAGCTTCAAGCACTTCGATAGCAGCCTCAACACCGCTAGCGTCAGTGTCGGAGCTCGCCTCCTCCTCGAAGTCCTCGTCCGCGTAGGCGGGGCCAGCGTCGTCCTCGAAATCTCGGGGGTCTGCGGTTTCAATAACGGCGGCTATGGCTGCGTCGGTGCGCTTGGCTTCTTCGACGTCGACATCCTGTGCAGCGTGATCTTGCATACTCGTATTCTGTCAGTGATAGAGGTTAATCTTTTCAGCAATATTGTACTGATATTTGGGTGTTAATGCCCCTGGGGATTAATCCAGTTTCCCGACGGCGGCTTTGCTGGCTGCTTCATGTAGCTCGGCGGCGGTGGTGGCCAGGGCGCGAGCACGGGCGGTGACCACGTCGTAAAGCGGATCGTTTTCGTCAGTGATCCAGCTGTCTTGCTCACTGGCGCGACTGAGCCGCTCTAGCAGTGCGGCGCTGGCTAGTAGCGTGGGATACAGCTGGGACCGGCGCGACGACGTCCGTTGACTGTCGGTAGACCCACCACCTAGCAGCAGCTCGTTTAATTGGGCTTGCACCTGGGCCACACTGTCTACCCGCTGTCCCTGGGATAAAGCGGCCTCAAAGCGGGCCTGAGCAGCAGCGTCGTCGTCGTTAATAGTTACTGCTGTGGCGTAACGCGATTCCACCAGGGCCGGGTCGCGCTCAATCCATTCGCGTAGCAGTAGTAGGCGCCAAAGCGCGCCAGGTAAGGTGCCCGCAGGACTGGTGGCCCATAGCTCGCCAATCACATCTACGCCGTGGGAGGCCACAACTTTTCGCAGTCCAGCGGCACTTAGCGTGGTGTCAGTGTCCGCCCCAAGGTAACCACCAATGAGTAGCTGGGCGCTTTGGTGAGCCAGAGCAGAAGTGGCGGCGGTGTCTTCAGCGCCGGTGTAACGCTCAGCTTCGGCGGGTTCCATGAGGACGGGACGGTGGAATTGGCGGGTCATGCGTGCCTCCTTTTAGACGTAGGCTAACAAGTCCGCTATGATAGGGGCTGTCAGTTCGCTGCGGGCCGTTCCAAAAGTCCGTTAGGCGTTGCTCGCATCCGCAAGATGCTAGCCGTGCAGCAGTGAGCAGGCCTGCCCCCTTAGCTCAGTTGGTTAGAGCTACGGACTTTTAATCCGCAGGTCGAGGGTTCGAGTCCCTCAGGGGGTACTTTTCAGACAGTGCACCCTCACCAAGATTTGGTGAGGGTTTTCTTTATTCCTTCAGAAATCATCAAAGTAGCGAGGAAGCTGACGAGTCCAGCTCTGTCTACTACAGCAACTGCACTGAGGCTTGGAATGCTGGAGCTGCCCCTATTTACCGTGGCGAGCCCGGTTACCGAATTGATTTAGACCGCGACGAGGACGGCATCGCTTGCGAAAAGCGCCCCTCGCGTCGCCGCTAACTGGTAACTAGCTAACTGGCCACTATTCGCTAGCAGCCTATGAAAGACTAGAGATTTTAGAGGCTCATAAGGCATAATAGAGGCAGCCAGTTCCCGTGAGGGGGCTGACTGCCTCCAGCCACTGTTGTTTTAGTTCTTGAGCAGTGGCGTGAGGGCTACAATCAAAGCCGCTAGGGCCTGGATGAGAGCAGCGACAGTTGCGGTGTCAACACTCTTCTTCCGGGCCTTTCGCTTGCCTTGACCAGTCTTGGACTTGCCAGACAATGAGCCCACCTCCTCTCAAACCCCCAATCGCTTCCCAGCCATAAGCCACTAGAAGATGTACCGGGAACGTTGGCCGCTTAAAAGAGGGCAAAATAAGCCTAGCAAGAGTCCGGCAAGTGGCGGTTCAAAATTAGAGCAGCGTTTTAAGCTCACAGCCCAGAAAAAAGGCTGGAGGCAGTAAATGGCCATGAGGCATAATGAAGGCAGCCAATCCCCTATTTAAAGAGGACTGACTGCCTCAGCCACTGCTACTTAAGAGCGATGAGCAGTGACGCGAGGGCTCCAATCAAAGCCGCTAGGGCCTGGATGAGAGCAGTGACATTCGCGGTGTCAATGTTCTCCTTCCGGGCCTTTTGCTTACCTTGACTAGTCCTGGACTTGCCGGACATAAGCCCACCTCCCTTCTAACCCCAATCACTTGCCAGCCATAAGCCGCTAAAAGAGGTGAGCTGGTAGTGTTGACCGCTTCAAAGAGGGGCAAGCTAAGCCTAGCTCAAGGTTGCGTACGGTTCGAACAAATGTTGCTACCAAAATCAGCATGTTGCGACGGCGCAAATCTAGCAACCACTAGGGCTACCCGCTGTTTGGTGGTAGTTACTCTTTATAGGTAGCAACCACTTTCATAATAACTACCACTATCTGTGTAGCAATAAAGCCTAGTAGCGGAAACCTAATCAATGCAAATATATATCTCGTAGGATATACAGAAGCCCCACCACCCCCATAAATTCCAAAAAACGAGGTTATATACGCCATAGCCACCCAGGGACTAATTAATATTAGAATCCCAAGAATATCAACGCATTTTATTCAAAAAGCTAAACTGTTCTGTTTCTTATCGGCCATTTGCCGCATCTCCTTTGGTGCACCGCCAGTATTGCATCAGCACATACAGCACATACTGCGAGTTGACACAGCTAACGCAACGACGCTCTAGCTGCTAATAAACCCCCCGCTAAGAGCACACAAATAATCCCTATAGGGGCGTACAAAAATAAGAGGGTGACCCCAAACCAGCTAAAGCTGTCAACATCATCGACATGAGCTCCTGGAACAGTAGCAAGACCGCTAGCAACAAATGGACTCATTATTAAAACAAACCCAACCAGTGCGCTACGCAGCGCAACTATACGCAGTATCTGCCGCTTTCGTTTACGAGTAATCTTATCCTGCCAGCTAAGCTCACTTTCAGAAGAGAGCCCTATTTCCTGCGATAACACAACTGGAGGCACTTGTCCGCTGCGACCTAGCCAGCATTTCCCTTAAGGCCTCCCCAGGCTGCTTCTCAGGTATTTCCTGTTCCATCAGCTACCACTCCGTCCGCTCAAGGCACTCGCTTGGCTCTCATTCATTTTCTAACTTGTTTTCCCGTGAACAAAATGAACTATCGCCCATTGTAGATACAACCCATACGCGAATAAAATCCTTGCAACACTAATATCGAACCCAATCTACCTACACAGATTCTTGCCAAAATCAAACATAATTAGCGCAACAACAGATAGCACAAGCCCTATTGGAAAAAAAGTTAAAATCATAAAAAAAAGCCCCCAAGCTAAGCCATCTACATTATTACCATGATACCCTGACAGAAGAGCAGCATAAATAAATGGGCTTAAAAGCATGATCACACCTAGAATACCAAGGCAGAGCGCTGCCGTAAAGTAATTCTTTCGCTTACGCTCACCTTCAGAAGATATCCCCATTTCCTGTGATAACATAACTGGAGGCGCTGGTCGTAGCTTAACCGGAGGCACTTGTCCGCTTACATGCTGCGACCTAGCTAGCTTTTCGTTAAACGCCTTTTCTGACTGACTCTCACACATTTATTATGACCTCTTTAATAGCAGTGCATACTCGAAACTAGATCACTCTTTAACTTTGGCAGCCAGACCCAACATAGCTGCCGAAATAACGTATACAACAAGCCCTATCGGAGTAATATATACGATCGAGAAAAAAGCCCTCGCATCCCAGCCATCACCATTAATACCATGATCTCCCGGCACACCCGCAATAATGTAACCCAAAATAAATATACTGAAGATCAGAGACACTGCCGGAATAGCAAAACAAAGCGCCAACATAATGAAAATCAGCCGCTTACGCTTACCCTTAGCAGAAAGCACCTTTTTTGGCGGCGGCACAAAGGGCATTGGTTGCAGCGAAACCTGCGGCACTTGTCCGCTTATCCGCTGCGACCTAGCCAGCATTTCCCTTAAAGCTTCCCCAGGCTGCTTCTCAGGTATTTCCTGTTCCATCAGCTACCACTCCGTCCGCTCAATGCACTCGCAAGTGATTGGTTACATTTGATTGCAACTGCCGCCAGGGCGCCCTGCTTTGGGAGCCCTGGCGGCTAGTCTATCGCGCAAAGCTCATTCCACTTGGCGCATTAGCGCCGAGAGTAGCTCAGTATGTGCCTGTGGCCAGCCCACCAGCACGCTACCGGGGTAGCGCACATCCAAAGGCGTGCCGTCCAGGCGAGTAAATTTCACTCCACTTTCTACACAGATCAGGTACGCCGCAGCGATGTCCCAGGGAGATACCCACATGTGCACAAAGGCGCCAGCCCTGCTAGCGGCCACCTCCACACATTCAAGCGCCGCCGAGCCGTAGCGGCGGTGTCCGCGTGATTCCACCAGGCAGCGCGTCAATCGAGGCAAAGCCACGATTTCCTTAATGTCGGTGATGATCACAACCTCACGCCGCCCACGCGTCTCATTGACCCGCGCCAGTGGCTGCCCATCACAGTAAGCCCCCTGCCCAGCGATAGCCGTATAGGTGAGCCCAGCGACGACGTCGACCACTACCCCCAGCACCGGGCGCCCATCCTCACACAGAGCCAAAGAAATGGCGTAGTCGCGGTGAGTGGTTACGTAGTTCATGGTGCCATCAATGGGGTCAAGCACCCACACCCGCCCCGCAAATGAGCTGACAGAGTGGCCTTCCTCCCCCAGCAGCGGGTAACCCGTGGCCGCCACCAGATACTCACTGATGTAAGCCTCAATGCGCTTATCCACCGCCGTAACCAGGTCATTGCGGTTGGATTTGGTTTCAACATCCAGCTCAAAACCGGGATCTAGAGCAGTCTGGCGCGCCCCAGCCAGCACGTTGCAGGCTAGCTCTAGCAAATCCTCTAAAGCCAAGTCCTTAGCCGCGCCAGCCTCACCCAGCACAGCCTTAGCCGCACCCGCCTCGTCCACTTTAGCTTCAGCTGCTTTATCAGCCGCCATTTTTAGTCTTCCTTCTCACCTTGGGTGTCTTTGCCGTCAGCGCCAGCAAAAGCCCGGTCGGCACGGATCATGCGCTCCTCAAACAGCGCCACCAACAGCAGACAGGCCAAACCAACCGCCGCTGAAATAATCAGCACAGTAAAAGTAGAACCCCAACCGTGCAGGTTGTAGCCCAAAATGTTAATTCCATCCTTCTCAGGGTCAGCGATATAGCCCAGCATCACCTTGGCCATGGAGTCACCAAAGATGTAACCAAAAGCGCGCGGCACAGCGTTAACCACCACCGTGGCAGTCTTAGGCGCAAACCCAATCACGCAAATACCAATCAGAGTTACCGGCCCAAAGATCAAGAAACCGATAAAGAACAAAGACACGTAGACCGCCGTCGGCGTAGTGGCCTGGGAGTAGGTGAGAATCGGGATAATCACCAGGCCCAAACCAATTGCGGCAGTAAGCGCGCGCCTACCACCCAAACGGTCAGAGAAGTAACCCCACAGTAGCGAACCAGCCAAACCGCCCAGCTCCAGGCCAACCGTAGAGTTAACCGCCCACTGCTTGCTAAAGTGCAGCGCCTCAGAGGTGTAAAGCACGTTCCAGTTATCAATACCGATACGCACCGAGTAAGCCGCCACGTTCGCAATGCACAGGAACCAGATAGCCGGGTTCTTAACCACATAGTTCCACACAATCGCGCCCTTAGACATGTAGGTGGTGACAGTGTCTACCTTGGATTCAGGCTCACCAAAAATAGCTTCAGGCTTGTCCCAACCCAGCTCGCCAGGCTCATCTTTACCAAACCACATGCCCCACAAACCAATGGGGATACAGATCAGTGCGGGCACAATAAACATGCCGGCCACGCCGCCACCAAAGAAGGTGTTGGCACCCCACAGGGCCAGCGCACCGGCGATCATGGCACCAATGTTGTGCGAGGCGTTCCACCAGCCGATAAAGCGCCCACGGTATTTACGTGGAGTCCACCGGTTCATGGTGGAGTTACAGCAAGGCCCGCCCGGCGCCTGCGCTAAACCGTTTAGGCTCCACAGCAGCACCATGATGCCCATCGGGTGGTTCACGCTCAGCAGCACCCCACCTACCAGCACACTCACAACGCCGGCACTAACCAGCAGGAAACCCAAGATGCGTTTAGTGTTTCGCCCATCGCACAGGAAGCCCAGGATCAGGCCGCCAAAGCCGTAGGTGAGCGAGAATGCGAAACCGATCGTGCCCAGCTCGGCAGTGCTCAGCCCGGCTTGTTCTTTCAGCAGCGGCTGGGCGGCCTTGAAGTTAGTGCGCAGCAGGTAGAAACCGCCGTAAACCACAATGAGCACGGCGTAAGTCTTTAAAAATTCCCCTAGCCAAGCTTTCTTTTGCTGCTCCAAAGTTAGTTTGGTAGTTCCGGTGCGCAGCTCAAAAAATCGCGTCAGTGCGCCCATACGTAAACCTCCTTGCTTACGAGTTGCCACAAGCTACGACGCCTGCAGCGGAAGTTTCTCCACTATAGCGCAGCAAGGTTAATTTAGGTCACATTTGTTCTACTTATTTAGTTCCGACGTCGCCGCCTGCACATCCGTTAAGTTGCTTTTGCGCCGAGCAACCCCGGTAGCGACGACGCCGGCCACTCAGGCCTGCGGGCGCAGCTGCACCATCAATGATTCCAGGGCTAGCAGCGGTGAAACATAGGTTTTTAGGCGGGCGCGGCACTGCTCTACAGCAGCCACCCTAGCCAGTGTCTGCTCAGCCGTGGAGTTAGCTGCCACCTGGGCAATCTCTTGTTCCAGATCAAGGTTGACACTGTCTAACTGACTGCCCAGTTGACGTGAAAGCACGTCGCGATAGAAAGACAGCAGATCCACCATGGCCCGATCTAACACGTCAGTTACCGCGCGTTTAGCACGACGTTTCTGGTTGTCTTCCAGGGCTTTGATCTGGCCGCGCATAGCCGGAGGAATACGGCTCTCCCCCTCTAAACCAAGCGTGCGGATCAGGGCCGCTTTTTCTTGGGCGTCACGGGCTGTGGAGGCAGCTTCAGCTTCTTTTTCGGCCTGTTCTAGCAGGTCAGAGGCCGCAAAAACGGCGTCACCCACGCTGCGCAGCGAGATCGGGGCGGACATAAGCGCCCGGCGTCGCTCCCAGGCCCCCTCATCTTTGGCCAGGTGGCGGGCCAAACCGATATGGGACTGGCTGGCCCGGGCGGCCCGCAAAGCCAGCTGAGGCTCGGCGCCGTCGCGCTTAACTAAAAGATCAGCCACCGCCTGCGCGCTGGGCACACATAGCCGCACCAGGCGGCAGCGCGAGCGAATGGTGGGTAAAACGTCCTCGCTGGAGGGTGTGCACAGCAGCCACACCGTATAGGGCGGCGGCTCCTCAATGCTTTTAAGCAGCACGTTTGTGGTGCGCTCATCCATGCGGTCGGCGTCTTCAACCAAGATCACCCGCCAGCGCCCCTGCCAGGGCATTCGCCCGGCCTGCTCAATCAGGCTTTTAACCTCGTCGATGGTGATAATCATGCGGTCGGTGGCTAGACGCACCACATCGGGGTGAGTGCCGGCCAGGGTTTGGCGGCAGCCCTCACACTGGCCGCAGCCAGGCTCAGCGCCAGTACATTCAAGGGCTGCAGCAAAGGCTAGTGCGGCGGTGGATCTACCTGATCCGGGCGGGCCGGTAACTAGCCAGGCGTGAGACATGGCGGCTGTGGGCACTTGTGGGCGCGCCCCCGTGGCGGCGGCCTGGAATGTGGCCACCACCTGCGCTTGCCCGACCAGCTCGTCCCATACGCTCATGCGTCAATAATTCCGCGTTCTTTCAGCAGCTCGCTAACCAACGCGCGCACCTGGGCAGCTATCTGCTCAATTTCGACGCTGGCGTCAATGATTTTTATGCGCGCACTTTCCTGCTCAGCTAGGCGGTGGAACTGCTCGCGCAGGCGATACTGAAATTGCAGGCCTTCAGCTTCAATCGCGTCGCTCTGGCCGCTGCGGGTGTGTACGCGCTTGGCGGCAAGCTGCGGATCCGCGTCTAGCAGCAAAGTTAGGTCTGGCAGTAGGTTATCGGTGGCCCACATGGACAGGTCACGTACCTCCTTGGCTCCCAGGCACCTGGCGGCGCCCTGATAGGCCACGGATGAGTCAATGTAACGGTCCGTTACCACCACCTGACCAGCCGCTAAGGCCGGGTTGATCAGCTCATTTACGTGCTGAGCCCGGTCAGCTGCGAACAGTAGCGCCTCAGCTTTGGCGGTTATTTGCGTCCGCTGTACATTTTCCGACGCCGTCCCCAGCAGCAGGGAGCGCAGCTGGGCACCCAGGGCGGTGGCGCCAGGCTCACGGGTGCGACGCACGCTTACCCCCTGGTCTTCAAGCCAGTTGGTAAGCAGCTCTACCTGGGTGGTTTTACCAACCCCGTCGCCGCCTTCGAAGCTGATGAAAACTCCGCGCCCCATTTAGGCCTCGCTAGCCTCAGCGGCCTTGGCTGCCCTGGTCTTAGCGGCGCTGGCCTTGGCCTTCGAGGTTTTGCTGGTGGCAGCCTTGGTGGTCTTAGCAGTGCTGGTTTTAGCGCCCGCAGCCTTCTTAGTGGCAGTCGACTTTGTGGCAGTCTTCTTCTCGGCGGCCTTGGTGGTCTTGGCGGCGCTGGCCTTGGTGGCGGTCTTGGTAGTTGCCTTCTTGGTAGTGGCCTTTTTAGCTGTGGTCTTAGTTGCCGTCTTTTTGGTGGTGGTCTTCTTGGCGGCAGTCTTCTTAGCCGGTCCCTTAGCGCGCTTTTCAGCCAAACGCTCATAGGCCAGCTCAGGGGTAACGGTGGCTGGGTCGTCGTCGCGCCGCAGGGTCACATTGGTTTTACCGTCAGTGAAGTAGGGGCCAAAACGCCCGTCCTTAATAACCACCGGTAGCCCAGAATTGGGGTCAGTGCCCAGTTCACGCAGCGGGCCCTTGGGGGCAGCCGCGCCGCGCCTACGCTTGGGCTGGCTAAACAGCTCCAGCGCCTGCTCTAGGGTCACCGTGAACAGCTCCGCCTCGGTTTCTAGCGAACGAGACTCCTTGCCCTTGGTTAGGTAGGGGCCGTAGCGACCGTTTTGGGCGGTGATTTCTACGCCTTCAGCATCCGTGCCCACCACGCGCGGCAAGCTCAGTAGCTTAAGGGCGTCGTCGAGAGTGACACTGGACAGGCTCATGTCTTTAAACAGACTGGCAGTGCGGGGCTTAGCCTTAGCTGCCTTACGGGTGCGCTTTTTACCCTCAGTTTCTGGCTCCGGTTCCGGCTCTGGCAAAACCTCGGAAACGTAAGGCCCAAAACGCCCACTCTTGGCCACAATCATGTGCCCAGTTTCTGGGTCAACACCCAGCTCACGGCCATCTTCAGCGGCTACCGCAAACAGCTCGTGGGCCTTAGCCACGCTGAGCTCGTCAGGGGCCAGGTCTGCGGGCACATTAGCCCGCTTACCTTCAGCATCCTCCAGGTAGGGGCCGTAGCGTCCTACACGCAGGGTGATACCGTCGCCAATTTCCATGGAGTTAACCGCGCGGGCATCAATTTCACCCAGGTTATCCACCAAAGTTTTTAGGCCCGCGCCGTGAATATTGGCTTGCGGGTCAGCGGCTATATCGCCGTTGTAGAAGCGACGCAGCCAAGCCACACGCTCTTCTTCACCCAACGCAATACGGTCTAGGTCAGCCTCCATGGAGGCGGTGAAGTCATAGTCCACCATCTGCGCAAAATTTTCTTCCAGCAGACGGGTGACGGCGAAAGCCAGCCACGTGGGTACCAACGCCTGGCCCCGGTGATCCACATAGCCACGGTCACTAATTACGCTCATGATCGAGGCGTAGGTGGAGGGGCGGCCAATTTCGCGTTCTTCCAGGGCCTTAACCAGTGAGGCTTCGGTATAGCGCGGCGGCGGGGTGGTTTCGTGCCCAGAGGCCTGCACCTGGCGGGTTTCCAGCTCCTGACCAGTGCTTACTTCCGGCAGACGCACATCTTTAGCGTCACCCTCATAGCGGTCAGCGTCGCGGCCTTCCTCATAGGCGGCTAGGAATCCCTTAAAGGTAATTACTGTTCCCGACGCCGTCAGTTCAGCCTGCTTAAAGCTCGCGTCCCCGTTTAGAGGGGCCTGCACATGGATCACAGCGGTAGAGCCAGTGGCGTTAGCCATCTGCGAGGCTACCGTGCGCTTCCAAATCAGCTCATACAGCTTGAACTGCACCGGCTGCAGCGAGTCTTTAACCTCACTGGGGGTACGGAAGTGGTCACCGGCAGGGCGGATAGCTTCGTGTGCTTCCTGGGCGCCCTTGTTTTTGGTGGCGTAAACACGCGGCTTTTCGGCCACATACTGGCTACCGTAAAGCTCACCGATCTGGGTGCGGGCGGCGGCCACAGCCTGGCTAGAAAGCGCTGTGGAGTCGGTACGCATATAGGTGATGTACCCGGACTCGTATAGGCCCTGGGCTACACGCATAGTGTCACGCGAGTTCAGGCGCAGTTTACGTGAGGCCTCCTGCTGCAAGGTGGAGGTAGTAAACGGCGGAGCTGGACGGCGCGTGTAAGGGCGGGTTTCCACCTTGCCCACCTGGGCTTGGGACTGCTCAATAGCCTGCGCCACGGCCTGCGCGTCATCCTCATGCAGGTGCACCACCTTGGCGGCCTGAGCCTGTGAAGTTAGTGCGGCGTCGTCGGCAAAATCGCGACCAGTAGCCACCCGGCGCCCATCTAGGGAGACCAGCCGGGTAGCAAACTCACTGTCGTCGGCGGCAAAAGTAGCCTCCACACCCCAGTAGCTGGCGGGAATGAAAGCCATACGTTCACGTTCACGCTCTACCACCAGGCGGGTGGCTACAGACTGCACGCGGCCAGCAGAAAGCCCCTGACGGATCTTGCGCCACAACACCGGGGAAATTTCGTAACCCACCAGACGGTCCAAGATACGGCGGGTCTCTTGGGCATCTACCCGGTGAATATCGATTTCGCGGGTGTTATCCAGGGCGCGGGTGATAGCTTCACGGGTAATTTCCGTGAAAGTCATGCGGCGTACAGGAACCTTAGGCTTAAGCACCTCTTTTAGGTGCCAAGCGATAGCTTCACCCTCGCGGTCATCATCAGTGGCCAGGTAAAGCTCATCAGCTTCTTTCAGGTGGCGTTTAAGTTCAGCCACCACCTTTTTCTTATCTGGGTTAACCACGTAGTAGGGGGTGAAGTTACCCTCCACGTCCACGGCAAACTTCCCAAAGGGGCCCTTCTTCATATTGGCCGGCAGCTCGGAAGGCTGAGGCAAGTCACGGATATGCCCAATGGAGGCCTGGACGTCGTAGTCCGCGCCTAAATAGTTTGAAATTGACTTAATTTTGTTCGGGGACTCGACAATCACGAGCTTGCGTGACACGACTTTCCTCCTACATCCCGGTTCTCTTGCCGCCGTTGAACTAGGTTAGCGAGGCAAGGGCGCGCAGGCTCGCGCCGACACACCTATATATCAGCGTAGCCTAGATTTTATGTAATTTACTTTAAGCCCAGTTTAACCAGGCGCGACATGCCCAGGGCACTGACTGCCCCAAAACCGCCCACTCCTACCAGGTAGGCCGTGAACTGCAGGGAGCCAAACAGATAGAAATTACGGTAAGCAGCAGAGGCCAACATCACCACCAACGCCAAACTCAGGTAGCCACCCAGCGAAAGCAGGTAGCGCGCCAGTTTTGAGCCCGGCAGGCCGCGATACTCATCCGTCCCCCAAGCCCCAGCCGCGAGCGCCACAAAACCCCAGGTGAAGGCCACTGCGGCGGCGGCAATGATGTCTGAGGGGCGGTGCCATTGGCATACCAGGGTGGACCAGCCCATGAAGAAGGTGAAACCGGCCCCCACCCAGGCGGCAATCACACGCCAGGCGGGCGGCACTACTAGCAGTAGAGCTACGGCAATGGAGGCGGCCACGCCGGTGTGTCCTGAGGGTAGGGTGTTGGCGGCGTCGACGCGTTGACTGTAGCCCCAGTCTGGGCGGGTGAAGACGAAGTGTTTAAGTGCCTGGATGGTTACGTTGGTGCCTACTACGACGGCGGTGGCCCACAGAGCGGCGCGGGGGCGGCGCCTGAGCAGGGCAATGGCTAGGGTGGCGATTATGGCCACCACGATTAGCGGCACAGATACGGCGTTTAGTAGTGCGCGGGCCTGGTCATCAATCCTGGCCGCACCCCAGTAGGAGCCTTTGAAGGCGGCGTCGTCGATAAACTGCCCTTCACGCGTGTTTACCAGCAACGCCCACGACCCCCACACCAGTATGGTGAAGAGTAGGGCGTAGACGCAGGCTATGCGGCGAGCAAGTTTTGACATAACCTCAGACCTTACAGGTAACGAAACGATAAACAACTAATTGTGACCCTAAAGACGCTATTAGCTAAGTCTGTTTGTGGCAAATTTGCGCACAGGCTTAAGCCGCGCCTGGCGGGGGTAATTTTTGCGCTGCGCTGCTTTTAGACGATAGTAACCATCCCTGCGTGAGCAAAAGTCCTGGTGGCAGCCACCATGTCGGCCAGGACTGCGGCTGGGTCTTCGCTGGTTAGTGAGGCCACGGCGGCCGCGATTTGGGCAACAGTGAGCAGTCCCTCATCTGAGGCACTCAGTAGGGCCACCTCGGGCATCCCTACCGCTATTACGCGCCCGAACCCTTCGGCTTGGCGGATCACTGGCGCGGTGGGCACGGGTGTGGGAGTGAGGGCTTCTTCTTTGCTTAGGCCCGACGCCGTGTGTAGCTTAAGTGCAGCCACTTGCGTATCATCTAGGCCGCGTAGGGTTTCGTGGGCGGCAATCACTTGGGCTACGTGTTCGCCTAGCGCTCCTTGGCCGCTGGTGGGGACTTCTTCCAGGACTCTCCAGGGCTCGACGGCGGCGACGGGGGCTGCGGCGTCGCTGGCAGGTTCTTCTGGGGCGGTTTGCCCTTCTAGAGCGGTGCCGCCGGGGCCGCTGGTAGCTGCGACGCTGGGAGCGTGGAACACCAGGTAGCCCATACCCACGCCGCTTACCTGGCGTGAGTCGAAGTCTTCTTGCCAGGCAGCCAGGGCATTTTCGAAGGCGACGCCACTGCGTTCAGGGGTGAGTCCGCCGTCGCGCAGCCACATGGCGGCATACTCCACCGGGTCTTGCACTTCGCGCTGAATAATCCAGGCATCTAAGCTCTTGCCAATCCACTGGTTTACGCTGGTGCGCCAGCTGGTGCCTTCGCGATGTTCCCAGTTGCCGAGCATAACGGCCACGCCGTCGGGGTTTAGGTGATCCTCCAGGCCACGCACCAGGGCAGGCAGGATGGGCCCACCGGCGTCGCGGTACTCCATTAGCGGCAATCCGGCCTGACGCACGCTGGGTGGGGTGATCACAAAGGGCGGGTTGGAGACGATCAGGTCAAAGCGTTGGCCGGCCACAGGTTCTAGCAGGTTGCCTTGGCGTAGCTGCACGCGGGCACTATCCACCCCGGCCAGGGCCACGTTGAAGGCAGTAAACTCCAGGGCGCGCGTGGAAATGTCGGTGGCCACTACCTGGCGCACGTGGCGCAGCAGGTAGAGGGTTTGGATGCCGCAGCCTACCCCCAGGTCTAGGGCGGTTTCTACCGGTTTGCGTGGGGTTAGGGCGGCTAGGGTCAGCCCGGCGCGGCCAATTCCCAGCACATGATCGGGAGCTAGGGCCTGGCCGGTGACTAGTTCACCCAGGTCACTGGCTACCCACCAGCGCACGGATCCGTGGGCGTCTTGAGCTTCGTGGGGACGCAGGTCGACGGCAGGGGCGTAGTGCTGCTCGCTGCTGGCGGTTTGCGTGGGCACCACCAGGCCAATAGAGAGGGCCCCGGCCACGCCGGTGCGCGGCAGGGCGGTTTCTAGGGCGGCGGCGCTGACTGGCTCGCCCAGCATGAACAGGGCGGTTAGTACCGCCACCTTGTAGTCCGCGACGTCTCCGGCTTGGGATGCGTTGGCAGCTGAGCTGGTGCTATCTGCGCCAGTAGCCGGGCTGGGCTTGTCTGAGCTGGTGCTAGCGGCGCCGGCCCCGGACCCGGCCCCGGCAGCCAGGGCGCGGCGCACCACCCGCAAAGCCGGGGCCCGCAGCTCACGTTGCAAAGCAGCGGCAGCTACAGGCCCTAGTAAAGCCCCCACGCTTTCCACTCCCCAACCCGACTGGGCCAGGTCAGCGCGCAGTAGCGAAGCTTGCTTAGCGGTTAGGCGGGGGGCTTTAGGCATTGGGGCTCCTTAGAATTCCAGATCCACCCAGGTAACTAGATGATCAGAGATAGCTAGTTTAAACGTACCCGAATCAACCGCCTGCGCGCTCGGCCCGCCGGCTGGTGCGCCCGACGCTGGTGTGCCTTGGCTTGGCGCAACTGACACGCCTTGAGCTGATGCACCTGCCACTGCGGCAGCTGGTGTGCCTGACGCTGCGGCGACTGGCTGACCTTGAACTGCGGCAGCTGACACGCCTTGGGCTAGCGCAACTTGGCCCACCGCGTCCAGAGGCGGCAGGGTGTCGGTAAGGAAATGGTCAATGCGCCGGCTTGGGGCAGCCGAAGGGAAAGTAACCCCCTGCCCAAGCTGACGGCCTACCCCAATACGGGCCAAGGCGGCGTCGTCCATGTTCATATCCCCACCCAAAATATGGGCCCCGGGCAAACCAGCCAGCTTCCACCAGGCGTGGGCCAGCTGGCGCCGGGCGGTGGTGGGGTGGGTGGCCAGGTGCACGCTAGCCACGTTAAGCGGCACCTGCCCGACGCCGTCGGCCAAAGTAGCCGCCAGCATCAGGCGCGTTGAAGCGGTAAACAGCGCATAGGGCAGCTTGCCGCCCTCGCGGCGCACAATCGTGGGCACACCCCGCCCCAGCCGCTCCACACGCCAAGTTTGCACCGGTAGGCGCGACAAAATAGCGTTACCAAAGCCGCGTAGAGGAGCTAGGGGCTCTAACACCCGCAGCGGGTCGTCACCAAAGGTGCGCACCTGGCTGCGGCGTGGGCGGTGACGCAGGCGGTCTACTCCCCCAGCGTAGGTGGCGGCAAAGCGCCAATGCGGGTAATCGGCCTGCTCAGCCAGCAAACCTGCCAAATCTACTCGCCCTGAGCGGTTTTGGTGCAAATCCACTTCCTGCAGCAAAACCACGTCGGCGTTCAGCTCACGCAGCTGCCCGGCCACCTGATTGTAAAGCTGGTGAGCAACTTGAGGGCTGTAGGGCTGACCAGAAGCCACCTCGGCTAGCGTGGCAGTGTCATTGGCCCGCCCGTACTGGAGGTTTGCGCTGGCCAGGCGTAGTTTTGTGATCACTCTTTAGGCTCGTTAGTTGCGAAACTTAGCGCCACCGAGTTCATGCAGTAACGCTGACCGGTGGGGGTGGCGGGGGCGTCGTCGAAAACGTGGCCCAGGTGGGAGCCGCAGTTAGCGCAGCGCACCTCGGTACGCTCATAACCCAGCTTGTAATCTGAGTGCAGCGTCACCGCATCGGTTTGCTTGGGGTCGTAGAAGGACGGCCAGCCACAGCCTGACTCGAACTTGGTGGTGGATTTAAACAGCTGCGCCCCGCAGGCCCGGCAAGAGTAGATGCCTTCACGGTTTTCGCTCAGCAGCTCACCGGTGAAAGGCATCTCAGTGCCGGCCTGACGCAGCACCTCATACTCAGCCGGGTTTAGGCGCTCACGCCACTGGGCGTCAGTAAGCTGCGCAAACTCTTGATTCTCACTCATGACTCATCCTTGGTTTTATCTGACACGGCAGGTAGTACAGCGGTTTTATCCACTTCATTTATTCCCGCCTCGGCGTCGGGGGCCTTGGTGGAGATGGCGCCAGGGGCCTGGGTGGTCTTAGCGGTAGCGGCAGCCCCAGCTGAGCCAGCAGCGACGGCGTCGGGGGCCGCACCAGAGTGTCCTACCTCAGCCGCACCAGAGCGCAGGGCCTCTACCTTGGCCTTAGCGCTACGGCTAGCCGCGCTGAGCACACCGCGTGCCTGCTCCGGGCGCAGCTGCCGCTTTGCCTCACCAACCGCAGAAATCTGGGCTACCTGCGTGGGGTCGGAGAGCACCATGGTGGCCGGCTCAGGGGCGTTAGTTGCTTCCGACCCGGTTTGCACGCCCGGCAACAGTCCACGGCGCAAAATCCGACGCCGCCGCATCTTCTTAGCGCGCACTGCGGCCGCCTGCACCCGGGCTTCCTCAATGGGATCGCCCTGCTCAGCTTTAGTTACTGCCGGCTGGGACTTGGTATCGCTTGATAGCTGCGCCAATTCCTGGGCTAGCTTAGCCACCTTTTCAGGGGTGGGATCTTGCATGACGGTAACGTTTTCCACCTCCACACGCTGACGCGGCAGGGCGTAAGGGGCCTCTTTTTGCAGCCAAGTCACCATTTCTTCACGCACATGGCATTGCAGTTTGAAGGCATCAACACTGTTTGCTGCCGAAACAGTTAGGCGCACCCGGATCAAAGAGTTTTGGGCATCAATTACTGATAGCGCTGCGTCACGCCCATCCCAGGTGGATGAGGAGGCCACAAACTTAGCTAGCTGCGCCCGCATAGCGGCGATAGGTGCACGCCAATCCAGGTCAAAATTGATTTGTGCAGTCTGCCGTTCATCACGACGCGACCAGTTAGTAAAGGGGTTCTCTGTGAAGTATTTGCTGGGCAGCAAGATACGGCGCCCGTCAGCGGCCAAAACCACCACATAGGTGAACGTGATTTCTTCGATTCGGCCAGAGTCAGTGGCATTAATAACCACCTGGTCATCCACACGGATAGCGTCAGTGATGGCCAGCTGCACACCTGCAAACAGGTTTCCCAGCACTGATTGTGCAGCCAAACCGGCTACCACCGAAACCAGACCGGCACTAGCAAGCAGCGACCCCATAGCCAGGCGTGCTTGTGGGAAAGTCATGACGATGGTGATTGCACCAATAATGATGACGATAACTTCAGCTACTCGCCGCAGAATCTGGGCCTGGGTGGTGATCTTATTGGCCCGGCGCACATTGGTGGGATCATTGCGCGATTCGGCATGGGCCACCACGGTAGCCGAAATGGCTTTAACCCAGCTTACGCACACCCAGGTCAGGGCCGCTTTAAACAGGATTACCAGCAACAAAATAGCGTAGCGATACCAGGCCGGGGAAGAAGTGCCCTCCATGGCCAGTTGGGCGCCGATTAGCGCGCCAACAACGGCAAACAGAGCGTAGAAAGAATTACGCCCCTTCTCTCCGATGTGGTGCCACAGCAGGGAGCGGCGTCCGGCCACATGCACCGCAATAACTACAGCTAAAGCCAGCACCAGGCCGATTGATAGGCCTAGCACCGTACGCCACAGCAGGCTGAAAGTATCTAGGGTGACTGCTGCGGCAGATTCTGTGGGCGATGGCGTGGGCGTAGGCGTAGCCACCGCGAGTATGTGCCCCTGATTTAACATGGCAGCCACACTAGTAGCGCAGGCTGTGCGCAAGCTGTGGTTTTACCCGCGCGTCCATATAGGTAAGGCAGTCCACAAACCCAGCTGCTGCAACATAAAACCCACCGGTCACAGCTACCCCAGAGTCCCCAAAAGTGGGTACCTTAAGTCCCAGTCCTCAGTGACGACGACGACGCACTCCCTCTTGCTGGCGGCTGCAAGTCCCAGCGCAACGCTCCAAGCCCCCAACGTAGCGCCGTCGACACAGTCGAGAGCCCGACAGAATCAGCGGCGCCGTCGACGCAAAGCCTCCACCCTCAACGTGACGCCGCCAGCAAAGCTCCCAGCGTGGCGCCGTCAACAAAGCACCCAGAAAACCAAAAAACCCCGCAAAGCTTACGCAATGCGAGGATTTTAGTGGTGGCTCCGACCGGCGTCGATCCGGTGACCTTTCGATTTTCAGTCGAACGCTCTACCAACTGAGCTACAGAGCCAATCTGAAAACTTTGGCCTGACCATTACTGATCAGGCCAACTTTTTCGCGACCTCGACGGGACTTGAACCCGCGACCTTCGCCGTGACAGGGCGACGCGCTAACCAACTGCGCCACGAGGCCTTGACTTTTGACTTTCGTCAAGATTCATATGAAGTTATCGTACGAATCCGTACTCCCAACGGGATTCGAACCCGTGTTGCCGCCGTGAAAGGGCGGAGTCCTAGGCCGCTAGACGATGGGAGCCTTTTGGCTTTGGCGTCTTGCGCCTCGAACCGAGAAGAACTCTATACAGGATCACTACCCGAACACAACTCGAAAAAGCATGACGCTAGTCACAAAGGAAGTTTTGCGCAGAATTCCAATTGAAATTAGCTGTTTGCGCACAATCGTTTTAAAGGGAATGGGCTTAAGCGCTCTTTCGTGGCAACCTTAGAGCAGCCGCATCCCTCGGCGTCGGCCCGCCCACCTGTAGCTATCCGCCGCCACAATTTGCTGGAAGGATCACTGCCGTGACCGAAACCCCTCAAGGCTCTAACCGCACACAGCCTTCGCTAGGCGCCCTAATGTCGCGCGTGAGCGAAAATATTTCCACCCTGATCCGCACCGAAATCGCACTAAATAAGGCCAAGGCGGCCGAGACAGGTAAGCGTTTTGGTTTAGGGGCCGGCCTGCTGGGTGCAGCCGGTGTGTTCGCCCTATTTGGACTGGGCTACCTACTGACCACCCTGTCGCAGGTAATCGCACTTTGGCTACCACAATGGGCGGGCTCACTGATTGTGGCTGTGCTAGTGCTGATTGTGGCCGGGGTGCTGGCTCTGGTGGGCAAGAAGGAGATCGATAAGGGCCGCGTAGTGGTGCCCACCCCCCAGGTTGGCTTGCGTCAGGACGTGCAGGCCGTGACTAACTCGCTGCGTGAGGGTCTAGCTACCGACGCCGCCGCCAGCGGCCCGACTGACACTGCTCCCGCCGGCCCGGCTTTCGGACAGAACTGAACTGACACTGACACAACTGAGCGAAAGGAAGTTTCATGTCTATCTCAGCCCTAGAAGCTCAGCTAGAGGCCCAGCGCGCAGCCGCCGCCCAGGCCGTTAACGAGTTGGCCCGCCAGATCGCCCCGGCCACCCTCAAAGCCCAGGCCGCCCAGATCGGTGAGGACAGCGTGGCGCGAGCCAAGGCGCTCGTCAGCGACTCCGCCCCGGTAAAGGAGCGCTTTACCACGCTGGTAGAGGAGGCTAAGGGCAAAGACCCGGCCGCCGTCGTCGTACTTGCCGGAGTAGGCCTGGTTGCCGCCACGACGGCGCTGATCAGCCTGCGCTTGGCACTACGTCCGCTGTTTAAGTGAGGAAAGGATAAATAATGCCCAGTGCACAGGAGCTCGAAGAGCAGCTTAAGGCCCAGCGTGAGGCCCTGGCCCAGAGCGTAGATGACCTGGCTGAGCGGGTTAACCCCAAGGCTCAGGCCAAGGAGAAGGCTGAGCAGGTGCGCGCCAAGGCCGCCGAGGCCGGCTCTAGCATCTCTGAGTCACTGCACCAGTTTGGTTTTATCGCCAAGGAAATGAGCGAGGGGGTGCGCACCCAGGCTAAGTACTACTGGGATCGCGCCGGTGAAGGTGACTCTTCTGCCCGCGTCGTGGTGGCCACGGTGGGTGCTGGCGCCCTACTGGTTGGCGGCGCAGTGGTGAAGAAGATTTTCAAGCACTAGTAGCTGCTGGCAGCCGTAACAGTACCCGCCTGCGCTAGACACTGACAGCGCAGCGCGGGCGGCGGTGTGAACAAGCAGACGAAATCAGTGCTATTGTTCACATGTGGACCGCCACTCCAGTCCAAACAGGCCCTGACCGGCGTGTGGAATGGAGATTGTGGCGCTTATCGTTGTACGGTTGTCTCACGATAAATTCAGACCATTTCGAAACAGCACGTTTTACGTGCGCGATCAGACGTTGGAGGGGGTCGAGCCTATGGGGCGCGGCCGTCAAAAGGCCAAGGCAACCAAGGTTGCCCGCAAGCTCAAGTACTACAGTCCTGAGACTGACTATGCGGCGCTAGAGCGTGAGCTCGCTGCCACGTCGGCTCGTTCAGGAAGCAGCAGCTACGACGACGAGGACTACTCGGATCTAGCCGCCAAGTACAACGATGACTTTGACGATGAGGATTTTGATCCAGGTAGGTCCTGAGTAACTAGAACATAGTGGGGGCCAGCTCTATCGAGCTGGCCCCCACCCTTATGTGTAGCTAGATGCCGTGCCCACCAAGCAAACCGCATCAACCAAGCAAACGCAGTGCCAACCAAGTAAACCGCATCAACCAAGCGAACGCGGCGCACTCTAAACAGGCACCACAGCCTAAACAGGCACTGCGCCGCTACCTGACGCAGCACCTCCTACAACCCCACGCGAGCGGGGAAAACGCGAGCTGCGGCAGACCGGCCACATCCCCGGCAGGCTCATCCCCGCGTGAGCGGGGAAAACTCTATCGAGCTGGCCCCCACCCTTATGTTCTAGGGCTCATCCCCGCGCGAGCGGGGAAAACCATACCCTCTACCTGCACAAACACCGCTTTACCGGCTCATCCCCGCGTGAGCGGGGAAAACGCCAGGAAGCGCCAATATGATCGGCTACGCCGGGGCTCATCCCCGCGTGAGCGGGGAAAACTTTACTGTGAAGAATTGGCGCGCAACGGGAGAGGGCTCATCCCCGCGTGAGCGGGGAAAACGGTTTCATGTTGATTGTAGCTAAAATCTTCACCGGCTCATCCCCGCGTGAGCGGGGAAAACAATGGCCCCACCATTAAGGGCCTCACCATCGCCGGCTCATCCCCGCGTGAGCGGGGAAAACGGTTGCCTGGATCGGACGAGACTCCTGCATAGCGGCTCATCCCCGCGTGAGCGGGGAAAACCCAAATAGCACGCGCTGAGGATGTAAACGGCAAGGCTCATCCCCGCGTGAGCGGGGAAAACAAACAAAGGAATATGCGCTAGCAACCCAGCTAAGGCTCATCCCCGCGTGAGCGGGGAAAACCGGCCGCCTGGCCGTGGATGATCCGACTAGCCGGGCTCATCCCCGCGTGAGCGGGGAAAACGCCTAGGGTGCTACCAGTGGTTTTCATGCTGGGGGCTCATCCCCGCGTGAGCGGGGAAAACACCAAATTGGGCTGCTAAATCACCGGCTTTAGCGGCTCATCCCCGCGTGAGCGGGGAAAACGTTATGAATGGGGTGCAAGACTACGCCGGTTGGGGCTCATCCCCGCGTGAGCGGGGAAAACCGCCGCCGGTGCATCGTCACGCATAGAGATATAGGTTCATCCCCGCGTGAGCGGGGAAAACGAAAAGGCCCAGGTGAGAGCGGGTTTTTCATTAGGCTCATCCCCGCGTGAGCGGGGAAAACTGGGAGCCGGTGGGTGATGGGTGTGTGCGTGACGGCTCATCCCCGCGTGAGCGGGGAAAACGCCGATAGCATGGCATCCAAGCTTGGCCTGTCGGGCTCATCCCCGCGTGAGCGGGGAAAACGCGATGTCGATACCCAGCCTGCTGAGCGCAAGAGGCTCATCCCCGCGTGAGCGGGGAAAACATCCGCCTTAGACTGGGCCTCGCGACGGGCCAGGGCTCATCCCCGCGTGAGCGGGGAAAACGAACGGCGAGAGCCTGGAACCGCGTTTTAGGTAGGCTCATCCCCGCGTGAGCGGGGAAAACTAGGCGCCATTCTTGAGCAGCGCTTCCTGGAGCGGCTCATCCCCGCGTGAGCGGGGAAAACTGTATGCGCCTGGCAAAAAGAATATTCTCGTCAGGCTCATCCCCGCGTGAGCGGGGAAAACGGCGGGGAGCCTGACAGGCGGCGGCGTCAGGAAGGCTCATCCCCGCGTGAGCGGGGAAAACCTGCTAGCGGGTCGGTTGCTGTTACTGCGACTGGGCTCATCCCCGCGTGAGCGGGGAAAACATGATGATCTGGGGTGTGTGCGTTTGCGGGTGGGGCTCATCCCCGCGTGAGCGGGGAAAACGACCACGGCTACGGCGCAGAACAAGTGGCAGACGGCTCATCCCCGCGTGAGCGGGGAAAACGGCGCTTGATTGGTATCAGGCGCTAAGGCCCTCGGCTCATCCCCGCGTGAGCGGGGAAAACTTGGGGAGTACGGACTGCACATTGTGCGTTACCGGCTCATCCCCGCGTGAGCGGGGAAAACTTGTACCCCTTGGCTAGCAGCAGGTCCTGGACGGGCTCATCCCCGCGTGAGCGGGGAAAACAGCCTGCCCTGTGTAGAGATGGATGGGGTGCTGGGCTCATCCCCGCGTGAGCGGGGAAAACTTACGGACCACATGAGCGATCAAAAAACGGCGAGGCTCATCCCCGCGTGAGCGGGGAAAACTAGGTTAGAAGTGACAGAAGCGAGCTTAGCCAGGGCTCATCCCCGCGTGAGCGGGGAAAACCAGGTAGCCGAAACCCTGCAAACTCACGACAGCGGCTCATCCCCGCGTGAGCGGGGAAAACGCCCAGGAGCGTGAAGCACGTCAGGCCCAGCGCGGCTCATCCCCGCGTGAGCGGGGAAAACGGGACGCAGCATGGAACGATGAAACAAGCGCCATGGCTCATCCCCGCGTGAGCGGGGAAAACGTGGGAACTGTGTCTAGTAAGGCTGACTCAGCAGGCTCATCCCCGCGTGAGCGGGGAAAACAGGGCATAGCCAATATGACCTGATCCGACCGCGGGCTCATCCCCGCGTGAGCGGGGAAAACGGGTTAGGTCAACAATGCCCGGCTTAGACTTGGGGCTCATCCCCGCGTGAGCGGGGAAAACGCGGCTGACGTGGCGGCCCGAGCCGGTGACGGGGGCTCATCCCCGCGTGAGCGGGGAAAACGGTCGCCGCCATACTTGGAGAAGCAGGCCCGGCGGCTCATCCCCGCGTGAGCGGGGAAAACGGCAGGCTGATGCGTGAGCAGGCTAGGAGGCTGGGCTCATCCCCGCGTGAGCGGGGAAAACCGGCTAGGGCTATCCGTACCGTGGCTGGTGCGAGGCTCATCCCCGCGTGAGCGGGGAAAACTCAATACGTTTGCCGTAGCTGGGATTAGCTGGGGGCTCATCCCCGCGTGAGCGGGGAAAACCTCGCGCTCTAGGTCGAGATTCAAAATTGCCGCGGCTCATCCCCGCGTGAGCGGGGAAAACCACGATGCACGGATGTTAGAACGGCGTGCAAAAGGCTCATCCCCGCGTGAGCGGGGAAAACATCTGATATGGTATCCGAAACGTTGAACGCAACGGCTCATCCCCGCGTGAGCGGGGAAAACTAGCAGACGCCGCATACAAAAGCGAGCGTTGGGGGCTCATCCCCGCGTGAGCGGGGAAAACGCCAACAGCTGCACCACATTAGACGGCGCGGACGGCTCATCCCCGCGTGAGCGGGGAAAACGCCGCCGTGATTGGGTGTCACCTCATGGTGCACGGCTCATCCCCGCGTGAGCGGGGAAAACCGCTGAGATCCACCAGGAAACCATTGAGCTGTCGGCTCATCCCCGCGTGAGCGGGGAAAACAATCTAGGGCTATCATGGCGCACGAAACATACGGGCTCATCCCCGCGTGAGCGGGGAAAACCGGCCCCCGTAGGTGTCCCTGCGAGCGCCGCTCGGCTCATCCCCGCGTGAGCGGGGAAAACCTGAGGGTTTTAGCGCAATGGGGGTGTATCTCAGGCTCATCCCCGCGTGAGCGGGGAAAACGACTGACCTCCCCCTACGCGCGGGTGGAGACTAGGCTCATCCCCGCGTGAGCGGGGAAAACCCCCGCCCATCGCATGCCCCCCACTCGTATAAAGGCTCATCCCCGCGTGAGCGGGGAAAACATGGGGGGCGATGGGGGTTAGCGTGCGAGCAGCGGCTCATCCCCGCGTGAGCGGGGAAAACCAGCGGATAAAATCGGTTGCCGCGTCGGTCACAGGCTCATCCCCGCGTGAGCGGGGAAAACCAGCTTTTGCTAGACCGTGTACGCGATGGCCGCGGCTCATCCCCGCGTGAGCGGGGAAAACGCCACAGCATACTCCCCCACACCTAGTGAAAGGGGCTCATCCCCGCGTGAGCGGGGAAAACACGTCCTGACAGACATCTATAATCGAACAAATGGGCTCATCCCCGCGTGAGCGGGGAAAACGTGACAGTCCCTGTTTATGCTGGTACGAGTGGGGGCTCATCCCCGCGTGAGCGGGGAAAACATTTTAACGAAGCTTGGCGCAGGCCGGCCGTCTGGCTCATCCCCGCGTGAGCGGGGAAAACAGCGCTGGAGCCAGTAACATTATTGACTACCAAGGCTCATCCCCGCGTGAGCGGGGAAAACATAAACTGCTTCAACTGGTCATTGTCGGCCTTCGGCTCATCCCCGCGTGAGCGGGGAAAACCATGGCTAAGGCTGTTGATGTTTTTAAGCTGCCGGCTCATCCCCGCGTGAGCGGGGAAAACACTTCGCGAACTGGGGCTTTACGCCCCAAATCGGTCAGATTTTGGAAAGCCTTGAGAGCTGCGCCTACGCTGAAATTTACTCACTGCCGGTCGCTTACGCAACCGACTCGCGGGATCAGGCTCAGAATACTGGCCGCGCCCCTCAGAGTAGTAAGGGCGCATCATCAAAGTGAGCCCCTCGAAGTCGACCGGCTGCCAAGGATCACCCCAGGTCAGAAAGGCCAGACCCTGCTCATTACGGGCTCGATACACCATCACTGCTCGCCCAGTTTTTAGGTTCGCAACGACTATATCCCATAGCCGCTCACGCACACGAGCACTTAAAGTACCCACAAAAACACCAGGCGAAATCTCCATAAGCCAACGCGTCACATGGCCACGCAACCCCTCAGGGACAGCAGATAAAACCAGCACAATCACCAGAGCACATCCTCATCATAGGAAACACCCGCAGCCACCGTCCCATCCGCATCATCCCACAGCCGCAAGTCGGCAACAGCCAGCTCGTCGTCGTCGGGCAGATCCCCGACCACCGAGAGTAGTCGCTTAATATCCGTAACACACCGCTCCAGCAGCCGAAACTCCCTCACGGCGTCACGCACAGCCTTGCGGGCCGCGCTACCTACCGATTCCTCAGTAGGACTAGCCGCCAGGTCAAATGCAATCGGAATGGTTAGGTTCGCCTTATACAGATCCGCAATGTCGTAGACAAAAGAGCGGTAGGTGCCGCTATGGACAAAACCCAGCCCCGGACTACAGCCCAACGCAACTATCACCGCGTGAATAACACCGTAAATAGCCGAGTTAGCTGCCGACAGCGCCTGGTTAACCACTGATCCGTCCTCGAAATTGTCCGGATCATACTCGCGCTTATCCCAGGGCACGCCGGTGCGCTGCGAATTCTGCTGATACAGCCTACGCACCCGCGCCCCCTCACGCCCCCGCAGCTGCTGCAGGCTCAGCTTAGAGACATCCTCACCCACAAAACGCATCAAATACATGTTGCGGGCAACAGCGAGCCTCAAAGCCGGGTCGCTGACTGCACGGGCCTGTGCCTCCAGCAGGCGGGAGGAGCGGGAAGGCGGGGTGCCGTGCGCGTAGTACCGCACCCCGTTCTCCCCCACCCACACAACCGTGGAGCCACTTTCTGACAGTACAGAGATCGCCGAGTGAGTGATACGCACTCCTGGCCCCAGCATTAGCACCGATAGTGCCGCCGCCGGGACGTGGGCAATGCCGTGCCCATCCGCCACAGTAATCGCGTTAGAGTCGCGGTTAATTGTGCAGCGTTCCACGTACAGGAACGTTAAACGGTCACGGGCTCGCACCAGGTCCTTCGGGTCAGGAGGCCGGGCTCCCGGTATTGGTTTCATGCCCGGGCTAGGGTCAGTAGGCCGCAGCCGTAGGCTTTGCCTCGGCCAATCCCATTGACGACGGCGTGGCGTAGCGCCTGCGGGTCGCTCACCTCAAGGACACCCTCAAAGGTGGCTATAGATAGCCTGACTAGGCCATTGCCGCGCCTGAATTCAACCAGGCTCCGCTCAACCCCGTTGATCAGGAGGTTTTTCCCATCAACGCGCTGACCCTGACTGTCTTCCAACACCGGCAGCTCACCACCCAGATCAGCAGATTCCAGGATCTTAAAACCGCAGCGTTCAGCCCGGTCTAAAACCCATTTAGTCTGCTGCTCCTGGGTGACATGGGCCAGAACTTTCTTCCGCCCAGCCCGATCAAGCTGACCCTTATCCCTGAACGTGGGGTTTACGCAGAGGCGGAAACCCCAACGCTGCCCGGCTTCAAGCCGGTCCAGGAACCCGTCAAGTTCGCGCACCACTACACCGCCGTCGGTTTCGTAACCCGCCTCCTCAACAATGTGCGAGGGGTCAGGCGGCACCGGACTAGAAATGAAAAGTGCATAGGCGGGACTACCTTTCTTGCTACCTGAGTTAGCGACCCGGTCCAGCCGCCACAGCACGCGCGGCGCTGCGGCGTCGTCGATAGAGCCGGGAGGGAAGCAGTTTAGAACCGCCGCGTGCATCGTCTGCCGACTACGCATTAATTTTCGTGTTCCCCGGCGAAACGGGTCTAGGTAGATACGCGTCAGAAACATCAGAGCACCTCCATCGGGTCATGAGTCAGAGCGGGCATGGGCTCTGGCACAAATTCAGGGTTTTCTACCTCAATTCGCGTCTCTTCAACAGTGCGCAGGCTGTAGCGGCGGTGCTGAGAATCGAAGCTGATAGGCACATCCTGCAAGGTGCGCCCACAGGCAGCTTCCGCCTCGGCCGGGATGATCCCCTGATCTGCCACCACGCGCAGGCTCACGCGAGCCTCTTTGCGCTTGCGCTGGTAGAATTTTGCAGCCAGCCAAGGAGTTGTCTGCAGGGCATCCCAGGCGGCGCCGTCGTGAACCGCTAAACGCAGGGGCATAGTGGGTGGGCAGGCACGCCTACCCAGGTAGAGCGGGAATACGGGCCGCACAATTGCCTGCGCCAGGGCTTCAATTAGCTCATCGGGTCCCTCAATGAAGGCACCGAAAGCCGCGTCAGCCCAGTAAAAGCGGTCAGATAGGGGCATCGAGACCTCGCCACGGTGGGCCGTGTGGAAATCGCGAAGTAGCTGGCCGGGCTGGTCTACCCGCACCGCCACGCGCAGCTGGGCTAAGTCCTCAATGGGATCTACCCGACGGCGCCCCTGGGCTGCTGCTAGGAGGCCAACCAGAGCGCTTTTCGTGGGAAAAGCCTCGGTTGAGCGGCGTGTGAACCGGCTGGAGGAGCCCCATGACTGCATGGGGCCAGCCAGCCTCAGGACGAGTACCTTACTCATCGATTGCTCGCACCACGTCTGCGGTAGCCCCACCCAGCTCCGCTAGAGACACCTGGTCGCCCAGTGCATCAAAGTCCGCGCCGCGCGGCGTGGTCCAGGAGACGATGGAGGATACCGGGTCCATGCCGGTGAGCTCGCGCAGCTGCGACTCGAATTCCACAAACCGCTTGATAGCTGGGTCGGCGAATCCACGCCCCTTAGCCACGATAGGATCTTCGAAGGCGCCAGCCAGGTTGATGGGCTGGTCGTCACGTACCTGCACCAGTACCGCGTCCGGTAGGGTGCGGTTAGCGAAGGTGGTGATCTTGCCGGTGGGCATGGAGCGCACGAAGCTGTCTACAAAGAGCTTAATGGCTTCTTCTGCCACAGCCTCATCGCCCAGGTTTTCCCGCAGCAGCTCTACGTTAATCGTGGCGTAGCGGTAGACCGTGGCCGAAGCGAACTCGATGGTGCCGATCATGCCTGCACCTGCGTCAGCCTCGTCATCCTGGCGCTTCTCGTCGTCGACGGCGGTGTAGTAGTCGTACTCGCGCTCAACCGCGCCCACACCGATAGCGTGGGCCACCTGGCAGGCGGCGTCAACATTTAGCGAGTTAGGCTCAGCAACCATGCGACCAAACAGCGCGATGTCAATGGAGTGGTCAGTGTCTACAAGAGTGCGCGGTTTCAATGCCTTGAAGGCTTTCTCCGGGTCATCCTCGCCAGCCACCGAAACCAGTGCCTCTGCCACGTGGTCAATCTGCTTAGCGGATAGGAATACCAGGAACCCTGCTTCCGCCAGTTGCTTTTCGCTCTTGTTGCCACGCGGCTCGGTGAGCTTGAAACCGATGGCCTTCAGCCCCATTTCCGCCAGGTCTGCAGCCTGAGCCTCTAGGTCCGGGCGCTTGGCTACGATGGCGCGGGCAACCAGGTCAACGATCAACTTAGTGCGAACACCGTAGTTGCCGTTAGAGATCTTCTTCTCGAAGTCTTGGCGGGTAGCGCGCTTGATGGCCTGCGAGGAGATGCGCATACGGCTGACACCACCGAAGGTTGCGCTCTTAGGGGCGCCGGTGTCATCACGGTTCGGGTTCGAGGGGGGCAGGGTCTGCAGGACGTGGATATCGATGAAGAGTGACATTGGTTTTTCCTTTCTATTCCTTGACGTCACTTGTTGTCGGTGTCGGTGGTTTGCTTAACTCGGGCGAATTGACGCCCCCAGTCACGCATAACTGAGGTGCGGTAGCGCGGGTCTTGCCAGGTGAACAGGTCAGCAGCAAGCTGGCCGTAATCGCAGGGGATTTCAGCAGACTCAAGCTGAGATACCAGCGAGCGCAGGTGCACTAGCAGTCCCGCAAAGGTAGGCGACTGCACTGCAGCAGCAAAGCGCCGGTAGATTGGGGTTTCTTCAGCGCGCTTGTCACCACGCTGGCTCTCAGCAATTAGCCGGATAGCAGAAGCAAAACGGCGAGGCTGCTCTGAAGTGTCGTGCATAGGCCGCGTGTTAGAGCCCTGGTGTAGTGCCCATAGAGTCAGTGCCGCGTGGGTGGCCTTCTCCCCACAGGTGGGAGCATCACCTAGGTATCCTGAGCGGTCATCTAGGGTCAGATCCCAGATTGCTGGGACAGTGCCCACCTCCTTGCTAAGCGCGCCGCGTAGCTGTGCACGCAGTGCGCGCGCTGAGGGGCTGGACGTAGACAAGCGGTGAACGATTAAGCCATTCACCCGTCCGCGTACTGCTGCGCGTGAGCTGAGCCCTTGGCTGCTAGGAGCCGGAGGCGTCTGAGCAGCAGCAACATTGCTGGTCATTTCATTCCTTCCTGTTTGTTATCTGGATTCGGCACTAGCTTTTGCAGAGCCGACCTAAAGAAGTTTTCGGCGATGGAGACATTCATGAAGCCCCAGCTGGTATCCCGTCCGATAATCGCTGAAGAAGATGCGGAGGCTACTAGTTGTTCCCCTAGCTCGGTTGCGTAACGGCGCAGCTCACTTGCCCACATCTGACCAACTTCGCGGGCGCTAAGGCGTCCATCAACCTGTGCAAGCCAGGCCCTAAATGGGTCATCGATGCGGGAGAAGAACTGTTCTTTGGCACGGTCGCGGGCGCCGTCACCGGCCCCGTCACCGCTTTCACCAGCCGCGCGGGCTAGATTTGCGGCGAGCATACCTACCTTTACAGCCACCTGCTCTGTCAGACGTACCTGTCGGTCAACTTCAGCTGCCAGATCCTCGCGTTCCGCGCGCATCATGGCTACAGAAAGCGTCAGCTCATCAGCGTAGATGTCGTCAACGGTTGCTTCTTGCGGCCCGTAGGTGACCCCTACAGCCTGGATTTGCATCTGTGTGGGATAGTCTTCAGCGAGCATTGAGCTCTTAAGCTCAGCGTGGAAGCTCAAGACTGCGGACTGCAAGAACTCCCTCTTGGGCTGTTTGTCTGCACCCTGGATCATTTCGCAAACTGGCAGTGTGCCCGGCAGGTCTCGCCACAGCGCACGCCCCGCCTTGAATTTGCTGGGCATGTAGACGTCTTGCTTGTGATTTCTGGACTGAGGCAGCGAGTAGCGCCACAGACTCTGCGGCTCGTAGCGCTGCATCTGCTGGGGAGCCAGCTTGTCGCCTTGAGCCAGCACCACGCTTGTGACTCCGCTTGGGTCACCAACCAGCTTGATTCTGCGCGAATGCCAGGTCAGCAGCTTGGGGATGCTCAGGTCTCGCGGGGTTCCCTTTGGGTCTAGGCGGGAGTAGTTTCCGCGCGCAGACGTTTCAGGTGTACTTACCTCCCAGGTGCACCAGTCCCACTCGGTTGTGACAGGCACTCCCTTAAGGTCGCCGGCATCTGCAGGCACCAGGTTTAGCAGCAGGGTTTCGTTGAAGTTTTTGCCCTTAAGCCACACCAAACCTAGCTGGCCACACCAGGCTGGCCCAATCGGGTAGCCTTTACCGCCCTTCACCTCGGGGTCCCCTACAGCGCCTGAACGGATTCCGGAGGGGTCGTAGGCTTGGGCGTGCACCACCCACCGGGCGGCTTCTGCGGCACTAATGCGCTCCAGCGCTTTGCCGTTACGGGTGGTGAAAAATTGCTCGCCGTTGGGCACGTCAGCAATCAGTTTTTCTAGCCCTGAGACTGTGTCTTTAGGGGTGCGTAGGTCTGCCACCTGCATGAAGGGGTACTGCCCACCGAATAGGTAGAAACGCTCACGCCACTTTTCCAAGTATTCGATCATTTGCTCGATAGGGGCGCCCTCTTCCAGCTGTTCTAGCCATTCCTCGGCATCTAGTGGCGTGGCCACTCGATAAGCAATAGCTAAAACTAGGCGCTGGATTGCGATGTTTTGTGTGGGTAGTTCGCAGGCTAGGTCAGCGATGTCAGTGCTACGCTGCAGCAGCTCCAGCAGTCCCACCTCGGTGATGGTCCCGTCGAGTAACCTGACGGGAACCCATAGTTCATCAAGCAGGTTGTATTCAGGGGGTTTCATTACCCTGTACCTCCATTCCATTTTCAATCGAATAGGTAAGTTTGTGTCCGTATAGGTCTCGGGTCAGGCTCGTGCCGTCAGGGCTCAGGTACATGGCCAGGATTAGTTCTCCAGCTAGTAGCGGGTGCTGGCGGCAGGCCCAGTCTTGGGTGATGGGGTCGTCCCAAATTTCTTGGGCCACAGCGTCCACTGCTTCATCTAGGTCCTGCCCGCTAGCGCGAAATGGCCACGGCGGTAGGGATATGCTCCAACTGCAGATGTCAGCTATGCGGCCACGAGCGTTGTATTCGCTAACTGCAAGCGGGGTGCCATCTGGTTGTGTGCCGCTGATTGGGGGCGCTACCGGCACGTTGTTTAGCTCTGGGTCTAGGGCGACGACGAGCACGGGGATTTGGTCCTCGCCGTCGCGTACGGCTGCTCGGCTGGCGGCTACGGCAGGCCCGTTTGATTCTTCCCCAGTGGCAGCGTTACCCATGAATTTGCTTTCTAATGCGGGGGCTTTCCACTTGGGTAGGTTCATGCCGTCTAGGCACCAGTCATCGGCTTTGGCCTGTGAGCGCTGGTTGTCGTGTAGGTACTTTTCCAAGGCGGCATCTAGGGAGGCAGCCCATTGCTGCGGGCCTACTGGTTCAGCTGTGTTGTAGGCCAGGGCGGTGAGCTGGGCGTAGTCGTTGGGCTCGCTGACGGTGATTTGTCCACGATCAGCGAGGATGCCTAGGGTGCGTAGATTTGTGTAGCGCGCATAAACGTAGTCGGTGCCACTGGAGTAGCTCCAGGGGGCAGAGGCTAGATCATTGACTAGTACCAGGCAGCGGGCGGCTTGTAGGCCTTGGGGGCGGTTACGTCCAGCGTGGCGGTGTAGGCGGCCAATGCGCTGCAGCACTAGGTCCATGGGGGCGGGGTCGGCGAGCATCAGGTCGAAGTCGACGTCGAGGCTCTGCTCGATCACCTGGGTGGCTACAACCACGTGCCTTTGGGGGCGTTTGGTGCTGTTTTTGCCAAATAGTTCCAGCATTGAGCTGTCTCGGGCGGAGCGTTCAACTGCCAGAAACCGCGAGTGCAGCAGCGTGGTTTGCTGGCGTCCGAAGACTTTTTTGACGGCGGCGTAGGTTTCTTGGGCTTCGCGCACCGTGTTGCGGATGACCACAGCGCAGCCGCCATCAGCCAGTTCTTTCTCTAGTAGTTTTGCGATTTCTTCGGCGCTGGCTACTTGAGTGGGGATGATCTGTTTGGCTACTTCTGCTTCACCCTCAATTTCGTGGATGTGCACTTGGCCTGCGGTCACGGTGGAGATCACTGGGTAGCCGATTGTCTTATCCAGCTCGGTGTTGGCTGTGGTGGCGCCGCTCTGGCCGCGTCGGTAGGCGTCTAGCAATTCTCGACGGCGCTCGGGGGGCAGGGTGGCCGATAGTAGGACTACGGGGATTTGGTACAGACCCAGCCAGGTCAGTGCGGCTTTGAGGTAGGTCTGCATGTAGGCATCAGCGGCGTGTACCTCATCAATAACCACTACCTTGCCCATCAAACCTAGGTGGCGTACTAGTACGTGGCGGGATTTGAGGGCGGCCAGTAGTACTTGGTCGATTGTGCCCACGACTACGGGAGATAGGGTGGAGCGCCACCTTTGTCCCATCCAGCGGCTGGCGTGCAGACCGTTGTCTTTGCTGTCGGCGTCGTCGTCATAAACCTCTAGTGGGCTGTGACCGCTTTCTAGAAGTTCCATAAACGATTTGTTTAGGTTGTTTTTACCGTGGGCTAGGTGCACCCCAAGTTTTTGCGGCTCGTCACCCAAGATACTGGTGAGCCAGCTGGTGACGCGCTCAAACATGGCGTTTGTAGTGGCCTGGGTGGGTAGGGCTACGAAAATTCCCTGTAGTCCCCGCTCACGCATAAGTACCTCGGCGGCAGCAAAAGCTAGTTCGGTTTTACCTGAGCCAGGAGGGGCCTCAACGATCATCAGGTCCGGGTTTTCAGCGGCGGCAATCTCAATGACTTCGCGCTGGGCTTTGGTGGGCTGGTAGGAGGCGGGCCAGCTAAAACGGTGTTGGTAGAAATCTGCGACGTTTTCGATGTCGGAGTTGGGAACGCGCATGGGCGTGGGGAACTGGGCGCGTTTCCAGGCCCGCCTGACACGTTCGTGCTGCTGGCGGGCGTTTAATTCCGGATAGCCGCTAATTGAGAGTTTGCCGCTGTCATCTACCGGGCGCAGTCGCAGTGGGAAGTAGTCCTCATTGGAAGCCAACCAGTCTGCGATCACCAGGGCGGAGGTGTAGGCAGAGGCTACTGCAATAGGTAGCTCAGGCAGAGCAGTGTCGGGGGCGATTAGGGGGAAACCGCTACGGCGAGCCATGAAGCGCAGAATTTCTGAGCGAGCCTGCCCCCAGCGCGGATCGTCCTGACTGGAGCCCTCCTGGTACCTGTATTGTTGCTGGGCTAGGGCGACGGCGTCAGCGCTCGGGTAGCGTCCGTGGTGCACCCCTATCAGAATCGCCCACTGGCGGGCAGCTAGCCGGTTACCGCCAGCTTTACTGATTTCATCCCATAGGGCAAACTGGCTAACCAGGCCGTGAGGTAGGTATGAGCGCTCAGGGTAGTCCCGTTTGCGCATTACCGTCAGGCCCTGGTTACGGATCAGTTGGGCCAGGTCTGTGCGCTGACACGAGAACTGGGGGCTCACTTTGCCACAATCGTGACTAGCAGCCAGGAACACGAAAGCCGCGCGAGCTTTGGCTTGGTCACCACCCCACACTGAGGCCATGAGCTGGCGGTGGTGCTCGCTTAGATACTCATCGAACAGATAACCCGCTATGTCTGCACTGTCCAGCAGGTGCTGCACCACTGAGAGCCAGGTTTCAGCACTGCCGCTTTTAGCCCAAAAGCTACGGGCCAGCTCAGACAGCTCACAGGCCTCCAGCTGCGGCTGCGGCAGCGGGAATGCGGGAGCAGGTTTGCGAATCATTTTTAATTCCTTGTTTGAAACTGCCCTCCTAAAAATTTGCTGAGGATTAGCATGGGATTTCTAGAGAGAGCTGCTGACGATCCAGCGGATCGACATCGACCGGCGGGGTTGATGTCTAAAAGTGTAGCACTTTTCTCTTACACAATACATATTGCAAAAAATTAAACATGTAGTGCATAAGAAGCAAACTAACCGGGCCAGAACAAAAAAAATCCCCGCTTTCGCGGGGAAAACGTCCTTCTGACACACTACATAGGGTCACCCCCTAGACAGGGGAATACGATAACTGTGACTAGTATCACTGGTTATCACTAGTGCTAGATGGACCCTAAAAACGTATCACCCTCCCCCACTCCATTCAATTTGCCCCGCCGGGCCCCCACATGAACTCCTAGACACCGCCTAAACGCCAGTGGGGACTGTCCGCCCGGCCAGTCCCCACCACGCTCTAGCGTTGTTGCAGCTCAGATGCGGTAGACGCCGTGGATATCCACTGCGCCACCCTGCACACCCTTAGTACCGCTAACTACTCGGCCAGTGACTTCATACTCATCAGCCTTATGTACGCTACCCAGCACGCAAGCCTCAATCCCGACAGCGCGGCTTACCTCAATGGCAGCTTCAGCAATAGATTCATCCACCACCGCCACCATGCCGATGCCCAGGTTCAAAGTGCCCTCTAGGTCATCCCAGGGCACATTACCCAGGCGGCGCACCACATCAAAGACGGGCGGGATCTGCCAGGCGCTACGGTCGACGTCGGCAATTAAGCCAGAGGGCAGCACACGAGCCAAGTTAGCAGCCAGGCCCCCACCGGTGACGTGGCTAAGGGCGTGCACGTGCATAGTGGCCGGATCCGGGCCGCTACCCACACCCTCAATCATGGCCAGGCAGGCGCGAGTGTATAGGCGGGTGGGCTCTAGTAGCTCCTCACCCAGGGTGCGACCAAACTCGTCAACGTGACGCTCTAGACCCCAGCCGGCCACCTCAACTACCCGCCGTACCAGTGAATATCCGTTAGAGTGCAGGCCCGAGGCGGCCATACCAATCAGTACGTCGCCAGCCCTTACCCGCTCAGCACCCAGCACGCGGCTAGCCTCAACCACACCCGTAGCCGCACCGGCGACGTCGTAGTCATCAGGGCCCATCAAACCGGGGTGTTCAGCGGTCTCGCCACCCAGCAATGGGGTGCCCACCGCCGCACAGGCCTGGGCCACGCCACGCACAATGTCAGCAATACGCTCAGGCACCACATGGCCGCAAGCAATGTAGTCAGTCATCAGCAGCGGGCGCGCACCCACCACCACGATGTCGTCAACCACCATGCCCACCAGGTCCTGGCCGATGGTGTCGTGAATGTCTAGGGCCTGGGCGATAGCCACCTTGGTGCCCACACCGTCAGTGGAGGTAGCCAGCAGCGGACGACGGTAGTCGCGCAGCTCGCTAACATCCACCAGTCCAGCGAATCCGCCCACTCCCCCAACCACAGCAGGGGTCATGGTGGCGGCCACGGAGGCCTTCATTAGTTCAACGGCACGGTCACCTGCCTCGGTGTCCACGCCCGCAGCGGCATAGGTAACTTCACTCATTACTTGACTCCTTCAATGCGTGGTACCACTGAGTTGCGACGCGGCAGGGGCGCGTCAGTTTTGTTTTCGTCGCGGCGACGGCGGTACACCGAGGGCACGCGCGAGATCGGCAGGGTGGAAATCACCGGGGCCGCATGTGGGGGCTCAATCGGGTAGTTACCGTCAAAGCAAGCCATACACAGGCGTGAAGCCTCCTGGCCACTGGCTTCCACCATGCCCTCCACAGAGAGGTAACCCAAAGAGTCAGCCCCAATGTGGTTGCAAATCTCCTGGGTGTTCATGCCATTGGCGATCAGTTCAGCGCGGGTGGCAAAGTCGATGCCATAAAAGCAAGGCCATTTAACCGGCGGGGAGGAAATACGAATATGGATTTCCTTGGCGCCAGCCTCACGCAGCATCCGCACCAGGGCCCGCTGGGTATTTCCACGCACGATCGAGTCATCAACCACCACCAGGCGCTTGCCTTCAATAACCTCACGCACCGGGTTGAGCTTGAGCCTAATACCCAGTTGGCGCAGGGTTTGGGTGGGTTGAATGAAGGTGCGCCCCACATAGGCGTTTTTCACAATGCCCTGGGCAAAAGGAATACCTGATTCTTGCGAGTAACCAATAGCGGCGGGCGTGCCCGAGTCGGGGGTAGCAATCACCAGGTCAGCCTCAACCGGGTGTTCACGCGCCAGCGCCGCACCCATGGCGTTACGGGCCGCAATAATGGAGCGCCCCGAAATACGCGTGTCGGGGCGAGCCAGGTAAACATACTCAAATACGCAACCAGTGGGGGTGGCGGGGGCGAAACGGCGCGTAGCTACGCCGTCGGAGTTAATAGTCAAAAATTCGCCCGGCTCAACCTCACGCACATAGGAGGCACCCACAATATCCAGGGCGGCCGTCTCGGATGCCACCACCCAGCCGCGCTCTAGGCGTCCCAGCACCAGCGGGCGCACGCCGTGGGGGTCGCGGGCCGCATAGAGGGTGTCTTCAGTCATGAAGGTGACTGAGAAAGCACCCTTGAGCTGCGGCAGCATCAGCATGGCTACCTCTTCGAGGTCTAGCTCAGGGTGCTGCTTGGCGGTAAGGGAAAGCAGGGCGGCCATCACGGCGGTGTCGGTGGTGGAGCCGCGTCCCAGTTCACCGGAAATATCCTGGCCGGAGGCTTCACGCACGTATTCCATTAGCTCGCGCGTGTTGGTGAGGTTACCGTTGTGGGCTAGGGCCACCGTGTGCTCAGCTACCGGCCCCAGCATGGGCTGAGCGTTTTCCCAGGTGGTGGAGCCTGTGGTGGAGTAGCGTACATGCCCCACCGCGATATGCCCGCGTAAGGCTGACAGGCTGGTTTCATCAAAAACCTGGGAGACCAGACCCAGATCCTTATAAACCATGATTTTTTCGCCATCTGAGGCAGCGATCCCGGCTGCCTCCTGGCCACGGTGTTGTAGCGCGTACAGACCGAAGTAGGTCAGTTTGGCTACATCTTCACCTGGCGCCCACAGCCCAAAGACGCCACATTCATCTTCAGGCTTTGGCTCTAGATAATCGACGGGTTGACTTTTGCGCGGGATTTCACCGAGTGTCACCTTCTAAGTTTGTCACATCCCCTTTAGCGACGCATGTGGCCATTTGTCACATGCACACGCTAGCCTCGCTTAACCCACCCTGTATTTGGGGCCGGCAGCGGTTTAAAGCAGCTGGATTTTAAAGCAGCGGCAGGAAATCGCTTAGATCTGTGCGTAGCCCCGAGGCGCTGAGTTTGCCCTCGTCTAAGGCTGCGTTCCACTCCAGCACGCCAATGGCCAGTTCCAGCCAGGTTTGGGCGTCAGTTTCTACTACCGACGGCGGGGTGCCGCGCCGGTGGGTGGAGCCGGCTACTGCTTGGGTAGCCCCGTAGGGTGGTACGCGCACTTCCACGCTACGTCCGGGGGCGACGGCGGCCAGCTCCTCCAGCGTGTAGCGCACGGCGGTGGCGGTGGTGTTGCGGTCAACGTCTTGGCCTTGCTGGTACAGGTTGCGCCAGTGGTGTAGGGCGGCGATACCTTCGGTGATGTCGATACGACGACGGGTGCTCATAGCTGGCCAGATTACCCTCTTGAGCGGCTCTTAAGCAGCCGCTAAAGCTGGCCGCTTATTTGCGGCCGCGCACAGCCCAGGGCACGCGCGATACCAAAAAACACATTGACCCGCCAGGCTTTAGGCCCGGCGGGTCAAGTTATTGAACTAGCTTGGATCAGATGATGCCGAAAGCGTTCATAACGTCGGCTACGCGCACGAAACCAGCAGCGTTAGCACCCAGCACGTAGTCGCCCGGGCGCCCGTAAGTGTCGGCGGCCTCCAGGCAGGAGTGGTGAATGTCAGCCATGATGCCGGTCAGCTTAGCTTCAGCGGTGGCAAAATCCCAGCGGCTACGAGAAGCATTCTGCTCCATCTCCAATGCGGAGGTAGCCACACCACCAGCGTTAGCGGCCTTACCGGGGGCGTAAAGAATCCCGGCGGCCTGGAAGTGTTCTACAGCCTCGGGGGTGGAGGGCATGTTGGCGCCCTCAGCCACCACACCGCAGCCGTTACGTAGCAGGCGCACTGCGGCGTCGCCGTTTAGCTCATTCTGGGTGGCACAGGGCAGCGCCACAGAGCAGGTCACGTCCCAAATGCTGCCGCCGGTAACCAGCTGGGCGGAGGGGCGACGCTTGACGTAGTCGGCTACGCGCCCACGCTCAACTTCCTTAACCTGCTTGAGTAGCTCCAGGTCAACACCGGCCTCATCCACCACGTAACCGGAGGAGTCAGAGAAGGTAATCACCTTGGCGCCCAGGGATTGGGCCTTTTCAATGGCGTAGATAGCCACGTTACCGGCGCCGGAAACCACCACACGCTGGCCTTCCATCGACTGGCCACGGGTAGCCAGCATGGACTGGGCAAACAGCACGGTACCGTAACCAGTGGCCTCGGTACGCACCAGCGAACCACCCCAGGCTAGGCCCTTACCGGTTAGCACACCGGCATCGTAGGAGTTACGTAGACGCTTGTACTGGCCGAACAGGTAGCCAATCTCGCGCCCACCCACGCCGATGTCACCGGCGGGAACGTCAACATTAGGGCCAATGTGACGCGATAGCTCAGTCATGAAGGACTGACAAAAACGCATGACTTCGCCGTCGCTGCGGCCGTGAGGGTCAAAGTCGCTACCGCCCTTACCGCCACCGATACCCTGGTTGGTCAGGGCGTTTTTGAAGATCTGCTCAAAACCCAGGAACTTGATGATGCCTGCGTTAACTGAAGGGTGGAAGCGCAAGCCCCCCTTGTAGGGGCCCAGCGCGGAGCTAAACTCAACCCGGAAACCACGGTTTACCTGCACGTTACCGGCGTCGTCAACCCACGGCACACGGAAGATAATCTGACGCTCAGGCTCAACCAAGCGCTCTAGCAGAGCATTGTCGGCGTAGTGAGGATCCTTTGCAAGCACCGGTTCCAAAGAGGTAAGTACCTCATGTACTGCCTGGTGGAACTCAATTTCACCAGGGTTACGGCGGATGACGTCGGCATAAACCTTATCGATAGCGGCGGTCATAGCGACCCTTTCCTAAGAGCCCCCGGAAGGGCATCTGTATGCAATCTCGGTACGTGCCTTAGCCTTGCAAATAATTGTTTACTCTGGGTTACAGACGCAGGAAATCTCACTCCTTGACATAATGATTCATCTCACCTAACTGATCCGTTTGAGGCTCAGGGGGCAGCCAGCACAGCGTATTGCAGTGTTTTCATCCACCTCCAGGCTATGGCAAGCCCCTAGGCCAGAGGCACATAGGCTAGTGGCGCCCAGCAGAGAACCGCTGCGACGTAGCTGCTCTACCATCACCGCCGCCAGTTGCGGGCTCACCCCGGCTTCTTGGGCGGCGCGAGTGAGGGTAGCGCCGCGTGCTAGGGCTTGGGTTAGGCGTTGGCGCGGTCCGCTTGCGCCAGTTTTAGGCTCGACGCCGCTCGCGTCCATCTTTGACTCGACGGCGCCGGTTGCGCTGCTGGCGGCAGCCGCTGCAACGCCATCACCTGGGTTTTGAGGGCCACCCGCGCAGCCGGCGGGGTCGACAACGCCCGCAGCGACGTCGTCGACCCCATTTGCACAGCGTAGGCGCGGCCATCCCAGCGCCACCCGCGCGGACTTCACCAAATCAGTCTCCCGATTTGGAACACCACCACCGCCAAGATCCAGGCTGTCACCAGCTGCACGCCCACAGCGCTAGCCGCCCTACGGGCCCCAATTTGGCGGGCCTGTTCAGCCACCGTAGCCAGGCAAGGCGTGTAGGTCAGCACAAACACCAAGAAGGCGTAAGCCCCCACCATGGCGTCGGCACCAGCAGACTTAGCGAAAGAGACACGCACCAACTTAGGCAGCTGACCCAAGTTATCGCCGCCATCTTCAGCGTCACCACCATCAGCTTCAGGATCCATGTTGTAGGAGGTGACCACCGAGGAGATTACGGTCTCTTTAGCCACAAAACCAGTCATAAGCGCACCGGTCATGTGCCATTCACCAAAGCCGGCGGGCTTAAAGACAGGCTCTAGCACCTGGGCGGTGCGGCCATAAAGCGAGTCCTCCATAGGCAGGTTGGAGTCAGCGAACTTGTGACCGCCAGCCATGGGGATTGCCCCCATCAGCCACACCACCAGGGTCATCAGCAAAATGATCTTGCCGGCGCCCACCACGAAGGCCCACGAACGCAGCCAGGTGTTCTTCAAGGTCACCACTATGCGCGGCATCTGGTAGGCCGGCAGCACTAGGAACAGCGGGGCGTGAGACTGGCCCTTGGTAATGAATGGCTTCAACACCAGCGCACCGAGCACCACCATTATCAAGCTGAGCACGTAAAGGCTAAACACCACGGTGCCGGTGTGGGTGGGGAAGAAAATGCGGGTAATAAGCAGGTAAATGGTCAGTCGTGCGGCGCAGGAGGTGTAGGGAATCACCAGGGTGGTGACCAGGCGCTGGGCCGCGTTAGGTAGCGTGCGGGTAGCCGCCAGGGAGGGCAGGTTGCACCCAAAACCCATGATCAGCGGCATGATTACGCGCCCATCCAAGCCAATGGCGCGCATGAGGCGGTCGCCCAGGAAGGCGGCGCGAGCCATATAACCGGAGTCTTCCAGGATTGAGATCATCAGGAAGATGATGAACATCAACGGGATGAAGGAGGCCACCACCCCTAGACCGGTGCACAAACCGCCGATCAGCAGGCCATGTACCCAGTTGTCTTGCCAGCCAACCGCTTTTAGTGCCAGACCAATTAAGTGGGCTAGCGAGTAGCTCTTAGACTCGTCAGAAAAAGCCTGCTCAAAGAAGTCCTGGATGGGGCTAACCCATTCACCAGCGATCTTAAACAGCAACCACATCAGGAAGAAGAACACCGGCAGGCCCATAAGCGGGTGCAGCAAAACCCGGTCCACCTTGTCTGAGAAGGAGGGCTCCAGGGGCTGCTCTAGCTTGCCAAAAGCCTGGGCTTCAAGCTTTTCTACCCACTCAAAGATGGCGTCGGCTTGCTCCAGGCCGCTGGCCTGGACTTCTGTCTTGCAGTGACCACACTTGCATTCGTGCTTGCGCGCGCCAGGGGCGGTGTGGGAGGGCTCAATGCCCTTGACCCACTTGGGGTGGGCAATGTTTTCTTTCACCAGGGCCGCAAATTCGTCTGCATTGCCCAGATGGCGCGGGTCAATAACGATGACGTCGATCCCCAGGGCCTTGCTTAGGGCCTCAGCGTCAGGGGCTTCATCGGCCACATCCGCCATGGTCAGTACCGCCAGGACGTTGTGCCCAGCCTGGGCTACCTGGCCGAGCAGGTAAAGCGAGCGGGTTAGGGCACTGGCGTCTAGCACCACCACGGTCAGGTCCAGACCGCCCCCGTTTTCGGGGTCGGTGAAGGAGCCGGGGACAGCCGCCAGGGTGTCTACCACTACCTGCTCATCTGGCGAGGCTGCTAGCAGCGAGTAGGTTCCGGGCAGGTCTAGCAGGTTAGCTTCAACGGCTTTCCAGTTGCCACGCATCATTTCGACGGTGGTGCCGGGGGCGTTGATAACCCGCTGGCGGGCGCCGGTTAGAGCATTGAACAGGGTGGATTTACCAACATTGGGGTTACCCACCAGGGCAATAGTGGTGTCGTGGACAGTGGTGTCCAGGGTGATTGTGGCGTGACAGGAGCAGCTCACTTGTTTACCTCCACGTTGATGTGGCGGGCGCTGCGGCGATCTACAGCCACACGGGCGCCGTCAATATTTACCACTACCCCGCCAAAAGCCGCGCGGTTAACCACATGGAGGTTAACGCCCGGGCGCAGGCCCAGTTCATGCAGGCGTAGTAGGTTCTCTTCGCTAATATCCAGTTCGGCCACCTTGGCGCGAACTCTTTTAGGGCACTGACTTAGCAACATGGCGCTATCTTAAGCCTTGCCTTACTTAGGCTAATAGGACCTTAGATGTTGCGCTAATTGTACCGGTTTTAGCTAAATACAATGCCTTCACTTAGCTAATTAGGTAAGGCTACGGGTCCTTAAGCCAATATAAAAACGCCTTGTCAGAAAAGTCTGGGGCCGATTGGCAACAGCCAGTCGGCCCCAACGGCCAGTAGGGTAAACCTACTAACCAGGTGTTTTAGTTGAATAGGTCAGGCAGAACGCGCTCAACTGCGAGGCCTACCTCTGCTAGTTCTAGGACCATAGGCGCACCTAGATCCTGAGATAGAAGATCGTGGCCGGTGATAGCAAAGAGTTCACCGCCGGTGGTGCCAATGCGGGCAGCCTTAACGCCTTCAGCTTCAGCGGCGGCGTAAACCGCCGGCAACGCCCCTTCGGGCACAGCAATCACGCAGCGCGCCCCAGACTCAGAGAACAGGAAGGTGAAGTCATCCAGCCCGGCGCCGTCGGCAGCAGCAGTGGCCGCATTGGCGATGTCCACGCTTACACCCACGCCGCAGCGCAGGGAGCCCTCCAGTAGAGTCTGTACCAGGCCGCCGGCAGAGCAGTCGTGGGCGGCGCTGATCAGGCGCTCACCAGCCGGGGTGCGGGCCTCACTTAGGGCCAACAGCACATTACCCAGAGCCATTTCGGCGTCCAGATCCACCTTGGGCGGCAGGCCACCTAGATGGCGGTGCACTACCCGAGCCCAGGCGGAGCCGTCCAGCTCATCGTAGGTTTCGCCCAGCAGCACTAGGGCTAGGCCTTCTTCCTGCCAGCCTGAAGGGTTAGCGCGGGTGACGTCGTCGATCACGCCCAGCACACCCACCACGGGAGTGGGGTTAATGGAGGAGTCAAGCAGACCCTTAACCTTGCCGTGGGAGTTGTAGAGGGACACGTTACCGCCGGTAACCGGAATACCCATCACCTTGCAGGCGTCAGCCAAACCGGTAATGGCCTCCACCAGCTGCCACATGGCGTCAGGGTCTTCAGGGGAACCAAAGTTCAGGCAGTCGGTTACCGCCAGCGGGCGGGCACCAACCGTGCACACGTTACGGTAGGACTCAGCCAGGGCCTGGGCGGCGCCGGTAGCCGGGTCAAGCTTGGTGAAACGCCCGTTAGCGTCAGTGGAGATAGCCACACCCAAGCCGGTCTTTTCATCCACACGTACCACACCGGCGTCGTCGGGCTGAGACAGGGCGGTCTGACCACGCACGAAACGGTCGTACTGGTTGGTAACCCAGCTGGCAGAGGCATAGTTGGGGTTAAGCGCAATAGCCATGGCGTGGGCCGCCAGCTCCTTGGAGGAGGCGGGGCGCTGCAGCTTGGCGCTGCTATCAGCATTTAGCTCATCCTGCCAGGCGGGACGGGCGTAGGGGCGGTCATAGGTGGGGCCTTCGTGAGCCACAGTCTTGGGGTCTACGTCCACAATGCGCTCACCGAAGTGATCAATGGTTAGGCGCCCAGAGCCGTTAACCTCACCGATTACGGAGGCTTCCACATCCCACTTGCGGATGACCTCCATGAAGGCTTCCAGCTTTTCAGGGGCAACCACAGCCATCATGCGCTCTTGAGATTCACTCATGAGGATCTCGCCGGCGGTTAGAGACGGGTCACGTAGCAGCACGTTCTCTAGGTTGACGTGCATACCGCCGTCACCATTGGAGGCCAGCTCACTGGTGGCGCAGGAAATACCGGCGGCGCCTAGATCCTGGATACCTAGCACTAGATCCTGCTTGAACAGGTCTAGACAGCATTCGATAAGTACCTTCTCCATGAAGGGGTCGCCCACCTGGACGCTGGGGCGCTTGGCCGGCATACCATCCTCAAAGGATTCACTGGCCAAAATGGAGGCGCCACCAATACCGTCACCGCCGGTGCGGGCCCCAAATAGCACCACCTGGTTGCCGGCGCCCGAGGCGTTAGCTAGGTGAATGTCCTCGTGGCGCATAACGCCCACACACAGGGCGTTTACTAGCGGGTTTTCCTGGTAGGAGGAGTCAAACTCGGTTTCACCACCAATGTTGGGCAGGCCCAGGCAGTTGCCGTAACCACCCACACCGGCCACCACACCGTGCACCACACGGGCGGTGTCTTCATGGTCAACCGCACCAAAACGCAGCTGGTCCATAACCGCCACCGGGCGGGCACCCATAGAGATAATGTCGCGCACAATACCGCCCACACCGGTAGCCGCGCCCTGGTAAGGCTCCACGAAGGAGGGGTGGTTGTGGCTTTCTACCTTATAGGTGACAGCCCAGCCATCACCGATGTCTACCACACCAGCGTTTTCACCCATACCCACCAGCAGGTGCTCACGCATCTGGGGGGTGACCTTCTGGCCAAACTGCTTAAGGTGGATCTTGGAGGACTTGTAGGAGCAGTGCTCAGACCACATTACGGAGTACATGGCCAGCTCAGCGTTGGTGGGACGGCGTCCAAGCAGTCGCTTAATGTCTGCGTACTCTTCCGGTTTAAGACCCAGCTCCGCGTAGGGCATTTCCTTATCTGGGCTAGCCGCAGCGTCCTGAACGGTATCGGGGTGCTCCACGGGGGTAACGGAATTGGGCAGGGAGGTCATTGGCGCTCCTGAACGTGACGTTTAATTGCGCTTAACCGGCGTTGAGTGCGCCTAGCGCATTTACTCTCTAACTCTACTCGTCTTAGCTGGGAAGTTAACAGAGGAAGGCGACAATCGGCCAATATGTGCACTCCAGCATTTTTCACATTGTTGTTTTCGGCGAAAATTCCAAAAGTGCTGTGCACCACAAGCAAATGATGTTGGACTGGTGTCATGAGGAACATCGACGTTACCCCTCGCCCCTTAGCGGAGTTAGCGAGCCACCTCAGCGACGCGGCCACAAAGCGCCTGGACGCCGTCGTCGACGCCGGACGCCGCCTAGGTCAGGGACGCACTATTTTCAACATCACCCCCAGTGCCGCTGCTGACTCAGGTGTGGCCGAGGCAGTAGAAACTATTACCGCGCTGGCACTGGATGCGGGCATCGACACCCGCTGGTATCAACTGGACATGCCCGCCCCGTTTAGGGTTTTAAGCGAGCGCCTGGACAACTGGCTGCATGGCTACGACGACGCCGGCGGGGCCTTGCGTGACAAGGAACGTGATCTTTATGAGCACGTATTGTCCTCGAATGCGGAAAACTTGGTGGATGAGATTTCCAGTGGCGACATTGTGGTGCTGCATGAGGCTGCCACCGCTGGCCTGGCCCAGGCTTTCTCTGAGGCGGGGGCCTGGGTGGTGTGGCGCTGCCACGGCGGCACTGAGGATCTAAACGAGCATAGCCAGCTGGCCTGGAGTTTCCTGGAGCCCTATCTGGACTGGGCTAACCGCATGGTGTTCACCCGTGATGTGTACCGCCCACCGTTTGCCCCGCCAGACAGTTGCGACGTGATCGCCCCTTCTATTGTTCCCGACTCTCCGAAAAACCGCGTTTTGGACTTGGATGAGTCCTTGTCGATTGTGCGTTTAGCGGGGATTTTCGAAGGTGTATCTCCCTTTGATGCGGTGCCTTTCATACGTGAGGATGGGCGCCCGGGGGTGATTGAGAAACTCGATGGCGTGATGCTGGCCGGCGGCCCGGTTCCCCAAGGGGCCCGCGTGGTTACGCAAGTTTCACGCTGGTCTGCACTTAAAGGCAATGTGCAGCTGATTGAGGCTTTTGCCGCTGACCGTGAGCTGCTTGCCGACGACGTGCACCTGCTGCTGGTGGGGCCGGCTTTGGATAGTAAGAGTCGGCAAACTACCCGGGTGGTTAACAGCGCTAGCGGCGAGCCGCAGCTGGCTCCCCACGACGGGCATCCTTCTGAGGCGGCACGCGTGTTGGCGCAGGTGCTTGACGCCCATGCGGTACTGCCGCCGTCGCTGGCTGAGCGGGTGCACGTGGCCGCTATCCCAATGCTTGACCGCGAGGTGAATGCGCTGATTGTTAACGCTTTGCAGCGCACTAGTACGGTGATTACGCTGATGAGCCACCGCGAGGGCTTCGGTTTGCCGGTCACTGAGGCCATGTGGAAGAAGGCTGTGGTGGTGGCCGCCCAGGTGGGTGGTTTGATTGAGCAGATCGACGACGGCGTCAACGGTGTGTTGGTGCCGGGCCTGTCTGCCTACAGCTGGGGCCAAGCCGTAGCTGAGGTACTGCGTTTCCCACAGCAGTCGGCGGAAATGGGCCTGGCGGCCCATGAATCTGTGCGCGCTAATTACCTGCCGGACCGCCACTTGCGTGACTGGCTGGAGCTTATCGCCACCATGGTGGACGAACGCTAAAACTGGTGGAGGCAGCCCCTGATGGGACTGCCTCCACTTTTAGTTGTTGCGGCTGGCTGTTGGCCGCGAGCGCCAGCCAACCGCGAATGTCCGCTGGTAAACCGCGAGCGCCGGCTGGCCTGGGCCAGCCCAGTTTTGGCGCCTAGCTAGCTCTGAATGGCCGGCTACCTGGCTGATCAGGCGGTGGCTAGCACTGCGTTTAGGACGGAGGCGAATACGCCTAGGCCGTCAACGCCGGTGCGTAGGCCGCCGGCGCCGGCGGGGCCGAAGCCGGGTTCTACGGCGTGTTCGGGGTGGGGCATGAGGCCCACTACGTTGCCGCGTTCGTTGGCTACGCCGGCGATGTCGCGGGCAGAGCCGTTGGGGTTGCCGCCTAGGTAGCGGAATACTACGCGCCCTTCGCCTTCGAGGCGGTCTAGGTCCTCATCTGAGGCGATGAAGTTACCTTCACCGTTCTTCATGGGCACCACGATTTCCTGGCCGGCGCTAAAGGCGTTGGTCCAGGCGGTGTTGACGTTTTCGACCCGTAGTTTCTGCTCGCGGCAGATGAACTTTTGGTGGTCGTTGCGGATTAGGGCGCCGGGTAGTAGGTGGGCTTCGGTGAGGATTTGGAAGCCGTTGCAGATGCCTAGTACGGGCATGCCTTTGTGGGCGGCGTCGATTACTTCTTGCATTACCGGGGCGAAGCGTGCGATGGCGCCACAGCGTAGGTAGTCGCCGTATGAGAAGCCGCCGGGTACTACTACGGCGTCGACTGCGTGTAGGTCGGCGTCTTTGTGCCAGAGGCTGACGGGTTCGGCTCCGGCTAGGCGTACGGCGCGTAGGGCGTCGACGTCGTCGAGGGTGCCGGGGAAGGTGATTACACCGATACGTGCCAAGGTTTAGGCCTCCTCAGCGCGAACAGAAACCACGTCTTCAATGATGGGGTTGCTCAGCAGCTTGTCGGCGGCTTCGCGGGCGGCGGCTAGGTCTGCTTCGGTTACTTCACCTTCTACGGTTAGTTCGAAGCGGCGCCCTTGACGCACCGCAGTGAACTGTTCGAAGCCTAGGCGCGGTAGGGAACCCACTACGGCTTTACCTTGGGGGTCTAGGATTTCCGGCTTAGGCATAACTTCAACAACAATGCGTCCCATGGTTTCTCCTGTATGGGCGGGCGTAAGTCACTACCAGGTTACTAGCACCAACGGACAAACTACATACTTGCCAGGCGTTGTATATCTCAATTTATTGGTTTAGTTAGGTATCTGTAGCTAGCGGGAAACTAACTATCTAATACTTTAAACTGGTGTTGACCGCGCGTGGCCTGCCCCCGCCCATTGTTTCACTGTGGAAACGGCCGCTGACCACGCATCCATTAATCTCGATGAAGAGGAAATAATGCGTCTGACTTTGCCTCGGCGTCGTTGGGCGGCCGGATTGGCTGTTGTGGCTATGACTTTGACAGGTCTAGCCCCGGTAGCCGTCGCAACTGGTCCGGTAGCTGTGCCGGCTAGCCCCACTCAAGCCGATTCCCATCCCCAAGTTTTACCTGCTCCCCAGTCACTGAGTTGGGGTAGCGGCGCTGCCAACTTTAAGTCCACTACGGTGCATTTTGATGTGCAAAACCAGGACGAGCCCACTAAAGCTACGCTGAATGCTTTAGCTAAAGCCAATAACTTGCAGGTCACTAGTGCGGCTGCGGCCACGCTGAAGGTCACGGTTAAGGTGGCTTCAGCTGGTGAGCAGGGCGACGGCGCTGGCCAGGCACCTAAGCACGCTGAGGGCTACCTGCTTAAAGCTGAGGGCAACAATGTCACCATTACTGGTTCTGACACGCGCGGCGCCTACTATGGCGTGCAAACGCTGCGTCAGCTGGTTAAAGACGGCAAGCTGTATCACGCTACGGTGCGTGACTGGCCGCTGATGAGCGTGCGCGGCACGATTGAGGGTTTTTACGGTATTCCTTGGTCTCACCAGGCCCGCCAGGATATTTTGGCTTTCTCTGGCCAGCACAAGATGAATACCTACATTTACACCCCTAAGGATGACGCTTATCTGCGCGCTAAGTGGCGTGAACTGTATCCGCAGGCGGAGCTGGCTAAGCTCAAGGAGCTGGTGGATGCCGCTAACGCTAACCACGTGGATTTTGTTTTTGCCCTCTCCCCCGGTAACGACATTTGCTACGGCCAGCAAAGCGAGTATGACGCCACAGTGGCTAAGTTTGAGCAGCTGCGTAAGATTGGGGTGCGCTCGTTCTATATCGCTTTGGACGACATTAACCCGCGTTTGAACTGCGATTCTGACGCCACCCAGTTCCCCTCGCGGGGGCCTTGGACGCAGCTGGCTGACGCCCAGTCTTACTACCTGAACAAGGTGCAAACTGAGTATGTTAAGGCCAACCAACTCAATGATTTGATGATGGTGCCCACTAACTATTCGGGTAACGCCACTGACCCGTTTAAGACAGCTCAGGGTGAGCGTTTAAACCAGGATATTCGTATGCAGTGGACTGGGATGGGGGTTTTCTCTGACCAGATCACTGTTGACCAGGTGACTAAGGCTGCCACCACCTACAACAATAAGCACCTGTTTATTTGGGATAACTTCCCGGTTAATGATGGCCAGCGTGGGCGGCTGTTCCTTAACCCCTTAGAGGGCCGCGATCCCAACTTGTACAAGTACATTGACGGTTTCACCTCTAACCCAATGATTCAGCCCTATGCTTCGCTACCGTCGCTAGCTAACTATGGTGATTACACCTGGAATGGACCTAAGTATGACGCTAAGGCCTCGTTTAAGGCGGCTTTGGCACAGCTGGCCGGCACCAGTGACAGCCAGGTCATTAAGGCGCTGGATGCGTTTGTGGATCTTAACCAGTCGTGGAAGCCTTACCGGGCTTCTTCACAAAGCGCCCCTCAGCTGTCTAGTGAAGTTAAGGCTTTTAATGATGCTTTAGCTAGCGGCAATGCAGCCACTATTAAGTCCACTGCCGCTACTTTGCGCGCGCGTTTGCAGTTGATTGAGCAAGCCCCGCAGCTGCTTGCCAAGATGGAATCTAAGGGTTTTTACAATGACATTAAGCCTTGGTTGGAGGCGGCCCGCGATTGGGCTAAGGCCAGCCAGTCGGCTTTGGATGTTTATTTGGCTATTAATACCAATAATGGTGAGCAGGCCACTAGCGCCCTGATGGCTATGCAAGCCTCACAGCAAAGTGCGCTTAAGCCCCGCGTGGATGATATGGATTCGGACTTTACGGTTAAGCCCGCTTCTATTACAGCTTCTGTGGGCGACGGCGTCTTTAACACTTTCGTGGACGATGCCGCTAAGGCTTGGGATAAGTGGGCTGCTTTGACTCCCGCTAAGGGCGGGGCCGCCTTGAAGGTAGCCAAGGCTTCTACCACTATGGGTACTTGGGAGAGCTATGTGCCCGCTAACGCGGTTGATGGCCGGGAGGATACTTTCTACTGGTCTAACTCTGCCCCGCAGCCGGGTTCTTATTTCCAGCTTGATCTTGGTAGCGAGCAGGAGATTGGTTTGGTGCATGTCAGCCAGGGCCGCAGTGCTTCACAAACTGGCGACATGATCTATAACGCTGAGGTTGAAGTTTCTGGTGATGGCTCTAACTGGACTTCGCTGGGCCAGTTCACTAACCAGGCTGAGATTACGGCTAAGGCACCCGCCGGCACTATGGCGCGTTATGTGCGCCTGAAGGCCACTGCGGCTAATGGTAATGGGGCTTGGGTGCAGATCCGTGAGTTCCAGGTTTCTAGCCCCGCTAAGGGCTTGTCTACCACTTTGGTTACCGCTAAGGATCACCCGCTAGATAATGCGGTTGACGCTAAGGGGGCTACAGCTTTGGTGGCTACCCAGGTGCCTGAGGGCGCTAATTTGGTGCGTGAGCTACCCCAGGCGGCTAGCGGCAAGGTGAGTGTGGTTGTGGCCGGCCAGGTTGGGGCCACGGTTGACTATCAGCGCAGCGATGGTACTTGGGTGACTTTGGGTAGTGCCGACGCCGCCAAGCACTATCAGGTATTTGCGGTTGAGGGCCCGGTTAAGGCGATTCGGCTAACTTCCATTAAGGGCGAGGTTTTGCCCAACATTTTGGAGTTTTCTTACCGGGCTTGGCGTGCGGGTGATCCTCAGCCAGGCTCGACGCCGGCGCCCACCCCTGCCCCGACGGTTGCGCCCACTGCGTCCCCGGCCCCCACGGCCAGCCCAGCGCCCACGGTAGCCCCCACCAGCCCAGCGCCCACCACCGCGCCTACGGCTACTCCCACGGTTGCGCCCACCAGTCCGGCACCCACGGCTAGTCCGACGGCCAGCCCGGCCCCGACCAGCCAGCCCACTGCTAGCCCGGCACCCACTGCGGCTCCAACCGCTACCGCCGCACCTAGCCCCACCGCTAGCGCTGCCCCCACGGCTAGCCCAGCGCCAACGGCTACCCCGGCGCCCACAGCTAGCCCGGCTCCGAGCGCTACCGTAGCACCCACGGCTAAGCCCACTGCGGCTCCCACGGGCCGACCTAGCGCCCTACCCAGCGCCTCCGGCAGGCCGGGCGCGCTGCCTTCAGCTAAGCCGTCCTTGCTGCCTGGACAGCGGATCACGCTAAATCCGACCCCTGGCCAGGCCCGCTACTCCAATGGAGTGTTGGCCCACACCGGGGCCAACATTGCGGTTGGTTTAGTGGCCCTAGCGGCACTGGCTAGCGGCGGCTTGCTGCTGGCCCGGCGTCGTCGCCAAAACTAAACCAAAGGCGCCGGGCAAGGGAACGGTAACCAAAAACCTTGCCCGGCCCTAAAAACACTTTTGGGTGGGACGCTTACAGCATCCCACCCAAATCTGTATCTAGCCGCTACAGCCACGGCGCAGCAGGCAGCAACTACAGCGCCAGGGGCTTGCCGGTTAGGCGCTCATAGGCCTCCAGGTAGCGCTCGCGGGTACGCTCAACTACCTGCTCAGGCAGGGCCGGGGGCTGCTGGCCACTGTTGCGATCCCAGCCGCTTTCCTTAGCCAGCCAGTCACGCACAAACTGCTTGTCGTAAGAAGGCGTCACCTGGCCCTCAACCCACTGGTCAGCCGGCCAGAAACGGGAAGAATCAGGGGTCAACACCTCGTCACCCAAAACCAGTTCACCCTGGCTGCCGCGCCCAAATTCAAACTTGGTGTCAGCCAGGATAATGCCGCGCTGCTTAGCGATATCAGCTGCGCGCGTGTACAGCTCCAAGGTGGCCTGGCGTAGTGCCTGGGCCGGCTCGGGGCCAACCATTTGTGCTACCCGTTCAAAGGAAACGTTCTCATCGTGGTCGCCCAGCTCAGCCTTAGCGGCAGGGGTGAAAATCGGCTCCGGTAGCGGCGAAGCCTCCACCAAACCAGGCGGTAAAGCCACCCCACATACCTGCTGGCCGGCACGGTATTCAACCAGGCCAGAGCCGGTTAGATAGCCGCGAGCTACGCACTCTACCGGGTACATGTCCAGGCGACGGCAAATCATGGCGCGCCCAGCCACCTGTGCGGGCACATCCAGCGACAGCAGGTGGTTAGGCACTATCTGCTCCAGCTGCTCAAACCACCACACGCTTAGTGCGGTCAGTACCTTGCCCTTATCGGGAATCTGCGAGCTGAGCACATAGTCATAGGCGCTGATGCGGTCGCTGGCCACCACCAGCAGCACATCCTCGCCGTCCCACGGCCCCTGGGGGGCGGGCACGTAAACGTCACGGACCTTGCCGGAAACCAGGTGCTTCCAGCCGTCTAGAACCGGTGCGGCAGGTAGTTCAATTCCCATTTTTAACGCTCCACATAGGCGGGGGCGGCGATATCACTACGGTGATAGGCGCCGTCGAACTTAATCTTGCTTACCGCCGCGTAAGCCTTAGCGCGCGCTGCGGCCACATCTTCACCCAGCGCCACCACCGACAGCACCCGGCCACCGGCGGTAACTAGCTCGTTGTCGTCATTACGAGCAGTTCCCGCATGTAGCACATGCACGTCAGGGTCAGCTTCAGCCTGCTCAATACCACTAATCACATCCCCAGTGGTGGGGGTGGAGGGGTAGCCGGCAGCGGAAATAACCACGTCAACCGCAGCCTTATCACTCCACTGAGGCTCAGCCACCTGATCTAGGTGCCCCACCGCAGCCGCGTGCAACAGCTGGGGCAGCGAAGAGTCTAGACGCGCCAGCACAGCCTGAGTCTCAGGGTCACCAAAACGCACGTTAAACTCCACCACGCGCATACCCTTGCTGGTTAGCGCCAGGCCACAGTAAAGCAGACCAATGAAAGGCGTGCCTCGGCGAGCCATCTCGTCAACCACCGGCTGCGCCACCTGCTCTATCACCTGCTGGCCCAAATCAGCCGGGGCCCAAGGCAGCGGCGTGTAAGAACCCATACCACCCGTGTTCGGGCCGGCGTCGCCGTCACCAATACGCTTAAAGTCCTGGGCGGGGCTCAGTGCGCGCACAGTGCGCCCGTCACAAACACAGAAAACTGAAGCTTCCGGGCCGTCTAGGTAATCCTCAACCACCACGGCGCCACCTTCACGCTCTAGGCAAGCCAGGCCGTGCTTAAGTGCCGCGTCACGGTCAGAAGTAACCACAACCCCCTTACCGGCAGCTAGCCCGTCTTCCTTGACCACATAGGGGGCACCAAACTCATCCAAAGCCTGCTCTAGCTGGTCAGGGCTGGTGACAATGCGGGCACTGGCGGTAGGCACATGGGCGGAGGCCATAACTTCCTTAGCGAAAGCCTTAGAACCCTCCAGGCGGGCAGCTTCCTTACTGGGTCCAAACACCGCAATGTCTGCCTGACGCAAAGCATCAGCCACGCCTGCTACCAGTGGCGCCTCCGGGCCCACCACCACCAGGTCAGCCCCCATCTCGCGAGCCAAGGTGACTACTTCATCAGGGCTATTGGGGTCAATGAACAAGTTAGTGGCGATCTGCGCAGTGCCGGGGTTACCCGGCGCTACAACAAGTTCAGTGGTCTGTGGGTCACGGGATAAGGCACGGGCCAGCGCATGTTCACGTGCGCCAGAGCCCAGAAGCAGGATTTTCACGTACTCACTTTAGCCGCTCACTGGCCCTAATTAAACCGCTAACGGTCCCAAATGTCCGCTAGTAGTTAACTAGCGATACTTAAACAAAAGTTTCCCCCGCCCAGTGGGCGGGGGAAACTATCTATGGTTAGCGGCCAGCTAACTGGTAAGCAGCTACTGTGTTAGCGCTTAGCTAGCTGGTTACCCGCTAGCTGGTTACTTGCTAGTTGTTACTGGCAGCGCTCACTTGGCAGCGGCGATGCGCTCACGGAACTTGGCCAGCTGAGCGGTGATCTCGGCGGGAACCTTGTCACCGAACTGAGCCAGGTACTCCTCGGTGGAGTCCATCTCAGCAGCCCAAGCCTCGGGGTCGATAGCGAAGAGCTTGTTCCAAGCAGCTTCGTCTACCTCGTCCAGGCCCTCAAGGTTGAAGTCCTCGAACTTGGGGTAGCGGCCGGTGACGCCGTCGATGGCCTCTACCTGGCCAGCGGCGCGACGCACGATCCAGTCCAGAACACGGCTGTTCTCGCCGTATCCAGGCCACAGGAAGTTGCCATCCTCGTCCTTACGGAACCAGTTGACCTGGTAAACCTTGGGGAACTTGTCGCCAACCTTGTCCTGCATCTCCAGCCAGTGGCCCCAGTAGTCGGCCATGTTGTAACCGCAGAAGGGCAGCATGGCGAAGGGGTCGTGGCGCAGAGAGCCGGCCTTAACGTCGGTGGCGGCGGCGGTGACCTCAGAGGCCACGGAAGCACCGATGAACACGCCGTGAGCGGGCTCGTACTGCTCGGCTACCAGCGGCACGTTGGTGGCGCGGCGGCCACCGAACAGGATGGCGTCGATGGCTACACCCTCGGGGGCTTCCCAGTCACCACAGATGATCGGGCACTGAGCGGCCGGGGTGGTGAAGCGAGAGTTGGGGTGAGCGGCCTTCTTACCCTCGGCAGCGTCAGCCGGGGTGTAGTCGTTGCCGTGCCAGTCGATCAGGTGCTCGGGCAGCGGAGCGTCGATGCCCTCCCACCAAACGTCGCCGTCGTCGGTCAAAGCAACGTTGGTGAAGATGGTGTTGGCCTTCATGGTGTCCATGGCCATCGGGTTGGTCTTGTAGCTGGTGCCGGGGGCGACGCCGAAGAAGCCAGCCTCGGGGTTGATGGCGCGCAGGCTGCCGTCCTCACCAGGACGCATCCAGGCGATGTCGTCACCAATGGTCTCAACCTTGTAGCCCGGGATGGTGGGCTGGAGCATGGCCAGGTTGGTCTTACCGCAGGCGCTGGGGAAAGCGGCAGTTACGTGGTACTGCTTGCCGCTGGCCTCATCGGTCAGACGCAGGATCAGCATGTGCTCGGCCATCCAGCCGTCGCGGCGGGCCATGGTGGAGGCGATACGCAGGGCGTAGCACTTCTTGCCCAGCAGGGCGTTGCCGCCGTAACCGGAACCGTAGGACCAGATCTCGTTGGTCTCGGGGAAGTGGGTGATGTACTTTTCCTCGTTGCAAGGCCAGGTGGTGTCTTCCTGACCGGGAGCCAGCGGGGCACCTACAGAGTGCACGGCGGGAACCCAGGGGCGGCCTTCGTTGATGAGGTCCATGGCCTTGGTGCCAATGCGGGCCATGATGCGCATGTTGACTACCACGTAGGGGGAGTCGGTGATCTCAATACCCAGCTGGGAGATGGGACCGCCGAGGGGACCCATGGAGAAGGGGATCACGTACATGGTGCGGCCGGCGTAGGTGCCGTCGAACTTCTCGTTGAGGATCTTCTTCATCTCAACCGGGTCGTACCAGTGGTTGGTCGGGCCGGCGTCTTCTTCCTTCTCAGAGCAGATGAAGGTGCGTGACTCCACGCGGGCGACGTCGCTGGGCAGCGAACGGGCCAGGAAGGAGTTGGGGCGCTTGTCGGGGTTTAGGCGAGTGAACATGCCAGACTCAACCATTTCGCTGGTCAGACGGTCCCACTCTTCCTGGCTACCATCGCAGAAGTAAACCTTCTCAGGCTTACCCAGTTCAGCGATGCGGGTAGCAAAAGCAATGACGTCTTCGGGAGCGTTGGCCGGAGCAGCGGCGCGAACGTCCTGCGCGGTGACAGTCATATGATTCCCTTCCTTGGGGTGCTTAATTATCTTTTGGCTTGCGCCTATTAACGCGCTTATTCTCTCTCAATAGCCCCGGTCACTTCTTCCCAAAAGTCCTATGGTTCATGTCACATACGTAGAAAAGGCGCAGATAAACCGCGAGATTTACCTGCGCCTGAACTACTCAAAAGCCAACAAAAAGCTTCTAAGCTGCTAGGAAACACGCCCTAGCGGGGTGGGTTTAGCTAAATAAGGCTTGCCCCACCATAGTGTCTGATTGGCCAATACCGGCAGGAATCGCAAACAGGGCGCGCGCCTGGTGCTGCAAATATTCACTCAGGGCGTCCTTTTGAGTCATCTTATCCAAGATCGGGTAGAAGTTTGTGCGCGGGTCACGCACAAAGGCAATGAAGAACAGCCCTGCACTCAAACGCCCTAGTGCGTCTGAACCTTCGGTGTAGTTGTAGCCGCGACGCAGCATCCAGCGCCCCTTGTTTTGCTCGGGGTTAACGATGGCGATGTGCGAGTCTGCAGGGACCTCCAGCTCTCCTTCCTTATTCTTAGCCTTGAAGTCGATCGGCTTGAACTCGTCTTTGCCGCTGGTGGGGGCGGCAACGTTAAGCGGGGCACCGTAACGCTTGTCACGCCCGAAGGTTTGTTCCTGCTCGATTAGACGCAGGTTGTCCCACATTTCAGCGAACATGTGGATTTTGCGCACCACAAAGTAGGTGCCACCCGTCATCCAGTCTGCGCCGCTGTCATCTCCCTTTTGCACCCACAGGTGCTCGTTTAGCTTGGCGTCTCCGTCTTCAGACTTAATGTTGTTGGTGCCGTCCTTGAACCCAAACAGGTTACGCGGGGTTTCCTGAGCTACCGAGGTGGAGGAGGTACGTCCATAACCGGTCTGGCTCCAGCGCATTTTGGCCGTACCCATGGCAATACGGTTTAGGTTGCGAATGGCGTGCACACACACCTGGGCGTCGTTTGAGCAGGCCTGTACTAGCAGGTCGCCGTCTGAATCAGCAGAGCGGATGTTTTCGTTAGCGAATTTGGGCATGCCTTCAGACAGGATCTGGGGCATTTTTTTGGCAATGCCGAAACGGTCTTTGCCGTCGCTGTCTACAAACAGCGAGCGCCCGAACCCGAAGGTGATGGTTAGTCCGTTGGGCTTGTAGCCCCAGGCTTCACCACTGTCACGGGGCACAGCCTGCTTGTTTTCGCTGGGTTCGCCGCCTACTAGTTCGCCGGCGGTCATTTGCTGTGCGGCTACGGTCCAGTCGCTTAGCAGCTGTTTGAGCTCTTCGGGGTCTGTGGTGGTGACATCGAAGGCAGCGCAGAACATGTTGTCTTGGGCGGGGGTGAGGATGCCGGCCTGGTGCTTGCCGCGGAAGGGGTAGGTGTCCAGGATTTTGTCTGCGGGGGCGTCTTCTCCCCCGGCTGCGTAGCCACCGGCGGCGCCGGCTAGGGCTCCGGCGGCTAGGCCTGCTCCGGCAAAACCGAAGGCGGCGCGGCGTGAGACGTGGTGGGCGGCTTTGTCCTCGTCTGCTCCGCTGTCAGTGGCGACGACGGCGTCGCCAGTGGTTTCGTTAGCCGTTTCAGCCGCGTTTTGGGTTGCGTCCGAGGTGGCTTCAGCGGGAGTGTTGGCGCTTTCGGCAGCGCCTGTAGCCTTGTTGCTCATTAGGTTCTCCTTGGCTAAATACAAATTTCCCAGTCATTATTATGGGTGTAAATAGCCCGCAGATCAGCCCCTAGGGCCTAAATCTGCGGGCTATTTAGTCACATTCGCCTTACCTTAATCTGCTCAGCCTAAGCAAAGTGTTAGCTAAGCAGAGTGGGCCCAGTGGTTAGCGGCGTATCAGTGCAGCACGATGCCGCTGATCTCGCTTAGCTGCTTAGCCAGGGCGGCAACTTCGCTAGAGAACTGCTGCTGAGCCTTGGTGTAGGAGTTCTTGGCGGGAGCCTCACCGGCGTCCTTCTGAACCGAGGCGATGGTGTCATAGCCGACGTACTTGGTGGCACCGTCGCTGGTCTTACCGTCAGCGTGGGAGTCGATCAGCTTGTGCACAGCCTTGAACTTGGCCTTGATCTTCTTGTCCAGCTCAGGGTTGGACTTGGCCACAATTTCAGAGACGTTGCCATAGGCTACCTCGGCGCCTTCAATGTTGGCCTTGAAGTCGTAGAGGTCGGTGTGGGAGAAGGTGTCTTCTTCACCAACAATCTTGGAGTCGGCCACCTCGTTGACTAGGTCAACGGAGCCGGTTACTACGTCGTTGATGGTCAGTGAGAACTTCTTGCCGTCCACACCGGTGATCTTGCCGTAAACCAGGTCGTAGAGTTTCTGGGTGTTTTCTTCCAGGTTGGTAGCGGCGGCCTTGCGGTCAGCGTCGCTGGCGAACTTGAACTGGCTGGCCCCCCACAGGTCGGCCTCGATGCGGTGCCAACCGGTCCAGCTCTTGAGTACCTCGGGGTCGGTGACAGACTTGCCGGCGTCGGCAGACAGGTCCTGGACGCGCACGTCGAGGGCGCCGTCGAGGTCACCGGCTTCCTTGATACCGAACTTCTCAGCGGTCGGCTCGATGCGCTCGTAGTGCTGGCGCGCTAGCGGGAACAGTTCCTTAGCCTTGGCGGTGTCACCGGAGGTGTAGGCGGCAGTGAAGGCCTTGGTGGCGGTTAGTAGCTGACCGACCTGGTCCTTAACGTAGGAGGTGTAGTTGGCTACGGCCTGCTCTTCAAGCTTCTTGACGTCGCTGCCGACGGCCACTTCCTTACCCTTGGTGACCTTGAGCTGGGTAGCTCCCACCAGGGCGCCCACCATGTTGGGCTTGCAGGCACTGTAGTAGGTGCCTTCCTTGAGGGCGGTGGTTAGCTCGGTGGAGGTGCCCGGGCCGATGTTCTCCTTTTCGGAGACGATCTGTAGCTTGTTTTCGGTCAAAACCTCAAACTCGTTGGGGACAGTGCCCTCGTTGGAGATCTTGAAGGTCACCTGGCCCGCAGGGAAGGACTTGGAGGAAACCTCGCAGCCCTTGTCAGTGATTTTGACGTTGATGGTGTTGGAGCCGGCTGCGTTAGTGCCGCCACTGCCACCCTGGTTGTTTGCAGTGCAGCCGCCCAGGACAGACAGGGCGACTACCGGCAGCGCCACCAGCGCGGCACGTACTCGACGTGTAATCATCTATTTTTCCTTGTCGGATGGGTTTTGGGTTGGGAAGGAAGGGGTAGTTGCTGTGGTCGCCAAGCTTCCTTCCCGACGCCGTCGACCACAAGTCTTTTAGACTGCGGCTACCTCAGCCAGCCTTGTTCTCCACCTTGGGGGCTTTACCCAACTTGGTGTGTGCCACCCGGGCGAAGAAGTACAAGGTGGGCCAGAAGTAGATGTTCCAGCCGATTACCTGCAGCCAGGTGGGGGTGGGGTTGACCTGGAACAAAGCCACACTGACCTCGTAAAGCCAACGCAACGGGTTGACTGAGGATTGGGGCACCCAGTCGGATACGTCCCAGGCGTGGTGAGCCCAGCCCGGCAACAGCGAGGCTTCCTGAAGGTCACCAAAGCCGTAGGAGATAATGCCGGCGGCCACCACAATCAGGAAGTAGCCGGTAACCGTGAAGAACACGGAAAGATTGATGCGCACTCCCCCGCGATAGATCAGGTAGCCCAGCACCATGGCTACCACCAGGCCACCAACCACTCCGGCGGCGATAGCTGGCGTGGATTTTTCTACAGCCGAGCGCACGGTCGCCCAAATAAATAGGGCGGTTTCGATACCTTCACGACCTACCGCGAAGATAGCGATCCAGATAATGCCCCAGCCACGCCCGTCTTTTTCTAGTGAGGCCGATAGGCTGTCGCGCAGACCTTGGCTCATTTGGCGTGAGTTTTTGCCCATCCAGAAAATCATCCAGGTAACCATGGCCACGGCCACCAGCGATAGTGAACCACCAATGATTTCTTGGGCCTGGAAGGTTAGGGTTTGTGGACCCCAGGTCAAGATGGCGCCAATGGCTAGCGGCACCAGCGCAGCGGCCAGCACCCCTAAAGTCAGCTTGCCAAACAGGTCTCGACGACCAATTTTGGCCAGGTAGGCGGCAATCACGCCTACCACCAGGGCGGCTTCTAGACCCTCGCGTAGGGCGATAATAAAGTTCGCAAAGAATAGGGACATGCTCTTACTTTTATTAGGCTAGACTCACTTCCGAAAGGTCAGCCTAACCTTTATCTGGCCTGCGCTCAAGCAATTTCAGCCAAGTTGAGACGCTCAATCAGCGTAACCTGACTCACCCTTAAGCCCGGCGCTACAACTGCCAACGTTTAAACATGCGAAAATAGCTTTATGCGAGCATCAGCCAACCGAAGGCGTTTTGCGGCACTAACCTGCCTAGCCCTAGTCCCTACCCTTGGCGCCTGTCAGGCCCACATGGATCTAACCGTGCACCAAGAGGGCACTTACGACGCCGTCATCCGCATGGTGGATAACACGTCCTCGCAAATCACCAGCACTTCACAGTGCAAGCAGCTGGCTAGTTCCCTGCGCAGCTCGATTGCCACTAATAAGGGCAGTGAAATTAAGGTCAAGTCCATCAAGGGTGACGAGGGTATTGGCTGCGAATTCACCTTTAAATCCATTCCGGTAGCCACCGCCGCCACTAAGCCGGCCCCCAATGCCAGCGCCACTAGCACCGCAAGCGCCAATGCCTCAGCTAACGCGAACGCCTCGGCGAGCCCCACCGGCGCCACTAACGCACTAGTGTGGCGCCAGGGCAACAAGGTTTTTGTGCGTATTCCCGGGGTAAACACTGGCGGAGACTCTGATGCCGCCGGCGCCTCCCCTAGCGCGGGCACCTCAGCTGGCTCTGGCGGCTCTGGCGGCTCAGGAAACTCAGCTGGTTCGAACGGCTCTGGCGGCTCTGGCTCTGGTAACTCTGGTGCATCCGGCGGCTCTAGCAAATCCGGCGGCAGCGATGATGTGGTTGAAAAATACAAGTCGCTGATCGACACCAAACTGACGGTAACTTTCCCCGGCGCAGTCATTGATGCTGGCGGCGGCAAGGTGCAGGGCCACAAAGTCACTTGGAGCGGCCCACAGATCCTAGCTACCGGGGTAAGCGCCTCAGGTTACGCGCTTGGTAATGGCGGCATGCCCTGGTATTCGGCCTCACGCCCGTGGGCTTGGTTGATTGTCGGCTCGGTCTTTGCGTTGACGGCATTTGGTTTTTGGCGACGACGCCGTGCCCGCAGCTAGGGCGACGTCGTCAGCCCCAGCAGCGCCGTCGGCCCCAGGCAGCTAAAACAGCACCACGACACCAAAAAACCAATAAATCGCCCCGGAAACCTGACGGTAGCCGGGGCGATTTATTTAAGCGTTCGCGAGGCTCAGCGAGCCTGGGCGATCTTCTGCTTGCGCTTGGAGCTGACCACTACGGCCACAACCACAATCGCGATCACCAAAACCGCAGCCACGCCACCGATGATCAGGCCGGTGGACAGGCCAGAGTCGGAGGACTTCTCAGCAGCGGTGGCCTTAGCAGTGGCGGTGGGTTCAGCCTTCTTCTCGGCGCTGACCTTACCGGTAATAGTGCTAGCAGTGGTGCCATCAGCGAAGGTTACGGTGTTACCGGAGATGGTGCCGCCCTTAGCGGAGGTTACGTCGCCGGGGTAGGTTACCTTCATGTCCATCTTGTAGGTACCAACAGCCTGCAGGCTGGATAAGGAGGCAGTTAGCGTGGAAGCATCAAAGGTGAACTCGCCCTTTTCTTCCTTACCACCCAGGATGGTGGCGGTATCGCCCTTCACCACCAGGCGGCAGACCTTACCGCCGTCAGTGCCATCAACAACCGTAGCATCGGTAGTGGTGCCCGCAGTGGCCGGAATAGCAGCCTTAATGTTGGGGCACACCTGGGTGATAATAGTGCCGTTATCGCCGTCAACAGCGATGTCAACCTGGTACACCGTGTTGGTCATGGACTCAATGTTGACGTTTGCGTGGATGGTGAAGGCCATAGCAGCCTGGGCCGGAGAAGCTACTAGCGCGCCGCCAACAGCCAGAGCTGCAGCCGCTCCTAGGGAAAGCGCCTTGGTACGAATACGCTTAAAAATAGACATTATCTACCTTTCTTTCTGCCCGGTTCGGGGATAAGCAGAATCCTCGGCAATTGTATGGGCTCAAACTTGATACTTGCTGGGACGTGTCCGACTTGTTACCTAAGTGGGTAACATATAAACCAAAACGACGATACAGCCCGGCTATATCGTCGTTTTAGTTTTAAACAGCTAACAAATACGGCTTACTGCTGCGGGTAGCCGCCCTGTCGGTAGCCCTGCTGGGGGTATTGACCCTGTTGAGGGTACTGGCCCTGCTGAGGATACTGACCACCCTGCTGGGGGTACTGACCCTGTTGAGGGTAGCCCTGCTGAGGATACTGGCCGCCCTGCTGGTAACCACCCTGGGGGTAGCCTTGCTGCGGGGCGTAACCGAACTGGCCACCCATCCCACTAGGCGGCTTCTTCTTACCAGAGCGCACCGCGAAGAACACGCCCACACCAACCAGTAGCACTACTGCTACGCCAATGATTATGTAGAGCACGGTGTTGTCATCTGAGCTTGAGGAGCTGGAGGAGCTGGAGGAACTACCTGAACCCTTGGCGCTACCGTCCCCATTGTTCGAGGCACCACCTTTATTGTCAGAAGAACCGCCATTGTCAGAGGAGCCACTACCAGGGTTACCTACTACCTTGTACTTTTCACCCACCTTGAGCTTGGCGGTGTTGCCGCTAACTTCAGCGCCTTCAGCGGAAACAATGCCGCCACCAAAAGTTACGCGATAGTCGAACGAACTATCACCATAGCTACTGAGACCGCTAAGCCCAGTTAGATCGCCTGAAATACTCACATTGTTACCATCGCGCTCAACCTTGGAGCTAATGCCACTTACGCCAGAGTCGGATGTGGTAGAGCTGATTAGTGTCTCAAGCGGCACAGCAACTTCGACGGCACAAACTTCTACACCCTCATACTGGGTAATTTCAGATTTATTAACGGTGCCATAACCAAGCGGGCTAGTGCCGCCAGTGCTGTACTTACTGCACATGGTCTTGTGGTCAGCACCTTGGACAGTGCTGTGGACCTTCATAGAGACCGTTACAGTGTCCCCAGCGAATTTAAATTCGGTCCACACTTTCATAGTTTGAGCGTCGTCAGCGCGTGCCGGAACGGTTAGACTTACCAGCGAAAATGCCAGCACAAAGGCAGCCAAGATGGCCCCTAGGCGCGCCACAAACGAGTGTGACTTCAAAGCAACAGCGTTCATATTTCATACCTTAGCCCTTTTTAGTAAGCCAAGCATCTTAAAGCCTTGGGGATTAAACCCCTGCGCCCAACTATTTCCTGATTTTGCGTGACCTAGCGGGCCGGTGTTTATGACCACAAGGCCCCACTATAAGCAGCACTACCCCAATGACTACCGTGAGCGCCGTCGCCCCCACAATCACGTAAAGCACGGCGCTACCAACCGACATCTCCGCGCCAGAGTCGCTGGCACTAGTGATAACAGAACTGGTGGTGGAGCTAGCGTCAGTAGCCACGTAACTGGCAGCGCGGGCCGGCGAATTTACCAGCAGCAGCGCAAAAGCCAGCAGTAGGGTGCCCAACACGGCCCCTACTCGCTCTAACCCTACTTTCATAGCATTCATCCTGCTCACGGCCCTATCCTAGGAACATTTAACCGGGATTTACCTGGATTTTAGCTGGGGATAACTCCCCTACTGCGCAGCCCTTCGGTCGGCTGACGGCGCGCTATCTGCATTCTGGCGGCGCATTACCTGCATTTTCCGACGGCGAAGGCGCCGGCATTGATCGCGCATTAGCCATATTACCCGCCCTTTAGCTCTATAAACTCAGTAAATAAATCAACTAAAGATAACTACTCAAGCCTAGCTGTTAGGCACCAACTAACAGCTATTAAACAAAACCAGGGCCGGGTGTAAAACCACGGCCCTGGTTGAGATGAATTCTAGCTAGCCGTTATAGCCGCCATATTGACCCTGCTGGGGGTAGTTACCCTGCGGCGGATACTGTTGCTGGGGGTAGGAGCCAGGCCCGTAAGACTGCGGCGCGTAAGCAAACTGCCCACCCATCCCACTAGGCGGCTTCTTCTTACCTGAACGCAGCGCCAGGAAGGCACCCAGACCCACAAGCGCTACCGCCGCAACACCAATGATTACGTAAAGCAGGGTGTTGTCACTTGAGGACTTGGAGCTTTTTACAGCCAGCGGAGTGGGTGTAGCAGTAGCCGGAGCACCGTTAGCAACAGCGTTTTCATTGCTGCCAGAACCGGAAGTAATAGAAGGGCTAGCAGAGGGAGTGGCGTCACCCTGGTTATTTCCTGAGGAACCCCCATTGTTGGAACCGCCGTTGGAAGACCCACCGTTAGTAGAGCCGCCATTTGAGCTGCCGCTGCCCGGATTACCAACTACCTTGAACTTGCCGCCAAGATTGAGCTTTGCAGTGTTGCCACTGACTTCAGCACCCTCAGCAGAAACAACGCCACCAGCAAAAGTGATCTTGTAATCAATAAACTTAGCGCTAGTAGCATCAGAGAAGACAGATAAATCGCCTTCGTAGACAATGTTGGAACCTTCACGGTAAAGCTTATCGTCTGTCCCAAAACCAATGGCTGCACCATTAGAGCTAATGAATTGGTCAATCTTTACAGTTGCCTGCATTTCGCAAACTTCAACACCCTCATATTGGGTAATTCCATACTTGAGGTCACCACCATAAGCACTGGAATCTCCATATTTGTTGCACATGGTTTTATGGTCAGAGCCTTGCATTGTGCTGTGATACCTATAGGAGAAAGTTACATTATCTCCGCTAAAGCTATATTCCAGCCACATTTTCATGTCGAGCTCGCCGTCAGCGCGGGCTGGAGCGGTAAGACTTACCAGCGAAAAGGCCAGCACCAAAGCAGCCACAACGGCCCCTATACGCGCCACAAACTCGCGTGATTTAAAAGCAACAACGTTCATAGCCTTAGCCTAGTTACTTTTAACTGGATAAGCATTGGGGACAAGTCCCTAGGGCTACCTGACCATAGTCGCAACAGCCTCATGCCCCACCAATCTAGCTATTTGTCCAGATCAGGCAAGCTAGCGTCAATAGCTAGGCCTTCTTTCTAGATTGCCAGACAGCAATCCCTAGTCCACCCAGCGCCAGCGTCCCTACCGCCACAACAGCCCCATAAATAATGGTGTCGTTGCCGCCATCAGAGCCGACGGCGCTACTAGTGCCAGTCGAGCTGGTTGCGCCAGCCCCAGCCGCCACTGCATTAGAAGTAGTCTCTTGCGGCTTAATAGCATCACTAGCTGTAACGCTAGGAGAGCTAGTCGCCGCAGGAATACCAGGGCTGGTAGTAGCAGCTAAAGAAGTAGCATCACTCGAAGCAGAGGGAGAAGAGCTAGTTCGCGCGGAAGGATCAGGGTTGCCGACTATTTCAAAACTAGTGTCAGTTACAGTCACAGTGTTTCCAGTAACGGCACCACCAGAAGCTGAAACAATTCCGCCATCAAAAGTAAAGCTATAAAAAGTTTGATTTATAGTATCTGGAATATAGCTGCCTTTAACTTTAAGATTATTACCATCGCGACTAACAGTAAAAATATAACCAGGGAAAGGACTGGTTATCATAGTTTCGAGTGGCTGCACACCCTCCACTACGCAAACCTCCACACCTTTATACTGCTCCAGCTGAACCCGGGTCGTCGTCCCCCCTCTTCTGGTCTGACCAACATACTCTTTCGAACTATCACAAGAGCCTTTAGTGTAATCATCTTGAGGCATATTATAAAAATGCAGTTTGTTAGTGAAAATTATGGAATCTCCCTTAAACCTCACCTCCATCCAGCTCTTACTATCAGCTCGTGCCGGCGAGGTTAACATCAGCAAGGAAAATACCAGCATAAAAGCAGCCAAAGCTGCACCTACTCGCACCACAAGCGCGCGCATTTTTAAAACCGCACTGTCCATAGCCCTGCCTACCTTTGCTTTCAGATTTTCTTCCTAGATTGCCAGACAGCAACCCCTAGTCCACCCAGCGCCAGCGCCCCTACCGCCACAACAGCTCCATAAATAATGGTGTCGTTGCTGCCATCGGTAGAGCCGACGGCGCTGCTAGTGACAGCTGAACTGGTTGCGCCAGCCCCAGCTGCAGCCGCATTAGAAGTAGTCTCCTGCGGTTTAATCGCGTCACTAGCCGCAACGCTAGGAGAGCTAGTCGCAGCAGGAATGCCTGACTTAGAGGAATTCAAAGGACTAGCAGTGCCTGAACTAGAAGGCTTGGCGCTAGCAGAAGCTTTAGTGCTGCCTACTACTTCAAATGTGGCATCATAGAGGCCAACATTGCCAAATACAGTTGCAGTATTGCCGACAATGTTAGCACTCGATGCTGCGCTGATCCCGCCATCAAAAGTGAAACTATAGGTATTTGAATACTGAATTGTGTCGTGTGGCGCGATACCTTTTACCTTGATTTTTTCACCTTCGCGCATAACACTGAAAAGTTCACTACGCGCACTACCGTTTAGCATTCCCTCAAGTGTTGCCCTGAATTCAATAGCGCAAACTTGCATGCCCAGATAGTGATCTAAATAGGCTCTGGTGGTTGTCCACCCCCGTACGGTAGTGCCTACGTTTTTTTGGGCCTCGGTACATATATCTGCAGTGGCACCGTCGCCACCTTCACTTTCGGACATACGAGTTCTTGAGGTAGAAATTACCTCATCGCCGCTGAATCTTGTATTGTGCCAGCCGAGCATAGAAGCATGTGCTGGCGGGGCCAGCAATAGTAGAGAAAATGCCAGTACAAAAGCAGCCAAGACCGCACCTACTCGCATCGTAAGTGCACGGGCATTTAAAACCTCAGCGTTCATGGATTAACCCTAACCAGTTTTAAGCGGTTCGCACTTGCAAAACTCCCAATAGTTAGAGCTAGCATCCAGATTCAGCTAAAAATTAGGGCCGTAACCAAACTGGGGGCCAACAGGTGGCCCGGGACGCTTTTTCTTACGAGAACGCAGCGCCAACAACAGCGCCAAGGCAATAATTAGCACCACTGCTGCAGCAATAAACGCATAGAGCAGGGCGTTGTTACCTGAAGAGTTTGTGCTAAAGCCAGCAGCTAGATCATCAGCCTTATTATCGCCGGAAATAATATTTGCTGAACCGTTAGGGTCACCAACCACCTCGAAGGTGTCGGCACTTACCACAAAGGTGTTTCCCTCCACCTTGCCGCCGGTAGAAGAGACAATCCCGCCATCGAAGGTGATGCGGTATTCGATAGTTGAGTTCTCAGAGTACTCAGACCTGTCACTTTCAAGTTTTAAGTTTTTACCGTCACGAGCAACAGAAAAACCGTAGGTTTCATCAGTTGAAGTCTCGATCATCGAGTTAACCGTTAAGCTGCCCTCGATAACGCAAACTTCCATGCCGTTGTATTGCTCTAGTTCAATCCTAGTGATTTCACCATTTGCCCCAGTGCTGGAACTGGTGGCGCTCTTATAGCTAGCACACAGGCTTTTAGTAGTCGTATATTCGCTGGAGACATGTGTTTTCATGACGTAAGAAACCTTATCGCCACTAAATTTCATGTCCACCCAGCTCTGCGTGCTCTCAGCGTGGGCAGGCGCAGCCGGCAGCAGCAAAGAGAACGCCAGCATAAAAACCGCCAAAGCAGCCCCAGCGCCAGCTGTAAACACACGCTCCCCGGCCACAAGCGCAGGTGCTCCCGCCGTGAAGTTGCGTATCTGCGTCGCAAGCGCACGTGTAGACCTGTTAAGTCCCGCCGCGAGCGCCCGTGCAGGCATATTCAGCCCCTCCGCGAGCGCCCGCAGCCTAAAAGCATTTATGTTCATGACCCAACCCTAACCAGTTTCGACTAGGCGGTCATATCCCCTGCGTAGAGGAGCACAAACGCACGCTTAGATGGCTTTGCTAGATCCCATAGCGGTCATATTTGCCAGGTTTTACACCTTTGCTTTGTTCTTGGCCGCTTGGGCTATAGGTGCCTACATTAGTTGGTTGGGCAGTTAGTTGTGCAGGCTGCGAGCGCTTTTTTGAGGGGATCGCCAGGAAAACTACTAGGCCAACTACGGCTGCAACTATCACGCCGATCAGTACGTAAATCAGAGTGTTTCCCGATAAACCTGACTTGGTATCGTCAGAAGCTTGGTTTTTCGCGTTATCAGCGCCTGCAGCCTTATTTTGGCTGGGTGCAGCAGAGGGAGTTCGGCTAGCTTTTCCACTGCCTGGATTCCCCACTAACTTGTAGTCGCCAGTGTTGATGGTTATGGTGTTGCCATCCACTTGGCCACCCTCGTGGGATACAATTCCGCCCGCGAAAGTGAAGCTATGTATGATATTTCCATCATAAGTGACGGCAGCTCTGACTGACCCAGTTACGCGCACATTGTCGCCGTCGGCTTTGAGAACAAAACCGTAGGGGCCGTCTCCTTGCAGGGCCTTCTTGAGCGAGCCAACCCCTTCGACGGCGCAGACTTCTATGCCTTGGTACTGCTCAACTTCTGCCTTGGTTACTTCTGCACCCAGGTAATTGACCTGCTTTGCGTGAGTGGAATCTTTGAAGCACATGCTTCTGGTCGATTGACCGTGTTGGTTAAGAGCATGGGTTTTTGACGAGATGTATATTTTGTCTCCGTCTATTTTCACGTGCACCCATATACGTATGCTGTCAGCTGCGTGGGCGGGGGTAGCCGGCATCAGCAAGGAAAACGCCAGCATGAAAACCGCCAAAACTGCCCCTACGCGAGCTATAAACCCACGCACTGCCAGATTCTGCGCCTCAGTATCTGCCGATAGCCCCGCCACGAGCGCTTGTCTCCGCACTTTCGCCGCGCACGTGTGGACATTAGAAACAACCGTGTTCATGGCTTAAACCTTAGTCACTTTCACCCTTTGGTAGCCACTAAATTCCCACCTACAGTACGTTTTACGTAAAACAGCCGACGACGTCGTCGCAGCTACTGCCTTTACGTTACGGACTGCGCGTGCCCACTAAATTACGGGCTATACATACTGTTACATTGCGAGCCGCCGCGCTGTAGCCCCGTTAAAAACAATCAGGCCACATTACCCACCCATATATAGGCAACCAGGGCCGGTTACCCGACCCTGGTTGGATAGAAGGATTATTTGCTGGCGTCTCAGGCGCCCTGACCACCTTGAGCGTTAGGGTTGTAAGGCTGCTGAGGGTTAGGCTGCGGCTGCTGGGGGGCCCCAGGAGCTGCCTGACCCTGCGGGTACTGACCCGGCTGAGCGGCGTAAGGAGAAGCGAACTGCTGAGGCTGGGCCTTCTTCTTGGAACGCATGACGAAGAAAACCACCAGGCCGATGCCACCACCAATTACCGCACCGATCAGTGCATACATCAGAATGCTGGAGCCGCCACCGGGCTTACCTACAACCTCGAACTTAGTATCGGTGGTAACGAAGGTGTTGCCTTCAACCTTACCGCCGCTGGAAGAAACGACGCCGTCATCGAAGGTGAAGCGGTACTCGATATCGCCGACAGAGGCGAAGCGGTTGCTGGAGGTGCTCTTGATGGTTAGCTTGTCGCCATCGCGTTTGATAGAGAAACCGAAAGCGGAGGAAGAGTTATCCTCATTCAGCTTGCCCTCGGCCTCGATGACACAAACTTCTACACCCTTGTACTGTTCTATCCCAGACTTGGTGACTTTACCGTCAGAGCTCCTGGTAGCCGATTTTTTCATCGCATCGCAAATTGTCTTGGTGGAGCCATACTCACTGGGAGCGTGCATCTTCAGTGAGATAGCCACATTTTCACCACTGAATTTCATGCCAAGCCATACCTTGAAGCTGTCAGCGTGAGCCGGAGAAGTCACTCCTAGCAGCGAAAAAGCCAGCACAAAAGCAGCTAGTGCGGCACCTACGCGTGCAATCATCGCGCGGGGGTTAACGTTAATAGCGTTCATGCCTCAACCTTATTAGTTTTTATCTGTTCAGGCACAATCTGGTTGTTTTCTTTCAAAACAAGACCAGGGCTGGGAGTTAATCCGGCCCTGGTCTTGAGAAGAAAAAGCGTTAGCTAGCCGTTGTAGCCGCCGTAGCCCTGCTGGCCATAGCCCTGGCCGTAGCCCTGGTTGTTTTGGCCGTAGCCCTGTTGCCCGTAGCCCTGGGGCTGCTGGCCATAACCGGGCTGCCCATAGCTCTGCTGGCCATAACCGGGCTGCCCATAGCTCTGCTGGCCATAGCCTTGACCGTAACCCTGGTTGTTTTGGCCGTAGCCCTGCTGGCCGTAAGGCTGACCATAACCCTGCGGGCCGTAACCACCATACTGGGGCTGGGGCTGCTTCTTAGAACGCATCACGAAGAAGACGGCCACCCCAGCACCGATCACAACTACCAGTCCGATCAGCACAAACATCAGCATGTTGGAGCCACTACCAGGCTTACCGGTTACCTCAAAGCTACCGCCATTGGCAATGAAGGTGTTTCCATCAACCTCGCCGCCACTAGAAGAAACCACCCCACCATCAAAGGTGATACGCATCTGCATGCTGGCACCCGAGGCGGCGACAGAGCCGCCACTGCCTTTAACCTTGATATTGTCACCATCACGGGTAACAGAGAAACCAAGTGATGAGCCTGATTTGTCTAATACCTCGCTGAGTTTCCCACTGCTTTCAATGGTGCAAACTTCTACGCCCTCGTACTGTTCTACCTCAACCTTGTCGACTTTTTTGCCAAGTTTCGTTGAGCTGGTGTTTTCCTTGGCTTGTTTACAGATACTCTTGGTAGACGTCCCATACTGCTCGGGAAAGTGTATTTTAACTGACAAAGACACATCTTCTCCGCTGAATTTAAGCTCTATCCAGGTCTTTGCCCCGTCAGCGTGAGCTGGGGAAACCATAGTCAGTAAAGAAAAAGCCAGCACAAAGGCAGCTAAAGCAGCGCCTACACGCGCCAAAACTGTGCGCGGGTTGGAAGTAACAGCGTTCATGAATCCAATCCTAGTGCTATAACCTCTTCATCCACCTCATTTTTAAGGGGATCATTCCCTAGCCTCATCAGCAGATACTGGCTGCCACTACAGACCCCGCACAAGGTCTTACAGTGCAGCCCTTCCCATGCTGCAGCGCCCCCATGCTGCAGCCCTTCCCATGCTGCAGCACCCCCCACGCCTGCCGCGCAGCCCACGCCCGGGATGCACAGTAATTACAACAATGGCGCAGCCTAAGCTGCGCCATTGTCTGTAAACACCGTTTAGTTAGCGGTACATATCCTCAAAGCCTGAGCCTTCAAGCTTGTAGTAGTAGCCGTCTTCGCCCGGGTAGTAGGCAACCCCGTCCTGGTAGTACAGGCCGTTGGGGTAGTAACCATCCGCAATGGTCTCCTCAGCAACACTGGGGACTTCCTCAACGGGCTCTGCATAGTCCTCGTAGCCAGCATCGGCATAATCCTCGTCGCCAGCACCAGAGTCATAGACCCCGCCCTCTACGTAGGATTCGTAGCCTCCACTTTCATAAACGCCCTGCTCAGCTGCAGCCGCATAAGTGGCAGCCATAGCGGCGTCGTTATCAGCATTAGCCGTGTGGATTAGCGGTACCCCGGGGATGCCAGCCGCAGGAATCTCAGATTCGCTGATTGGGGCAATTTCAGACAAAGAAACCGTCTGGCCCTGCGGGTCGGGAATCTGACCGGCCGCGATAGCTGCCTTGGTGGCCAGGTTTTCCTTGACGCGCTTGTAAATGCGAACGCCGCCCAGCCACAAAATACCAGCCAGGATCAGGCAGGAGGCGATACCCAGTACCCACCGCACCACATGCTGCAGGGCAAGCGAGGGCACCGTACCAACTACCTCAAAGGAGGTGGCGCCCTTCTTTGGGATGGCAGTGGAACCGTTAACGTCGGCGTTCTTGTAGGAAATAATCTTGCCGTCGTACTTAACCGTCACGTGAGAGACGATCAGCTGGTTAGAAATAGCGATGTAGCGAGGGATAGACACCTTAACTCGGTGGTTTTTATCGGTGCTCATGTTGAAGCCACCGAACTGCGTAAGCGCAGCCGGACCAGCGCCGTTTTGGAAAGCGCCCTCCACCTTGGATTCACAAACCTCACGGCCATTGCGTTTACCTACCCAGGTAATCACCTTGGCGTTGTTGGTAGTAGTTCCTTTGTTTTTATCTGCACCTGTTTGAATAGCTTTGCAGATGGCAGCTGGTTTCAAACCAGTATGCGAACCGGGCGCAAACGCGAAGTCAAGCACCGCGTAGTTTTCGCCCTTTACATTAACGTTAAACCAAATCTCATTGGGCTGCGAGGTTTCAGCTTGAACCTCAGAGACGCTTAGCGGCGCCATGAAAACCAGCAGCCCCGCCACTAAAGCCGCAAGTACGCGGCTAGTTACAGACTTGTAGTTAAGGGTGTTCACGGGTTCCAGCCTAGCAGCTTCAGTCAACTAACGAGTGACGAGAAATTGTGGCTTCGCGCCCCGGACCCACACCAATGGCAGAGATTCGCACCCCAGCCAGCTGCTCGATCCGCTCAACATAACGCTGGGCATTAAGCGGCAAATCCTCGAATTTACGCACGCCAGTGATGTCTTCACTCCAGCCAGGCAGCTGCTCATAGATAGGCTTGGCGTGGTGGAAGTCAGACTGGGTTAGGGGCATTTCGTCCCAACGCACGCCGTCGACGTCGTAAGCCACACATACCGGAATGGTGTCGTGCCCGGTGAACACGTCCAGCTTGGTCATCACTAGGTCAGTTAGGCCGTTAACGCGCGCTGCGTAGCGGGTGACGACGGCGTCGTGCCAGCCACAGCGACGGGCCCGGCCGGTGGTCACGCCATACTCTCCACCTTCGGCGCGCAGACGCTCACCCATTTCGTCGTTTAGCTCTGTGGGGAAGGGACCTTCACCTACGCGAGTGGTGTAGGCCTTAACCACACCGATGACTCGATTAATGCGGGTGGGGCCCACGCCGGTGCCAGTGCAGGCGCCGCCGGCGGTGGGGTTAGAGCTGGTCACGAAGGGATAGGTGCCGTGGTCAATGTCTAGCATGGTGGCCTGGCCGGCCTCGAACAGCACCGTCTTACCCTCGTCTAGGGCCTTGTTTAGCAGCGTGGAGCAGTCCACCACCATGGGACGCACACGCTCGGCGTAGCTGAGCAACTCGTCAGCAACCGCGTCAGGGTCGATCGCGTTGCGCTTGAAAATCTTGGTTAGCAGACCGTTTTTCTGGTCCAGTGCGGAGTGGACCTTTTGACGCAAAATGGACTCGTCAAACAGGTCCTGCACCCGGATGCCGATACGGTTCATCTTGTCGGCGTAGGTGGGGCCAATGCCACGGCCGGTGGTACCCAGCTGGCGGGCACCCAGGAAACGCTCAGTGGCCTGGTCAAGAACCCGGTTGTAGGAGGGGATCACGTGGGCGTTGGCGCTGATCAGTAGCTTGGAGGCGTCCTTGCCGCGCGAGGTGATTTCCTCGATTTCGCTAAAGAGCACCTCTAGATCAACCACTACCCCGTTGCCGATAACTGGAGTTACTCCCTCAGTTAGCACACCGGCCGGCAGTAGATGGAAAGCAAACTTTTCCCCGTCAATAACTACGGTATGACCAGCGTTGTTACCGCCGTTGAACTTGACTACGTAGTCAACATTCTGACCTAGCTGATCGGTTGCCTTGCCTTTTCCTTCGTCGCCCCACTGGGTTCCGACGACTACGACACCTGGCATTGAAAACTCCTATAAACGGCAAACGCCGCGTTGACCACACGACTGCATCAGTCTAGCGGCCCTATAGGCAGATTTCTACATTTTGCCGTTACTATACCGTTTTATTTTGGTTTGGCAAGCACCTACTGTGGTGTCCACCCCACCCCCACCCCCACTGCACATATTGTGACCTGCGGGAATACTTTTTTGTTTGGTTTGGTTGACTCTAGTGTCATCACCTGACATATGGCGACGGCGCCAGGAAGGTTCCCGACGCCGTCGCCACACTTTTTGGCTTAAAGCCCCGTTTTATGCGCATTTCTTATGCGTGTTTGAGCTATGCCCGCTCACTTTAGGAATTCGCGCACCTCATCAGCACTGGCGTAGGAGGCTTGCGCGCCCACCTTGGTGGTGGAGCAGGCCGCTACCGCCGCAGCCAGGGTGGCGCCGTCGGCAAGTGAGACGCCTGCAGCCAAAGCCGACAGCAGCGTGCCCATGAAAGAGTCGCCGGCGCCGGTGGTGTCTACCGGGGTGACCTTAAAAGCTGCAACCCATTCGAGGCGACCATCTTCATAGATCAGGGAGCCGGCTCCACCCAGGGTGAGCACCCCGCGCTTAACGCCAGTGGCCGCGAAAGCCTTAGCTACCTGCTCTAGATCTGCAGTGTCTACGCTTTGGCAGCTGACCAGAGACAACTCGTGCTGGTTGACGATCAGCACATCGGTTAGCTCCAGCAGTTCAGACTGCAGCTGGCGAGCCGGGGAAACATTGAGAACCACAGGCACGCCAGCCTCGTGGGCGCAGCGCGCTGCAGCGGTGACAGTTTCCAGGCTTACCTCCAGGCACAATCCCAGGGCCCCCGCCTCAGCGATTACCTGTGCTTTCTCAACCACATCAGCCGGAGTGAGGGTGGCGTTAGCGCCAGGTGAGATCACAATGGTGTTCTCAGCAGCGGCGTCCACAGTAATCATGGCGGTGCCGGTAGCCACTTCACGCTCATAGACGTGGCGGGTGTCTACCCCCTTTAAAGCCAGGGATTCAAGCAGCAACTGGCCGTTGCCGTCGCGCCCAACCGCACCAATCATGGTGGTGGGCACCCCCAGCAAGGCAGCCGTGGCGGCCTGGTTGGCGGATTTACCACCCGGCAAGATGCGCAGGTCTGAGCCAACTACAGTTTCCCCTGGCCCAGGTAGGCGCTGGGTGGTTACCGTTAGGTCCGCGTTCAGGGAGCCTAAAGCCACCACCGGGGCACCTAAACGGTCTAATGCCTCTAGGGCGCGGCCACGATCAGCTACGCTCACGCCGCCGTCTCCTTTTCAACCGCCGGCGCGGGGATCAGCAGCGAGCTAGCAAAAGCCAAGGCCAGCAGCACCAAACCGGTGATAACCGCCCCTTGGAAACCACCTAGGCCGCCACCTAGCGCCACCGAGACTGCCGGCAGGATCGCAAAGGAGATACCCGCGCCCAGATTGAAAGCACCAGCGTTAAGGCCAGGCAGGTAGCCGGGGTTGTCGCTGGGAGAAAGCACCACACCTAGGCCGTTGAGCATAATGTTGCTCATACCGGCATAGGTGATACCCACAAACACGTTAACTGCCAGCAACAGCACCGGGGTGGCGCTTGGAGAAATCACAAAAATCGCGCCCAAACCAATCACCGTGCCCAACAGGCCCACGCGCAGCACCTTACGGTAGCCAAAGCGACCGGCCAGGGTGCCAGATACCGGGCCCATTAGTAGGCCGGCAATGGCGTAAGGGGTCAGGGTCCAGAAGGAGACGACGTCGGGACTAAGGCCCGGCCCGTAATCAGTGTCCTGAGCTAGACCCGGCACCAAACCGTTCATAACCGCAAACACGCCGGTCATGGTTAGCGTGGTGGTCAGCAGCAGCGCCCAGGTGGAACGCGACCTGAGGTAGACGGTAGCCACCAGGGGCTGACTGGTGCGCTCCTCCTGGATCCAGAAAGCCACAGCAGACAAAGCAGCCAGCAGGAACAGGCCCGCCACCAGCCAAAAGTTAGCCTTGGAGAGTTTAGCTAGCTCATTGAAGATAGTTAGCAGCGCACCTACCGCCACTACCAAGGCAATAGTGCCGGACCAGTCCATACGGTGGTTGCCGGGCACCAGGGATTCGTCAGTTAGGAAGGCTACTGCCACCGCCGCCAACACGGCGATTACAGCCATAGTCCAAAACACTGAGCCGAAACCAAAGTTTTGGGCTAGCCAGCCACCAGCCAGGGCGTCCACACCCGCAATACCACCATTTACGGCAGTGATTACGCCTAGTAAGGTACCGTAACGCTTGGGGTCAGGCACGGCCACGCGCAGCATAATCAAACATACAGGCACGGTAGGCCCGGCCACACCTTGAATCACGCGCCCCACAAACAGCAGCGCAACTGAGCCGGTCATGCCGGCCAGCGCAGAAAGCACACAGCCCACGGCGGTTAGCGCCATCATGCCGGTTAATAGTTTGCGCCGCCCGATCATGTCACCTAGGCGGGGCAGAAATAGGCTAAATAGCGCGGCAGCCGTGAAAAACACGGTCTGGGTTAAGCCGATTACGTCGTCGGTGGTTTTTAGCTCCTCAGCCATAAGCTTCAGAGCCGGCGAGAGCATGGAGGCATTGAGCTGGAAGGCAAAGCAGGCCACCAGCAATGCGGTCATAACCGCCGCAGTTGAGCGTTTAGTGGCGCTCATTTACCACTCTCCTTGGCGGCTAGATCCTTCTGTACGCGGTCAATGGAGTCGATTACCAGATCCCAGAAACGGTCAAAGTCCAGCTTGGTGGCGGCTTGGGTGTGGCAGTCGGGCCCGGCGGGGACGCGGAAGTCGGCCACGGTCATGCCGGTGGTGAGCGTGCCGTTGAGTTCCACGTCGATGGGGACTTTAACAGTTTCCACAATTTGCGGGTCGATCAGGTAGGCCACGGTGCACGGGTCGTGTACCGGCGGGAATTTGAAGCCTTGGGCGTCCTGGTAGGCCTTACGGAAGAATGTGAATAAGCCCAGCACAAACTCTGCTACCGGCCCGCCCAGGTCAGCGATTTTGGCGGAGATGTCGTCTGTGGCTAGGGCCTGGTGGGTTAGGTCCAAGCCCACCATGGTTACCGGCCAAGGCTCGTTGAAAACAATGTGAGCTGCTTCGGGGTCAACCTTGATATTGAATTCGGCTACGGGAGACCAGTTGCCTACGTGGTAGCCGCCACCCATTAGTACCACCTCACGCACGCGCTCCACGATGCGCGGTTCTTTGCGCACAGCCAGGGCGATGTTGGTTAGCGGGCCGGTGGGCACTAGGGTGATCTCGCCGGGTGCATGAGACATGACGGTTTCGATGATTACGTCGACGGCGTGGCGCGGGTCTAGCGCTACAGGCTCGGGTAGCTCGACGCCGTCGAGGCCGGAATCGCCGTGGCAGTCCGGGGCGGTTTCTACCGGGCGCAGTAGCGGGCGGGTGCAACCTGCCGCCACCGGTACACCTTGCATCCCGTAGACGGTGGCTAGGCTTAGGGCGTTGTTGGTTACCTTTTCTAGCGTCTGGTTACCACCAACAGTGGTAACAGCCAGTAGCTCAATGTTGGGGTTGGCGTGTGCCAGCAGCATAGCGACAGCGTCGTCGTGACCTGGGTCGCAGTCAAGGATAATCTTCCTAGACATTAGGTCTTGCGCCTCTCAATTGCGGTGGGTGTGATCATAATATTTTACACAAATATAAATAAATGTGTCCTGGATAATATTACCCAGGACACATTTATTAGTCAGAAACTAAACGTTAGTTGCCTTAGTGGCAGCTAGTTAGCTCAGCGGCGCGCGGAGCCGACGGAGCCCAGACGCTCACAAGCCTCAACCACGCGGGCAGCCATGCCGGTCTCGGCAGCCTTACCCCAAGCGCGCGGGTCGTAGAACTTCTTGTTGCCGACCTCGCCGTCAACCTTGAGGACGCCGTCGTAGTGCTCGAACATGTGAGCAGCAATCGGGCGGGTGAACGCGTACTGGGTGTCAGTGTCAACGTTCATCTTGATAACACCGTTGCGTACGGCGGTAGCAATTTCCTCGTCGGTGGAGCCGGAGCCACCGTGCATGACTAGGTCGAAGGGGCTCTCCTTGCCAACACGCTTGCCGACCTCAGCCTGGATCTCACCCAGCAGCTCGGGACGCAGCTTGACGTGACCGGGCTTGTAGGAGCCGTGCACGTTACCGAAGGTCAGAGCGGTGGTGTAGCGGCCGTTCTCGCCTAGGCCCAGGGCCTGGACAGCAGCGTAAGCGTCGTCAGCGGTGGTGTAGAGGTTAGCGTTCTCTTCACCCTTAATGCCGTCTTCCTCGCCACCTACGGCACCGATCTCGATCTCGAGAATGGTGTGAGCAGCCTTGGAGCGGGCCAGCATGTCCACGGCGATCTGAATGTTGTCCTCTAGGGTCTCAGCGGAGCCGTCCCACATGTGGGAGTTGAACATGGGCTCTTCGCCGCGCTTGACCTGCTCGGCCTCGATGTCCAGCAGCGGGATGACCCAGTCAGCCAGCAGCTTCTTGGGGCAGTGGTCGGTGTGCAGACCAACAACACCGGGGTACAGGTCACCGACGGCGCGAGCGTAGGCAGCGAAAGCGATGGAGCCACGCACGCGGTCTAGACGAGAGGAACCGGACCAGTAAGCAGCACCACCGTTGGAGATCTGGATGATACCGTCAGACTCGGCCTCGGCGAAGCCCTGCAGCGCAGCAGATAGAGTCTGAGAAGAAGTAACGTTGATAGCCGGGACGGCGTACTTGCCGGCCTTGGCGCGGTCAATCATGTCCGCGTAAGTTTCCACGGTTGCAATAGCCATTGCAAATCCTCCTGGTTGTGTTTCACTAAACAGTGGTGCTTCTATTCTGGCACGTTTTAGCGCTAATTGGTACGCGCAAATACCGCCAGCCTGTGCAATTCCAGTTAAAAGGGTGCACTTTGTCCGTGTTGCATGATCCAGGTATGCATAGCGATAGCTGCTGCCGCTGAAACATTAATAGACCGGGTAGAGCCGTATTGGCCAATACGTAACTGACGTTTGCAGTGCTCAAGTAGGGCCGGGCTGATGCCTTCGCCTTCACTGCCCACCACCAGCATGGCGTCAACCGGCAGCAAGGTTTTTTCTATCAGTTCACTGCCCGGGCCATTGTCGATAGCTAGTAGTTCCAGGTTGTTTTCCTGGGCCCAGCGCACCAGATGCTCAGGCGTGGGGTGATGGTAGACACGCAGGTAACGGTCGGTAACCATGGCGCCGCGTCGGTTCCAGCGGCGCTTACCCACCACATGCACGCCACCCACATTAAAAGCGTTAGCGGTGCGCACAATTGAGCCAATATTTAGATCGTGGCTGACATTTTCGATCGCAATATGTAGGCCGTGGGCGCGGGCCGCCATATCAGCTTTAATGGCCTGCCATTTCCAATAGCGATAGGGGTCCACTACATTGCGTCGATCGCCATGTTCTAGCAGCTCATGGTCCCAGTGGTCACCTTCAGGCCAGGGCCCCTGCCAAGGCCCCACCCCCACTTCTCGCTCTTGGTCTGGGGTTACTTGGGCTAAATAGGCGACGACGCCGTCACTAGCTTCGGTGACGACGCCGTCCTCGTTTTCGTAACGGCTCATGCCTTATCCTCTAGCTCCAATACCTTGGCGTCCTTGGGCTTTTTGTAAGTGCCCTTACGCTTGAGCTTGTCAGCTAGGAAGTACTGGCTGGAGGCGCGCCCGGCGCTGCGAGCTACTGCCGTGAGCGGACCGTGGCATAGGAAGTTGTAGGTGGGCACCATAGCGTTGTAGTCGCGCCGGGCCTTAGCTACAGCCTTGTCAGCTTTCTTTAGACGCTTGTAGGCCAGACGGTATCCAGGCTCTTTGTTGCGGTTAGCGGCGCGCGCACCTTCCACAATGCGACGCAAAATCAGGGTGATGTCGTCTTCATAGTTGGCGCGCAGCAGCGGCTGGTTTTCCTGCTCAGCTAGGGCAATAGCCTCATTCAGGGCGCTCATATCCCCAGGTGCCAGGGCGCCAAGCTTGTCTGCTTCACGCGCTAGTTTTTTGGCGCGGCGATGGCGCCTAGAGAGAGTCTCTTCAACATCAGACCAGTTGTGGTCCAAGCGCTCACCCAATGAACGTACCTGCACACGGGCCACCACAATGATGGCTACCCACAGCAGCAGTAATAAACCTCCGCCAATGAACAAAGCGATGGTTCCAGTGGGGTTAGAGTCCATTGTTCCTCCTTGGGATTGGGCACCAACTCCTAGTTTAGCCTGACCTGGCTTAGGCGGCAGCCTTGGTGGGCGCTAGGTTGTTAAAACCCAGCGCCCACCAAGGGGCCAGTATTACTCCAGGTCTAGGTCTTCTAGACCAAGGGCATATAGGTAGGGCAAATCAGCGCCTTCAATGCGTTCGCGAGCGCCGGTGTTTCGGTCTACGATCACGGCCACAGCCAACACCTGGGCGCCGGCTGCGCGTAGCGCCTCTACTGCCTGGATGGGCGAGCCGCCAGTGGTGGAGGTGTCTTCCAAAACCACTACCCGCTTGCCTTCGACAGACGGGCCTTCGATCTGGCGTTTCATGCCGTGATCTTTGGCGGCCTTGCGCACTACGAATGCGTCTAGGTCTAGGCCGCGTGCGGCGGCGGCGTGCAGCATGGCGGTAGCTACCGGGTCAGCGCCCATGGTTAGGCCGCCGACGGCGTCTACCTCATCTACGCTGAAGCCATTTTCTTCCAGCAGATCCAGCATTACATGCCCGATCAGCGGGGCGGCTTCGTGGTGGAGGGTGGCACGGCGCATGTCCACATAGAAGTTGGATTCAAGCCCTGAGGCCAGGGTGACCTTGCCGCGCACTACGGCCAGCTCGTTGACTAGCTCAGCTAGGCGGGCGCGGTTGGAGTCGTTGGTGGTGATAGCCATGGAGTTTTCAGTTTCCTAAATATTCAACGACGGCGTCGTAGTCGGGTTCTTGCTTGATTTCGGGCACTAGCTGCACGTAGCCAACGGTGCCGTCAGGCTCGATTACTACGACGGCGCGTGCCAGCAGCCCGCTTAGCGGCCCCTGGGTCATGGTTAGGCCGTAGTGCTGGCCAAACTTGGAGCGGAAACCGGAGGCGGTGGTGACGTTTTCGATGCCCTCAGCGCCGCAGAAGCGTCCCTGGGCGAAGGGTAGGTCATTGGATACGCACAGCACCACGGTGTTGTCGAGGCCGCCGGCCAGCTTGTTGAAGTGGTGCACACTGGCGGCGCATACACCGGTGTCGATGGAGGGGAAGATGTTTAGCACTACGCGCTTGCCGGCGTAGTCGCCTAGTTTGATGGGGCTTAGATCGTTGGCCACCAGCTCACAGGTGGGAGCCTGGCTACCTACCTGGGGTAGTTCGCCAACGGTAGTTACTGGGGTGCCTGCTAAGGTTACAGTTGCCATAGTTAAATTATGTCTCTCAGTAGTGGGTGGCGGCCACCCTTGAGGCGCCCACGAAATAGCGCACCCCGCAGCGCGGCAGACGGCGCAGCACAGCCTCGCTAAGGGCGTAGCGCAGTGAGGGCACGCAGTAGACGCGACCTTTACGGACAGCGTCTAGGGCTTGGCTTACCAGGTATTGGCTTTCTAGCCACACGAATTTTGGCCATTGGGTGTCGTCAATGTGGGCGGCGGCGTGGAAACCGGAGCGGGTTAGGCCCGGCAGTAGCACGGTGGCGGTGACGCCGGTGCCCGCCAGCTCGGTGGAAAGTGACTCAGTGAAGGTAGCTACCCAGGCTTTGTGGGCGCTGTAAGTGCCCATGACGGTGCGGGCGGCTACTGAGGCTACGTTCAAGATGGCACCGTGGCCGCGCGGAATCATTACGTCGGTGGCGGCGCGACTAAGTTCCATCACGGCCCGCACCATTACGTTTAGGGCGTCTAGTTCGCGCCCCATATCACCGTCGATAAAGGATTGACCCAGCCCAAAGCCAGCATTGTTAACTAGCAGCCCAATTGGGGGCAGCTGGGTGGAACGGATACGCTCAGCTACCGCGTCAACACCCGCCTGAGTGGATAGGTCTGCGGCCAGCACCTCCACCTTGACACCGGCTAGGTTGTGGATTTTGGCTGCAATTTCTTCTAGTTTTTGCCGACGCCGGGCCACTAGTACGAGGTTGTGTTGCGCCTCGGCTAACTGCCAGGCAAATTCGAGGCCGATCCCCTCGCTGGCACCGGTAATAAGTGCTGTTCCCATAAGTTGAGGTTACCAGCCAGCACTGGGCTGGGGCCGGCCAGGACGCGGCCAGCATAATAAAGCTGGGCGCGGCGCTCAAGCGGGCAGGGACGCAACATTTAAAGGTAAGTCGGGCGGCGCCGTCGTCGTCGCCTAAAAGTGGGCATAAAAAGGCGGTGGCCCGCACGTTAGGGGCGAATGCGAGCCACCGCAGCCCAGCCAGCTGCGGAAAACATGGGGGTACATCGCAGCTGCTGAGGTCTCTATTATCAGCCTTTAACCGACCCCGCTGCAAGTCCGGATTGCCAGTATCGCTGCAAGAATAGAAACAGTGCCATCAAAGGCAGTACCCCGAAGAGCGCACCTTGCAAAACCGCCCCATAAGTTGGGCTGAAGTAGCTCATCATGCCGTACAAACCGAGGGTGACCGGCTTGAGCTGCTCATTGTTGGTAACCATCATCAACGGCAACAGGAAGTTGTTCCAGGTGGCCACAAAGATAAACAGGAAAATGGTGACCATAGCCGGGGCCAGCAGTCGCAGCACCATGGTGAAGAAGATGCGGCTTTCACCGGCGCCGTCGATACGGGCGGCCTCTAGCAGCTCGTCGGGCACAGAAGTTTGGGCATACATGCGCCCCAAGAACACCCCAAATGGGCTCACGCAGCTAGGCAAAATAATTGACCAGATAGTGTCAGTTAGCCCCAGTGAGTGCATCACAATATAGAGCGGAATGGTTAGCAGTGCGATCGGCAGCAGCAAACCAGCCATAACCACCAGCTGCAACACATTACGGCCAAAGAACTTAAATTTAGCCATGCCATATCCAGCCATCACCGAAACCAGGGTGCCAATAGCGCCGGCAGCGGTGGAGTACAGCACTGAGTTAGCTACCCAACGCCAAAAGTGGCCATTAGTGGTGCCCATCAGCTTTTGATAGTTCTCAGCGACGGCGTTGTGCGCAAACCATAGGCCGTTAGAGTCACCTAGATCCGCATTAGTTTTAGTGGAAGAGATAATCAACCAGTAAATCGGGAATAGGAAGTAAACCAATACCGCGATCAAAACTACCCAGGTGACGATTTTGGCGAAACGGCTTGGTTCCAAAGAACGCGACCAAGCATTACGCGAAACTCGATAAACGCGGCCATCTTCTAGGTGCGCAAATTCTGATTCATTTAGTAGCTTAGCCATCAGCGCTTACCCCGAGTCTGTACGAAGGCATATACCGCCGCCAATAGTGCGGCAATAATGGCCATAGTCATGGAAATAGCAGAAGCCATATTGGGGTTACCGGGTGAGGTCATCATGGTGGAGTAGGCCATCATCATGGGGGTGTAGCTGTTACCCATCCACGACTGCCCGGCGCGCATCACCGTAGGCTCATTGAACAGCTGGATTGTGCCGATAATTGATAGCAGCACAGTCAGCAGGGCGGCATTTGTCAACATCGGCACCTTGATCTTCATGGCCACCTGGAAACCAGAGCAGCCGTCAAGGCGGGCAGCCTCATATAGATCAGTGGGGATAGCTTTCAACGCAGCTAGGAACACCAGCATGTTGTAGCCGGTGAAAGTCCAGGTAGTCATATTGGCCATGGAGGCCAAAATGATGTTTTTGTCGAAGAAATTAATGGGGATGACACTGGCCAGCGGTGAAAGCTGGGGGCTGTACAGGTACATCCACATCATGGCAGCCACCACGCCGGGAATGGCGTAGGGCAAAAAGTAACCCAAACGGAACACGGTGGGGCGTTTGAGTAGGTAGGAGTCCAGCACTAGGGCCAGAGCCAGGGCGGCGATAATCATGAAAGGAATCTGGAACAGGCCAAAGAGCATTACTCGCCCCATGCCTTGCCAGAACTGTTCGTTGGTAACTACCGCAACGTAGTTGTCTAGGCCAACGAATTTGGTGATTTGCTTGCCGCCACCATACAACCCTCCCGCTGTGGTGGTCTTAAAGAAGGATTGGTAGATCGAGACAATAATTGGGACAATAAATGTCAGGCCGAAAAGAATTGTGAAGGGGGCACTAAAAGCCCACCCATAACGCAAATCGCGTAATTTGCGGGCACGGATTGTCGCCTTATTTTCTGTATACGAGCTCGCAGCTGACATTTTCATCTCCTCCCCTTAATTAGGTGCGTAATGCAGCGCGAATTAGGCGCGCGCTTGTAGCGCGCAAGCAAATAGTGCTGCCAGCGCCGTGCCGGCTAACTGGTTATGAAAGTTTTAAAGCGTTAAAAATGCGGTTGCAGCAGGCGGGGGTGCTAGCAAATATGCCAAGCACCCCCGTTTTAGGCTGCGAATCAGGCTACGCCGATGTTCTTTTCCTTCAGGGTGGAAACAGACACCGTCTGAGCGGTGGTCAAAACGTCTTCAACCTTGGCAGAGCCGCTGGTGACCTTACCGCCGGGCTCCTTCATCTTCTCGGTTACGGTGAACCAAGTGGGGATGTAGGGGAAGTCGGTGACCATGGTGTTGTTAGCTTCGGCAAGGAAGCCGTAAACGTCCTGGCCGCCCCAGAGCTTCTTCATGGCCGCAGGGGTCTCAGGCTTGGCGGTGGTAGCGGCTACTACCAGACCCTGGGAGACCAGTGCGGGCACCTGGGTGTTGAACCAGTCAGCGAACTTGAGGGCTTCTTCCTTGTGCTTGCAGCCCTTGATGACGGCGACGGCGGAACCACCGTCAGCACCGGTAACCTTCTTGCCGTCCTCGGTGGGTAGGTAGGTGACCTGCCAGCTGGTGGCGTCCTTACCTAGGTCGCCGAGCATGAAGCCGGGCTCCCAACCAGCGGCAACGGTACCGATAATGGTGCCGTCCTTGAGCTTGGCGATCCACTCCTTGCCCCAGCGTCCGTCGGAGAGCTTGAGGGCCAGGCCTTCGTCGTTTAGTTCCTGTAGGAAGGTGGCTACCTTCTTGGAGGCGGCGTCGGTGACCTCTACCTTCCACTTGTCGCCTTCAGGCTTGTACCAGTGGGCGCCGGCAGCGGCGGCCTGACCAGAGATCTGGTAACCAACCTCGTCCTGCTGCCAGGTGGCAATGTACTTGCCCTTTTCCTTGGCCTTCTTGGCGGCTTCCTTCAGTTCAGCCCAGGTGGTGGGGGCCTTGATGCCGATGGCGTCGAAGGCGGCCTTGTCGTAGACGTATACCAGCGGGCCGGTGTCCTGAGGCAGACCAACTACCACGTCACCGAGCTTGCACTGGCCCATGGGGCCTGCTGCGAAGTGCTTTTCGTAGCCGCCAGCCTTGATTTCCTTGGCTACGTCTTCTAGAGAGCCTTCTAGGTACACGGAGGCGATTTCACCGTAGCCAACCTGGGCTAGGTCGGGGGCGTTGCCAGCCTTCACTGCCTGGGCGATCTTTGCGTAAGACTCGGAGGCCTGGCCGTCAAACTTCTTGACGTTTACGTGGATGTTGGGGTTTTCCTTGTTCCACTGGTCGACGACGGTCTGCACCTTGGTCATACCGTCCTTGTCGGGCAGGCGGTGCCAGTAGTTGATTTCTACCTTGCCACCAGATGACTTATCGTCTTTGCCGCTACATGCAGCTAAGGTCGCCAAGATAGCGGTAGCGGAAGCACCAACCAGGGCCTGGCGGCGAGTAATGCTGAGGGTTCGCATTTAGTTCTCTCCTTTGAGTATGCGCTAGGGGCGGCGCATATTCTGTAACCGCGCTGCGGTAGCAGCGTTGCTCTTGTTTACTTAGATTAATAACTGCCCCCACTCAAGTCAAACGAAATCGAACACAACCGCACACTAATTCCTTTGACCTGCGGTTATAACAATCAATTTGGCTAGTTTTCGCCTTTTACTAAGCCCTATCAGGCCCTATACGCAGCTGCCTGAGCCCTATATGCAGCTACACACCCAGCTCAGCAGCCATTTTGCCGCCTCCCCCGCGCGCAGGTACGCGCAACTGCAATCAAACCGTTACGCTTGTCCTATGCGTTTAGCCACCTGGAACGTCAACTCTATCCGCGCCCGCATTGATCGAGTTATTGCCTTTTTAGAGCGCAGTGACACGGATGTGTTGGCAATGCAAGAAATTAAATGCCGCCCCGACCAGTTCCCCACCGAAGCTTTTACGCAGGCCGGCTATGAAGTGGTGGCACATGGTTTAAATCAGTGGAATGGGGTGGCTATCGCCTCGCGCATCGGATTGTCTGATGTCGTACATCAATTCCCTGGTCAACCCACCTGGGCCGCTAAAGCTGACCAGGACGGCGTCGTCGAAGCTAGGGCCCTGGCGGCCACCTGCGCCGGAGTGCGAGTGTGGAGCATCTACGCCCCTAACGGGCGCGAACTAGACCACCCCCACTACCGCTACAAACTGGACTGGTTTACGGCCCTGCGCGAAAACGTGGCCGAAAGTTTAACCCAGGCTCCTGAGCAAAAAACCGTTTTTGTGGGTGACTGGAATGTGGCGCCACTGGACACTGACGTGTGGGATATTGCCGACTGGGAGGGCAAAACCCACGTTTCAGCCCCTGAACGCGCCGCTTTCGCCTCCCTAGAGCAGGCCGGGCTGGTTGAGATCACGCGCCCCCTAGCCCAGGGCTACACCTATTGGGACTATAAGGGCCTAGCTTTCCCTAAGAATAAGGGGATGCGTATTGACTTTATGTTGGCTTCGCCAGCTTTGGCGCAGCTGGCCACTAGCGTGGTTATTGATCGTGACGAGCGTAAAGGTAAGGGCGCTTCTGATCACGTGCCGGTAATCGCGGATTTTGATTTGGATGCTAACTGATGCCGTTTTCTTCTGTAGCTTCTAACGCTGCCACCTCCCCTAACTCTGCAACATCCCCTAGCGCCGCTGTCTCCCCTAGTCCTGCCGCCTCGCCCAGCCCCGCCACCTCGCTAAGTGCTTTGGCTGAGTTTGATTTTCCGACGGCGCTGGTGGTCAGCCAAGGCGATCAGGTACTAGCCCAGGGCGGCCAAGTGGATAGCGATTTCGCTTTCGCCTCAGTTACTAAACCGTTGGTGGCCTGGTCAGCTGCGGTGGCCTATGAACGGGCCCTGCTTGATTTAGATGCCCTAGTGGGCCCGCACCTGCCCGGGGCAACCGTGCGTCACCTGCTCGCCCATGCCAGCGGCGTGGCCCCTAATGATGACAGTGTTTTAGCTGCGCCGGGCACTAAACGCATCTATTCCAATCGCGGCATTGAGCTACTGGGGCAGGTACTGGAGCAGGCCACCGGCTACCAGCTTGAGCAATGGGTGGAGCTAAGCGTGCTGGAGCCACTGGGCCTGGCCAGTATCTTAATTCCGGGCTCACCGGCTCACTCTGGGATGGGTAATGCAGTTGATTTGGCTGCTTTCACGCGCGAGCTGGCCGCTCCCGCCCTGGTTAGCGCAGATACCGCTAAGCTGTTTACTAGCGTGGCCTTCCCGGGTCTATCTGGGGTGTTGCCCGGCTATGGCAAGCAAAACCCTTGCGATTTTGCGCTGGGTTTTGAGGTTTATGGCGCTAAGCAGCCACATTGGCTTAGTAGTGCCCAGTCGATGCAAACCTTTGGGCACTTTGGCCAGGCTGGCTCCTTTATTTGGGTTGACCCAGCCACTGGGCGCAGCGCCGCTTTTTTGGGGGCTAAGCCTTTCAGTCAGGTTCACAAACAGCTTTGGCCGCTACTAAATCAGCAGATCACCGCCCTATGAGCAGAGCGCAAGAGGGCCTGGAACTGTATCAGCGTATTAGGGCCTACCAGCGCCAAGCCGAACCGTGCGAGCTGGAATACCAAGCCGATCCGCGCGGGCTGGGCTACGCCGTCGTCGATTTAGAAACCACCGGGCTAGAGCCGCAAGACGAGGCAATTATTGAGGTGGGCGTGGTGCTGCTCGACCCGCGCGGGCGTGAGCAGCTGCGCTGGGACTCCCTGGTCAACCCGCACCGTCACCCGGGCCCCACCCGTATTCACGCCATCACCCCAGAGGATCTCACCGACGCCCCTGAGCTGGGCGCTTTAGCCCCAGCCCTGGCTGAGCTGCTGCGCGGGCGAGTTCTGGTGGCCCACAATATTCGCTTTGACGCCAGTTTTTTGCTGCCCGCCTTGCGCACGGCGCTGGGGCCAGCGGCGTTGCCGCGCAAAATTCCGCAGGTGTGCACCATGAACTGGGCGCGCTCGTTTATTGATACGCCCTCTCGCTCACTGGTGCGCTGCTGTCAGGTGTGTGGGATTGAGCTAGCCAGTCACCATCGCGCTATCGACGACGCCGCCGCCTGCGCCCAGCTGTTAAACCGCTATTTGGGCGTGATTGCTAGCGAATACGCGCTTTTCCCCCACGGCGCCCCCTGGGGTGAGCAGCTAGTAAAGGCCGTGCAACTGTGGCAGCAAGTACCTCGGCGCGAAAGCAGCCAGGTGGCGCGCGCCTTGCAAGCGCGAGTTGGGCGCTAACAGGTTTTGCACGCGCTTTAGCCGCGCCAGTCCAAAGCTGGCCAGCCCAAGGCGCGCCCGCCAGATAAGCCAGTTTGCGCGCCAGGGCCAGGCAAGCGCTAGTTAGGCGCTGGGGGCTGAGCCGGCGTCGCCAACCTCTAGCAGCTGACCAATGGTGACAATAAAGCCGGAGTCATCAACCACGGTGCCACCTGCGGCTTCAACCAGTTTGGCGGCAATGGAATCGATCATGGCGGCAGCTGCGGTGCGTTCACGACGACGCACGCGGGGTAGGTTCTCGCTGAAAGCGTCAGCCATCTTGCGCGGCTGCCAGCGCACGTCATAGCGGATAACGCCGTCATTAGCCCACTGCTCGCCAAGTAAAGCTACCGGCAGGTCACGGGCCCCAGCCACATACACCTGGATCTGTCCCCAACCCGGATGAGCCTGAGAAACCGGTAGGAACAGCGAATAGTGGTCCACCTCGGCGCGCGGCACTGAAGGGGGCAAGGCGGCAGCCTCAGCGGCGAGGCGACGCGCCTCCTCAATGGCGTGTGGGCCCAGGCGTGCTTCCAGCTCTTCAAGCTGGCGGATATTAAAGTTCATTTCCCCAGTGATACGGGGAATTTCTTGGCTTTCGAAAAGCTGACGGTTGGCCACCTCAAAGCCGTCACGCTGGTCAGAAGTAACATCATCAAGCACCACCTGGACAGCGTCAGGGGTGAGCCAAATCGGCGAGTACAGGCTGACGCCAATATAGGCGTGCGGGTCTGGGGTGAAAATCTGGCCAGTGTCTACCACTCGGATAGCGCCAGCTAGACGGCGTGCAATAGGACGCAAAGCGTGCAGCGCCGCAGCCTCAAGACCGGTAGGGCCGCCGTCGTTAAATAGAGACAAAAGCGGGTCAGTAGCCGCCAAAGCCGGCTCCAAATAGGCGCGCTGACGCGGCACCGAAAGCACCATCACCTGGCTAACCCAAGCTGGCAGCCCCAGGTCAGCGCGTTCTTCGTCACCAATCCACCAGGGCCCTAGCAAAACCGCGCCGGCCACAATCTGTAGACGCCCGGCCCCAATCCACGCAGCTGACGGGTCTAACGATAATGCCAGGGCCTCAACCTCATCAGCATTTACGTCGTCGGCTAGTAGCAGGAGGTGGTAGTCATCTGCCAGCGCCCTGGGGAAAGTGTCCACCGTGGCCAGCTGCTGCGTGGCCAGGGGTAAGGATACAGAAAGGTCGGCAGCATCGGTCATATTTACAGTTCCTCTAAGTTATAGTTTCTCGGCCTCTACCTGGGCAGACAAAACCGGATCAGCAGGAATCTCGATACAGCTAAAGCCCTGGTAGGAGCGCGAGGCCGTGGGGCCACGCTGACCCTGATAGCGCGAGCCGCTAGCGCCCTGGCCATAAGGTGCACGCGCCGGGGAGGACAGCTGGAAGAAACATAGCTGTCCAATCTTCATGCCCGGATAAAGCAGGATCGGCATAGTGGCGGTGTTAGACAACTCCAAGGTGACGTGACCACTAAAACCGGGGTCAATGAAGCCAGCCGTGGAGTGGGTCAGTAGCCCCAAACGTCCCAGCGAAGATTTACCCTCCAGGCGTGCGGCCACGTCGTCGGGTAGTGTCACGCGCTCATAGGTGGAGCCCAGTACGAACTCGCCTGGGTGCAGCACGAAAGGCTTATCTGCCGCTACTTCCACCAGTCGCGTAAGATTCTTCTGTTCATGGGCGGGATCAATGACGGCGTAACGGTGGTTATCGAACAGGCGAAACCAACGGTCCAAGCGCACATCAATACTGGCAGGCTGAATGAGCTCTGGATCGTAGGGCTCAAGAGCCACACGGCCAGAGTCAATCTGGGAGGCTATGTCGCGATCAGATAACAGCACAGCGCCAGTCTACCTGGTCAGTCAGTTGCCCAAAACAGCGGGATTTAACTGATAGTAGTAGAACTGGCGCCGCGAATGGGAGGCTGCACCTCTAAGGCAGTACCCCTAAAGAAGCCGCTTTCAGGAAGCTAGCAAAATTCAGGAAGCTAGCGGAACGCCGTTAGCGTCGTGGCCGTACATCTGGTCCGGAGTGGCAATCAGGATCATGACGAACTCAACGAAACCCCAAATCGCCGCAGCCGAAAGCAAGAAAACGCCAATGACAACAATGCTGAGCACGATGCCAGCAATGGCCAGGCCCAGCTGGTAGGCGCCACGCTTGGTGTAGCCCAGGTAGAAGTTGTGAACACCAAAGGTGCCAAAGAAGAATGCGAGCGCAGCCGCAACAATCTTGTTCTTGGGTTGGTCGCCGAACGTGGGCATCTGGGGGGCAGTCATATGTCCTCCTAATAAATATTGGTTTCTTGAGACCTGCATGCGTTATAGTAGTGCATGGTCATTCAAGCGATGACTGCGCGGGTGTAGTTCAATGGTAGAACTTCAGCTTCCCAAGCTGACAGCGCGGGTTCGATTCCCGTCGCCCGCTCCAAGGTTCCATGCTGGTCGATGAGTGGATGACCCGCCACGCTGAGACAGATGCGTTCGCCGCGTTCGACGCCGCCACACGCGCTATCGGGGAAGGCAACCGCAACGCCACCCTCTCCAGGTTCGCCGGCCGTGTCCTCATCCGCTACGGGGATACCGAGCAGGCCCACACCCTCATGGCCGATACCGGAGCCAGTTGACTTTCGGATCGTAGAGAATCTGAAACGCTTGCCCGCGCTTACGCCGCATTCTTAGATAGTCTTCGCCGATGATGTTTAGTCAGTGGAGCGTTGAGCATAAGGCTGTGAGTGGATAGCCAGTACTTGCCATGGTTATCCACTCACAGCGGAGTGCCACTCACATCCATCAGAAGCACAATCAGCGACAGTCCCGCAATGATTGACATGCATATTGTCACAATGGCAACGAGTATCTTCGTTAGCGTTTTCCCATTGCGGTTCTGTTTCTGCGAAAAATTTGCCCTTGCAAAATCGTACACAGATGTGACTTTAAGTAAACCAACTACGCACCAACATCCAAATCCAATGAGCAGAACTGTCACAATTCGTTGAGTAACGGCATTGGAATATTGAGCAACCGGTGTTGGAAACTCGCGAAATATCCAGAATGCATCTTCGCTGCTAGTCCACCCTTCTAGGGATGGAATCAATAAAACTAGGCCCATCCACCAGAGGACGCGTCTTATCGTGCGCGTTTTGTCTTGATGTGCATGTGCGGTTGATGTCTGGTGAGAGCTACCTGTGTTGTCTTCATTTATATTTTGCGTTTTCACAGCTATGCTCTTTCTTCCTTGCGTTGGCTTGCTTGTCGTCGAGTTTCCCCCGATAGCTTCTCATTGTCCCCTACGGGAGGGACGGTCAGGATCTCTACGGACTCGAGGGGCTTCAGCGGGCCTGGGGTGCCGCGCAGAAAAAATCCGAATCAAAGCAGGTATTGACTCGGCGCTTAAAGGACAATATGGAACCGCCGATTGGGGCTGTGTCAGGATATAAAGATGCTTCCGTGCTTACAATATCTGACGGCGCAGGCGTTGAGAGTCGGCTGCTGAAACTGTGAGGCGACCACGTCAATCCATGGAAACTGGCTACCTTGTCATCAAATCCGAGGTCTAGGTCTCAGCCGGCGGCCCCGTGTGGGCCGCTTTTTGTTACTCGGAAGACGCAGTGAATGGGGGTCCTCATGAAGGCCGACCTAGATGATGAACAGCTTTGGAAAACTGTCGTCGACGCTGCGCTTGAGCTTCCCGCAAGCGAGCTTTATCCCTTTAACGAGGAGTTGGAGGTCGCGCGGGTCTGCGGGAAGTGGTTCATGATCTCAACCGTCCGCGGCAAGCGGATGGTGAATCTCAAGGCTGATCCGCAGGACGCGCGGGCACTCTGTGAAAGCTTTGAATCAATCACTCCGGGTTACCACATGAACAAGAAGCACTGGATCACCGTCATGCCGGGACCGGGGATTAGCGACGAACTAGTGCGCGAGCTTGTCATGGAGTCGTACCTGCTGGTAGTTGACGGGCTGCCGAAGTATCAACAGCCAGTTGATCCTGCACGCTATGGGCACCGCGACGACTGAGGCATTTGCTCTCAGCGAGGTGTCACCTCTCTGAGCGGTGGCAGCGGTTTGACCGCACGCCGCCGTCGCTGCTTGTTCTTACTCCGCGTCTTCGTGCCAGATCTGACGGAGCTCGACGCCCATGGGGTAGGACTCCATCGTTCCGTCGGCGAAGTTCACTTCGACGCGCTCTTCATCGTCCTCGTCGTCGGGATCGCCCACCCAGTCGACCCATTCGATCATCGGGGACAACTCGCCGTTATCCCTGACAATTCGATAGCCCTCGCCAAGCAGCTCAGACATGACGTTTTCGATCTTGCTCTCATCCATGGCATCCTCCGTGATGATCAGAATGATTGAGTGTGTGGAGCGTACCCATAGATTAGCAGCAAACTTCCTGTATGCTTCCTGCATACGGAGCGGATGCTCATGGAGGAGAAGCAATGACCCCGGCGCGCCTTGCCGCGAATATTTCAGGTACCCCCTCAAAGGGACGCATCTACGCTCTTCACGGCGTGACCGACAATGCCGCATCCCTCAGTGATATCTCCGCTCGCTGGTCCAGCGACTACGAAGTCGTCTTGATCGACGCCCTCGGGCACGGCTGTTCCCCGCGCTTTACTCCCACGCAGCTCGAGGACCCCTTCGAAGCGCTCGTGAGCAGCGCGGCCTCGTTAATCTGCGCAATCGAAGAAGCCTCACCCGCACCCTTCGTCGCCCTCCTCGGCCACTCGATGGGCGGAGCGACCGCGGCCGACATCGTTTCACGAGGCCTCGCCCCCGTTGACGCCCTGGTGCTGGAAGACCCCGCACTTCTCACCCCCGACCAGCGCGAGCACTTCCGCGCGTCCGCCGAAGACCGGGTCGTGCGCTGCGATGAAGTCACGCAGTGGATGGGGCGCGAAATCGACATCCTCCTCAAGGACTACCCCCAGTGGAGTCCTTCCGAGGCCGGCGGCTGGGCTCAAGGAAAAGCCCAAGTCGACCGCAACTTCCTTGCCCGAGGAGTCGTCAGCGGAAGCCGAAGCCGCGAAGAAATCCTCGCCCCAATTTCGGTGCCAACCCTGCTCATGACCGGCGATGGCGACGATGTGCTGATCGGGCGCGGCGGGATTGACGAGATCAACGCGATGGGGAGCCCGTCTGTTGAAACTCTCCTCATTCC
>ERZ772909.39-NODE-39-length-121447-cov-10.247158_pt1 | contig 121447 bp, 107 predicted proteins | sample MGYA00511137_ERZ772909 | MGnify/ENA primary metagenome ERZ772909 (study PRJEB29015, sample SAMEA2738095) | human oral metagenome | biome: human oral; feature: human-associated habitat; material: saliva | place: China | collected 2270 ... | reverse complement strand
GTGGAGTTCTCTCCACGGGTTCTCCCTTCGGGCATCACCCGCGGTTACGCATGGTGTGTCCCCGCTGGGGACAGTGAGTGGACAATGAGCTATTTCTTCTCCTACCAAGAAAAACAAACACTGGGGAGGAATGTGTTTTCTCATAGTTGCGACCTTATTTGTTGCGCTCAAAAATACAATAAGGGCGTGGGCTGACGCAATAAGGATGTGAGCTGACAGCCTTATTGTATTTTCAAACGCTATAAGGATATTTGTGCAGGGGGGTATCGCATAAACGCCTCTTCTTGAGAGTGTGTTGCAGGTGCGCTTCAGAGGCGTCGATGAATGAGACTTCTAAGCGGACAGATTCAATTTTAGCGGTTTCTCTCAGTTTTGGATAGTTGCCCATCCATGCGAAGAGCCAGTGTGAGGTTGAGCAGGTGGGTGGCCCATCCTTGTGTTTTTTATATAAAAAAAGGTCCGTCGACGTTGTCTCACGACGACCCCGACGGTACCTTAAGAAATTTTTTGTTATCTATCGATGTTGCAAAGATACAAAACCATAAAAGAACTGTCAACTATCCTTGTACGTTTTTTTGCGATAAAGCAGTATTTTATGGCTTGATGGGCGCGCAAAAAAAATGCTGCAAACGCCTTTGTACGGGCGTTTCTTGATTTTGTGTGTTTTATAACATAAACGGAAGTTTGCATGCGTGTGTTCAGAAATCGTACTTTTGTAGCCACGAAGAACTTAATCATACGCAAGTGAAACATTGCTAGTTTGTACGATTTGGAACACTCTCTAAAAAAGATACCGTTCACCCCACGAGGTAGAACGGTATCTTTTTTTCCAAAAGGTAAGGAAATCAGAGTTCTCCACCAACCTCTTTGAATTTTTCGATGAAAGCAGCAATCTTTTGGAATACGCTTTCTTTCTTTGTCAAGTATTGTGGATTGAGTGGACTCATCTTAGGGAGAATCGCTTTCAGGTCTGTCCCGTTTTCGCTTGCGAACTTGCGCTTTAATGAAGTCTGAATGTAGCGCTTTGCAGCTTCTACGTTCAAGTTTTCTTCAGATATTAATTTTTCAGCTTCTATCTTCTGTTTCTCTTGTGCATAGGTAAAGAAAGAGGCGATAATATCTGCTTTGTCCTGAATCTGTTCGAGGTCGGTTTCATGAATGAAATCGACGATTAGTCCCTCTTTAGCTCTATTTCCTATACTGCTTCGGATGACTCGACGAATGTCTTCAATCAGCGCGTCCTTGTCTTTCGTTTTTTTGTTGTGTTCAAACACCAGTTCAAGGATATAATCTAAGTCGATTTCTTGTGACTTGAGCAAATCGACCTCAAACACCACATCGTCCCAGTCTATGGTGCTTTCCTCTGATTCTTTCCCTTCCCGTTCGTTTCTGAACCAGTCTCGAATATCGTTGTATGTGGAGCGATAATCTTGTGCCGCGCGCTCTGAAAGCACATCAACCTCCATCATGTCCGTAATGTCTTCATCCGTCAAGAAGTGCTGATCCTGGAATGTCTTGACAGCATCAGGGTTTGTCTTGTCGATCTTTTGTAACTCTTTGAGATAGGTGAATTCATCATAGTTTTGTAAGATGTTTTCTATCTTCAAGTAGTCACCAAAGAGTTTTACAAAATCTTTTTTGTCCGCTTCCGTAGTAATCTCATCAGGTTGTGGGAACTGCTCTTTGAGTTCTTTCACAATATCCACATAGCCTTTTTTGCTTCGCCTGTTTCACTGTCCGTGAAGCCTTTGAGATATTCCTCATAGCTTTTCTCCAGTAGGACGTTCTTTGTGTTTTCGTCGCCAAACAATGTGATGGCGTCTATTGTGGCCTGTTCCATATCTCGGAACGTAACGATATTGCCAAATGTTTTGGTGGCGCCATAGATACGGTTGGTTCGTGAGAAAGCCTGTATCAGTCCGTGATAGCGCAGGTTCTTATCCACAAACAGCGTGTTGAGTGTGGGGGCGTCAAAGCCTGTGAGAAACATTCCTACTACGATGAGGAGATCAACGTCCTGATTCTTCACTCGTTCGGCCAAGTCTTTATAGTAGTTTTGGAAAGTTTTACTGTCCACCCCAAAGCTTGTTCCGAATGTGGCATTGTAGTCGTCTATTGCCTTTTTCAGAAATTCTTTGGCGCTACGGTCCATCGCCGAAGGTTCAAAACCTTCATCTTGAATATCGCCTATGGCATGTTGCTCTTCGTTGGGAGCAAAGGAGAAGATAGTGGCTATTTTTAGTTTTTTCTCATTCTCTTTTTGCAGTTTGTTGAGCTCTTCATAGTAGAGTTTGGCTGCCTCAACACTACTCACTGCAAACATGGCGTTGAAGCCCTTTCCGTTTCCTTCGTTTCGATGGGTCTTTATTCGGAAGTTTTGCAAGATGTATTGTGAAACTTCTTTGATTCGGTCGGGGTGGAGCAAGAGTTTTCTGTTCTCCGCCGCTGTCAGTTTGATTTCGTCTTGTTCTGTTTCCAGTGCTTTGAATCGTGGGCGCACATCGTTATAATCTACCTTGAATTTCAGCACTTTCCCGTCGCGAATGGCATGAGTAATAACATAAGAGTGGAGTTCTCGCCCAAAGACATGTGCCGTAGTTTCTTCTCCCAAAGCATTTTCGGGGAAGATGGGAGTCCCTGTGAATCCAAACTGGTAATACCGCTTAAACTTTTTCTTGAGATTCTTCTGTGCTTCGCCAAATTGTGAGCGATGGCATTCATCAAAGATAAACACCACCTGCTGCTCATAGACGGGTAGCGCACTTTCGCTCTTCATCAGATTATTCAGTTTCTGAATCGTCGTTACAATAATCTTGTTATCGTCCTTCTCTATGTTCTTCTTTAGTCCTGCCGTACTTTCAGAACCATTTACGCTGTCGGGCGAGAAGTGTTGATATTCCTTAATTGTTTGATTGTCGAGATCTTTACGATCGACAACGAAGAACACTTTGTCGATAAAGTCAAGCTGTGTAGCCAGTCGGGCCGCTTTGAAGCTCGTCAAGGTTTTGCCCGAACCTGTTGTATGCCAAATATAGCCTCTTCCTTCGAGTGTGCTCCATTGTTTTGCTTCGTACGCACTCTTTACTTTCCAAATCAACCTTTCTGTTGCAGCTATCTGGTAGGGGCGCATGATGAGCAACGTGTTGCTGGTGTCGAACACGCAATAGTGGAGCAGTATCTGCAATAGCGTGTTTTTCTGGAAGAAGGTTGCAGTAAAGTCTTTTAAGTCCTTTATGGGGGTGTTGTCTGATTTTGCCCAGTTCATTGTGAAGTCGAAACTATTTTTGTTTCGTTTCACTGTGTTAGCAAAATAGCGAGTATCTGTTCCGTTGGAAATGACGAAAATCTGCAAGTATTTGTAGAGTGAGCTGTCGCTGTTGAAGCTCTCCTTGCTGTAGCGGTGCACTTGGTTGAAGGCCTCGCGGATGGCTATGCCACGTTTCTTTAGTTCCACTTGCACCATGGGTAAGCCATTCACCAAAATGGTTACATCGTAGCGATTGGCTTGTGTTCCAGTTTGTTCAAACTGATTGATTACTTGTACTTTGTTTCGAGTTACATTCTGTTTGTCGACCAGATAAATGTTTTTGATATGTCCGTCGTCGAACACGAAATCATAAATATGATCATTCTGTATCTTTCGCGTTTTGTCGATAATGCTATCGTTAGCCCGATCTAAATACTCATCAAGGAAGCGCTGCCATTCAGCATCGGTAAAGACAACATCGTTGAGTGTTTGCAACTGTTTTCTTGCATTTTTCAATAATGCTTCAGGCGTGATGAGAGAAGGGAGATACTCATACCCTTGATTCTGGAGATCTTCTATCAGTTCGCGTTCGAGAGCTGCCTCACTTTGATAGCTTGTCGGCGCTTCGCAAGCGATAGAGTTTTTGGTGTAGCTGTCGAGAACGATGAAGTTCTTCAATTCTGCAATGGTGCTGTATTGTGTCATTTTTTTGATTTGGTTTTTTCTTGATTTATTGGGGGCTAGGAGGCCTAGTTATCCTAGGGTTCCTAGGTCTCCTAGGATAACTAGGCCCCTAGGTCTCTCTCACTCTTTTTCTTCGAGCAGCCTTTTGAGCCTTGCCACCTCCGCTTTCAAGGCGGCATTCTCCTCTTTGAGAGTTTGCATCATTCGGTCTTGTTCCTTTCGGTAGCCAGTGCGAGCGGCATGCATTCGTTCCTTGATACCTCCTTCTGTTACGAAGCGTTTTTGCAGGAAGTCGAGGTAGTGGCACATCATCCTATCCGTGAGATGGCACAGTGAGAGCGCAGCATTGCCAAACTCCTCCGCTGTCCATTTGTTTACAAAAGGAGAATAGTCGGCATAGTTGTTATGCTCTCGGCAGAAGGTTAAGAGAGCTTTGTAACGTGGGTGGTTCTTCTGCCAAAGCGTTAGCCCACGAGTATGGAGATAGTCCTCATAGTCTTGGCGAAGTTCCTGCAAACTACTACGTGCCACATTGAGCAGTTTTAGTTCCATTTCTGTAGAGGTCATGCCGTCTTCCTTTCCCTCCACAATGTTTTGTTTTCCCGACCGTGCCGCTTGAATCATTTGATCCACAGTACGGTCGCCATAGGCAGGTAGGAAACGTTTGCAAAAGACGAAAGTCATTTGGTAGAGCGCATCAGCCTTTTGATAGAAGTGCAACGTTTTCCAGTCTGTGCCGCCACGCAGCACCTGCGGTTTGTTATTCTCCATAGGCAGCATGTTTTTCTTTTAGAAGTTTAGCGCATGTTCTCAATGCCTGAACGAGAGAAGTTGTTCTCGATAATATTCATATTGCTTTCTGCGAAGCCCAATCTCCTTTGGCAGTCCCTCGCTGATGGAGCTTGTAAGCGTGTCGAACTTGTCGAGGATAGAAACTATGCGCTGCTGCTCGGAGAGAGGAGGGATGGGGATTTTGATTTTGGCTAAGTCAGTGGCATTCACACGTCTTACTTTTGCTCCTGTAATAAACTTTCTCTTCTGCTTTTGAAATTGTTCTGTCTGAAAATAGTATGCTACATATTTCGGATTCATCTTGTGAATATAGAAGCAAGCATCACTACTAACTGCTATATCCTCGTTTCCCAACCATACCACTGCCTTACAAACATCTTCATCGTTCTCACTTGTAGTTGCGATAATCAAATCTCCATATTTAGCCTTTCGGGCTTTTTGGGCAAACTTTTGTGACACAAATGATTTTGTTTTATAAGCATAAGTTCCATAATAAGTATAAATTTGACCATAATGAATACAACCAACACCTGTCGGAGTAAAGTCTTTCTTTTGAAGTCCACTTCCTCTTGTAAATGTACCTACTTCTCCTAACGACATAGTTATTACGTTATTTAACTTTTCGGGGGGGTATTTAACATATTAAAGGCCAGTAACTTGTTGCGATAATATTCATACTGCCGCTTGCGGCAGTCCAGCTCCGCTTCCAGCTCCGTAAACTTGTCGAGGATCTCGACAAGTTTACGTTGGATTTCTAATGATTTTTTTGTGTCAGTAGGGCAAGGAATAGGAATAGATAGATTTAATATCTCATTGGTTCTTAGAGCAGGAATTCCTGCGCCAAGTTGTTTGCCCATCAGAACTTCTTGATTTAATTTTAAGAAATGAAATACATACCTATTAACAACTTGCGTTTCATCTGGTAGTACTACGTAACAGTGGGCATTCGCATAAAAATCAGTTGTAACAAAGTTAACAAATCCTGCGGATGCTCCACCTTGACTTATGATAATTTTGTTAGCGGAATAGTTACATAAATCTGTAAAGCCAGAAAAAGATACACCTCCATTATAAGCTGGATAAGCTCCCTTGTCAGAAAGGGCTTGTTTATTCAACTGTTTACCTTTTTCTAATAGCACAACATCTCCCAACGGCTTCCATTCCACTTCAGCCCCATCAAGCAAGCGTTCTATAAACGGGAATGTATGTTGTTCGTTATTCTTCATCTTGCTGTTTCTTTTGAGATAATCTACGCAGCATAGTAGCATTGTCGCTGCTAATTACACTTTTTCCTGTTTGCTTTTCTAATTCCATGCGAGCCACCTTTGCCACATTACCTCCTTGCTTAGCAATCGTCTTACTCTGAGTGAAAGTAGTTGGGTTATTAGCTTGCGAAATATCCTTGGTAGAGGCTTCTGCCAGCATATTAAGGATTAACTCTGTACTGGTCATATTGTCTCTTAGGTTTTGCTTCCTTAAACTTTTATATTCCTTATATTCTTTAACGGATTTTCCCGACCATGTTTTTGTTAGAATATTAGTTAAGATTGCAAATTCCTTATTATCAGTTATGCCTGTTCGTTGCCATTCATCAGTTAACTCCTTGCGTATTTCAATGCTCTTGAGTCGCTGATTGATCCAATCCTCGGAATAGCCTAAACTGCGATAGTCTTGCAGCGCTTGCTGTATACTCAGCTCTGGGTCTTGGATTTGGTCTAATCGCAGACTTCCTACCTTTGCTAACCATAGTTTGAAAGGCTCTGCCTTCGGACTTGGTACGGATTGTATCAAGCGGAGAAGCTGCTCTGTGTCAGCCACATCAGTCTTGTAATATTTACCATCGACAGATTGCATTTTCAGTTGACTACAATTTGTAGCCAACTCACTGCCTTCTTTCTTTAGCCTTGTTTTTAAGACACTCCAGTACTTACGTGGGTTAGGGCTATCAGTGAGAATAGCTACCACATCTACAATCGAGAAATACCACTTTTCCTGCTCTGCATCCCAATGCGAGCGTATTTGCCGGTTCTCAAATAACTGAATCTTACTCATCCTTCCAATTCTTTAATGATCTCATCAATATCCGCACGCAGAGTATCAATCCGCTTCACCGTTTCGGCTACTTCGGTATTGAGCTTATTGATGTCGATAACCTCGCGCTTGTCCTCTGCCTCAACGTATGAACCCACGGAGAGGTTATAGTCGTTTTCGGCTATTTGAGCGTTGTCTACCGATGTGGCCACATACTGCACCTCTTCTTTGTTTCCGAAGATGTCCAGAATGCGGTCTATATGTTCGGGCAGCAGCACATTGTTGTTAGTTTCTTTCTTGAAGAAGTCTTCGCCGCTGGCATCAATGAATTGTGTTTTGGGTTCTGTTTTGCATTTTGAGAGTACGAGAATGTTTACCGCGATACTTGTACCATAGAATAAGTTAGGAGGTAGCGAAATAACGCTTTCTACAAAGTTGTTGTCTACTAAATACTTCCTTATCTTCTGTTCCGCTCCGCCCCGATAGAAGATTCCAGGGAAACAAATGATGGCAGCCCGACCACGCGGGGAGAGATAGTTGAGGGAATGGAGCACAAAAGCAAAATCAGCTTTCGATTTAGGAGCTAATACGCCAGCAGGAGCAAAACGGTCGTCGTTAATCAGCGTTGGATCGTCACTGCCCACCCAGTTTACCGAATAAGGAGGATTAGAAACAATGGCATCGAAGGGTTTTTGGTCGCCATATTGCGGATGGAGGAGAGTGTCGCCCAGAGCTATATCGAACTTGACGTAGTTGATGTTATGAAGAAACATATTCATACGTGCCAAGTTGTAAGTGGTATGATTGATTTCTTGCCCGAAAAACCCTTCCTCACTAAAATATTCACCAAAGAGTTTTTTTGCTTGTAACAACAAAGAGCCCGAACCACAAGCCGGATCGTAAATCTTATTCACCGTTGTTTTTCCATACGTGGCGAGGCGTGCTATCAGATTAGATACATTCTGAGGGGTAAAGAATTCGCCTCCCGATTTACCTGCATTAGCTGCATAGTTGGAAATAAGAAACTCGTATGCATCGCCAAAAAGATCAATCTCATTATCTTCAAAGTTCCCGAAGTCTAAGCTCTCTACTCCCTTAATGACGGCAGCTAAGCGGCGGTTCTTCTCTTCAACGGTGTTGCCCAATCGATTACTTGTAGTATCGAAATCTGCAAAAAGTCCTTTGATGTCATGTTCCGATTGATAGCCATTGGCAGAACCTTCTATCGCCGTAAAAATTGCAGCCAAATCTGTATTCAGATTAGGATTGGTATTCGCATTCTTTGCAACATTGGAGAACAGCTGACTGGGATAAATGAAATAGCCTTTGTCCTTGGTAACTTCGTGTATGACCTCTTGAGTGAGCTGTTCGTCAGGCCAGTGAGTATAATCTATGCTCTCGTCTCCATTTTCCATGAAAAGGACAAAGTTCTCACTGATGAAACGATAAAAAAGAGTTCCTAAAACAAACTGCTTGAAGTCCCAACCATCTACAGCGCCACGAACCTCGTTGGCAATTTTCCATATTGCAGCTTGTAGTTCTTCTCTTTGCTTTGTATTTGCCATTATGAATTGTTAATAGGTGTTTTTAGTTTTCTTTGCAAATATACAATTTTTTAGATGAACCATATATTCTCTTTTTATCACTCCTGAGTTTCTATTCAGCTTCGTATTTCTCGATGGCTTCAATCGTTTTTTTATAGCCAAGGCGGATGAGGCGTTCGGATTTTTGGAAGTCGAACGTGTTGTAGCGTGCCATGGGGAGATCAATAAGAATGTCGGGCGGTGTCATCTGTAAAGCCATCCGTGCATTGCGATTGATCATGATGGACATGGTGCGGGAAATGAGCGTGACGTAGTTGTCGCCCGAGGAGGAGTCTTGCGGAAGGAAATGGTTGAGAAGGGAGCGCGGACTGAAATTAGCGTTGTCGTGCTTTTTTGCCATTCGGCGGAGTTGAGCCTGCCCTTCATAGTCGTGCCCACTCACATTGACGGCAACGAGCAGGTGTTTTTTGTTGCGCTTCACTCGGTTGAGCGGAAGCGGATTGGTGATGCCGCCATCAATGAGGAGGCGGTGCCCCATTTCAACGGGGCGGAAAAAGGTGGGGATAGATATGGAGGCGCGAATGGCTTGGAAGAGGCTGCCGTGGGAGAAGATGACTTCCCGCCCGCTGTTGTAGTCGGTGGCTATGGCGCGGAAGGGGATGGGGAGCGTTTCGATGGTGCTGTCGGGGACAAACTGCTTGATGGCCTCGATGATGCGGTCGCCCTTGACAATGTGGTTGATACCGAGTGAGAAATCCGTGAGAGAGAGGATTTTTCGGCGGTCGATGGTGCGCATCCATTTACGGAATTCTGCTAAATGCCCCGTAGCATAAATGCCGCCAATCAGTGCTCCCATGGATGCGCCAGCCACGGAATGAATGCAATAGCCGCGTTCTTCCAGTGCCAGAATGGCTCCGATGTGTGCCAATCCGCGTGCGCCGCCGCTGGAGAGAACTAAATCGACGTCCTTGTTGGGCGTCGGCGTGAAAATGTTGAAGAGTTTATGGATGTTGGGTGTTTCCATCGAAAGTGAGATTGTGTGTGTACTTGCAAATGTAGAGATTTATTGAGGATAGATTTCGGTGGAGGAGTCGTTTTTTTCTGTAAATCCGTGCGCGCTATTGTATTTTGCCGTATTTTCGCACAAAATACAAGTACAAAAAATAAGGATTATGCAGGAGTTAAAGGATAGGATTATGCGCGATGGGCGTTGCCTGGAAGGGGGCATACTGAAGGTGGATAACTTTATCAATCATCAGATGGATCCCATGCTGATGAAGGCGTGCGCAATAGAATTTGTACGCTTGTTTGCCAACGAAAAGTTTAACAAGATTGTGACGATTGAGGCCAGCGGTATTGCGCCCGCAATATTGGTGGGGTCGTTGCTCAATCTGCCTGTGGTGTTTGCCAAAAAGAAGGTGCCGAGCACGATGGAGAACTTCTTGATGACAGAGGTGTTCTCCTTCACCAAGCGGCGTTCTTATGAAATTGTGGTGGATAAGCGTTTTCTTGGTCCTAACGACCGTGTGCTTTTCATTGACGACTTTTTGGCCAACGGCAATGCGGCAAAAGGTGTGCTCGACCTTGTTCATCAGTCAGGGGCTTCACTGGCTGGTATGGGTTTTATCATTGAGAAAGCTTTTCAGCAGGGTGGCGAGGAATTGCGCCGACAAGGTATCCATGTGGAGAGCCTTGCTATTGTGGAAAGTCTCGATAATTGTGAGATAAAACTTAGATGAAACCTTTTTTAATGTGCTAATGTGGGTTACATTGAAAATGTGCTAATGTGCTAATGTGGCTTACGCCGTGTATCCCGTTAGGTCATTAGCACATTAGCACATTAGCACATTGCTCACATTAGCGAGCTTGCTCGCGTCACATTAGCACATTAGCACATTCAAGCGACTTTGTCGCCCCACATTAGCACATTAAGAGAGCTATTCCACTCCCATGGCGCGTTTTACGAAGTCCATTTCCATAGCCGTAACAGTGCCGGGCTGAACATCGTACCAACCAGCGTTTGCGCTAAACTGCTTATCGCCGAGTTCTGTTTCGTCCTTGAAGAAATAGAAAGAGAGAGCTTTCGTGCGGTTCTTTTCAACGTCGAAGATCTGCTTCACATAGTAGTGCGTCATTCCCTCCACTTTCAAGTCGGGGCAGAGCTTAGCAATGCGGAGAGCCTCCTGCTGACCTTCGGCCGTCTTTGTCAGTACGCGCTTTTCCCAAATGGTGTAAGGGTTCTTGTCTGAATTAGCCAAAACGGGGTTTATGTAGAACACAACTGCGGGCGTTTCGCAAACATAGTCGAACGTATTGGTGACAGCTTGAATAGTATCTTGCGTATTTTTACCAATTTCCTGAGCCATCATCCCCATTGGGATGAGCATCATCAGTGCTAAAAGAATTCTTTTCATGCAGATAATTTCTCTATTTAGTTGTTATAATTGGCCGCGAAGTTAACCATATTCGTCAGACACTCAAAAGTTTTCAGTTTTTTTAAGCAGGGTGATAGAAGTATTATGAGTTATTTCTTGCTGGTGTGTTCTTTTATTTCGCCTATTAAGGAATAAACTTGTTCGACGCTTTCCAGATTGTAAGAATGTGTGTTCTTGCATCTGTTTTCTACTGTATCGGCAAAAGTTTTAATTTCAGAGAAGAAGCCTTGCGCAACGAGCTGATTATTGCCTACGGTTGGAACAAAGGCATTCCTTCCGTAAAGATTGACGAGCGTTGAAGTGTTTCGGAATACTTTTTCCAACGGAATTCCTAATACGGCAGAGTGTCTTGGAGAGAAATCAAGTCTTTCCATTTTATCTAATATATACAGTCCTTTATCCGTGCTGATACTTAGCTGCTCTTGTGCATCTTGCCAGGAATAATCTGTTGAAAGTTCCAACATTCCTGTAAGTTCTTTGTGTTCTAATATAAGGAATAAGGTTTGTCCGCCATCTTTACTGTTGGTTATATCTACCACTTTAATCTTTGCTTGACCAAAGAGCAAGACGACATAGTCAAGGGGATGAATGAAAAGATCGAGCAAGGCATCGCCTTCTGGATATAGTCCCGTTAGATACCGATAATGATAATGTCGTTTGTTTTCGCCTTTCAGCCTCTTTTGCAAAATCTGGGTGGCGGGGGCAAAGCGTCTTTGTAGTCCGACAATTGTGTGTTGTGAATCGTTGTTTTTGATAGTATCTATTAAAACCTTTAGTTCTCTTTCGTCCCTACACGGCGGTTTCTCTATGAATAAAGATTTTCCGGATTTGATGACTTCACTTGCTATCTGAAAATGCGCCTGTGGATGGGCGGCTACAAAAACTCCCGAAATGCTTTCGTCGTGCAAGATTTCTTGTAGTGATGTAGTTCCTTTGATGTCCTTGTACTTTTGAGAAATCAGTGCAGCTTTTCTCTCCGAAGTGCAACAGATGTATTTTAGTGGTAGCTGAAGATACTGTATGACTGGCAATAAATTGCTGACACAATGATTGCCAAAACCTATAAGCGCGTACTGCCGAGTATAGGTTTGATTTAGTTCCCTCATGCTGCGCATGTTCTTATACCTGCCGATGATATTGTCTAAAAATCTCATACTCGTTTATGATATTATTTTTTTGAGATGTTCTTTGTAAGTAGTATGTTTGTTATTCGTCCAATGATATTTTCCGTAAAACAACTCTATTAGCCGTTTGGGCAGGAATCTTTCCAGATTTCTCAATAGGATTATATCATACTTCCGATGATAGTTTATCCAGCATTGGTTACATTCTTTGGAGTGTTCGCATTGGATTTTGCAGGTTTCTCGTGAATTAAATATTTCGTCAAGTGTCTTTTCGTGAATGTTTCCCAAAATTACATCTAAGTTTTGGCATAAAGGGACATTTCCATTCGAATGAATAACCAACTCGCTAAAAATACTATGACATCGAAGCTTTAGCTTATTGTTCTTCCATTCGTCATACAAGGCAACAAAGTCGAAGTTCTCCTCTGTTTGATGTATGGAGGCTGGTATTTGGTTGATGAAGTTCTTGTCTTTGGATTCCATCAGCCCTTTTGTTGTGTCGAAAAAAGAGATCGTGTTGTAAATGCCAATGCGTACATCAATATCATATTTTCGGGCAATGTTTATAACATGCTCCATATCCTTAAACGAATTCCATGGAGAAAGGCAGAACATCAAGGAAATGGGCACTATGTCTTTACACGCCTCAATGACTTCAATAACTTTGTCATATCCATCGCGTCCACGCATGTGTTTATAGGTTTCTCTGTTGCCGTCAAGCGATATGTAGAGATGTTTGGGGTGATGATTTTTCACAGCAGCAATCACTTTGTTTGCTGCAAGGCAATTGGATAATAATGTATAGTTGGGATGATGTGTGTCGAACCAACTCAAGATTTTGTCTGCTTCTGGATGAAGAATAAATTCGCCGCCTTCTAAACCAACTACGGTGCGTTTTGTGATGCACTTACTGTTCATGATATTGATTATATCGTTTAAACTTAGGTTCTCAATGGGCTTCTTCCAGATGGAACAGTGTTGACAACGAGACTGGCAGCTTGTTGTGGAGTATATCATTAGCGAGCTAAGCTCTTTGTGCTGTTTGCGCACTACATTGTTGATAAAAACTATTCCGTTATGGAGATAATCGTAAATACTATACATGCTTTTTTCGGTTTATCATTTATTTAGTAAGAGCCGAAAAGAGGAGAAAGACTGCAATGTAATTGTAATATTTTTCTAAATATTCAGAAGAGAAACATTTTAATTGAACTGTTGAGGGGTGCAGAATAAATTGCAATGTTTTGCTATCTTGGATGGGTAGCCGGTAGTAGAGAATAAGGTGCTGCACAAGACGTCTGTTTTTGTTCGCTTTATTTGACAAACGGTTTCTGCGTTTTAGAAGCGAATGTTATAAAGCGTTAATGAAAAATGCGTGTTCAGGCAGACAAATAGAGTGGTTTTAGCGATGCATCACTCAATGGTTGGATGAAAAAGGAGGCGGAAGAGCCAATTTTGCATGAAATCAGTGGTCGGAATATGCCAAAAAGGTGTTTTTTTCCTTATTTTGTCAATTGACACAATAAAGATGTCAGCTGACAGCCTTATTGTGTTCGCGATTTTCCTTATTGTTTTTTCAAATTTGTCGGCGAGGAATTAAAATTTGCCTTATAGAAAATAAAATTTGGCCTATAGAAAATGAAAATAGGCTTATTCTCGTACTATGAAAAATAGGCCTTCTTATCAACCGCAAGTAAAGAGTTTGATTTTGAAGCCATTCTCGACCTTGTAGACCGGGAATTATTTTGACAAAAACAAAGGTTTACTTGTCTGCTCTTTTTCTGCTTGTATTTTTGAAAGCGAAACGAGAGTGTGGCTCTTCTAAAAAACTATTGTGTAATAACTTTTAGAAGAGCCACGATAAAAAAGTTTTGCTTACCAGGTAAGTCGTAACCCGAAAGGTACTGTTATGAAGAATGGGTGCTCTGTGCGATATGTTTCTATGCCGCTACCGTTTCTAAAATAATAGAACATATTGGGTTCTAAATACAAGCTGAAAGGTTTGAATATTTTGTATTGCACGCCAAAGCCTAAGTTTGCAGACCATTGATGACGAGGCTTGATTCCCTCTTTTAGAGTAAATGAAGAATCAGCCGTTACGATATACTTCTTGTCAAGCGAACTGTTCACGGGCATTTCAAATGTTACGCCCCCTGTTGTGTATGCACAGAAGCGTCCCTTGTTCCATATGCGGTAGGTCAATCGCAAAGGTACGCCCAAGTAGTCAATCTTTTGGGTTTTCACTAATTTCGCTTTGTTGTATTCACTTTCAAAATCAGATTTTAGTTTGGTGTAGGTAATACCCGTTCCGAAAGTCCAACGAGAGCTTAGCTGTTTGCTGAGTGAGATACTAAAGGTCTTGGGGCGATAATGGTGTACTTTCTCTCCTAAAGATGCTTTTCCGCTTGTTTTATTGTTCTGAACAATCCAAGACATCTTTGCTCTCTCAATAGAGTCCATCAAGGCAGAGTTTCGAGTTAAGTAGTTTTCAAGATCATCCCATGTGTATAGTCTTGTAGTTGCACCATTGTTGGCATAGTCCACTACTGACAGATAACCCAGATTTGACATGCTTCCATTGGCACCTGTATTTGAAGAAAAACCAAAGTTGAAAGTCCATGGGCTTTTCTTCTTGTGGTTGATATTGAGGTTTGTATTCCTATTCAATGCCATGGTCTTATTTGCAGGAATCTGTGGAATACGATAGAGCGTATCCTTGATTGTAATACTCTTTGCTAAAAACTGATGTAAGGAATCGACACAGAAAGGCAGCGTTATTTTTTCGGATGATATGCTGTCTGTTTTAATCTGTGAGAGAGAATTTTTGTGAGGTGCAAAAGCTCTTGCAGGAAGAGTGTTTTTATCCTCTTTATTGTTTGAAGATTTGGAACTTTCTGCTTGTTCAGTTTTTGCCGTTTTTGGTTCTTTCTGAATCTGTGTCTGCTTCTTGCGAAAGTCTACGGCTGTTGCTATGCCATAAGGAGTTTTCGTGGAATAGTATCTTTTTATGAAATAGATATATACTGGTGTTAGGATAGGCAATAAAAGTAGTGTCCAATAGTTGGAAAGAATCTCACGCAACATTTTCTTTGCGCGAAACAGTTGCGAGGAAGAACTATGAGGATTGATGCCAAGCAGTTCTCCTATTTCTTTGTGGGATAGACCATCCAAAACCGAAAGTTTGAAAATCTCCTTACTTCCCTCTGGTAAGGATTCTATGGCCGATAGTAAGAGTTCTATATCTATGTGTTTTGTCTCCTCGCTGTCTGTTCCAAGAAACTCTGTTCCTTCTAAAGAGGAAAGAGAAATGTTGTCCTTCCCTGTGCTTTGAAGGTATCTTAAAGAAAGGTTTCTGACAATGGTTATCATCCATCCCTCTAATTTCGAATTGTCTTTGAGTGTCTTTATAGAGGTGAAGATGATGATGAAAGCATCGTGTAAAATATCTTCTGCTGTGCTTTCATCTTTTACGTAATGTTGGCATATTCCCCTTAGTTTGTTGGAATATGCCTTATATAAATCTCCGAGAGCCTCTTGCTCTCCTTGCTTACATGCGTCTATATTAACATCTATCTTCATAGATATACTTTTCCTTTTTATTAAAAGGAGCAGGTTATATCTAAAAGACTGCATGAAAAAATGATTTTTTTTGAAAATCTAAAAAAGAAAGTTAGACTTAGATACTTGTTTTTTATTGACAATGTACATTTTCAATTAGACATGATATAATTCTCTGTATTCTTCGTCTGTCTTTCTCGTGGAGTGTGGAAGCTGGTTTCTTAATTATGTAGGAGATATAAAACAGAAAGTTAGGTGTGTTATTTTGTTGAATAAATCTATAAATAACACACTCCATCGTGGCAACCGTGGCGGGGAGCTTCGTCTTCCTCGTCCTCTTCTGTGTCCTCCGCTGCAATGGGCTTGCCCGTCAGAATCTTTAGGAGGCGTTCTTCTAAGAGTTCATAAGGCGCATAACCTTCTTCGAGTTTGTAGCGGTCTGTGCCGTTGATGAGCATGAGGGTGGGGTAGACTTCTGCGTAGTCGTTGACGCGGTTGTAGCTTTCTTCGGCAGCTTGTTTCACTTCCTCTTTTAGGTATTCGCGGAGGAACTCTTCGGGATTGATACCTATAGTTTCTCCAATTTCAGCAAAGAGAGTAGGATTGTCTAAAAGGAGGCCTTTGTGGAAACGTGCTGCAAGTAGCGCATCGGCAAAAGCAAAAGCCTTGTTGGGAGCTATGCGTTTGACGGCTTCTATGGCGCGGCACGATGCTTCACTGTTCCAAAGAGCGTCTTCCTCGCCCAGTGCGCGCAAATATCCTTCGCCCATTTCGCGCCCCGTATCGCGCTGCACTTTCTCCATAGAGCGAAGTGTGGCGCGCTCCATTTCTGGCGTATAGTGTACCTCATATTCGCCGCGGAGCATTCCTGCCGGCAATAGCTCGAAGTCAACGACCTCGTGGTAAGTGTTATAAAGCTTCAGAATGTTGGGAGACCCACCGTAGCACCAAGAGCAGTAAGGGTCCATCACATATATGATTTTCATCTGTCCAAAGGGGGAGTTCTTTTCTGTCATAATCGTAAAAAATAAAATGTATAGAAACAAAAAAGCGACATTCTGTGAGGAATATCGCTTCTATAAGTGGTACCTCCAGGAATCGAACCGGGGACACACGGATTTTCAGTCCGATGCTCTACCAACTGAGCTAAGGCACCTTGCTTATTTGCGGGTGCAAAGATATGTATTGTTATTGAAACTGCCAAATGTTAGACAACTTTTTTATCAAATTGCAAAAAGATTTCGTGCATTTTCTGTGGTTATGCGTGCCACTTCCTCTGTTGTGGTGTCGTAAATCTCTGCTATTTTGTTGATGATATGCGGGATGTATGCGCTTTCATTTCGCTTGCCGCGATGGGGCACAGGCGTAAGATAAGGCGCATCTGTCTCAATCAAAATTCGGTGAAGAGGGACGCACGCGTGGAGTACGGCGGGAAGCGTACTTTTCTTGAATGTCACAATACCGCCGATGCCAAGATAGAAACCGTCGAAGGTGAGCAGTTCGCGCGCTTCCTCTATGGTTCCGCCAAAGCAATGGAAAATACCGCCAGGTATTTGCGAGGTGTCCGCTTCTCGAAGTGTGGTAACAATATCTTGATGAGCATTGCGCGCGTGAATCACCAATGGTTTGCGGAGTTCGTTTGCCCAACGGATTTCTTCGCGAAACACTTCTATCTGTTCCTCGCGGCGGCTCTGATCCCAATAAAGGTCGATACCCACTTCGCCCACAGCGCAGTAGCGATCGGGTGTGGCGTAGAGCAGCTGCTTCATCTTCTCCACCAGCGGCCAAGGATCAGCCGGGAGCTCCTCTGGTTGCAGTCCCATCATGGGTAGACAAAGGTCGGGGAAGTCGTCGCACATCTGCAACATTCTCCCGATGCTCTCTTCGTCCACATTCGGCAAGAGGAGTTTCTCTGCTCCTGCCGCACGAGCACGCTCCACCATTTCGGCTCTATCGGCGTCGAACTCTTCGCCATAGAGATGTGTGTGAGTATCTATAAACGTCATATTGTGAGAATCAGAGTGGGGAACTATTTCTTACGGTTGAGCAACTTTTCGGCATAGTTCCACAACGGTTGCTTGCGCTCAGCATCGATGGAAAGACTGTCGAAGATGCGGCGCGCTTCGGCATAGAGCGTTTCCATGCGTTCGCGGCAGAGTGCGGGAATCTCCAATTCATCGTAGAGAGCCAGTACGCCTGCCACTTTCTCCTCGCGCTCGTCTACATCGTTGAGCAAACGATTGAGCTCTGCCTTCTGTGCATCGTTTGCACGGTTGAACGCATTGATAAGCATAAATGTTTTTTTTGCACAACAGATGTCGCCACCGATTTGCTTACCAAACACAGCGGGATCACCGTAGCAATCGAGATAGTCGTCTTGCAACTGGAATGCCAGTCCGATTTTTTCGCCAAACTGATAGAGCTGTTCGCAATCTTCTTTGGGCGCATCGGCTATCAACGCCCCCGCTTTGAGAGCGCAAGCCAGTAGCACACTTGTTTTTAGGCGAATCATCTCGATATATTCCTCTTCCCGAACATCGCTACGACTTTCAAAGTTCATGTCGTACTGCTGTCCCTCGCAGATTTCCTGCATCGTCCGCGCTGCCAAGTTGAGCACCTCGGGGAGGCGGTGACAATCAGTACGGAGAATGTGTTGAAACGCCATGATGAGCATGGTGTCGCCCGAGAGGATAGCCGTGTTCTCGTCCCATTTCTTGTGAACCGTCGGCTTGCCACGGCGCATATCGGCTTTGTCCATCAAGTCGTCGTGCAGCAGTGTGTGGTTGTGGTACGTCTCCAAGCCAATGGCAGTGGGGAGTGCGCGCTCAGTGTCCTCCTTGTAGAGTGCGTAAGCCATAAGCGTCAGCGTCGGGCGCAAGCGTTTACCTCCCATGGAGAGCACATAGCGGATGGGTTCGTAGAGTCCCTCTGGTTGTTGAGGGTAGGGGATAACAGCGAGAGCTGCTTCTATTTTGCTGAGGATTGTTTCCATAGTTATTGTGAGGAATTACAGATTGTCGAGACTGTAGGCCACGCTGAATTGCAGCGAAGAGAAACCTACATGATATTTTGCGTATGAAGCACCGAACTTGAGACGCTTGAGTTGAAGTCCAACACCTGCTGTGAGTCCGGCCCACTTTGATGCACCGGCCGATTTTAGTTCGTTGCCGCGCCGCACATTGTAGCCCAAACTCAAGTAGAGCCAGTCAGTGGGCAGAACATCCACACCCAAAACGAGATGATTCAACGCCATTTTCATATTGCTCATTTCTCCTTCGTCGGAGGCATGGAAATAGTAACTTTTCTTCCAACGCGTCAGATCCGTTAGCGTCACATTCAATCTCACGGGAAGTGACTCCAGTCCTTTTGTAAACCCTAAGGTCATATTAAAAGGTAAGTGGCCCGATTGCCCTTCGTAGAAATCTTTGAGTTGCGCCCCCATATTGCGCAGCGTGAAGGATGCACTGAAATCGCGCTCCTCATCGAAATAGTTGAGGCCCAAATCCACTCCCAAACCGAAGGCGTGGTAACTGCTATAGCTCGGACAAGCCATCTTAACGTTCGCGCCACCAGCCCAGCGGTCGGATAGCAAATAGCTGTAACCCACGGCCAGAATGATATCATTAGCGTTAAACGTTCCCAAAGTGTTACCTTGTTCGTCGGTTTCTTTCATCTCGCCATAGTTCATCAGTTGCCCCATCAGTGCCACTGTATGGCGTTGCCCAACAGCCTTAACGCCTTGAAAGCCTAAATACTTACTTCCCGCGCCGTATGTCATAAAGTTGAAGCCCACACTATAGTCTGTCACACCAGAGAGTAAAGCTGGATTGCTCCACCCCACATCGGGGCGATCCTCCACATTAGAAATGTTATCGCCACCCAAGGCAGAGGCATGGCTCGAAACAGGAAGTTTCAACACGTCATAAGAGGATGTGGATTCTTGAGCTTGCAAACTGAGTGGTAATAGCAATGACAATATTATATAGATGACACCTTTTTTCATTCTTTAACTGAAATTGTGTTCAAAGATACAGAGAAATCCCGAAATCTGAACTACTTTTGTAGCCTAAAACGGGTGAAAATTACCTTTATATAACGTGTTTCGAGACGAATTATTATCAAAGGAATGGTGTAATCTGGTCTTCCAAGGGCGGAACAAGGATTATGGTGCTTACGTGATGAGAAAGAACGCTGGCAGGCGGCTCACGTGGGCACTTTCTATTGTTTTAGGCATTACCCTCCTTTGTGCCGCTGTCCCCTTGGCCGTGATGGCTTACATCAACTATCAGATTCGTCAAGCTGGCACAGAGATAGAGCGGCTCACACAGTTCAAACCGCTCGATTTGGACCAAGAGAAAAACATCAAAGCCATAGCGGCCGGACGCTTTGTGCCTCGGAGGGTAGGCCCAAAGGGAGATAAAATGACCGTGCCCGATATTGTTGATCATATTCCCCCTTCACTCAAGTTCGGTATCGAAGGTCCTGAAACGCTGACGGTTAATGATGATGAATTGGTGAACCTTCCCGACACTGCCCACAATGCTGAGCGCGAGGATCTTCCTGATGAGGGCCGACAGCTCACGCCCACTCAAGTGGTGGAGGAGATGCCGCAATTTCCTGGCGGTATTGATGCGTTGGTGAAGTTTTTCGACGAAAACGTTGCCTACCCGCAGAGCGCGATAGATGCCAAGAAAGAAGGCGACCTTGAGGTGTGTTTCTTGGTAGATGTAAAAGGCAACGTGAGAGAACCCAAAATTTCTCGCAAGCTCTCCCCCGAACTCGATGCCGCAGCCTTGGAGGCATGTAAGAAGATGCCGCGCTGGAAACCGGGAAAGGTGGGAGGAAAAGTTTCAATCGTGCAAGTTACAGTTCCTATACATTTTCAATTGAAATAAACTTATGAAAAAAATAATAGTAGCCATAGATGGTCATTCATCGTGCGGTAAGAGCACGATGGCAAAGGCCTTGGCAAAAGAGATTGGATATATTTATATTGATACCGGTGCGATGTATCGCGCCGTCACGCTTTTTGCGCTTCGCCGCGGTTTCTTCCACGGTGACGAAATTGATGCTTCAGCTTTGGAAGCAGCGATGGGAGAGGTGCATATCAACTTCCAGTTGGATGCTGCAACGGGTCTACCGCTCGTTTGTCTCAACGGCGAGGTGGTAGAGAATGAGATTCGGGGCATGGAGGTAAGTAGCCGTGTGAGTCCCATTGCTGCGCTGCCGTTTGTGCGTATTGCCATGACGCGTCAGCAGCAAGAAATGGGGCGTGAGAAAGGCATCGTTATGGACGGCCGCGACATCGGTACGGCTGTGTTTCCCAACGCCGAACTTAAAGTCTTTGTCACCGCCAGCGCGGAGGTGAGAGCGCGCCGCCGCTACGACGAACTCACCGCTAAGGGGCAGCAAGTGGATTTCAATGAGATTCTGAAAAATGTGGAGGAGCGCGATTATATCGACTCCCACCGCGAACTCAATCCGCTGCGTCAGGCTGACGATGCACTGGTTTTGGACAATTCCACACTCACCCGCGAAGAGCAAAGCCAATGGCTGTTGGATGCTTTCAAACGTGCCTCTCTTTAATGAATCTGCCCTTATGAATATCGAAATTGATAGTCGTTCCGGTTTCTGCCATGGTGTGACCACTGCTATCAAAAAGGCTGAAACAGAACTTCAGGGAAAAGAACGCCTCTATTGTTTGGGCGACATCGTCCACAACGATCGCGAGGTGGAACGATTGCGCTTGGCCGGACTGGAAACCATAGAACACAACAGTTTTTCTCAGCTCCATGATGCCAAAGTGCTGTTGCGCGCACACGGCGAACCGCCTGCTACCTATGCCTTAGCAGCGCAAAATCGCATCACGCTTGTGGATGCCACCTGCCCCGTTGTGTTGCAGTTGCAAAAACGCGTGAAAAATGTCTACGCCCAAATGCCCGAAGCCCAAATCGTTATCTTCGGTAAGCGTGGACACGCGGAGGTTATCGGCCTTGTGGGACAAACCGAGGGACACGCCCTTGTTATTCAGAGCGTGGAGGAAGCTGCGCGCCTCGATTTCAGTCGCGATATTTATTTGTTCTCACAAACCACTATGTCGCTCGATGGTTTTCATCAAGTCATCGACTATATCACTACCCACATTCTCGAACCGGCCCACTTCCATTATGCCGACACCATCTGCCGCCAAGTGGCCAATCGATTGCCCAATATTCGCAGTTTTGCAGCACGCCACGATGTCATCATTTTCGTGAGCGGCTTGAAGAGTTCTAATGGCAAAATGCTCTACAATGCCTGTCTGCAAGTCAATCCCCGCTCCTATATTGTCGACAATCCTGCGGCCATTGAGCGAGAGTGGTTCACCAATGCCGAAACGGTAGGTATCTGTGGTGCCACAAGTACCCCCACGTGGTTGATGGAAAGTTGCAAAGAAGTGATCAGTAAGTTTTAGTGTTTTCCACTAAGTTTTCCACCGAGTTTTCCACAGCATAAATTTTTGAATATCTCTTTGGTAGTCAATAGAAAAACCTCTGTATAAAGCTCTTTCTTAAAGCGGAAAACTAACAAGTCTATATATAGCTCCACCGAAACTATTCTGGTGGAGCTTTTTCATACCCCAAAGTTTCTGTGCGATACGCACCAGCGTGAATTTCCTTATTGCGTTTGCAAATACAATAAGGCTGTCAGCTGACATCCTTATTGCGTCAGCCAGCGCCCTTATTGTATTTTTGTCGCACTTACCCACCGTCCCCGGTGAGGATGCTTGAGGGGTGAACCCGTGGGGGGGGAGATTGAGGAAAGAGAGCTTCCCTGTATGCATCCACCGTCCCCAGCGGGGACGCACCATGCGTAACCGCGGGTGATGCCCGAAGGGTGAACCCGTGGATAGACAACGGCACAACTCTCCGACACTGGCGGTGTCGCACAGCACCCTCTTTCCCCTCTCCCTCCAGAGAGTTTGATATTCTGTCGTCACGTTGTCACATCCGGGATTTAACTGATTGATAATATATATATTGCAGGCGTGATAACAGTGTGACAACAAAAATAAGGATAAAATTTGTTGTCACGCCCTCAAGCATCTGTTTATCAGCAGATTTTCTCCTCCGTGACAACGTGACAACAAAAAACGGATTTTTCTTGGTAGGAGACGGCGATGGATAAAGTTATATATATATCAATATTCAGTTGAAATGTTTGGATTTTTCACTTATTTTATATTACATTCGCATACAAAGAGGATAAGAAAATGGATACTACGACAGTAAGAAAGCCAGCATCTTTCAGATTAAATGCCGAATTGCTTGAAATGCAGAAGCGCTATAAGCATGAAAAAGGAAACTAGAGAATCTGAAAGCTGTGCTTCGCTATCTTTGTGAACATGGAAAAGTGCCTCGCAAGAATTGTCCGCACTTTTTGTTGGGCGAGTATAAAGGTTGTATGGAATGTCATGTGGAAAACGACTTCAAGCTCATTTTGATGGACGAAAACAAAGGCATTATCAAATTGCTAAGACTTTGAATCCGGCAAAACGAAATGTTATGCTCAGATAAAACGAAATGTTATTTTTTCAAGCAAAACGAAATGTAACAAAATAAAAACGCACACAAAACCAAGAGGTCGGTTTGAATGTTAGTTTCAAACCGACCTCTTTCTATACACAGAGTTCAAATACCATTAGAATACTTTTCAAACGGCGTTAGTATAGAGCATGATATCCGTATAGGACGCAGTGTAATTCATGTGGGCATTAAATTCTCGGCGGTGGCAATTTTCAAAGGGGTTACCGAAGAGTTTGTTTTTACCTATCCAATCACAAAGCTCCACTATAGAAGACTTGTTTGAGGTGAAGTAAATGAACTGATGTCCAGAGAGAACGGTCAATACATCAAGGTAATCAGACAGCTTCCAGTACATTTTGTAGGTCTTACTATCCGTACTCAGATAAGGTGGATCGACGAGAAAAACCACCCCTGGAACATCCTTGTATTGTTCAAACACCTCCTTATAATCACAGGAGGTAATAGTTAATCCGTCGAGGTAATCGCTGCAAGAAGGATAGTCAACAGCCTTAATGTTATTGTACAAGGTTTCCTTTTCTAATTCGGAGTATTTGGTGACATACTTCATAGAGAACAAAATGGATGAGGATAGCGTTATGTAATCAACATATCCGTAGTCAATCTCATGCTTACGAATACACTCCAGTACTTGTTCTCGCCGTGTACCAACGATTCTCCTTTGGCGTGGTACATCTACTATTTCTCGCAGTTTTCCCAGCAGGATATTTGTTTCTGGCACAGCATCTAATCGTTTACGATAGCCATCAAAATCGTTATATACTACGGTTGAATTCGCTTTTTGACATTTTGTAATATGCGCCAACAAACCGCTGCCACCGAATAAGTCAACGAATGTTGTACTGTCAGGGAACTGCTGGAGAACCTTGATAAACTCCTTGGCAAACATCCGCTTCTGTCCCTGAAAAGGTAGCGGTGCCGAATTGTATTGCTTCCTCATTGTCTCACTAATTTGATAGGGCAAAGTTCGTCATAATCAACAAGGCAAAAGAACTTTTATTCCAAATCACACTGCAGGTATATTACAGTCATTTTTAAATCGTTTGATAAGATCATATACTTTGCGCTCACTAACCGAATACTGATCTGATAGCTTCGCTACAATATATGATACTTTTTCTCCTTGATTTAATAAGGTGACATACTCTAAATATAGGCTTATAAAGCCTTCATCACTCCAACGAACACCCGCTTCTCTAAGTATTTTAATAGTCGCTTTATACTTTATCAAAAGTTCTATTAATGTCATAATCAAAAAATATATATCTTTGCATTGTCTCACTTACTATTGCACATAAGCGCAGCCAAAATAAACGCCACAAAGACGTTCGGAAGGCATATTGCCCCCGGTCGCGTCTTTGTGGCGTTTTATTTTAATAGTAAGTGAGACGACTATTTTAATAGGCCGGGGGCTTCTTTTTTCTTTCCTCCCCGGCTAAGAACGTTAGCGAGTTCTTGTTTCTTGATTTTTTATTTATAGACTGTTCTTACCCAAATAATTCTTTTCGATTCGATTATAGCTCCATTTTTTATTGTCCATACAGTAGCAGATCCTCCTACAAGTGCAGAGGGGTACGTGATGCCATCTCTGACAAATTGCGGCTCGCTCTCTTGAGCCGTTCCTTTGAGGATGTATCGGCCATTTGGACAGTACAGATTAGGAGATAGAGCCAAAGTGTCGGACACAAAGACTTTATCGTCATAGGCTTTTGTGAGCGCATTTTTGCCAGCATGGTATTGGTAATATCGGCTATAGCTAACCTTATCTAAGCCCCCAGCGGCATACTCCACAAGTTTACTCTGCATTTGATCGTCTGTATATCCAAGTGGCATGGCAGCAGATAAACCGATGCTATCAAAAGCTGGAGAAGCAAGCATGTCTCTCACCCCTTGCGGACCTAAATCATAGATGGCACGGCCATCTTTGTCGTTAAACCTAAGATGAGCATTACCCTCATCGTCCACCCAGCTCTCAATACTCGGCTTTTGGTTAGTGCCGTAGATAGCCCACGTTCCTGCTTCTGCGATAAACCGAGGACCATTCGCCCGAGTTGCAATTCTTCGCACCCCAAGATTGTCAATAAAGGCTCTTTCCGCAAGCAATAAATCCGTAGCCACAAACTTCATTTTGTTGGCGACCTCCCAGAACTGCGAGTGCGCTGCTGGCTCTTGTCCTACATTTGTCCTCTTACAAGAGTAGTATTGGCCGTTGTGGCTCACCACATCTATATATAGGCGGTTGTTTTCGTAGGTAACGTTGCTACTCCATTGGCCACAAGGGCGCGGAATTGAGGCTTTTAAGTCGTTTTCATGGACTACAAAGGTTGTTGCAGTCTGTCCCTCCTCCAGTTTTGGCATACAGATGGACGATCCCGCTCCCCACAGGGTAAATGACAAAAATTTATCTCCAGCTGGCAAAGTTGGCCGTGTCTTAAAAGTGACCGAATAAAACTTGTAGTCGCTGTTTGGAGATAGCGACAATAAGTCGAGGTCGGTCGAATCTGGCAAAGGAGCAAAATGTCCTCCTGCGGCATTGCTCTCAATAAAGCCTCCAGTGGCCAAAACATGGATACCAGCTTTTACTTTAGCGTAAAAAGATAGGGTGTACCATTTATTTGGCTGTAATCTATCATCTACTTTTTGCGCTACGAGTGCGCCATCGTTACCTATCAATGTCAGGGCGTTGCGACCGTTGCAGGCGTTTATATCGATTTTTGTATTTGCGAGTGCTTGCCCTGCCTGCCAATAGTCGATGCGCCCCTCCTCAAAGCCTGCTTGATACAATATATTTGGCCGTACTGGATCAGCAGCCAGAGCAGTCCACTTATACTTGTTAGCATCTGTTGGGTCAGCGGAATTTGCATCCACGCAAATACCCACAAATAAATAGGTCTTGCCATCGTCGGCGTCATCTTTAGTCGTAAAATCGACAGTACCGTCCGCAGAGTTTGAATATGCAATATGCACATAAGATGACGCCCCTGAAGGCCCTTTAATGCTACCTGCATTGACAAATCCGCGTACCGCGCCAGCCGTGTTAGCTCCAGTGTACACCCACAAAAATCCGTCAATGATATACGAGTCTCCTTTTTGTGCAGTTGTAGGGAGATTTGCCGAGCTTGTGAGTTGTCCTTTAGGAGTGATGCTTGTGCCGTCTCGTCCCTTTTGGTCCTCTTCATTCAAGCAAAAATCGGATGCAGTGTCGCCTATTTCCAGTTTTGGCTGAGATGTATAGATCGTGTGGCCACTCGCATAAAATAGTACCCTGATGCTATCATAATCATACGTATTTCCGTTGTCCATCACAATCTCACGCTTAAAATTAAACGTTAGCGTGTGTTTTGTCCATTCGGGGTAATATCGTGTATCGTAAATAGCTGCGATATACGAGCTACCCCATCCTCCGGCTGAATTGTTTGCAGTGCAGCGGAATACCTCCACATATACCCTGTTGTTTGTATCTATCAGTATATCATTCGGCGCGTTTTTGCTCCAGAATGACAGAGTATAAGCACCGGACGGGAGATTATGCACATAGAAGTTGCACTTATCTTTAAGGACACCGCTACCATTAAAAGTCTCTCCTGTGATAGACCCACCAGTAAGCCGAAAAACGAGAGCACCAGACACATCTCTAATATCTTCTGGCGTATGGAAATCGGCATTACGGAGTAAATTTCGACCTAAGGATGCGCCCGCAGCCCCATCTCTGCCGTCTATCCCGTCTTTACCTGCAATTTTTGTCCAGGCATAATCAGCGAAGTTTTTAGATGGATAAGGGTTTGTTGACACTTGAGTACCAAGCCACGTTCCTATCGAGGTTCCTTGTCTTTGCTCTTCGAGCGTAGGAGCAAAGGACTGAGCTGTTGGAGTGGCCGTTATCATCAGTTCTGACAACGTTACAATGGGGTTGTCATCATCTTTAGTGTGGTCCAAATGATATCGAGTATAAAAGTATATACCCGTAGAATTTTCTTCGGTCCTTATATTATCAATATGTATGTATCCGTCAGCATCTGGAAAGACTACATTAGGGCGTAGTCCATTCGCCCAGAAAAAACCACCACCTTGCTTTGTTGTGTAGGCATCAATACAGACTCCCATATCCAACGGTGACAACCCTTGAACTTTAGCCGAAACAGATAGCCGGCGACCGCGTAATTCTGCGGGAATAGTTCGATTGACAAGATAATAATCCCTATTTCGGATAATATCCGTATTACCAGCACTATTTAGGGAATCAGAATCCGACACTAACTCCTTACCTGTTAAATCTGTTGCAACAGCTGTAAAGGCGTTATTATTAGCAGAACCGTAAAATCGTTGCTGAACAACATCATAGAAACCTGCTATGCCATCAGGATTGATACACGGAACAAAGTCTCTGATCATCTCCAAGTAGGCATAGCCACTATGTGTTACTCCTGATGTGTATATCTGACATCTACCTATCTTAGTCGCAGCAGGAGCAAAATAATTCGCTGTGCCATTAAGATTACAAGCAAACAGATATAAATTAAGTCCAAGAGCAACATCATTGGAAACCTGACTTGTATATTTTGTTGTGCCGCCAATAGAGCATGATTGCAGGCCATTGCGCAATTCTGATGTAACATCTAAAAACTTATTATAGTCTCCAGCATCAACTCTATATAGCGCACTATATCCAATGTTTAGGGCATTGTTATAGATATGTGCAGGATATAAGCGAATATTACCTTTTCGCGCACCAAGGAGAGAGTAATCACCATTTTGCGGAGCCAGAAAACGTATATTTACTTTGATAGGAGATGCAGCTTCCACGCCAGTATCGATATATCCGCCATTGCCTTGTACATAGTCAGCAGGAAGATACCCTTTGGGCAATGGAGTAGACACCCACGGCTTTGGAGCCGTGAATGTCTGCCCATCATCGCTATATCTAAAATAAGTATAGTTATTGACCTGCTCAGTAATCGTAATTTGCCCGCGGGCTACAATTGTCGGCATATCGTTACTTTTTAGTTACTTCACAAAAAATTGTTGTCTTTGTATTTACTTCCCTGGCATAAACCGTAACAGGATTGCCTGTTTTGATATTGCTCGTTGTGCCATCCCAGTTCTGCGCAGCACCATTTTTATCAAGTTTTATCCACTTGTAAACAAACTGACGACTGGTGTCTGCCGTCTGTTCGTCCTCGACTTTCTTGTTGCCTTGCCAAACACGAGCGTAAATTGTCGTTTCTCCTGTCCCATTGACTATCTTATCTCCAGTTGGACAATACAACTCGACAGTATATGGATCTGTCTTATCCTCAAAGGTCACAAGAGCCTCGGCCGATGCAGCTCTATCGGTTCCGCCGGCATCCGTTGCCACACACTTAAAAGTCTGAAAATTGAGTACGTCGTCAGGCTTTACAGTCAGTCTCTTGCCATTTGCTCGCCCACTGGCTACAGCTTTCCACGTGGAGGTCTTGATGTCAAAAGCCAACCAGTCGTATGAGACATTGGAATCATCCGCTACGCCTCCACGATTCGCCTGCGCGTTTACCATGAGATCTCCAGATACAGACTTGTCGAAGATATTACCCTTAGGACACGTGAGGACCACCTGGAACAATGCTCCGCTTGATTCGTTCCGTATCAATGTAAACGCTCCTCCAATCTTCGATTTGATATGATCACTGTCTTCATATTCAGCCTCGAAGATGACGTTAAGATTAACCTCGAGGTTCGCCTTAATAGTCAGTGTCCCGTTTGCTCCAACGACATACGACGTATTATTGTTGGATGCCGTATAAGCAGTTCCGTTAATGATGTATTTAACATTTTTGCACCGCTCAAGGTGATCGTTTGAATCTCCCGTTTCATAAACTTTTGGAGTAATCACATTATTGGCAGATGTATATGCCGGTGAATAAGCGTGTGTGTCAGGATTATAACCTTGCGTGAACCCCTGAGATGCTAAGAAAAAGACCTGTACACTTTTTGCATCGTTGAGGTCTACAATCGTAATCTGTGCTTTTGCTGTTGTTGCCATGATGATAAAATTATTTAGTTTATATTTACTTCGCAAGTGAATTGAGCATGCCGCCAGACATCCTCAGCCTTTACCGTGATGCTCTTTCCTATATTTGCATGGCGCTGATTCCATGCTGCATCGTAGGCTGTATTCCCTGTTTCTCGCATCCAGGAAAAACAAGAAGGTGCAATAGTATCTGTAATATCCATATCTCCTTTTGTCACTACTGCCGTCAGTGTTGTCTCTCCTTGACCATTGACCATAGTAGTACCTCTATCAGTATGGATAACAACCGAAATCGCGTCCTTACCATTTACAAATCTTTTGATAGGTATGATAGAGTTTATTTTAGCACCTGTCACCAGCGTCGCCTGTACCTCAAAAAGCGTTGTTACGGCTTGACTGTTTAAGTCGGAGTACTGGACAGTAAAAGGATTTTCAGATGTGGTAATGCTGCCATTTTCCGACTTAACACGCCAAGTAGCCTGCACTTCGTCGAATCCTTTTATAGCCTTAAGAGTGACAGTTGTTTGCTCACCATCTGCAATAGCTTCGCCGTTGTCTGTGCTCCACTCTATTCGTTCCGCTGCTCTATCAAACTGATCGATGTGTCCATACATATAGGCATTGCCGAAAACTTGGCCGTATCCGCTAAAATGCTTTATCGTTCCCGAATCAGTTTGCATCGAGAAGCCGTCTAACTTGCCTGTGATGGCTATGATATTAGTGTAATCCCACTCCCACGTATTTACCCCCGTGAGCATAAGGCTGTACTGCGTGGTTGTGTAGATAAAACTCTGACGATCTGTATCTGATACATTGCCTCTGCAGGCGAAATGCATTCCTGCAGCTGGGTGCATCGAATAGCCATCCCTCAACTGATAGCGGAAATAATGATTGTCATTATTGTCCCTCCCTTCCGCATCTGTCGCAGGTATTTCGTCAATGCGAAAATAAATCGTCTGGAAGCCACGAAAAGAAAAATTACCAGTGCGGCTGTCTTCGTTAGTAGTGGAATTTCCGCCAGTCTCATTGTGCCAAATGCCCATACAGAAATCTCCCTCTTTGATAGCCCCCACTTCGCCGTCTTCGAGCTTGAGAGTGCAATGACCATCAGCCACGCTCTCAATAATGCCGCCCCCAAAAGTATCCCAGCGGATACCTGTATAAATTGATACCCGATTGTAGCGCAGCTCGGGTACTTCGAGAGATTCTCGCAGGCGCAAGGACCGCAGTTCTGAACTGCCCGTCTCATCAATTAGGCCGCCTTGTACACCAGGTTGAAAGTCCCCGAGTTCCAGTCCTTCGTCAAAACTGATTTTTCTCTTGGCACGGTCTGGGCTGTTCTTATTCAAAAACTCCTTGTGGCTCTTTCTGGCGCTATAGAGATTTGTGTCCGTAGGTAGCGTTGTTTCCCAACTTCGGATAACATCCGGGACATTGATGCCGCCGACAAGTGTACCAGCATAGTGCTTCGCCTCGGCAATGGCGCTGTCCATCTTGGCCATCGTACCCGTCGAGAGAGCATCACTGATTTCCAAGTCCATTTGTCCAGGCAGATTAACCTTCCGGCTAATCTTCGTGATACGACTCGAGCGGTAGCCTTTTCCAGGGAAATACTCGCTGCTTTCCAGCCGTATGCGGCGGCCGATAAAAAGTTCTGTGCCAGTCTCCTCTATCCATACATGATCTGTTGGTGCCTTATATCGACTTACATCTTGGGCGTGCTTACGATTATACTCATCAACTGCTGTGCGTAACTCTGTCTCCGCAAGTTTGTAGTACTCGTCTGGCATGCGGATATCCCATAGGATATACTTGTCCCCGGCTTTCGGCACCAGCGTGCCACCAGGCAATTGTGTGTCGTCATTGTAAGGCCATATCGTGATAATTTCAAACTCTCGCGTCTTGCTGTCAAAGTTCACCTCGAAATAATGCTCTGTGTCAGCTCCGAGTCCGGCAAGTTCGCTCCCTTCCTGGAACGATACGTGCTTTACCAAGCCTGCTATCTCATAGTTGTTGGGGTCGAAGCTTAGATCATCGTCCTTAAAGTAATAAATAGTAAAGGGCTTGCCGTCCTTGTCCTTGACCTCTTTCGAGCGTACACTGGTCACAACACCGACACGCCGGGGATAGATATCCTCAAAGGCTTTCTGCTCGTAGTGATGGATGATGCCATATCGTTCAACATCCACATCCACATACTTCACGCCGTTCGGTAGCATCAGGCGACTGTGGCCGTATTTACTTGCATCGATGTTGCGCGAGCTGCCTATGGGGAACAGGCGTGTATAGAACTTCGCATTGTCGGCTTTGTCGCGGTCCAGTGAGGTCAGTCCTTTATTGTACCCCAGTATTACCTCCTCACCATGCTCGCAGCGACACAGGTTTACAGTCTCTCCCTCAATCCACCATTCTACGCCTACGGCTTCCGCCAGTTCCTTCAGTCCATCATTGCAGTATTTGCCACTATAGTCGATGGTAACATTATCAGTACCCTCTATCTGACCTACCTTGAAATCACGCAGACCAGCCATGCCGTCATTGATATTCTTGACAATCAGGTGAACATGATCCAGGGGGCGCGCCGTCAGAGAAAATACTGCCTCGTTTGCTCCATCTGTATTATTGAGGATCAGGAAACGCTTGATAAGGCTTTCAATGCCGTATAGTTGCAGGCTATATTCCCATTCTATCGTGCTTTTCTGGGCAGGGACATATTTCTCCACAGCCCAGTAACGCTCGCCGCCATAATCGAGGTAATCATTCACATCAATAGCGATGTATTCATACAGAGTAAAAGAAAGATGTAGTAGGTTGTCTCCCTGGATCTCCTTTTCCTGTGTACTACTGTCTTCGGGTGAAATATCAACCTTCACCTTACCGTAGCGGTCGTATAGTTTTAGTAACATTTGTTTGTCGTTTTAATGCTGTTCAAACGTCATTTATATGATAGGTTCAGGTTCGCGAAAACGCACCTTATAACGGCTCGCCTGCACACCGTCCTTCCACAAATAAGTTAAAGACTGATATCCGCTACACTCTACATAAAAGACTCGTAAAGTCAGATTCAATTCGGTAAACTGGATGCTCAGCCAGCCATCTCTTCCTTTTTTCAGAAAGTCAATGAAGTCCATATACTTTTTCAGCCATTCTTCCCGCGTTGCTGCATACTGCGCAAAATGTAGTGTCACATCGCGTTCGGAGTTAGTAGACAAGAGCCGACGAGAGTACTTTATACCATTGTACTCACGAATGTCTACTCCCACATGCTCTTTGGTCTTACTCGGAGTAAGTATGGCGGTTAAGTTTTCCCTGCCGCCTTTCTTCTCCTCTGTCAAGAACACCCCGAATTTTTCCCAAATATCCGTGCCGTTTATTAACACAAGTCCACCTAAGATATTGCTCATACTTATTTCACCTTTAATCCGTCACGTACAAGTTTCTTTAACTCCTCATAGATGGCAGATGCAGTCTTTGCACCAGCCCCCGTATTCTCAGCTATCTGCCGCAGGTTATCCTGCACCGAGCTCATCCGTCGCGCTACATCTTCCAGGTGATCATCCATCTGCGCCCAGTGCATCTGCCCACTTACAAATAAGCCTTCCAGCTTTGTCCCCTGGTCTTGACTCATTGCACTAAAAGCTCCGCTTTTTCCTGATTGGCTTGTGCCGCCAGTTTTGTTGCTCTCTTTAATGATGCCCTCCTGGCGCAGTTGCTCAACTTCATTCTTTGCTCCTGTCACAAAGTCGTCATACTTCTGCTTTAATTCGTCAAGCCGTTTTCGGTATTCTGCATCAGTTATTGTCCCCTCTGTTCTTGCCTTGTTCAGTTCTCCAAGACTTTCATACCAGCTTTCGAGCTGTTTCTGAAACTTCGCGCCGACAAGGTTGTTTACCGCCATCTTGTTTACCATCGCCTGCCAGTTCTCGGCAATCTCGTCAAAAACCTTTTCCGAGCCATCGGCAAGCCCATAAAGCGAGTTAAGGAAATCATCGAAGACATCATCTTTCGTCGTGTTTGTCAGATTTTCGTATAGCGCATCCTTGATTTCTTTCAGTTTACCCGCCTGCTCGATATATTTGTCTAACTTCTCTGTTACTCGACCTCCATAACCGCCTTTGCCAGTATCCTGGATCTGTTTCCACATATCCACATTAGAGCGCAACATTTTCATTTCCTCTGGGCTGAGATTCCAGATATTACCATCCCACTTCCGGCCCATCTGCCCACTCAGTCGATCTATCTGTTCATGGTTGTAACCTTTCCAGTAGTATGCCCAACTATGGTGAGAGCCATGGTAACCAGCTTGTGCCTGCGCCATCCCTTTATAGTTATCGTTTGTCTCACGCTGCAACTTCTCTGCTTCGCCAGAGATGCGGATAGCAGTAGCCCCACGAGCTGTCTTCATTTCGTCCGTCAAATCTTCGATGGCTTGTTCGAGTAGTTCGTTCCGCTTTGTCAGCCGATTGATAGCTGATTCCACGGCTTCTGCGTTGGAATTGGTAAACCACTCGCTCGGGCCTTTTGAGCTCAACAAACCAAATGATAACACGTTGCCGATACGTCCTAAGACCGAATCAAAAAGACCGCCAATACCATCCACGAGGATGTGCTCCAACATCTTAAACATGTTCTCGGGCAGGTCGAAAATGGCATCTATCAGATTGCCGATAGCATCTAATATGCTCGCTACAAGATCGTCGATCCAACGAAGGCTGATGAGTTCTGTCAAAGACGATAATACACCCGTTACAAAGCTCTTGATGGCATTCGCCATATCCAAAATCAACTTCGGGATCTGCGCCACAATACCCACGACACTCCCCAAATCACTGGACAGAATACTATTTAAGCTATTGCCAACTGACGACAACGCATCGCCGATCGCGTTTGACAGAGTCCCTCCCATACTCTTTGCCATACCTTCGCCCATCTGAGGCAATATGGAGTCGAGCGCACCTTTCAGCTGATCTATTTGTCCCACTGTTTGTTGCACTCCACTAAAACCTTCAACACCCTGCCAGCCCTTGGCATTACTCAGGGCTGTTGTTAGTCCGCTTGTAAAGTTCGCTACCTCGTCAGAGGTATAGTTCAGCGCCTCACCGAAGTTCTGCATGCTCTCATGTGCCTTGGCGGTAGCATCGCCAAGTTCCTGCGCCTTGTTCTCCAGTTCTCGGTACTGCTCCTCTGTGATTTCTCCTGAGTCAAGCTTCTTTTTGCCTTCGGCTCTCGCCGCCACAGCAGCATCCTCGGCTTTTACAGCGCGATCATAGGCCGCTACGCTCTCTGTAAACTGTTTGAGAGCCTCGTCCAGCTTCTGCCACGTCATGCTCTGATCCGTACCAACATACCGCCGCATCTCTTGGATCAATGCCGTCACCTTCTGTTGGGTTTCCGCATCAGCTTTTTTGTAGTCATCCGTTTCGACGTATGCGCGCAGCTGCTCCATCATCGGTGTCATCATCTCCTTGGTCAGATTGCCAACACCGGCAAAGAGTGCATTCCAGTCAATACCACGACTGATTTCCTCGAAAGACATGCTGGCCTCATGTTGCTCCTGTTCTTTAAGCAACTTCTTTTTCTGCCAAGCTTTTGCAGAGTCGCTCAATGCGGCTGCATCAACCTCGGCAATCTTCTGAGCTGTTTCTTCTGCTATTGCCAACTTACGTTGCTCGAAAGATCCGTATTCTTTCAGGTAAACAACCATTGCACTGAGCTCATCCTTTCGGGCTTCTTTATTTATGTCGGCAATACTTTTTTTACGCAATTCTTCAGCTTTATTGAGAGCTGCCTGCAATGCGTTTGTTTGTTCCGTAGTCAGTCCATTCTCACCTGTTGAGATACCTGCTTTGACATTGTCACGCTTCCAGCCACTTTCTTGTTTTTCGATGGCATTACGACGAGCCTGATAGTCATTTTCTATCTTGCGGAGTTTCTTCTGCAAGCCTTCCTCCATGGCATCGATTTCCATCTCATCGTTCGAGCGTTGCAATTCTGCCAGTTCTTGGCCTATTTTTGCCTGTAGTTGCTTCCTACGCTCAGCTTCGGCTTCCTCCTTATTCTGTTGTTTAGATGCCTTTTCAGCATCAGCATCTTTAGATGGCTTCACCTTTTCATAATCCTTCTTCTTTTGATCCAGGTCGTCTTTAAGTTGTTTCCGCTTTTTTTCAAACTCTCCCTCTGTAAGTTTCTGCGACTTGTCAGCCACAAAATCGTTATAGGCCTTCAGAGCTTTTTCGTAGGATTTCTTGGCTTTTGCAGTCCAACCACTCCCTGTTTCTCGATCCGCTGATCGTTCATTCTTTTCTGCGTTCAGCTTATTTAACTGATATTGTATTTCTTCCCGCGAGTAAATGACTGCTGGAGTATTACCCCCTTTATTGATCATGCCATATTTTTTCCCGTCTGTAGTCATTTTTGCAAGGAGATTCTGTCGCAACTTTATCTGCTCTTCAAGAGTAGCATTGCTTACACCCGTCAGATTTTCAAAGTACTGATTTGCCTGATTCTTACGAGTTTGTTCGTTCAGCTTGGTTCGACGTTGATAAAGGCTTTTGAGCTCTGCTTCCTCAGCACTATTCAATCCTCCCACCTTCATCGCAACACCTCTACCAGATGGATCAGAATACCGTTCAGTCGCCTTTTTCTTTTCTAATTCTGCAATCCTTTTATTCACGTCCTTCACCTCATTTTCTGGACGGGTTACAGATTTCTGGCCATCAAGAGCGGCAATCTCTTCTTTGATTTTCTTGATATTTTTTAGTTTTTTGTATTCTGTGTCATATTTAGCAAAGATATCAGGGTATTTTTGCTCAAGCTTATTCAATGCTTCACGCCTCGTGTCTGTTGACAAAGCTTCGTCACCTGCTATCTGGCATAGCTCATTCATTTTGCGCGCATGCTCTTCTTCAGCTTCAATAACCTTTTGTTTCTGTTCCTCGTAAGCAGCATCGGCATCTTGCATGAGTTCCGCTTCGCTACGCATACTCATCATTGCACCTACGACGCCAGCAATAAGAGTCGCCACCAACACATAGGGATTGGCGAGCATCGTCGCATTCAGCATCTTTTGAGCTCGCTCTACCAACAACAGCCAATTATAATGCAAAGCTTCAGCCGCCGTTGCCCAACCTTTGGCAGCAGTGACAAGCATAATCGCTGTCCGATAAGTTCCGTAGGTTGCTACCAATCCCATCAGGATTCGTCCAAAACGCTCATAATGTTCGACAACATAGGATATACTGGATAATGTAGTATTGATTACCCCTTCACTCTGCTGACCCAGCTCGTTAAACATCATCGACACGGCATCTTCAATATTTGAAATTTGCCCCGTGATAGTCTTTGATTGCTCCGCCATCAAGCCGCCAAATTTTCCGCCCTCATTGGTAAGGCTCTCCACGACTTTCTCCACCTCTGGAAACCCAACCTTACCAGCTTCTACCAAATCCTTTACCTTGCTCTCTGTCACGCCAAATTGCTTGGCAAGCTCGGCTATCATCGGAATACCGCGATTGGTAAACTGATTTAAGTCTTGAGTGTACATCCTCCCCTGAGCCATGGTTGTACCATACAGATACACCAGGTCATTTAATGGGACGCTCAAACCTGCAGCAATATCACCCAAGCGAATCAGCGTACCATTCACTTTTTCGGCTTCAAAACCATAGGCCAATAGCTGCTTGGCTCCTTGAGCCACATCCTCCAGCCCGAAGGGAGTCGTAGCGGCTGTTTGGGTCAATTCTTGCAGCAGAGCTTTGGCCTTTTCACCATTTTGCAACATTGTGCTAAAGGCTACTTCCAACTGCTGAAACTGTCCACGAACCTTGACAACATTTGAAACAAACTCCTTGATAGTAAAAGCTGCAGCTAATTTGCCAACAGAACGAGTCAGACGATCAGAGATTCGGCCTGTTTCTTCCAATTCCTTGTTCGTCTTGCCTACATTTTGAGTCAGCTCATTCACCTTCCGCCGACTTTTTTCCATATTCGAGGAAAGTTTGTCGACCATCAAGAATTCTATTTTTACGGGCTCTGCCATGGTTGCGTTATTGTTTTATTTCAGTCTGCTTTGGAAAAAGTCTACGATATCTCCAGCTTCGTCTTCAGCAGTCTGATTCTCTTTATTATTTTTTTGTTTGTCAACATAGTGTGGCGCATCGCTCAACATCATAATCAAGGTCTGATAGTTTACGCCATGCAAGATGTAGTCAACACTCCAGCCTGTTGCACTGGCTATCTGCCACACAAAACCAAAGGGGCTATGGGAGCCTTCCCAACGGCTCTTTAACTCCCCTTCTTTTTTTGGCTCAGTCTCAGCTTCATCGGATTCGTCATCTCGGCTGATCTGATAATAGGAATAAAAGGGTCTGTACCCATTAATGTGACGAATTTCTTCATCACCTCCAGTTGGTACTCATAGCTCATAAAATTGCGGATAAACCATGCCGTCACTCCTACAGCGATTTTCCGAGCAAGATAACCGCGACATATCATGTATGCTATCATGCGGCTTAGAGGCTTCGACTGCTTTACTAAAAACTGCATCTCTTCCTCTTTCGTGAAATTCCACATCTCCTCACTCGTTACCCCCATAGATAGGTATGTCCGGGCAATATGTAACTGTCCGGACATACAAGGTCGTTTCATGGTCACACGCAGCTCTAAAGGAGTCTTCCAGAAGGGGATGTGTATCGCCTTTAGCGGTACACTAACCCCCACATCAAGCAACGCTTCCGCGCCCTCTCTTTGGATCTGCCTGATCACATCTTCTTCCATCAGCCTTCACCTAATGTATCATCAATTCCATAGGGAGCGCCACCTTCAAGAGGCTTGTTCACCTTTAGCTGGCATTCTACCTTCGAAACTTCGGTCAGCGTTAGCTTGCCGCCAAGATTGGCCAGGATGGTGCCATTGGGAATGGTCATGGTCTGACCACTCACGAAGACGATGGTCCACTTACCACTCAGATCCACAAGTGAGGTCGGTGCCTTCCAGCCTGTAACCTTCTTGTTGCCATCACTGCCAGTCTCTACCAAAGTACCACCTAACACAGCTTTCAAGTTTTCGTAATTAAGCTGAATCAAGTTGAACGTTGGACTTACCGTAGCGTTTTTTTGCAACAGCGTCAGCACTGGTGCATCGGGCACTTGCTCAGCTTCCACATCTGTGCTCTCAGGTTTTGTGCCACCCCAGTCCCAGCTGTTCTTTTCGATGTAGCCTATAACAAACTCACCGAACTTCACGGCTGCAATGCCGTAGATAAAATTCTTGTTCTTACTCATTTTCTAAGTTTTATAAAAGTGAATACTATTCCGATTATCCCGGACAGAAGCCCGGCACAAAAATACTTGAGCCTCATGAGGAAAGTGTTTCCGGAACTTTCCTTTGCCGCTTCTTTCAGCATTTTATTAGAGTTCTGTGCCGATTGAAGCTCCCGCTTCAGCGTGCTGATAGTCTTTGAATATCTTGCACAGACTAATTGCAGACTGTCACAGTTTGCCTCAATGATTATTTGCTCTGGCTCCGTCTTGGTCGGTGCTTTCCTCGTCACCTTCACGTTCGCTCGCCCCTTCTTCGCGGTGTAGCCCGCTCCTTGCGGCAGCATTCGAAGACTGTCCAGGGGCAGCGTCAAGCTCACTGATGACATCGGCACTGTCACGGGCGTTTGCCAGCTTTCGACGACGCTCACCGTGCTGTCCACATCGAGGCGGCTCGCAGCGTGGCTCACCGACATCTCCGTGTTTACGCTCTTTCGAGTCGATGCGCATCCGCTTAAGCACAGGGCAATCATCGCTATACTTGCAACTATTAGCATCGTCAATAGCCTTTCTGAGCCGCGCCATTTCGCGCTTCGTTGCATTGAGGTCTTTTCTTGTTTCATTGAGTTCTGTCTTTAAGGGATTTACGATATTCTCAATAAGTACTCGTGTGGCTTTTTCAGTGTTATCAATCCGGACTGTCTCGGCATCGGCCAACGCTTTTTCTGCTTCCGCCTTCGCTTTTCGCACCGTTGATTTCATTGTGATAACGGCTATTACCGTTGCCATAAGTCCGCCACCAAGCACCAGATTGATAAGTTCACTGATTTGCATACCTTTCCGTTTTTATTGTCTGATACCTATTGCACGTAGCCATGATGGTACATCGAAGCTCGGGCACGCTTTGCTCGGATTCAGCTCATGGTGTCCCACAATCTTAATCTGGGGAAAACGACGGTGGAAGTCCTGCACATAGCGTTTCAGAGCCTCGCGCTGCGCTGCCGTGCGTGTATCCTTCGACTTCATAGCCTTGTCGCACCCGCCTACATACACAATGTGTCGGCTCACGCTGTTGTAGCCTGCTGCGCCGTTAGTAACCTCCCACGGGTCCACCTGCGCGTCCTCGTTGTTGTCCACCAGACGCTCCACGCTGCCATCAAGGTGCACCACATCCGTGTAACCCACCTGCTTCCAGCCACGTCCCGCAGGTGGGGGTGAGGTGTGCCACCTGCGAATTTCCGCAGAACTCACCTCACGCCCTTCGGGAGTTGCTGTACAATGGATGACGAGATACTTCATCGACTTACTCATTATCCTACGGGCTCTGAGTATTCTGCCAAGCCACGGCTTACAACATCGGCAGCACGCTCAGCTTCAAATTCCAACATGGTATCTACATCGTAGCGGATAGAGTTGTCATACTTGTCAAGGAAGGCCTCGACAACCTTGATAGTTACCTTTTTCTCTTCACTCTTTACGTTTTTTGTCTTTTCCATTTTTATTCCATTTTATGGTTTATATTAAAATTTTGGTGCGCTTCTGATTATCCGTGCGCAAGAAACTTTGGTGTAGAGCGCTTATCCAAAACAATGAATTCCTCACCGAAGGCAATGTTAGTATCAGCCTTCATGAGCATCTTGAAGAAGTACAGCTCACTCATGTTGCTCACAGGACCGATCTTGATTACATGCTCATCGTCCTGAAGGTTCACCGCAGCAAACAGATTGCTCGTCATCGCATCAGGAGAACACAGGGTGGCAACGATAAGATCGTCAGGCCACGCAGCAAGTGTTTCAATCTTGATGTCCTTGTACATCTTCAAGTTGCGAGTGGTCTCGTCACGGTTCTTGTACTCGCGGGCGGTCAGCTCATCGTCGTATTTGTTGAAGTCCGTAGGACTCATCAGGAAGCGAAGGTTCGGGTTCTCAATCATTGCCACAGGAATCTTAGAGCGCACAGCCTTCAGTTTGCCTACCATCGTGGTCTCGGCTGAACTTACCACAACCACATCTTGGTCTTTCGCTGCCTGCGTCAGGATGCCGTTGAAGAGGTGGTCGTCATCATTGCCAAGCACTCCGTTGATATAATGGTTGCCAAGCTCGAACTGTACCTGTTTCGACAGAGCATCAAGCAGCTGGTTCTGCACAGCAGGTGGCAGTTCGGCGAACACAAGGTCGCCTTTGGGCTGGAACGGGCGCCACACGCTCTCGAAGGTGCGGGGATTGAATACGGTAAACGCCATGAAATTCTCAGGGTTCAGGCTCTGCTCAGAATAGTCGAATCCGCCCTTCGAATCACCCACTTGTGGATTTTCCTTCTGCTTCTGCAGCATTTTGCTCGTGCGCAGACGCGGGATAGAAACTTTCTTTGATACATTCGGGATAATATGGATAAGTCCCTTGCTAACAATCTCGTTGTTGGTCGTCGCAACGGTAAGGAGCTGCTCCAGCACCTCGCCATTGTAGTTGGTGTTTTTAATATTGATTGCCATTATTTATAAAATTGTTTACTCGTTAGTTGTTACTTTCCGTGATACTTGTCGCGGATCTCACGCTGGCGCTTCTCCCAGGGACTTTCTTCTCCAGGATTGCCACCATGCAGTGTATCCTTCACCATCTTCTTTACTGGCAAGGCAGTCAAGGCTTTCTTGCCGTCCTCAGGGTGCTCTTTCAGCAGGTTCTCATATACAGGACGTGTTTCGGCATTGATACGGCCGTCATTTTCGGCTGCATCAAGCAGGGTTTTGCGTTCTGCTGCAGCAGCTGCTTCTGCTGCCTCCTCAAAGCCCTTCAACTTGGTCTTCAGCGTGGCATTCTCCTTTCCGAGACTGTCAGCCCGTCCAGCAGCGGTTTCCAACTGACCGAGGCGTGCAAGCACATCAGCTTCCGTCGTACAGTCTTTAAACTGTGGACGTTTCTTCAATTCTTCAATGTTCATGTCCGATATTTTTTGTGGCTTAGTAAGCCGGTTATTGATTATTGCATATATCTGTTCTGGAGTACTGTCATCAGGCATAGGATCTGCATCGTAAATACCATCAATCAGTCCAAGCTCAAAGGCCTCTTCTGCCTTAAGCCAATGATCATTACCATCAAAATAAGCAGCCTTTATACTATCCTTATCTTTACCTAATTTCTCGGCATACATATCGCAGAGCGTATCTTCAAGGCTTTCCATCTGCGCTATCATTTCTTTCATTTCCTTAGTATTGCCATAGCAGCCACCGCTCACGCTGTGCAGCATCAAGCGGGCATACTGGCTCATATATACAGGCTTTCCACAAAGAGCTATAACACTTGCCATAGATGCAGCAACACCATCGACGTATATCGTAATATTTGCATTACTCGCTCTTAGGGCATTGAAGATGGCAATACCCGTATACACTTCGCCTCCTACACTATTAATGCGGATGTCAATATTCTTATAAACGGCCTCTGCTGCCATTAGTTCGCGAGCTATTTGGCTACTGGTAATAGTTCCGTAGCTATCACCAATATCTCCATACAAAAGTATGCTACAAGTATCTTCATTCGGAATGATATTGAAGAATGGTTTTTTCTTTGTTTTCATTTTTTTTCTTAATTATTGCTCTGCGCGGATTCAGGTGCAAATATGGAAGTTCTTTCTTAACTTTACAAATAACCTATTTTACATACACACCTTATAACCAAATGTTTACATTATAAACATGCATCATGCGGACACAGTTTGCAAATGACTTAAAAAGACTCCTCCTTTGCACTATAAATAAGTATATATGGCAAAGGATTTAAGCAATACACAAAAAAAAGAATGGGCCAAGACACTATACCTGAAAGAGAAACTTACACAACAAGAAATAGCTGATCGTGTGGGTGTCTCACGTGTTACAGTCAATCGTTGGATTGCCGATGGCAAATGGGAAGAACAAAAGACTGGTTTAACTCTAACTCGTGAAGAACAGATAGCTAACCTCTATCGACAAGTTGCTGAAATAAATAGAAAAATTGCAGGCAAACCAGAAGGTGATCGCTTTGCAAGTACTGCTGAAGCTGATATTCTTGGAAAATTATCTGCTGCAATCCGTAAGATGGAGACAGACATAGGCATAGCAGATGTTATTAGCGTACAGACAAAATTCATAGAGTTCCTGCGTCCTATAGACCTTGACAAGGCCAAGGAAATTACCCAGCTCTCTGATGTTTTTATAAAATCACTTCTATAAAAATAGACAAAATATGGATTCAAGATCATGAAACAAGCAGATAAAAACGCCCTATACGATTGGGAGAAATATCTTCAAGACATCATGCGCTCAACTCCTGTTGACAAGGAGATGAGCGTGGCGGAACGTGAAAAACACCGTAAATACCTTGAAGCTCATCCTATAGAGTGGATACAATATTTCTTTCCGAACTATGCTAAATACGATTTTGCTGACTTTCAGAAAAGGGCAATCCGTCGTATTATAGCACACGATGAATGGTATGAAGTGCTTTCGTGGTCGCGTGAGCTGGCGAAGTCCACCATCACGATGTTTGTCGTCATGTATCTCACATTGACAGGAAAAAAGCGCAACGTCATTCTCACCTCTAACAGTAAGGATAACGCTGTTCGCCTACTTGCTCCTTATAGAGGAAATCTGGAAGCCAATGGTCGTATCATAGCTTACTATGGTAAGCAGCAGACTATAGGCGCATGGACAGAAGAAGAGTTTATTACTAAGTATGGAACTGCTTTCCGTGCCATCGGTGCAGGTCAGTCACCTCGTGGCTCCCGCAATGAGGCAATACGCCCTGATGTGCTACTCATTGATGACTTTGATACTGACGAGGATACAAAGAATCCTGATATAATACAAAAAAGATGGGAATGGTGGGAGCAAGCTCTTTATCCTACTCGATCTACCTCAGAAGCAACGCTGATTATTTTCTGTGGTAATATTATCGCTAAGGATTGCTGTGTTACTCGTGCTGGTGAGATCGCTGATCATTGGGACATTGTTAATATACGCGACAAAAGTGGACATAGCACATGGCCAGAGAAAAATACTGAAGAGCATATAGATCGTGCTCTTTCAAAAATATCTACACTTTCACAACAGCATGAATACTTCAACAATCCTATTTCAGAAGGTGAGATATTCAAGCAGGTTGTATATGGTAAAGTCCCCCCGCTGTCCAAATTCAAATTCCTTATTATTTACGGTGATCCTGCACCTGGCGAGAGTCGTGGAAAGAAAGGTAAGTCGTTCAAGGCCGTTATGCTCTTGGGAAAAAGAGATGGTAAACTTTATGTAATAAAAGCGCGTCTTGCACAGGCTCTCAACGCAGAATTTATCGACTGGTATGTGCAGCTCCTTGAATACGTAGCAGGACGTAGTACCGTCTACTGCTGGATGGAGAATAACAAGTTGCAGGATCCTTTCTTCCAGCAGGTATTTCGTCCACTCGTTCGTAAGGTTCGCAATGAAAAGAACATTACGCTTTACATTCAGGGAGATGAGGAAAAGAAAACGGACAAGGCAACTCGTATAGAGGCAAACCTTGAGCCGATGAACCGTGAAGGCAACCTAATCCTTAATGAGGAAGAACATGATAATCCTCACATGAAGGAGCTTGAAGACCAATTCAAACTGTTCACGCTATCCATGAAATATCCTGCCGACGGTCCTGATGCCGTCGAGGGCGGAAACCGTAAGATTGACGAGACGGCACAGCGGGCCGACCGTCCGCTCACGCAGTCGCGAAGAAGTATAAGAAACAGAAACAAATATAGATTATGAGCCAGTTTGTTGATATAAAGGACTATGATGCAAGCGTACACCGTGAAATCATCGATGCGCTTGTAAGGGACGACGAGACACTCGTCGAAATCTGCGAGGACAGGGCCATCGCCGAGATGCGGGGCTATCTGTCTAAAAGGTACGACTGCAACGCCATCTTCTCTGCAGTGGGCGAAGAGCGCAACCAGCTTGTTCTGATGATGGTCATAGACATTGCCGTCTACCACATTTTCTGCATACACAATCCGCAGAAACTCTCCCAGGTGCGCAAGGACCGCTATGAGAGGGCGGTGGAATGGATGAAGGCAGTGGCAAATGAGGAAATTTCCATTGACGGTGCGCCGCTCCTGCCGGAGGAGGATAGAGCGAAAAAATCGGCATTGATGTTCAAGAGCAATCCAAAACGAATCAATAGATTATAATATGAGCAGAAAGAATAAAGACCAAAATGTAAAAGGGCGTATCACTGTCAGCGGAAATATGCCCCGTCCGGGACAGCGGCAGCCTGCCATCATCCGTATTACGCAGCCCAAACGTTTCAATATCGATACGGCCGACTTTATGAGCGCGGTCAAGGCTGCCGAGAATGTTGATTATGCACAGCGCTCGAAACTATATGACCTCTACACGGACATTCTGCTTGACGCCCATCTGTCGAGTGTCATAGAGAAGCGCAAGAACGCTGTGTTGTGTTCTGCCATAAAGTTCCAGCGGGATGGCATATCCGATGACAGTATCAATGAGCAGATACAGTCACCATGGTTCTATCGTTGCGTGGCCGACATTCTCGACGCGCGCTTCTGGGGCTTCTCGCTGATGCAGTTCTTCAAGAATGGAGAATGGATAGACTACGATCTCATTCCAAGGAAGCATGTGGAGCCGGTGCGGAGACAGATCCTGAAATATCAGACCGACATTCAGGGCACCTCATGGGACGAGTTTACCGACCTGCTCTTCGTCAAGAGCGGTACCGATCTCGGACTGCTTGCCAAGGCTGCGCCATGGGTTATCTATAAGCGTAACACCACCGCCGACTGGGCACAGTTCTCCGAGGTGTTCGGTATGCCTATTCAGGAGTACATCTATGACACCGACGACGAGGAGGCAAGAACCCGTGCATTGCAGGACGCCAATTCTATCGGCTCCCTCGCCACGTTCATTCACGGTAAGGATACCGAACTGCAACTACGAGAGGCCGGCAACAAAACTGGTTCTGCAGATGTATATGAGCGGCTCGTAGAACGGTGCAACAGTGAGATTTCAAAACTGATTCTCGGAAATACCCTCACTACGGAATCATCAGAGAAGGGCACACAAGCACTTGGCTCGGTACACAAGAAGGTTGAAGACAATGTGGCGAAAGCTGACCGCGAATACGTTCTCAATGTGCTCAACTATGATATGACCGACATCTTCTCACACATGGGCATCGACACCTCCGGTGGCAAGTTCTGCTTCCCTGAAAAGAAAGATGTTGATCCCAATACGGAAATGAGCGTCCTTACACAGCTGCATACGACTTTCTCGCTCCCTATCGATGACGATTACCTCTATGAGAAATTCGGCATAGAGAAACCAAAGGACTACGACCGGCAGAAACAGCGTCAGGAGGAAGATAGAAAAATCAGGCAGCAGACAATGATGCAGCCAAAGGAAGATGAGGATAAGGGACAAACTTCAAATCTCAAGCCTCAAACCTCAAAGTTAAAAGACCGCTTTCGCTCTTTTTTCGTAAAAGCCCCGAAGGACGGGGCTCATTTAGACTGGTAATCAATCATATTTACTTCGATGCAGACGAGGTACCTGCTGCCAGTCTGCAATTTGACGAGGAACTGCTTGTAAGGGCACTTGAGAACATCTATCGCAAGAAGTTCAATGTCAAGACGGAGATAGAGCCACTGCTCTATGGAGCTGTGAGCGGTGTATTCCGTCAGGCTGTCGATGAGGGCTTTCAGCCGCGCACGGTAGCAGATTCCGACCACGACTTCTACGAACAGCTTCGCCACTCTGGCGAGGTGTTCTCAGCTTTCAAGGTGCACAGGGCACAGAATGACATGGCGGCACGACTGCTGGATTCAAACGGTGCTTTAAAACCGTTCAATCAGTGGTTGAAGGAGGTGCTGCCCATTGCCTCGCACCAGTGTGGCGCATGGCTCAAAACAGAATACAACACGGCCGTCATAAGGGCGCATCAGGCTGCTGACTGGCAACAGTTCCGCCGTGAGGCCGATGTGCTGCCCAACATCAAATGGATGCCATCGACAAGCGTTCACCCCGGAGAGGATCACCGCCGTTACTGGGGTACCATACGCCCCATTGACGATGATTTCTGGAGCCATCACCGACCAGGTGACCGCTGGAACTGCAAGTGCACTCTCTCCAATACAGACGAGCCTGTTACGCCTCTTCCAAAAGGGCAAGAGAAGGTTGCAGACAATTCGCAACCTGGCCTCAAAGGTAATCCGGGAACCACTGCGCAGCTGTTCTCTGACGACCATCCGTATTTCCCCAACTCTTGCGAGCATTGCCCTTTCTATGCACCAACCATATCAGACAGATTATATTATTTTTTCCAAAATAGGAAGAAACTCTGTAATACCTGTCAATATGTAAACAAGCGCATTGAAAAGATAGTCAATGACAAAAGGGAACTCATCAAGAAACGCAGGGAAGAGTACAGGAGATTGCTCAAGGACGACAGTTACACAGAGGTAAAATTCAATAAGAAAACCGGTGGACTGAGAGCAAATCATATAGGGCACATAACCCATGATGGACCGAAAGCCGAGCGCTTCTTTGAAGGGCTTACATCGACCGACCTTGAAAACGAATGCCAGATGCAGTTGTTTAGAATGGGACATAAAGTTCTTTTCCTGGATGAGCTGAAAAAAAAACGAGGACAGCAGCTGCCAGCACTTGATATGGAGTTGAATGGTGTACTTATGGATATACGCTCTGTAACGGGAAATGGATGGTACTCAAATATCTTTGGAGCGAAGAATGACCAGTTAAGGCGCTTCAACAGCCGAGAGGACATATCTGCAAGTGCAGATTCTCTTTGTTTGTATTTTCATGATGCACGCCTCTTCGACAGGGAGAAAATGAAGAGATCGATCAACTTCTTCAAATATCAAAGAAACAATAATGGAGAGCCTATCGAAAGGTTTCTCAAGCATGTGTATTGCGTAGTTAAAGGGCAAGAAGATATTTTGATATTTGATATTGAATAAAAAAAGCCGGGTTTCTCATGGAACACCCCGGCGCCGGTGGAAATACAAAAGAATAGATTCTCTGTAAATCCACTGCAAACATACAATTTATTTTTGAATAAACAAACAAATGGACGCAAAAGATTTCGTAAAACTCATGAAGCAGCATCAAAGAGGACTAAGAGAACTCATGCGACACCAACTTCCTGTCATTGTCGGGCGTATGGCAAAAGATCATTATCAGGACAATTTCCGTAAAAGAGGTTTCGTCAACAATGGGTTGCAGAAGTGGCCTATTACCAAGCGGCAACGCTCTGGATCCAGCTCGGCCTCCGCCGCATACGGCCCGCTGCTCTCCAAGCGCAATCATCTTTTCTCTTCTGTCAAGTATGTGCCAGGAGATTATCGTGTAAAGGTTTCCAATGAAGTACCATACGCAGCTATACACAATGAGGGTGGCACAATCAACACACATCCTACCGTCACACCCGAAATGCGCAAGATGGCATGGGCAAGGGCGTATGCCATCGCAGGTATCAAGGTCAAGGGGAAGAAGAAAAAGAAACTCCCCAAGGAACTCCCTGCCGAGGCTCGTAAGTGGAAGGCTCTTGCACTCACCAAGAAGACAAAACTCAACATCAAGGCAACCATTCCCCAGCGCAGGTTCCTCGGAGAAAGTGCGGAACTCACTAAGGATATCAATGATAAGATAGAACAGCTAATTACAAAAATTCTAAAAACCTAAAAAATGGAACAAATACTTATTTCAATCCTTGAACTCATTACAAAAAAAATACCTGACCTTTCGATCGTGGACGAGGACTACGGACAGCTTGAGACAGAAGAAGATACTTATCCTGTCACTTTTCCTTGTGTTCTGATAGGCAATATAGAAGCAGACTGGGAAGATATAGGATTAGGTGCACAGAAAGGGATAGTAACATTTACAGCCAGACTTGCCATAGACTGCTATGATGATACTCACATAAAGTCCGGTACTACAGAGAAAGTTGCCAAACGTCTACAAATGGCAAACCATCTTTACATAACGCTACAAGATTCAGTACATAGCAACAGCATGGGACCAATTTATAGAACAAAAAGCCGTTGTTACTCTCTCCCTGGCATGATAAAAGTCTATGAATATGTCTTTCAGTTTGAATTGCACGATAGTTCTGCAGATGATATTTAAAGCAAAAGGTAAAAGGCCTATGAAACCTTTTACCTTTTTATTTTCCCCGAAGCTTTCTTTTTACTTTTACTTCTGAAAAAGTTCTAACTGCCTTGCGGTTAGATGTGGCATCCTTACCTTGGGAACTGGTAGCACATGAAGATCTTTAATCTCACTGCACTTGCGACGAATAATGCTCATTATTCTTTCTTCACTAATGAAGAACTCCTGTTTTGATAGGATGCGAAGAGCATCATCAAAACGAAGCCGCTTTTCTTCTGTCCAATAGTAGTAACGACGGCACAAAGCAGTGTCACGCAGTTCTATCAGTTCTTTATTTCTTCCTTTCCCCATATTTGCAAAATTAGTAAACAATTGACTTATTTGCAAGTGTTTCCGTCAATTATTAATCAACGAAAAGCCACCCAACAGTCTGCTAGTACATACCGCTGGATGGTTTTTTATCGAAAAGAGATTCTTACATTCTGCAGAAACTTGGCTCAATACGCTCCCAAACATTTGTTTTTGGATTCTTTTTATAGAAATAGTAGTTCACAGCGTTCTTTTGCACCACATTTGCCTCTTTGAAGAGATTCATGATTTCGGAGTATTCACCATCAAATTTAGCTTCCAAGTCGTAGAGCTTAGAGATACTTTTGTAATCAAGGTCGCCAGCCTTGTTACGCTCCAGTAATGTCATCGCCATCTGATACATAGGATCGTCAGAGCCTTTTTCGCTTTTTTTCATATAACGCTTCAAATAGTCGATAAGACGCTCGGCTGCAAGATCAGCACGTTCGTCAAAGCCTTTCACATTGTTACTTGATATTTCTAGGCGAAAATCGCCATCAGTAACAGTATAGCTACGCTGGTCGCTCTTGCGCACTTGTCCATAATCACGCATCACACCCACAAAACTTTCTATCTCGTCCTGTAACCAGTCGTGAAAGTCACGCACATCTGTGACAATGCGCGTCAGTCGAGTCTCTATATCGTGCATCAGGTCTGCACGCAATCCCTCGTAAGTCTCACGTCGCTCAATGCGATTCTGCTTGTCCTCTTTCTGTAACTCGGCCAGCAATGTTGCTCGCTCTTCCTTACTCAAATTCTTAATGTTTACTGTATCCATGTTGTTATTATTTGAATCAATTATAACTATTCTTCGTCTATTGACCAGTTTAGTTGCTGGCGTTCGTCCTCAATCTCAAAAGAGAGCTGCTCAAGGCAGTTATCGTATTCCTCTTCACCCATGCCCTTCGTGAGGGTATGGAGGTGATCCATCATTTGCTTTACAAATTCTCTTGGTGTCATATTTTTTAATTTTCTATGTTATTCATCGGAATATAGACAAATGAGGTCGTATTCCTATGTTTTTCTTGTGAGGGCTTTAGTTTTAGCCCACCTTTGCGCTTGATTGTCCTCAGTTTTACGGAGAGTTCTTCAAGTTCCTCAATACTGATATTCCTAAAAGGCTTGCCGGCAAGACGAGGATTCATGCAGAAGTTGTCAACTCGTGCCCAGTCTGTTGTATCGACACCAAGCTGCTGCATCAGCTTCAGGCACACGCTGCGCTTTCGGCGGAGTTCCTTTCGGATTGCCTCTCTGCGCTCGTCAAAACCTACCACTCGTTCCATATCGTTGCACATCGTATCGTACTCCTGTATGGAAGTCTCGTGCAGGTGGACCGTCCGACCGTGGGTATATTGTTCCACAAGGTTTTCTTTGTCTGCTTTTGGCAACTGTTTTAAGAGCGCGTAAAACCGCGCGTAGTTTCGTTCTGTTCCCATAATACCTCCTTCCATTTTTTATAGTTTGTACGGGCTTTTGTTACTGCATCTGTCAAGCTACCTCTCACATCATCGATGTCAAATAGGGGCACTCCGCTGACACTCACATAAAGCCGACCCTGAAACTCCATCACCTGCACAGCCTTGCATGCCTCTGCGTCAAGCAATGCTTGGCGCTCTGCCTCGATACGGTCCGCACGCTGCTCGTGCCATACTTGAATACGCTTCTTGATCTCGTCTAAAATAGTTGCCATATATAGTTTTCGTTTAATGATTATTAAATGTAAATGAACTCACCGAATAACACAAGGACCGGTTCGCCTACTCCCATTACCCATTCTCCTCGTTTTCTATCATATCCTTCTGGTGGAGAGATGATGGTGTGTTTACTTGCTGGAAGCAAGTTCTTGAACTGGGGACCACTTGCCGTGCAAAGAGTTATCTGTATATACTTCTTGTCCAGCCTATTGATACAACTGTTTAGCTTGTTTTTGTCCTTCTCATACACGTCAATTGTCCCAAGCAAATAACTTTTAACCTCCAAACCACAGCATGAGCAACGATATAAATCATATAGGCCCTTTCTGTTTTTCCGGGTCACCGTATTCTCCTTGACAAATTGATGACCTCCATATGAAAATTCTACTCGTATCATATTTTATCTTTATAATATTGATTCTTTCCACTCGATTATTACCACGGCATCGAGCTTGCCGCTGCCTCCACAGATCGGGCAGTATTCTTTTTCGGTTTGGCCCTTGTAATTGCAACCAACGAAGTAACCATTTCCCTGGCAATACTCGCAATCATGCCCCTTACTCACAATCCTCTCCTCCGTTGTCTTCACACTGGGAGGACGTAGCTCTATCCGTCTTGCTATCTTGCTCATTGCTATTGTATTTCTAATTGTACATTAAAATGATATTCTCTGCATAATCGCTTCACCTGTGTAACATTAAATGGTTCTTGGTCAAAGGCAAAAAAGATCGTCCTCTCCCGTGTTTGTACCCTCACGCCCTTCTTACGTAGCCTATATAGTAGATTGTCGCGTATTTTTGCCATAGCCTTACTCTTTAGGTTTGTCTCCCCAGTAGATGTTTGCGCGCTCTTCCCAAATGGTATAATAGCCCAGGTTCCCAAAATACCGTCCTTTGCTGATGGCGCGGTAACCTTCTACCCATATCTTCAATGCCGCGTCATACATTACGCTCACCGCCGTACGTCCTGCTGGCTTATTGCCGTCAGCCTGGCTGATGAAGATGAGTAGTTTGTCCCTGTGTCGGTCTTTGAAGTCTTGGTAGTCCTTGAAACTCATCTGTGTGTACTGGAAGCTGTCTATCACAACAATATCGGGGCTCTTGCGCCTGCTCAGCCGTGTGTCCAGTTCCTCCATGCCCTCACAGAGCAGTACGAACCGTCTCGCCACATCCTGCATGCCGGCTTTCATGAGGGCGTTCTTCATCGTCAGCGAGAAGCCTTCCTCCAGGCTGTCGTAAGCGACCTTGCCAAACTTTGCTAACTCTTTACAGAGCTTCATGGTAAAACTTGTTTTTCCGCTTCCGCTGCGTCCCCAGATAAACCAGACACCGTTACGTTCTGGCGAACCGAAGGCATCAGCCCAAACACCCTCAAAAGGATAGGTTTCTTTTTTCATACGTAGCATATCTATTACTGACATTGCCCTGTTCATTTTCCTTCTGTTTTATGGCTATTCAAACGCTGCTTGACCGCTGTTTGAGCAGCCATCAGTTTTATCCTATGAATACTCTTCTTCACACGCCTTAAATCAAACTCGTATTCCTCCGAATCTCTCACCACTTCTGATATGCGTGCTTTATCTGTCACACCATTTGCCATACACACGGCGTAGACATCGTGAGCACCTGTCCGCTCCAGCTCAAAGAATTTGCGGCCGATGCGCGAGTGAATCTCATTGTAGCCGCACTTATTGTAGCGCAGGCCCATCGACATACGGCGTTTGATATAACTCGTAGAGAAAAAGACGATACCGCACTTGTCTTCCAGACGATTGTATAGGTCGATGAAGTAATGGAAGACGCGCTCCGGCAGTTTGTCCGCCTCGTCGAAGAGGAGTAGCGGCGCATCCATCTGAATAAGGTCGTCAATAATTCGGTCGAGCAACTCTCTGATGCTGTAACCTTCTGTTCTCTGACCAATACGACGTGCAATCTCGCGGATGAAGTCGCTTTTCTTCATATCTTCTGAGCAGAGGATATAAAACACCTCATTATGGTCATTGGCATAAAGCTTAGCAGTAGTTGTTTTGCCACATCCTGCTTCACCTACAACCCACGTAACATTTCTGACAGACTGAGCGTCAGTCATGGCAAACACCATTTCTTGAAAAGATTTTGTCTCTACGACCTGCCAGTCTGTTCCAGTACTTGTCCCAAGCTGTGATGCAAGATTGCGCCACATCTCGTCCGAAATGTTCTCCCACTTACCCTGCAGAATACTACTTATCGTCGCACTGCTCGTCCCTGTAAGACTCTGTGCTGCCTTATTCTGGCTGGGATACTTGGAAACGTATTGTTTCAAACTGGCCTGTATCTGTACCTTTTCGTTTTGTGTCAACTTGCTCATAAAACTTTTATTTAGTCATTTTTTTCTTTATAATTTACCTGCAACGGAGGCTATATCAACTACAGTATTCTCAACCGTCGACCAATCTTCAAGGCTCACTTGTTTAGTCTTGCGACCTATCTTATACTCCTCAGCTGGACGGCTGTAGATACCCGTGCGTCGTTCTATCTGCCTGCGCTCGGCGGCCGTCATACCCTTTGGCTTCGGGCTGCGCAGCCCATGCTGCTCTGGCAACACGCCGTGGGCTTTTTCAATCTCCCGTCCTGCCACCGTTCGCTCTATGCGGTCAGTCGTGTTTGCGGTCTGTTCCTGACGAATAAAGGCTGCTTCACCTTCGGTCTGCTCTTGTATGGCACGATGTACCACTAAGTAAGGTTCTGCCACACATTCGAATCGAAGATTGCCGTCGGCGTCCTTCTTGTAGAGACGTATGCTGCCAAAGTCGTAAGGATCATATTTCACGACGAACCGCTCGTAGGTATGCTGTCTGCGCCACTCATGATCTGGCACGCCTGGCTCACTCATTACCTCGTACTGCCGCTTCTGTCCCTTGATGGTTACCATGATACCCTGGTCGGTAAATGTGCTCATGCGCTTAGCTGTAACCCAGAACATATCCACCATGTCGTGGGCCGTTACTTCCTGCGTTTCTTCGTTCATGCTCCCTTTGTAAGCCTCCAGACGGCTCGTGCCGTAGGCTGGGTGCCTCATTTCGTTCCATTCCTTGGTAGCAAGAGTGTAAGCATCCTTCAGTTCTGCAAGTGTGTAGAGGCTATCCTTGTTCTCTTCAATAAATTCAAGGTTCGGACGACTGCTATCTTTTTTGGCGGTGATGTTCTGACCTGTGAAGCGCCAATCTTTGTGCAGCACCTGCTGTTGGAATCTACCGAATACAGCCTCGATCGTCTTCGACTCGCCATTATAGGGCTGTGTCGTCCGGTGTACATGGCAGAGTTTCTTGAAGAGGCCATCAGCATCCAGTTTCTTGTGGCCGCCCTGGTTGTCATGCACAATCTCGTAAGGCTTGTATCCGCTCGTTTGTATCGCCATACGGTAAGCATGATACTGTGCCTCATAGTCTTCTGAATCGCTGATGTGCCAACCAAGCATCACCTCACTCATAGCGTCTATCACCACATACACCTGCGTGGTCCGCACCTTGCTGTCCTCGTCCCTGTAATACAAATTCAGTTTCGTGCCGTCACCATACCATAGAGCATCACGCTTGGTAGGTAGTGCTGTGCGATGCTTGCGACCGAATTTCTGACGAGCGGCCTGTTCGCCATATACAGCATCATACCACAAAGGCATGATGGCTGCGCTGTTCAGCCACCGCTTCATGCCGCTAAGACTTTTCAGCGGCTTCCAGCCGTTGGTTTCGGCACGCCTGTTCGCTTCTTCAAAAAGTTGCGTGTCGGTATAGACTGGCACCCTGCAACGCTTCAACGCTATCAGCAGCCGGCCGAACTCGTCGGTAATCTTCTGCGTGTTCCTGTTGCCTATCTTGCCGCTGATAAGACTCTGATAACTGCCACGCTTAAAAGCATTGATTTTCGTCTTCAGTCTTGCAACGCTCGTTGGCAGTGTGTGTCCGTACTCCTCGCGGAGAGCTTCTGAACTCTGAAAAATGATATCCCAAGCGCCTGCCATGCTTCCGTTCAAACTTTGCCTTATCGCTCTGCGTTGCGACATCATGTGTAGCAATTCTCTCAAGACGCTGGCGTTAATGGTGTACTCTTCAATGAGATTTTCTGTTAGGTGTTCCTCCTGGCCGTTCATCTCGTAGGTAAACGCCTCATACCACTTCCGTGCATCACCATCCAGCCGTATGCGGTCTCTCATCATTGCTTCCTTCATCTTTTGTTCCGGATCGCCGTATTTTGCCACGAACCGCTCCTTGTATTTAGCAGGAAGGGAACTCCATGCATAGAGTGCCTGACCGCCTTCACCACCGCCGCGGTGGACACTGACGATATTGCCACGCTTCATATTCTGGCGTAAGGTTGCAGCTTTGATGACAGCAGCATCACCATCAGTCAGTTCCGCATAGGTCACGCACAATATTTTGTTGAAATACTCCATTCCCGCACCCCTTCTTACTTCAATGCAGCTGCCCAGTCCTGTATACCTTGGATGTCGCTTGTCATCACTTGTTCAAAGCGGCGTACCTTTGCACCACGCTTAAAAACATCACACCATGGTTCTTTCTTTGAAAACTCCAGCAAAACATCACCAAGATACTGTCTCATGTAGTCGTCTGCATCGTGTAAAACCTCCCATTCGGGTGCTTCTACCATGACGATACCACCACGTTCAAGAGCCAGCTTGCGGATCTTCTTAGCCAGATCACTGCCGTCTTTCGGGTCTTCGAAATGAATGGCATTAAAAATGGTGCGTTCGGCAATCCCGAATGCTTGAGCAATAAATTTTCGATCCGCTTTCTGGATGTGAATGTACTTTTTCATAATCTCACTTTTTTATTTTTTTATTCGTTTATTATTCACTAATTTTTCCGCTTTATAATTCTAAAGCGCATCTTCAATTCTAAGCGCATACCCTTTTTCCAAGAGGGTACTCTTGAGCCATTTTAGGTCATATTTATCAACAGGAAAAAATACCGCTTCGTTATCTACGCTTGGATATGCGCGAATGCTTGAGTTCTCATTTATGAATTTTACAAATTTGTACAACTTCTCTACTGTCTGATCTGTCGCTGTAACTTTTATCACTTTCTTCTTCATAATCCTTTTAATCTTTAATTATTTGTTTCATTATTCTCGCCCCTTTTTCGTATCTTTGGGCGCGTTCCAAATGGAATACGTTGCAAAGATATGGTTGAAATTTTAACTACGCAAGCAAAATAGTGGAAAAATTAACTATAAAAGAAAAAATTCTTTCCTTTTTAGATCTTAAGGGGATAAAGAAAGTAGATTTCTTTGATGCAACTGGCATCAAAGACAGTAATTTTAAGGGAAAAAATCTCCAAAGTCAAATAGGTGGAGATATGATAGTTAAAATTTTAACCACATATCCTGATCTATCTGCTGAGTGGCTTCTTACAGGTCGAGGGAATATGCTGAAGTCTGTACAGGAAGAACCACAGGTAGAGGTGACTCCTATATATCAGCCTAAGGTCACGGAGAAGAAAGAGGAGAAACAAGATGTTTATCTTTATGATTTCAAGGCATCAGCAGGATTGCTGGCACTTTTCGACAATAACCAGCAGAACATCATCGACACCATAAAAATTCCTAACCTCCCCAAGTGCGATGGTGCCATCCATATCGTTGGCGATTCTATGTATCCACTTCTTAAGTCGGGCGACATTATATTATATAAGCAGATGCCACTTGATGTCAATAATCTGCTATATGGCGAAATGTATCTCCTTTCGTATGATATTGACGGTGATGACTACATCGTGGTAAAATATATCCGCAAGTCAGATAAAGGCGAGCCGTACATCATGCTCAGTTCGGAAAACCCCGCACATGCACCACGCGACATCGACTTCCATCGTGTAACGGCCCTTGCACTCATTAAAGCTTCCGTACGCATTAACTGTATGATATAAAAAACAAATTATGGGTAATAATCTTAATATAATACACTTGATTAAGAAGTCCTTATTGTCAATCTTTGAGAAGGAGAATGGGAGGAAAGCTTCATGCAGAGAAATAGCAGAGTTATACGACATTATTGATAAAGAAATCAGCGAGCCTAATGGAGGAGAAGGTTCTAACCATGATGAAGGAATGGAGATGTCGTATAAATATACTCCATATTATAAGCGCAATCGCAATAGACACACTATTATTTGGCATTTTTTAATTTTTCTAAAAGCATACAGAGATCTCTGTAATGGTGCTCAAGATTTCTATGACTATAAAAAAAATAATAAAGAGTTTATACGAGCTAAGGGAGAACTTAGAAAGTTGCATCCGTCAGATGATGATGTATTTATTACTATTAGATATTGCCAAAGAGAATATTATTATGGCTTGTGCGACACCCAGATGACGACAGACAAAATCATACTAATAAAGAATTGGAGAGAACTCGCAATAAATCATGAAGATGTGTTTTCAAAAACTCTCGATCATTATATTGAGTATTGGGATGATGTATTAAACAGTTATGTTCAAAAACCAGCAAAGGTTAAACGAATTCATTACTTAATTAATGATATAGAAGGACTTAAAGGATACGAAATCTTTGCGAACTCAGATAATATACTCCAGCAATTGAACACAACACAGGAATACTACCGCCAGATGCTGTCTTTGTAATCTTAAATGGATTTATATAACCTAAAAATATCTATTAATACAATACTATCAACAATGAAAAAATTTAATTTGGAGTTTCTCAATAAGAGGATCGGTACGCAGTACACAGACATGAAGGGTATAGTTGCCATTGATGGGCATAATTATAGTGACTTATGGAATCTATGCACAGATAATGGTGTAGATTTAGAAAATTGGTTTTTGGTTGGTTTAGAATGTTATGATTTCGATCCTCTCGGTGGGCGAGATCTCCATGCTATGGCCTATGTACTAAAAAAGGAGAGTTTGGAGAGAGGGCATGATGCAATAGCCGGTAGATTAGAAGAAACAGGTGAAACTGAAATTCACATCAAACATTTCACTATCCCTTACAATCAATTGACAAAATACATTAAGCGAATCAACATAGGACTCGTTTCTAACCTATCAAGTAGTATGCAAAATGTTACTTTTATAGATGATGACAGAGAATAAAAACTCTATATCAATCCGTTTTTGCAGTCAGATACAAACTCTCTGATCACATGCAACCAATCACCAAGAGCATCTGCACACTGTTCGTATGGATGCTCTTGAACACTCTTTTCTGCATAGCTAAGCATTGCTTCAAATCTAAACCGTGTGCTTTCTTTACCTTCACACATAACTTGTCTGTCGACACTAAACCCGTATATTTCATATTCTCCCCTTTCCATGCGCCGCACGCACACTTTTATTGATTTTACACCGTAAATATATCCCCAAAGACCGATAAATAGGGCGTTTGACTAAAACATTTCACTCTGTGATTTTGGTATTATATCCCCCTATAATGCGGAATAAAGGGGGAGGGTAAACGGCAAAAAGCGAGGCGAATCCGCTTTTTTTCGTCCTTATTAGGGGGGTGAATGTGGTCGAAACTATATAAAAAGTGTCACCCCTAATGTCACCCCAATCGATACATTTCGTTTTACACTGTCACCCCAAACGTCACTCCTTATGTCACCCCAAACACATTTTTTGCCCTAAAAAACACTTTTTTTATCCCTCAAAAACGAAAAAACGGCTTCCAACTGTTCAAAAAACAATCGAAAACCGTTCAACTATTGTTCAATCAATGTTTTAGCTATTAAAAATCATCTCTTTTTTGTCGCTTTTGACCGTATCAGTTCTCCACTCATAATACACGCCTTTTTATTCAGTACAACGCCGCCTTTACTCAATCCTACCCGCTCCAGCGAGCATTGCTTTATACCTATATCTTCAGCCGTCAGAACGCTGTATATGGCAGGAATAGAGCCAAAGTAGTAGTTCTTTCTCCCCTGCAATAAATGTACATGTATAACCTTAGTCATAATTGTCTTATTTTGCTGCAAAAATACAAAATAATCACCATATACGATATTTTAAGTATATTATAATATAAAAGGAGGGAAAACAAAAGACAAGCTACAAGGAACTCTCCCATACAATTAAACACCCCTTAGAGCCATTTAATTCTCTCATATGAACTTCTACGCACAAGACTAAGTTTATCTCTATTAACGCCCTCAAAAAGCTTCAATTTGCCCTCTCAATTGCCTCTATTGATCCTTCTCTGTTACATTCTCAGCTCAAACACTATTCGAACGCTCCTCGAATGTAACGCAAATGTAACACGATTGTAACATTTCGTTTTGCCTCCTCATATCCAAGCAAAGTCTCGTAACTTACTGACAAACAAGCATTCTATTCACTTTCATCCTAATCCAATATTTATACATTTCGTTTTATCCCCCTTAACTTGGTCTGTCCTCCCACTACCTCGCCGTCTACATTGATGCCACCTTTATCTCCACTCTAGGGTTTGAAATATATAACAGGAATAATATACAATAGGCTATGCAGTATAATTTCTTAAAAACATTAGCTTCTATTTTAATATTAAGCTATGCAACTCAGTCCTGGTGTCAAAGTGTTACTTTGACCGGACAAATAAAGAATGCCTTCACTCGTCAGGCAATACCAGATGTGACAGTGACACTGATGCGCGCTGACAGCACCATAATTCAAGATTCAGTTATGTCAATGGTACTCGACGGTTACACCATTTGGGTAAAGCGTGATATGCCTCGTATTCCGCAAAAACTGATTATAAGGGTCACGCATCCTGAGTTCGAGACAGCTTATTTGTCATACGATCTGAAGAAAATCGGTCGCAACAGGCAGATAGAGCTGCCTGTTATTCTGATGAAAAGAAAGGTGATGAAAGAAATTACGCTGAATGAGGCCGTTATTCGCCCGACGAGAATTAAGATGGTACAACGCGGTGATACCATTGTCTATGATGCTATGGCTTTTAACCTTCCGCAGGGGTCGATGCTTGACGATCTTGTGCGCGAACTGCCAGGCGCAGAGTTGAAGCCTAATGGAGAAATCTTTGTCAATGGTAAGAAGGTGGACTACTTGGTGCTCAATAGTCGCGAATTTTTCCGTGGAAACAATCAGGTGATGCTCCGAAATTTGCCTTACTACACGGTGAAAGATATCAAGGTGTACAACCGTACAACCGACTTTTCGGCATATCTCGGACGAGAGGCAGAAAACAAAGACTTTGTGATGGATGTGCAGTTGAAAAAGATATACAGGCAAGGTTACCTTGGCAATGTAGAGGCAGAATATGGCACATACGACCGCTACATGGGACGCGCTTTTGCTCTCCGATTTACTGATAATTCGCGAATCACGCTGTATGGCAACATGAATAACACCAACGACACCAGCAGTCCTGTTGACGATGGACAATGGGGTGATGCATGGGATACAAATGGCGTGAAGAAGCAGAACATGGTGGGCGGTGAAATCTTTTGGGAAAGCTTAGACAGATCGTTCTGCAATGGTCTTAAAGTCATGACAGCACACACTGTAGTCGACACGGAATCCCAAACTATGACACAATCTTTTCTTGCTGACGGCAGCACAAACTTCTCACGCTCGCAAAGTATATCCAACACGAAAGAGAAGAACGTGAATGTCTATGACTACTGGCAGGTGACGAAAAAATGGTGGGTCTCTGGTGACATTTCATTTGACCACAATAGCAGATATGGCAACACTTCGTCCACTTATACGTCATCACTCACCAACATCACGTTGCCCGATACACTGTCTCACCGCTCATCGCAGCAATATAGAGATGGGTACAACAACGAACTGACATTGACTGCCAATGCAACCAGAAAGCTGGCATGGGGAGATGAAGTGACATTCTCTGCAAAATATAAGCATGCTTCCTCTGAGCATGAACTGTTTGGCAGAAACATAACATCGCAAAGGGGGCAAACCCCATCCGTCGATTACCGCCACGAATATGACAAGGCCAATTCGCAGGAGAACGACTACGACTTGAAAGTAAAATACACTGTACCTTTCCTCAACGGTCCTGCCGTGTCGCTCATATACAATCCTACCCATAGGCGTATATCTGATTGTGACAACCTCTTCCGACTTGATCGCCTAGAAGGTTGGTCTATTTCAGCCAACAAACCTCTGCGCCTTCTTCCGTCAATAGCGAGCATGATGGCTTCGTGCATAGACCTTGATAATACCTATAATTATAAAGAAGCTGCGACAGATCACATCTTAACCCTGAACATCAATCAGCGCAGCTCAACGGGAAAAGGGACAAAACGCAATGTAGAGTTTGCCTTTCCGATAACCCTCACCCACGAACGATTGGAATACACGCGTGGGCTGATTGATACGATTAGTAGTCGCAACTATACAGTTCTCAACCCTGGACTCTACTATGAGAGCATCTGGAAAGAAGAGAGATACACATTTCGTGCATCGACTTCATTCCTGACCTCTGCAGCCAACTTTCTGCAACTCATGCCGTTCCGTGACGACCGCAACCCATTAATAGTGAGAGAAGGAAATCCCAATCTAAAACAATCATGGATTTATAGAACAGAGACATCACTCTCCATGCGTCTTCGCTCTTCTTCTCAGATGCTGTCGTTCAGTGCGGCTGCAAACATTTATGGTAATCAGATAGCTAATGGTTTTACGTTCAACACCACTACTGGCGTTTGTACCTATAGACCAGAGAATGTGAACGGCAATTGGGAGCTAAAGAGTGATGCCAACTATAGCATATCGTTCGGGAAAGAGCAATGTTTCAAGCTTGAGAACAGAGCGAATGCTGCTTTTTTACACTCTGTGGATATCGCCTCTGTGGATGGTTCTACACAAGCTACGCTGAGCAAAGTGAACACCACGCTTGTGAACGACAAAGCATCATTTTCCTTCAGCAAGCAAGAATTACATATGGAGGTTTTCGGCAGTCTGATATTTCGCCACACTGCGTCGGCTCTTGACATGTTTAAGTCCATCAATGCTTCCGACTTCAATTATGGTATGAACGCCCGATATGTCTTCCCCCTATTCAAACTCACGGTACAAACAGACATCACGATGTACAGTCGTCGTGGCTATGGGAGCAGCGAGTTCAATACCAATAATCTGATATGGAATGCAACTTTGTCTCGACCGTTTATGAAGGGGAAGCTCGTGATATATGCTGATCTAAGAGATATTCTCCATAATCGCAACAATACACAGTATGCTGTCAATGCACAAGGTCGTATCGTTACATGGCAACGTTCCATGCCAAGTTACGCCATGTTACGGGTACAATGGCGATTCAATTATAATCCTAAAAGAAAGTAAAACAACAGGCCTGAATCACTTAAAACGTTTTCCCCACTACAAGCAACAAAATGCTTCAGACTGTGGCCCGACCTCTCTGCGCACGATTGCCCTCTCGCCGAGTAGGGCTAAAGATCGCATCAATGAATGCTGTCAAATATCGACTGGAGAGCTCCGATTGAACCAAGCTTTGACCTCTTCGGCACAAGACCTCGACAAATAGCTCACTTGCTGTTGCTGAAATGCTTACCGTAGAGTAGTCCTCAACTACTATTCGTCATCAAGTAGCTTCATTCCTTTGGTGTAGGCGTGGGGCTTCTCAACTCCCAAAATGTGACGACGTGACAACAAAAAAACGGATTTTTCTTGGTAGGAGACGGCGATGGGTGAAGCGGTAGATACTAATATCTCTTACTGCCTATCCGCACCGAAGATAAGGGGGAGAAACTTGCGGAGATGGAGTTGTCGCGAGGATCGTAGCTGACGCCTCTGGCAGAGGCGCACTATGCTTAACCGCGGGTGATACCCGAGCAGCGCGAGGGGGAACCCGTGGGCAAGAGATAGTACTAATATCCGACGCAGGAAGCGTCGCACTGCAAGCGTTGAGGCGGTAACAAGAGTGAGTGTTGTGCGACACCGCCGGTGTCGGAGATGAGAGGAGCGTCTTCTCCACGGGTTCACCCTTCGGGCATCACCCGCGGTTACGCATAGTGTGTCCCCGCTGGGGACAGTGGGGTACTTGGGTGTTTGTTTTTTTACTTGCCCTTTATCCACTGAGCTGCTCTTCACCCGCGGTTACGCATGATATGTCCTTGCTGAGAAAAGTGGATGAGGTACGGATTTTTCATCACAACAAAGCCCGCATTTTCGAGAGAGAATGTGGGCTTTGCTGTTTTCCTTTTATTTGTCATCAAGTAGCTTTATTCCTCTGGTGCAGGCGTGGGGTTTCTCAACTCCCAAAATGTGACGGCGGCGGCAGCGGCCACGTTGAGCGAATCAACTTGGTGAGACATCGGGATGCGCACCACATAGTCCGATGCAGCAATGGTTTCTGTGGGGAGTCCGTCGCCCTCTGTGCCCATGATAATGGCCAAGCGCGGGATGGCTTTCAGTTCGGGCGCATCGAGCGGGATGGAGTTGTCCGAAAGTGCCATAGCGGCCGTTTTGAAGCCGAGAGTGTTGAGACTGCTTACTGGGCCGTCGAGCCACGTCCAGGGAACTAAGAACACCGACCCCATCGACACGCGTACCGCCCGCCGATTGAGTGGGTCGCAAGAGTTGCGCGTCAGTAGGACTGCATCGATGCCCAATGCGGCAGCCGAACGGAATATCGCCCCTATGTTGGTGGTGTCTACAACGTTGTCGATGACCACGATGCGCCGTGCGTTGCAGCAAACGTCCTCAAGTGCGCGCGGTTGCGGCCGACGCATGGCGCAGAGCACACCGCGCGTTAGTTTGTAGCCCGTGAGTCCGGCGAGGAGTTCGCGCTCCCCTGTGTAAACGGGAATATCTCCGCACCGACTGATGATATCTGCGGCATCGCCCGTGATATGGCGGCGTTCGCAGAGAAGAGCCACGGGGGTGTAGCCAGCTCGCAACGCCACATCGATGACCTTGGGACTTTCCACAATGAAGATGCCGCGGTCGGGTTCGAGGCGGTTGCGCAACTGTGCTTCAGTCAGGGCACTGAACATCTCTGCTCCCTCTTGTTGCAGACTCTTGAGTTCGATGAGTTTCATTTTGCGTTCTTTTGTTGTGTGGTGGCGATTGCTTCGGCCCTACCTTTTGTCGACCGTCAAAGCCTTTCTGAATAGCAAAGTTATGGATTTCGAGCCAAATAAGGAGAGGGTACAACTGGAAAAGGCAAATGAAGTGGTGAACTACTCAATGCAGGCAATAAGGAAGCGGAGGAGAGAGGATGAAGTATTTCTCCGGCGTTTCGTTGTGTTTTTTTGTAACTTTGCAGGCGATGAAAGTAACAGATAATTACGCCTTTCTGACGAAAGGGCCTATACACCATGTGATATGGACACTGGCTGTGCCTACTATCATATCGATGCTGATAACGAACGTCTACAACATTGTCGACACTTTCTTTGTGGGGCAGATCGATACACAATCGACGGCAGCTGTCGGTGTGGTCTTTTCCCTTATGTTTGTGGTGCAAGCTTTTAGTTTCTTTTTTGGAAACGGCTCGGGCAATTACATCGCACGTCAGTTGGGGGCGCGCGATCGCCACAAAGCAGAACGTATGGCATCAACAGCCTTTTTCTATGCCCTTTGCAGCGGCACTTTGTTGGCCGTCCTCGGTCTTGTTTTCTTGACTCCTATTTCTAAAATGCTGGGTAGTACGCCCACGATTTTACCTTACACGGAGAAATATCTCGGTATCTCCCTTCTCGGCGTGCCTTTCTTGATGGGCTCATTTTGCATCAACAATCAAATGCGCTTTCAGGGGTATGCACGCTATTCTATGTATGGCATGGTGAGCGGCGCGATACTCAACTGCGTGCTCGACCCTATTTTCATCTTCGGCCTGCGTATGGGCGTGAGCGGTGCAGCCCTCGCAACGGTGGTGGGCTATATCTTCGGATTTATCGTGATGCTGCGGATGACGCGCATGAACCCTAATATCATCCGCTACTCCGCAAAGCGTATCAGTTTCTCCCTCGTCTACATCAAAGAAATCTTGGCAGGCGGCACCCCCTCTATCTCGCGACAAGGCTTGGCAGCCGTAGCTTCCATTGCCCTTAATGTTGCGGCGGGCGGCTATGGTGATGCAGCCATTGCCGCCATGAGCATCGTCAATCGCATATCGATGTTCGTTTATAGCGTTGTGGTGGGGTTGGGTCAAGGTTTCCAACCGCTATGTGGCTTCTGCTTTGGTGCAAAACTGTATGAACGTATCAAAGAAGGGTATTCTTTCTGTTTGAAAGTGGGTACGGTCTTTCTCGTGTTTTGGGCTGTATTTCTCTTTTTCTTTAGTAAGGAAGCCATCGCGCTGTTCCGCAACGACCCGGAGGTGATAGCCGTGGGTACTGCTGCGCTCCACTATCAAATTATTTCTTACCCCCTCATAGCGGTGCTCACAGTCTCGAATATGTTGATGCAGACTTGTCGGAAAACCATTCGTGCCAATATCTTGGCGGCGGCACGTCAGGGATTGTTTTTCGTTCCGCTCATTATCCTTTTGCCCCACTACTTTGGGCTGACGGGCGTGGAGTGTTGCCAAGCCGTTAGCGATGTGTTGGCGTTTCTTTTGGCCGTTCCGCTGGTGAGGTGGGCTTTTCGAGAGATGAAGTAGCGGGAGCTACTCAGCAACTTTGCAACCGAGTTGCAAAACCTTATCCCTACCTTTGCAAGCAGAACAAATAAAAGGTAGCGTCTTATGCATTCACACAACAAACTTTTTAGGATCATCGTTGCGGCCTTGCTGTTAGTGGTGGCCGTTCTTATTGTCCATAATCTCGAACTGCCCGTGTGGCAGCAGTTGCTAATTTTTCTCGTGCCTTACCTCGTTGCAGGCTACGATGTGCTGGGAGAAGCGCTCGAGGGCATCATGGAGCGCGAACCGTTCAATGAGGACCTACTCATGAGCATCGCTACTCTCGGTGCACTTTTCATTGGTTTCTTGCCAGGAGCTGCCACAGAGTTTCCCGAGGCGGTCTTTGTGATGCTTTTCTTTCAGGTGGGCGAACTCTTCGAACATTATGCTGAAGATAGGAGTCGTAAGTCGATTGCTGAACTGATGAATATTCGTCCCGATGTGGCTCATGTGGAGCGCGAGGGAGAAGTGCAAACCGTTGAGCCGACAAGCGTCAGCGTGGGCGAAATCATAGAGGTGCGCCCTGGTGAGCGAGTACCCATGGATGGTTGCATACTGGAAGGGGAGACTACTCTTGACACCGTTGCGCTGACAGGGGAGAGCGTCCCCCGTATGGCTCATCCCGGTGACAGTATCATCTCTGGTTCTGTTAATCTGACGGGCGTGTTGAAAGTGCGCGTTGAGAAAACTTTTGGCGAATCCACGGCGTCGAAGATTATCGACCTTGTGGAGAATGCTGGTGAGCACAAATCGAAGAGCGAAACCTTCATAGCGCGCTTCGCAAAAGTCTATACGCCCATCGTGGTTTATGTAGCCATCGCGCTGGCTTTACTGCCACCGCTTTTTGCAGAGAATTTCGCCACGGCATTCCCCGTGTGGCTCAATCGCGCTTTGACGTTCCTTGTGGTGTCCTGTCCCTGCGCCCTCGTCATCTCTATCCCGCTCACATTCTTTGGCGGCATCGGCGGTGCTTCCCGTCGAGGTATTCTTATCAAAGGTTCTAACTACATGGATGCCCTTTCTAAAGTTGATACCGTGGTGTTTGACAAAACGGGCACGCTGACGCGCGGAGTGTTTAAGGTGACGGCGATTCATCCCGAGCAGTGTGATGAAGAACAACTCCTGCATCTTGCCGCTCATGTGGAGCGTTTCTCAACGCATCCTATTGCAGTTTCGCTGCGCGAGGCTTATAGTCACGAGCAGGACGGTTGCACTGTGGAGCAAGTGGAAGAAGTGAGCGGACAGGGCGTGCGTGCCGTTGTCAATGGTAAGAAGGTTTGTGTGGGCAATACGAAGATGATGGAGCAACTCAATGTTCGTTTCCACCCCTGCGAATTGGTCGGGACGATTGTTCATGTGGCAGTCGACGGCGAATACTTTGGGCATATTGTTATCTCCGATGAAATGAAGAGTGATGCTCGCGAAGCTGTTGCAGCTCTCAAAGCTGCTGGTGTGCGCCGTACGGTGATGCTGACGGGTGACCGTCGGGAAGTGGGCGAGGATGTGGCGAAGCAGCTCGGTCTTGATGAAGTTCATACGGAACTCCTGCCTGCTGAAAAAGTGGAAAGAGTGGAAGCGTTGCTGAAAGCGAAAGCCGACGGACAGAGCTTGATTTTTGTGGGCGACGGTATGAATGACGCACCGGTGCTGGCACGTGCCGATGTGGGCATGGCTATGGGCGGTCTGGGTTCAGATGCTGCCATCGAAGCCGCCGATGTTGTTATCATGGACGATAAACCTTCCAAGGTGGCACTGGCTATCGCGCTTGCGCGCCGCACTGTGGGCATCGCGATGCAAAACGCGTGGTTTGCTATAGGTGTGAAAGTGCTGGTGCTTTTCCTTGCTGCTTTCGGCATTGCCACAATGTGGATGGCCGTCTTCGCCGATGTAGGCGTCATGGTCTTGGCTGTGCTCAACGCTATGCGCGCACTGAAGAGTTAAGCTCTTAAGAACTCGGACAAGCCGCCCTATGCGGAGCTTTAACCAAGTAGAGGCTTGTTGGAGAAACGGATAAAAAAGCAAGGGTATATCATAATTCTGATATGCCCTTTTTCTATTTCTCGATGATAAAACTCAGAGGGAACAATCAATAAAGGCTTTTTCTTTGCTCCTTTAACGCTCCTCGTACTTGTTGGAAAAGAGAGAAGCATTTGTGCAGTCTTTGGAATTTCCGACAGAAGCGACATACCTATTTGCAGATGTCTATAAATCATGGAAAAGAAAGGCATAAAAAACGCCAAGTGGGTATGCACTTGGCGTTATCTTTTAGTTTTGCCGAACAAATCGGCGTGTGTTCCTGTGTTCAGCATGAGAAGGGTAAGTTCTTTATCGTTCTGTTCCCAGATAAGTAGCCAGTCGGGTTGTATATGACATTCCCATTGACCGTTTCTATTACCGTGGAGCAAGTGAGGTTTGAACTTACCGGGCACTCTTCTGCTTGCCACCAACTCTCTGATAATCTCTTTCAGTTTCTCCATTGGTAGCCCCGTTTCTTGCATCGTTTGAGGTCTTTCTCAAACTGATGTGTGGTAAAGAGTCGGTATGCCATTAGATTCCCATTTTGGAGAACAGTTCTTCAGGGGAATCATACTCATTGACGCATCCGTGCTCTTTCTCGTCAAGTGCTTGTTCGTAAGGCGTAGGCTTTGTTGTAGCCTTCACTTTCCAGCCCATTCGTTTAACGAGTGACTTTAATAGTGAACTATCAGCCTTGGGTATTTCCAAGAGGAAGGTGTCCATCGTGGTGTTATTCGTTTCCATTTTTTATCCTCCTGTTTATATTGTTAGCTTGGTGTATCTTGACTTTTCGCTCCACTCTTTCTCTTGATGGAGAGGAGGTCTGGAGCGGAATTTTTATTTGCTTCCTTGTTCGATTTCTTCGAGCAACTTAACGGCGTTCACGTATTCTTCGATACCTAAAGCCACTTCCTGTGCGGCTTTCATTGCCAGCACTACGGTTTGTGGGCGATGCACGACGTCACCTCCTGCGAAAACACCGCGGCGAGTGGTCATACCGTAGGGGCGTTCTACAATTTTGACATAGCCCTTCTCATCTGTTTCGATGCCGTCGGTAGTTGCCACAATTCGGCTCGAGGGGCGCGAACCAATGGCTAAGAAGATGCGGTCGAACGGTTCAATGCGGTCGCCTTCTTCGCTGTGGATGCGCACGCTTCCCAGGCGGCCGCGGCGTCCTTCGATAAACTCTGTGGCGGTGGACTTCCACCAAAATTTCACTCCCTCTTTCAACGCCTCCTCGTACTCGGCTCGAATGGCCGGCATCTCGGCATCAGTGCGGCGGTAGATAATCGTGACGTCAGCTCCAAGGCGGATGGCGGTGCGGGCAGCATCCATAGCCACATTTCCTCCCCCGATAACGCCCACGCGCTCTCCTGCTTTGACGGGTACGTTGCGTGCGCTGATAGCTCCCTCGTTGAAAGCGTTCACTTGGTGGAGCAGATAGGTGGCTTGGTTCACTCCGCGCAAGCGCGCACCTTTCACATCGTTCATATCGATAGGGACGGACGTACCTGTTCCCATGAAGATGGCGTCGAAACCTTGTGTGAAGAGCGAATCAACGGTCAGGCCGTTTTCTCCCACCATGGTGTTGGTGATGAAGTTTACGCCCAGCTCCTCTATCTTCTCTATCTCAGCTCTTACAACGGTTTTGGGCAAACGATACTCGGGGATGCCGAACATCAGCACGCCTCCTAAATCTTTCTGTCCTTCATAAATCGTCACAGAGAAGCCTTTGCGCGCCAGATTGCCCGCCACCGTCAGACCGGCAGGGCCTGAACCGATAACGGCTATCTTACCGCGACTTTTCTGCACGATACGTTCGCGGTTGAACTGCATCTTTGTGTCGAAATCGGCAATAAAGGATTCGAGTCGCCCAATCTGTATGGGGTTTCCTTTCTTATTGAGTATGCAACTGCCTTGGCATTGTTTTTCGTGAGGACAAACACGGCCGCAGATGGCGGGAAGGTCCGACGTTTCGTTGATGATGGCCATGGCATCGCCGATGTTCCCTTTCGAGAGCTGGTGAATAAACTCCGGTATGTTATTGTTTATCGGGCAGCCTTTTCGGCACAGTGGCACTTTGCAGTGGAGGCATCGTTTGGCCTCATCAATGGCTTCGCGTGTGTCGAAAGATTGGTGGACAACCTTGAAGGCTTCATTTGTTCCTTGTTGAGTCATAGTAAAATTGTATTACAAGTATGGAATACAAAAATACAATATTTTTTATTTTTTCCAATCCTTGCATACTCGTCTTTATCCCGTCTTTATCTGTTGCCCACATGTCCGGTTCTCTTGAGTACTCCCCAGGATTGTAACTCTCCCTTAATGGCGCGGAGATAACTCTTGAAGAGAACCCAATACATAATCCAGCGGTAGAAGAATCGCTGAGGAATGATCCAAAGTAGCTGCCAGAGGTTTTCTCCTTCAAAGCAGAAAGCAACGATGCTGACACTGGCATCGACAAGTAGGAATATCAAATAGTAAAACGCAATCTGAGCTGCATTGCCCGTGAAGAGTCCAGCTAGCATCAGCAGGTCGGCAATGGGCGAGAAAGTGGGTATGATGTATTGGAATATCAACATATTGGGCATGGCCCATAATCCGAAGCCTTTGTATTTACTATTGAAAAGAGCTTTGCGATGTTTCCAGAATGTTTGCATCACTCCGAAACTCCAACGCACTCGCTGTTTGACAAATTGGTTGAGGCGTTCTGGTGCTTCTGTCAGTGCCACTGCATCATTTTCGTTCTCTATGACGTAGCCTTTCTCAATGATACGCATTGTCAGATCGCAATCTTCAGCCAGCGTGTCGGTGGTGAAGCCTCCGGCATGAAGGAGAGCTTCTCGGCGGAAAGCTCCGATGGCACCAGGAACCACTGTGATGGCATTGATGTTAGAATATGCCATGCGGTCGAAGTTTTGGCTGGTGGTGTATTCTATGTTCTGCCAATAGGTGAGCATATTGCGGACGTTTCCCACCTTCACATTGCCGGCAACGGCTCCAATGCGGTGAGAATGATCACTGAGGAAGTGGCGTATGAGTTTGCTAATGGCATCTTTGCGCAACTGAGTGTCAGCATCAATACAGACTACGTAATCTGCATCGGTATGCGAGATGCCAAAATTCAGTGCTGATGCTTTTCCTCCGTTGGGATGTGTGAGGATGTGAACAGCTGGCGTATCACTAAACTTTTCCTGAACGTTCTTTAATGTATTGTCTTTGCTACCATCATCCACAAAGATAATGTCAAAGACCGGATAGTCCTGTTCCAAGAGGTTACTGATAGTCCGGAGAATATTGACTTCTTCATTGTAAGCCGGGACAATGATGCTTACACGTGGAGCATTGGCTGTGGACAGTTCTGGGTAGGAGCGCCGTCGCTCACTGCGTTTCTCGCGCAACATGAGTATGTACATAAAGACGAGACGTAAGAACCCCAACACTAGAAACACAATGAAGAGCGCGGTGAGAAAGTCGCCACAGGAATATATCAGTTCGGCTAAAGAAAGGTTAGCTTGCATGGCATAATAGGCCTTTCCTTTCGGGATGGGCGGCATCAGCTCTTGACGCGGCATACCTAAGTATTGTTCGAGCGAGATGAAGTGGTAGCCTTCTTTCTGTAGTTGGCTGATGATGCGAGGTAATGCTGTAATGGTGGGCTTGCGTGTTGTCCCTCCCGCATCGTGGAGAAGGATGATATGCCCATCCTCTCGATGAACGCCATTGATGACACGCTGATAGATTTGTTCTGCAGTGACTCCTTCTTCCCAGTCGTTGGGGTCGATGGATTCGCCCACGAATAGATAGTTACGTCGGCTGGCAAGAATCATGGGTTCTATTTCATCGTGATCGGTTGGGTCGGCATCTGCATTGTAAGGCGCACGGAAGAGAACCGTACTATGCCCCGTCACGCTTTCGATGAGCATACGAGTCAGTTTGAGCTCGATGTAAGTTCTGCGTGTCGAATTCTCCACCATGTTATGATGGGTAAAAGTGTGATTGCCTATGGTGTTACCATTTTCATACACTTGCTTCACCAACGGCAGGTTCTTTTCCATTTGGAGACCTACCATAAAGAATGCTCCCGGCACGTGATATTGCTTGAGTGTTTTGAGTACGCTGGGAGTCCAACGGCTGTCCGGGCCATCATCGAAGGTCAATACCAGCTCTTTATCTCTTGCATGTCCGAGTTTGTTTACTTTATAGTTTGATGGGAGTTTCAGATAGTGTTCTTCTGCAATGAGTTGTGCATTTTTGTCCATGCTGATGGCCACTTTTCCAGCTTGTGGTTCAGTTTCCACACTTAGCACTTCGCCTTCTCCCACGAAGTTGACATCGTCCTTACCTGTGGGCTGCATGATGGCGGCCACATTGGTTTTGGCAATGGCTGAGCGGGAGAGATTCTTGCCGTAGAAGTTCCACACGCGGTCATCCTCTGTTCCCAGACGCCATAGTCCAAAGCCTCCAAGACCGTATTCTGTACCGAAGCGCATCGTGTTGAAGATGGTGGCGGCATCAGTCAGGAATACTCGATGAAGCACATTATTGGCATTATCAACGTACGAAAAATCGAGGTTGTAAGTGTCATTGTCGAAGTGTACACGAGTTTCGGCATCCAGTGCTGTTGATATGGCTTGATTGAAGGATACTGTTTGTCCTCCATCCTGTGGTGTCCAATCATAGCCGTACGCGGCCAGACCAAGAACAAGTTTGTCATTGGGAATATTGCGCGCGGCCCAGTCTGTGGCTTTTTCTATCCACCGCTGACTACTTATAGGGCCGGCATCACTTCCTGAGTTGTGTTCATCGTAGGCCATTAAGAAAATGTAGTCATTGTATTTCGCAAGATTCACTATGTCATAGTCTTCATTGAATGGTGCTACATCTTGCGTGACATATAGGCCGTTGGCATGAAAGGTTGTAGAGAGTTCACGGACAAAGTTGGTGAGAATCGTGTTGTCTGTTATCTGTAAGTCTTCCAAGTCGATGTTGATACCGGCAAACTTGTTCTTCTTGCAGATGTTAGTGAGCTGGTTGATAAGGCCTGTGCGCTGCTTGGACGTCTGCATGATTTTCATGATGGCATCCGAGCGGAATTTCTCTCCATAGTTGTTGGTCAGCATTGGCATAATTGGAATTCCAGTTCTGCGCATTTGTGCTAACGCACGAGTATCAATCTGCGTTTCGAGGCGATTGGTCTTTGGATTTAGAAAGAACCATTCAGGCATGATGAGATTAAGATGAGGCAGATTCTTTTTGAGAGATGAGAAGGCACGTTTATCCCAGTTTACATACCAAGCTGCGCGAATTCCGATTTCTGGGCGAGTCCATTCCGCCATGTATTTAGACGTCAATGAATCTCCATGTCCCACAAAGCGCTGACGGCGGGAATTGATGCGTGCATCATTGGAGTGCATCTTGGCATCAGTGATGTAGTCGCGGAAAGATTTGTATTCTGTAGCTGTGGAATTACTTTTGAAGAGCGGTTTGTCTGCTGCCACCACGCTGCGATAATCATGATGGAAAAGAAGATGTGGAGAATCTTCAAAAATAAACATGGTAACAAATATCAGCACCAGGATAGCCACGAGGGTAAGCAGTACTCTAAACGACCATTTAAACCGATTCCACCGTGAACGAGAATCTGTTTGAAACACTTGTTTCTCCATAAATCAGAAATTTCTTATAACCTGAATATTCTGTCTGCAAAGTTATTTCGAATGCAGGTTATCTGAAGAATTGAAAGTGAAAAAAATAAGAATAATTTCTCGTTGATGTGTTTTTTGTAAAGTCTGATTTAGAGAAGACTGATATTACTTCCGATGAGCAGCCTGTTTGTTTGCATTTTTTCATCTCCAGTTCTGCTTTACGTGTGGCTTTCAGAAAAACTCTCATCTATTCGGCAAATAGAGAAAAACTTCTCCGAGGATTGAGGGCTTCACAGTGGTCAATCGTCGAAGAAGTTCTACGAGAAAACTTTTCATACACGAAAAATTCTCACACTCATCTCATCAGTGTTTAAAGTATTTTCATTCTCCACGTTAGTCCAATATCAAAATACGATTGTTTGGGACGTACCACGGCATGGGGCGTGGTGTTGTGTCCGAAAGCATAACTGTAGTTGGCGTGTAGGCGAACGCGGTCGTCCTTGAGTGGGAAAAATTCCACACCAGCACCTACGCGCGTGATTTCTGTTCCTTGGCTCAGTCCGAGATCCTTATCGGTGTGCGTGCGATTCACATCGTAGCTGGCTTTGGCAAAGGCACTGATCATCGGTGAAAAGCGATAGGCGAAGCGGCTCATAATGGAACAGTCGCGGAAGAATACTGGTTGACCCGATGCAGCGCGGTTCATGAAGTCGATGTCCCATTCGATGTGGCGCCCGATATTGAAGCGATTGCCCAAACAAAGGTAGCTGATGTATCGACCAGGGGCGTAAGCCATTAGGTTCAGAGACGATGAACTGTGGTAGAAACCATGATTGCCATACCATACGAGGTTGAAGGCATACATCTCGCCCGCTTCTCCATGCTTTTGCTTGTATTGTCGGCGGAATGGGCTTTCGCACACCTGTGCAATGAACTTGTCGTTGCCTTTCTTGGTGGAAACTATCGCGTTGACGCCCCAGTTGTAACAAGGGAAGTGGTAACAGAACTCCCCAAGCTGATACACATCTATGGGGGCGGGATCAAATTCCCAACAACCTGTTAGTACCACCCATTTTCCAGCCATCAACGTAAGGCGTTCGCTGGGCGAATACGCCATATAAAGCCAGTCCGTGGCATCAAAAAAGTTGTAGTCGCGATTGATGCCGTTGAGGCGCTGTCTGTATTTATAAGAAAATTTTTGGCCAATACTGCCTTGCAGGTACACATCAAGCATTTCACCCTTGAAACCGGAGAAATCTTTCTGGTACTGCCCATCAACGTATTCTCGCTTATAGTCACCGCGGGCTTCGAGGCGCATGCTGATGGGCTTCTCCTCTTGCGCGAAGAGCGAAGAGGCGAGGAGCAATGTTAGGATAGTGAAGGTGGTTCGCATTTGTGTAATTGAGATATTAGAGAAGGGAGGGGGATTGCCCCAAACTAAGATAACGCAGTAGTCCCCTATTTCTGGAAGCTGTTTTATTCTTTCTGCTGTGTGACAAGTTTAAGCTGTGGCCACACTTGTTTGTTTATTCCTGTTGTTGAATCAGTGGCATTTTTCTTTACAAGCCTGCTTCCTGCTCATAGCTTGAGCACGTTTGTCGTTCCAAAGTCCCATGATGGCACTTACCTTGTCGGCCGCCATGAAAGATTGAATGTTTTCTTTGGCCATAAAGTCGATCAACCGCGCATAATCATCTTGATCGAGGATGATTTTGAGTTCCATCTTTTCTTTTTTGCTGTAGCCCCCGATCACTCTTTGCAGTGTCACACCACGATGAATGTAGCCTGTGACGAAATTGATGATTTTCTCGTATTCATCCGTGATGATGTAAACGCGAATTTTGGAACTCATCTCTCCCATGAAGTAGGTCACGATGATGCCGTTGAGCCACGTTCCCAAGAGGCCTATAATGACTAGTCCGACATCGTTGATGAGGAATGCCGTGCAGCAAATGGCACCTCCCGCAATGCTGACCGCTGTACCGAGGTTGATGTGCATGTATTTGTTGACAATTTTTGCCAAAATGTCCAACCCGCCCGTTGAGGCATTGATGCTGAAGAGGATGGCTTGGGAGGCACTCAAGATGAGCACGAAGCAAAGGAGGTCGAACCACGGATCGGCGATGACTTGCCCCGTTCCGGCAATGGTTGTGGAGAAGAGAGATTCTTGCATCGGGAAGAGCCAGGAGAGCAGATCTATGAAGGGGCCCAGAATGAGGGCTGTATAGACCGTCTTTGCTCCAAACTCATTGCCAATGAGTAGGAAGGAAAGCACCAAGAGTATGGCGTTGATCACAAAGATAATGTTACCGACCGAGAGGATGGGAAATAATTTGCCAATCACCAGCGAGAGTCCTGTGATGGAACCCACAATCAGTTTGCTCGGAATGAGAAAGAAATAAACGGCAATGGACGCAACAAACATTCCGGCCGTCATGATGAACAGTTCCCACCAGAATTTCTTCGTCTTCAGTAGTTTGCCGAAGTCTTGTGCCAGTGCAAAAAGGCGCTCGCCTATTGTTCTCTTTGCTACAACTTCGTTTTCCATAATGTAAGTAGTTTGGGTTAAAAACTGTGTTAGTTTCACCTTTAAGGGACTTAATGAGGCTTATATGCCAAAGGAAGGTTTCCTTTTGTCACTTTGCCTGTTGCAAACATACGTACGCTTTTGCAACAAAACAAAAAAAAAGATGCGTTTTTTTATATTAATATGTTATAAAACATATTTACTCACTCTTTTTGGAGGATAAAAAGAGTAGTCTTTATTGATTCTGTACCTCTATTTCGGTGTGTTGGCACACTTCAGCAAAACGGAAGCACATGGGCTGATGGTCGTTGATGATGCCGATGGCTTGAAGGTGAGAATAGATGATCACTGTTCCAACAAATTTGAAACCGCGTTGCTTCAAGTCTTTGGCCACAAGGTCGGAGAGGGCGTTGCGCGTAACGGGCGTATGAGCATGAGAAGGATAAACAAAAGTTTTACCGTTTGTGAACGACCATATATAATGGTCGAAGCTGCCGAACTCCTGCTGAATTTTCAGAAAGGCTTGTGCGTTGTTGATCATGGCTCTCACCTTGCGCGGCGAGCGTATCATGCCCTCCGTTTGGATGATGCGCTCTATGTCGGTTTCTGTGAAAGTGGCTACTCGAGCAGCATCAAACTGCGCAAAGCAGCTGCGCAGAATTTCGCGTTTGCGGAGTACTAATTCCCAGCTCAGTCCGCACGACATACATTCCAGCACTAAATATTCGTAGTGCTTACGGTCGTCGTGAACTGCCAGTCCCCATTCTTCATCGTGATAGCGTTGGTAGAAATCTTTCTCTAAGGCTTTACCCCATGGGCAGCGTTGCTTCTCCATTTTGTGCGTTTTGCGCAAAAATACATTGTTTTCCTCTTCTGTTGTGTGCTTCCTGTAACTTTCTTTCCTCTTCGGAGCGCGGGACAAACGGAGGAAAAGCGTAACTTTGTGCTTGTAAACCAAAGAATATATCAGTTTTTTAATTTTTCGGATATGGAAAATCAAGTGTTGAAAGCGCTCAAGGAGCGCCGCAGCGTAAGGAAGTATAAAGCAGAACAAATCACCGATGCCGAGCTCACGGCTGTGCTCGAGGCGGGCACTTATGCAGCCACGGGCAAGGGCCTGCAAGACCCCTGGATAGTGGCTGTGCAGAATGAGGAGATAAAGGCACAACTCATTCGGATGAATGCTGAAGTGATGGGCACAAAGGGGAATCCTTACTATGATGCTCCGACACTCGTGCTGGTCTTTGCTTCTAATCCAGAGCAATGGCCCAACGCGGTGCAGGATGCCTCTCTCGTTTTGGGGAATATGATGCTGGCTGCGCATGCGGTGGGTTTGGGTTCGTGCTGGATAAATCGCGAATTGCAGATGTTTTCTACCGATGAGGGCAAGGCGCTGATGCGTCGTTTCGGTTTGCCCGACGGACTCATCGGAGTAGGTGCGCTCTCTTTGGGCTATGCCGATGGAGAACCGCGTCCAGCAAAAGCGCGCAAAGAAAATTATTATCGCATCGTGAAGTAATCGCTCCTGTGAAAGGAAACCATGGTCGGTTTTCTTTCTCCTTGCAATCATCATACAATGGTTTGCGGCGGGTACAGATATCTTTTTCGTTGAGAGCTATGAAGGCTCTCAAGGAGGAAATATCTGTACTCGCCGCAGGTGTTTTCTATTTAGCTTGTGGCTACATCTCGAAGAAGCGTTCGAAGGCTTTGACGCAGTATTCGTGGTCTGCCACACTGCCCGTTTCGCGACAACTGTGCATGGCCAAAACTGCATTGCCCATGTCGACACCACGGAGAGGGAGCGAAGAGGCTAAGATGTTGCCCAAGGTGCTACCGCCTGCCACATCGCTATGATTCACAAAACGCTGGCAAGGTACGCCTGCTTCCTCGCAAATGCGGGCAAAGACGGCCGCTGTGACGGCGTCGCTGGCATATTTCTGGGCTGCGTTGAACTTGATGACTGGACCTCCGCCCAACTGTGGGTGATTTGTTGGGTCGTACTTCTCGTTGTAGTTGGGATGCCAACCATGGGCGTTGTCGGCCGAAATCATAAATGCTTGTTCGATGGCTTGATAGAATGCTTCCTCCGAGCCACTCTGCGCGAAACAGATGCGCTTCAGCATCGATGCCAAGAACGGACTTCCTGCACCTTGCTTGGTCTGCGAACCCGTTTCTTCATTGTCGAAGATGGCCAAAACTTGCGTTGTGTCGGTGGCAGGCGTGTAGAGTAGTGCCGTTAGTCCGGCGTAGCACATAGAAAGGTCGTCCAGACGGCCAGAAGAGATAAACTCGTTGTGAACTCCGAAGGTACACGCGGGGGCAGTATCGGCCAAGTAGAGATCAAAGTCGAGGATGTCGCTGCGGTCCACGTGTTCTTGCTTGTTCAGTTCCTCCACGATGACATTCATAAGGAGATTTCCGCGTTCCAGTTCGTCGCTGATGATGCCGAGTAGGGGAAGTACATCCTTCTGCCGAGAGAGTTTCACGCCGTCGTTCACTTGTCGGTTGAAGTGAATGGCCAAGTTGCTGATTTGCAGCAGAGGGCGCTGAATGTGAATGAGCATCGTTCGCGGATGTAGGGCATCGCTGCCGCGTAGGATTACGCGACCTGCAAGCGTCAGCGGACGATCGAACCACGTAGACATGATAGGGCCGCCGTAGACCTCTGTATTGAGTTTTACGATACCTCCTTCGCAGGTCATTTCAGCATTGGGTTTGATGCGGAACGTGGGCGAGTCGCAATGGGCACAAAGCAAGCGGAAACCAGCTTCTGCCAGTGGGCGCGCGCCTATTTGGAAGGCGTAGATGGAAGAGTCGTTTTTGGTGACATAGAAGCGATCGCCAGCTTTCACATTGCCCAAAGCCTCGGCAGGGTTGAGGTGACGATAACCAGCCTTATCGAGTTCGGCCGCGATGTTCTTCACCGCCAGAAAGTTTACGGGCGATGCGTCGAGAAACTTCAGAAGAGAATCAATCATAGTATGCCTTTTGTCTTTGTTATTATTTTGTTTGACATTTGATGTAGCGAAGTTACAGAAAAAGTTTAATTGCTGCTCGCAAAAGTCCTCGAATCCGTATACATCTTTATTCTGTTGGCTTATTGTCTGCTTTTTTCAGCCATCAGCCCAATTTCGTTTTTCGTCAGTCCAACAAAAAAGACCACCTCAAAAGAGGTGGTCTTATATACTTATATATGTGTCGGCAGATTAGATACCGAGCTTCTTGCGGATGTCCTTGGGGATAGCGTTTTTGTTGATGAGAATGTTCATCGTCTTGTAGGCAACGTAAGGTTTGCTTGCGTAGAAGATACCTTTGTAGCGGCCGTATTCGCCCCAGCTATTCTTCACCATGAAATATTCCTTACCTTGGGAATCCTTAGCAAGACCATAGATAACCATACCGTGGTCGTCCGTAGTTTCCCAATTATCGTAAGCAGTCTGACGAAGTTGCTGTGTGATAGTCAGTTCGTCCTTGCTGTCAGCTTCTTTCATCTGCTTGCCGTTTGTTCCCATCCAGCGAGCAGCATCAGAACCCGTCAAGTCGCTCTTGTAAGACTTTGCAGGAACAGTTGCAATGCCGTTGCGGCTGAAACCTGTTTCGCTGACGTCAGCACCCCATGCAAAGGTGTAGCCATTGCGGACAGCGCTTTCCATCACCGTCATAAACTCGTCCAGCGGCAAGTTGTAGCTCTCTGCCCAGCGCCAGTTGTCCTGCACTTCAATAATGAATTTGCTGTAGAAAGGATGGTGCGTGAAACTTGTCAAACTTACGTAGTCGTCGAGGTTAAGTCCGAGGCTCTTCTGGAAGCTTTCCGGTGTGTAGCTCTTGCCTTTGTAAGTAAAGGTCTTGGGGAGTTCACCGAAATAATTTGCATAGATATTGCTCAGCGTAGATTTCCACGTGAGAGGTATCTTCTTCATTTTGCTATTTGCAATGGACTTAACGTAAGCACTGGCCTGTGCGTCGAGCGTGTTGAAGTTGAAGAGGCTATCTCCGTAGAGACTACCAGGGAAAGGCATTGCTTCTTGAGGAACAATACCATAGTGACGCATACAGTAGAGAACGTCGTAGAAAGAACCACCCTGGCTGAAACTTACATCGCCGTGCATACGGATAGCCTTCTCAGCGCGGTCCATATAAGTATGGTAAGCTACGAAGCTCTCGCACAAATCGTATGTGCCCTTACCGAGACGGAGAAGTTCTGCCTCGAAGAACCCGAGAGAACTATAATCCCAGCAGGTACCCGACTGATTCTGGTCCTTGATGGAGGTAATGGGGTTGGCTTTCACTACGGTAAACTGTACCGTGTCATTCTTGGCCGCTGCTGGCTTTTCTTGAGCGACCATTGTTCCTGGGAGCAGCATCATTACAGCTGCAAGGAGGAGATTTTTGTTCATATAAAGATAAATTTTAATTGTATGTGCATGTTGATGATGCCGCACAAGTTGGGCGGCATCTTTGGGGTGTACCTTGATGGGAGGTGAAAAGTGGAATTTTAGTCTCTGTTAGCGAGGAATTCCTCCACTTCGTCCACGTGGTAAGGTATGCGATCCTTTCCTAAGAAACGGCAACCGTCGGCGGTGACTAAGACGTCGTCTTCGATGCGTATTCCGCCGAAGTCTTTGTACTCCTCAACCTTGTCGAAGTTGATGAAATCGTCGTAAGTGTGCTGAGAGCGCCACAGGTCGATGAGGTCTGGGATGAAATAGATGCCCGGTTCGTCAGTGACAACAAAGCCCTCTTCAAGGCGGCGTCCCATGCGCAGACAGTTCGTGCCGAATTGGTCGAGATTTGGACGGGTTTCGTCGTCGAAACCAACGTAGGTCTGGCCCAGTCCCTCCATATCGTGAACGTCCATGCCCATCATGTGACCCAGTCCGTGGGGCAAGAACAGCGCGTGAGCTCCTGCACGGAGAGCGGCCTCAGTGTCGCCCTTCATCAGGCCTAACTCTTTCAGTCGGTTCGTCATGAGTCGGCACACATCGAAGTGTACATCCCACCAGCGAACACCAGGCTTGGCCACATCGAGAGCTAAGTCGTGGCAGTCCACCACAATCTGGTAAATATCTTTCTGCTTCTGCGTGAAGCGGCCACTAATGGGCGTGGTGCGCGTATTGTCCGAACAGTAGTGCTCGTTAGTCTCTGCGCCCGCGTCGCAAAGCATAAGTCGGCCAGCCTCAAGGGCGCGCGGCGATGGATTGCCGTGCATGATTTCCCCGTGCATAGTGACGATGCTCTGGAACGAAGGTACAGAACCGTAGGCCATAGCGATACCGTCGATAGTGCCTCCGATGAATTGCTCCGTCACGCCCGGCTTGCAGAGACGCATAGCCGTTGTGTGCATTTTATAACCAATGACAGCAGCGCGTTCGAGCTCTTCGATTTCTTCTGCCGTCTTCTTACTGCGTTGTTTAACAACGGCCTGGATGAGAGGCAGAGAGGCAGCTGCACGCTGTTGTGACGGATGGATATGCAGCAGATCCATGATTTGAATCTGCGTATCGTAGCGATAGGGCGGGAGGAAATGAACCTTACGTCCTTGTTTGACGGCTTCGTCTACGATGTCGGCCACACGGCTCATAGGAGCATGATTGGGAACTCCCGCTTCCTGCGCCAAGTCGCTCACCGACTGTACGCTACCGTACCACACAATGTCGTCGATATCAATCTCGTTGCCGCAAAGAACCTCGTAGTCCGTGTCGGCATCCATGACGCCAACCAGTCCTTCGCGGTGCTGTGCGAAATAGTAGAGGAATGCGCTATCCTGCCTATACTTATAGGCGTTAGAAGGATAGTTCATCGGTGCATCATTATTGCCAAAGAGCAGAATGATGCCGTCGCCCACGAGCTTCCGAAGTTCCTGGCGGCGCTGAACGTAAGTCTCTTTGCTGAATAACATAATAATATAAATAGGTCTCTATTGAGCCTCCTTAATTTGAATAAATGTTTCTCCGCAAAGATAAGACTTTTTTCTGAAAAGTGCTATCTTTGCAAGACTTTTTCGTATTCATTTTACAAAATGAAAGAGTCTGTAAAAGAAGTTCCTAATTTTCTCGTCAGCGTTCCGCCGTCTATCGTGTCGCAGCCCGGAGATTCTCGTTGTCTGCATAGGCGTTTCAATGGTGCTGTGTACTCTTGTGCTTTCCTCCTTGGCTTGTGTTTTCTGGCTGCTACTTTTTGCGTTTGCGCACAACCCTAATAAGCTTATTTTTCTCTATGAAACTCCTCATTTTTAATCCTTCTCACGACGAAGCATTGGCCTCCAATTCGCCTTATTATTATCCCTCGAAAGCCGCTCAGTTGCAGGCAGAACGTTTTGCGGGACAACGCTTTCCGTGGGCTAAAGATGGGGATGTTTGCTGGACTCCTGGCGATACCGTGGATTGGGAGGCTATCACGGAGATTCAGCCTTGGGGCTGGGACCCTTTACTTCGCCATCAGTTGGTGCGGGCCGGTGCGCCAGAACGCCTATTGCCATCGGAAGAACAAATACAGCGGATTCGTCAACTCAGTTCGCGGCAAACGGTTGTTACGCTCTTGCCCTTACTTCGCACCGATGTGGCAGAAAGTTTCGGCGAGGCGCAGTTTTGCACCTCCTTTGAAGCCGTGGAGCACGCGTTGCAAAGTTGGGGAGAAGTGATACTGAAATCGCCGTGGAGCTGTAGTGGGCGCGGTGTATTTCGAGCCAATGGCTCTCTCACCGAAGCCCAGCAAGGGCGCGTTCGCCGGATTTTGCGCGAGCAAGGTGGCGTTGAAGTAGAACCTTTTTATGCGCATGAACAAGATTTTGCGATGGAATTTTCTTACCGAGATGGGCAACTCCACTACGAAGGTCTCAATGTTTTTGAAACCACTCCTTCAGGGCAATATCTGTCCAATCTTTCGCCCGAATTTTTGCGCGTTTCGCCCGATGTGCTCGCCGCCGTGCGCCGAAGCCTGCAGCAGCACCTTCCTCCAATCCTCAGTGCGGACTATCGAGGGCCGCTCGGCGTCGATATGATGCAGCAAGCGGGCAAAGTGCATCCCTGCGTGGAAATCAACCTCCGGCGAACGATGGGGCAGTTTTGAATTGCGTGCGCTTTGGGTTTGTTTGAGCAGCATCTTATAAGAGCTATTAACCGTCCTTTTCTTTTACATTCTCTCTTGCTGAAATAGAAAGGCAAGTGCCTACCTTTTCATCGTTTTCCTTATTGCCTCGGCCAATACTATAGGCGCGTTGGCCGACATCCTTATTGTGCTGGCTGACACAATAAGGAAATCTGCACAGTTTCTTATCGTGTTTCTGATTTTCCTTGTCAGAAACGGATGGGAAGTATAGAGGGAAGTAGGACTTATTGGTAAAATCTCAGCTTTCGTTTTCCAACTGATGCACTCCCATAAGGAAGTCAAACGTTTCTCCTTGCAATATTTTTAAACAATTTGTCGAAGTTGGATTTCGCGCGATTCTCAGGGGTATAGAATATGTGAATTATTGACAAAATTAGAGGTGTATTATATTCTTTTCGTAGGTCTTCTTTTCTCCCTAAGAGAAGGAAACGGACAGCGTTATATTGCTCGGAGAATAGGTATGTACCCCCTTTTTTCTCTTATCAACGCCCTTTTTTTACGAAAAAACTGTATCTTCGCGTTTATTAAAATAGAAATTACATGAAAAAGATTATTTCTTTCCTCTTCGTGCTTTTCGTTGCTGTTAGCGCGAATGCACAGTTCCGTGAGGGTACTAAGTACGTGAATGCCTCTCTGTCCAACTTAGGTTTTTCTTATAGTAAGGCCGATCGTTTCCGCTTCGGACTCCAGTTGGATGCAGGTTATTATATTGCCGACCGCTGGATGGTCCATGCTGATGCAGGTTATCAGCACACGAAAGCCGTTGATGATATCTTCGTTGGTGCAGGTCTTCGCTACAACATTACGCAGAATGGTCTCTTCCTTGGAGCTGGTGCCGAACTGTCACATCATACCAAAGGAAGCACTGACCTTTACATTCCAGCAGAGGTGGGCTATACGTTCTTCCTCAATCACTACCTCACCATTGAGCCAGCTGTTTATTACAAGATGAGTTTGAGCCACTTCGGCGATAACAGTACGGCCGGCGTTCGTGTTGGTCTGGGTTATTATTTCTAACATCATAAGTCCCCTTCCTGTGTGGCCCATCGTAGGCCTACTTCGGAAGGGGTTTTTTATCTTTTATATATCATCATGACACAGATTTCAGAACTGGGAGAGTTTGGGCTGATTCATCATCTGACGGATAAGTTCGAGAACAAAAATGCTTCGACCATTAAAGGCGTAGGCGATGATTGCGCTGTGCTTTCTTATCCCGACAAGCAAGTGCTTGTGACGAGCGATATGCTCATGGAGGGCATCCACTTCGACCTTGTTTACACACCGCTGAAGCATCTTGGCTACAAAGCTGCGCAAGTGAATTTCTCCGATGTGTATGCCATGAACGGAACGCCCCGACAGCTCGTGGTGTCGATGGCCTTGGGACGCCGATTCTCTGTGGAAAATGTCGAGGAAATATATGAAGGTCTGCGTTTGGCCTGCGAGCGTCATCAGGTGGATCTCGTTGGCGGCGACACTTGTAGCAGTATGACCGGCTTAGCTCTCAGTCTGACGTGTATCGGTGAAGCATCGGCCGAAGACCTTGTTTATCGCAGTGGCGCAAAAGAGAACGATCTCATTTGCGTGAGCGGTAATCTCGGAGCGGCCTACATGGGACTCCAACTGATGGAGCGGGAGAAGCGCGTTTTTGAAAGTCGCCCCGCACAGGATGCCGAAGCCGCGCAACCCGATTTTGCAGGGCGCGAATATCTCCTTGAGCGTTTCCTCAAGCCCGAAGCCCGTCGCGACATCGTTGAACGCCTGCGCACTGCTGGCGTTCGGCCAACGGCCATGATGGACGTCAGCGACGGCTTGTCGAGCGAATTGCTCCACATCTGCCGTGCGAGCCATTGCGGTTGCCGCGTCTATGAAGAGCGCATCCCGCTCGACTATCAAACGGCTGTGACGGCAGAAGAACTCAATCTGAATGTGACGACCTGCGCGCTCAACGGAGGCGAGGACTACGAACTGCTCTTCACTGTGCCGCTCACCGACCATGAGAAAGTGGAGCAAATGGAGGATGTGGCCGTCATCGGAGCTATCACGCGCGAAGCCTTAGGCCCACAGCTCGTGGCACGCGATGGACAAGAATTTGAATTGAAAGCACAAGGATTTAAGGCATTCTAAGATAGGAATCATTCAAAAGAATCAACAAAAAGCCCCTTCCAGTATTCCCGCAAAGAGAACTGGAGGGGGCTTTGCTTATTAGTTGGACTGGTCAGACTAGTCCGACCAGTCCGAGAACTTCCTTTTTCTTTTTTACAACCGCTTTTTCAGCCAGTCGCACAGGACGATGGCGTGGTTGTGTTGCTCGTCTTTAGCACCATAGAGGAGAGTGACGTTGTGCTGCTGGAGTTGCTCGCGGCAGCGTTCCACAAAGGCTGGAGCTTCAGGATTAGCATTGAGTTCGGCTGTATATTGTTCCGTGAAGTCAGGGAAGCGTTCCGGCTGATGATTGAACCATTGGCGCAAACTCGTGGTAGGCGAAATCTCTTTGCCCCAATAGTCGATGGCAGCTTTTTCTTTTGCCATGCCACGCGGCCAAAGTTTGTCGGTTAGGATGCGATAACCATCTGTTAGTTCAACCGGCGCATAGATGCGTTTTACAATAAGCTGATACATATTCTATAGGTTTTAAGAAACACTTATAAGTTCCAAATCGAAGATGAGTGTAGAGCAACCAGGAATATCTCCTGAGGAGCGCGTGCCATAAGCCTCAGAGTGGGGGATGTAGAGCGTCCAGCGGTCGCCAGCATGCATAGCGCGCAGAGCAATCTGGAAGCCCGTGATGAGATCACTCACGCGGAAGGCTTCAGGATAGCCGCGTTCCCACGCATCATCAAACACCTTGCCCGAGATGAGGCTCCCACGATAGTAGCACGTTACGATGGAGCGCGGTCCTACATCGCGCGTCCCGTCGCCCGACTTAGTGATGCGATACAAGATGCCGTGGGGCAATTCGTGGATGCCCTCTTCTTTGCGGATTTCTTCGAGGAATTCCTCGTTTTTGCGGAGATATTCTTTTTTGTTCATATTTTGTTTTTGGAAAAAATAAAGGGGCAGCTGCATAGGCAGGTTGCCCCATATAGTTGCAGGGAGAAGTCTGAAAAAGTTAGGGGAGGCGCAACAGTTGAAATAATTCTTCTGTCCAATCCTCGCCATTGACGGGCTGGAAGGTGGCTATTCCCAATTGCTGCGCAGCAGAAATGTTGTGGGATGAGTCGTCGACAAATAGGAGTTCCTCGGGGTGTACGCCTTCAGCTTCGAGCACGCGGTGGAAGATTTCGGCCGACGGTTTCATCACCTTCATCTGATAGCTCAGATAGAGCGCGTCCACATAGTCGGCAAGGGAATTTCCGTTGCCGTCAAAGTCCTTGCTCAAGGCCCAACCCATCATGAAAGGATTCGTATTAGAAAGGATAGAAAGACCATAACCCTCGCGGCGGAGACGCTGTAAGGCTTCAAGATTGCGCTGCGGGAGTCCGTCGCAATAGCCTCGCCAAGCGTAGCTACAATCCTCGATAGTCACGGCGCGTCCGATGAGCAAACTCAGTTGCCAGCGGAAGTCCTCCGCCGTAATCTTACCTTCTTCCAATTGCCCAAAGATGCCCTGCTGCGTGTAAGCACCCAGTCGTTCCTCCGCATCGAGCAATCCTATCTGCTTGAAGCGTTCCACGGCCTGTTGTTGGTTCTGTCGGATGATGACTCCTCCGAAATCGAAAGCGATTCTTTTGATTTTATTCATTGCGTTATCCTTTTGTTTGTTACGGCAAAGTTAGTGATTTCTCACCGAATGATTTTTTGTGCCAGTCGGTGCGCACGTTGCAAGTCCTTCGGCGTGAGTGGGTGTTTCTTTGTGCCGCCTCGTTCCAGCGTTCCACAGATTCGGAAACCACTCCATTTCAGGATTTCTTTCAAGGCTCGCACCACGCCGCGCGTTTGATGGAACCAAATGTTGAACGGCCAGAATGTGGTGCTGGTGCTGACAATTGCCGCCCGCTTGCCCTTCATCAATCCGATGGGAATACCGCGTTTGTCTTCGTCCATCATTCCGTAGACGAGGCGGTCAAAGAGAATTTTTAGTTCGCCAGGGATGTTGCCCCAATAGCAGGGCGCGCCGATGATGAGGAATTCACACGCCTGCAGTTCCTCCAGCACTCGCACGGAATCGTCCTCGGGCAGACAGCAAGCATGCTTACTGCGGCAGTACATACAGCCCGTGCAATGCCTCATTTGTAGGTCGGCCGTTCGGATGAGATGCACCTCTTTACCCGCTTCTTGCAGTGTGCGTTGTATTTCTTCCAGCATTTGCGCGATGAGCCCTTTTCGGCGCGGACTGGCATTGATGATGAGCACTCGCCCCTTGATGGTTTCCGTGGGGGCGGGGGAGCCATGGTTATCCTCTGACGGCATATTCATAGATTTGACGCGTGTGTGCCTCGTTGAGCGGGACAAAATTACCCACCAGTTCGCCTTTGGTCACATGGAGATGACTGTTGATGAGTTCCAAGTCGAAGTTGTCGATGCCCAATTCAGCGATGTTTGTAGGCATTCCGATGGTGTGGAAAAAAGCCTTTAAGCGCGCAATGCCTTCGAGCGCATCGGCTCGCTTGTTAGCCGTAGCAGGAACATTCCACACCTTATGTGCGTAGTGGGCCACTTTATCTACATTGTGGTCGGCCATGAATGTCAGCCAAGCCGGGAAGATAACTGCCAATCCTGCACCATGTGTGACACCATAGAAAGCACTGAGTTCGTGCTCGATGGCGTGTGACGACCAGTCCTCCTCGTTGCCCGTGCCACAGAGTCCCGTGTGTGCCAGCGTACCACACCACATCAGTGCAGCGCGCGCATCATAATCGTTGGGACTTGCTAAGACTTTCGGCGTCACCTCAATGATGGTGCGCAACAGCGACTCACTCAGCGCGTCCGTCACTTCAGTGTGCGGCGTATTGGTGAAGTAACGCTCCTGGATATGTGCCATCATATCGACCGCTCCGGCCGCAGTCTGGTAGGGCGGGAGCGTCATGGTGAGTTCGGGGTTCATGATAGCAAACTTTGGGCGCAGGGCGCGCGGCGTTCGGAGGCTGATCTTTTTGTTTGTACTCACTTGTGTGATGACGGAGTTGCCCGAGCCCTCACTACCTGCAGCCGGAATGGTGAGGACAACGCCCACGGGCAGCGCGGTCTGAATAATGGCCGTACCCGCATAAAAGTCCCAAAAATCACCCTCATAAACCAATCCGGCCGCAATGGCCTTGGCCGTGTCGATAACAGAACCGCCGCCAATAGCCAACAGCATATCGACCTGCTTTTCTTTACCTAAGCGGATGCCTTCATAAACCTTTGTATCTATGGGATTGGGTTGGATGCCACCAAAGAGCGTGTAGTCGACGCCCGCCCTACGGAGCGATTCCTCCACTCGGCCTGCCAAACCAGTGTGGACGATGCGTTCGCTACCATACACCAGCAATACGTGGTGGCCACCATACCGCGCCACCATTTCTCCCGTTCGCTCTTCTGTGTTCTTACCGAAGACGAACTCCGTAGGACTATAAAAAACAAAGTTGTTCATACCTATATTTCCTTAAAATAAAAAAGGCCTCATCCAGAAGGACGAGGCCTATGAGAGTTTTTATACTTATTTGACAACGACCTTCTTGCTCACCGTGGCATTTGCTGTGGTGACATTGAGGAGATAGACGCCAGCGGGCAAACCGCTCAAGCTGATGGTTTCCTCCTGGCCTCGGCTGATGCCTTGCAAGTTGCGCTGGTTCAGCAGTTGTCCACTCACGTTGTAAATAGCTATGTGGGCAAAATTCTCATCGCTGTTGAAGAGAATGTTCCAAGCCTCGGGCTTCATGTTGATAGTGACAGGCTGGTTGGTATATTCCACCGGATTAATACCCGTACTATTATCCATAGTGAGAGCCATTTTGAGTCCTTCGTAAGCATCCAGTTTTCCGTAGCCAAACGTAGGCGTCCATGTGTCATTTCCGGTGTATCTGTCGTGGCGAGCCGTTTTTTTGAGAATCTCAACGATTTGTTCAGAAGTCAATTTAGGATTGGCTTGCATCCAAAGGGCTATTGTACCCGTAACTACCGGCGTTGCCATGGAAGTTCCGTTCATTGCACCATAGTAATAAGTCTTTCCATTGATAACCAGTTTGTGTGTCACTTCTTCCTGCAAATCGTCAAGACCATGATCGTATTGGTTGAAAGCAGAAAGTATGAAAGTTCCTGGGGCAGCAATGGTGGGCTTCATGATGGTAGAGTCGCCCAGCCATGGACCAGGACTGGAGAATTTCGCAATCCTACCTGGGGTATAGCCAGGTAGAGAGTATGTAGAGCCTTCTGAGTTTGTGAAACGCGTAGAGAGGGTGTAGGCCGCAACGGAAATAGCACTCGGTACGTTAGCACCGCCTTCGCTACTGAGATATTTACTGTCGCCTCTGAGGAAACCGCCCGCTGAGTTGTCAAATTCACCATATTCAACTTCCATCCAGCAGTGGACCTCGGCATCCTTTTGGCCCGTGAGTTCAACGCCGAATTGTGCATCACTACCTCCGATAGATTCGATGGTAGAACTATTCAAAACGAAGGAGAAGAAGTGCTTGTTATTGTTTTGGTCGATGTCGTCATCGATACCTAAACCGCCTCCGCTAAGCGTAGAGATCTGGCTGTCGGTCAGATACGTTTTCCTACCATTATAATAGTAGAACGGACGGAAGGTTACATGCTTTTGACCGTCTGCGATAGTCTCCCAGCACTGCCCAATAAGAAGGGTGTTATTTCCCCTGTTCGGAGAGTCTGGCGTCTTTACAAGGAATGATTTCGATTGATTGTTGGCCGTGAACTTGTGATAAGTGTGGATGGGGTCTTCACCTTCGTTGCCCGCTGCTGCCACGAGAACACCGTTATATCGCTTAAAGAGGCGGTCCATTGTGCGGTCGTAAGTGGTGGTGCCATCGTGTGGGCCGCTCTGTGCGCCCAAACTCATGTTCACCACGAATGGTTGTTTTTTTTGCTGCGCATATTGTGCTATGGCGCGAACATCCTCCAGCATTTCTTTCTCATCGAATGAAGAAGAAATGAAGTAGAGATCGGCGGCTGGAGCAATACCTTGCAAATCATTGCCGAGGTTGCGTCCACCAGCGATATTCGCAACGTGAGTGGCGTGTCCCTGTGCTTGCAGGCCATCGCCTTGATTGGGAAGAACCGTTGTGGGATTGGCTGATGTAGGCTTTGCTCCGCGTCTCCACCACATTTTTACGCGGGTTTCGTTCTTAGCGTTGGTGAAAGCTAAGTGCTTGGGATAGAAACCTTGGTCTATCACGCCGATGAGCACGCCTGTGCCATCAAACGGCGTGTCGAGATTGGTTCCTGCCTGTACTTTGTCGGCTCCAATGTCGTGACGGGCCTGCTTGAGCAGCGGACGGAACTTTCTCGAAACCTGCATGATGTTGATATCATTGCGTGTAGCGAGTTGCTGAATCTGTGCCGCAGTGAGCGTGGCCGAAAGGATGTTGTCATCAATAGCCGTCACATCGAATCCTTCAGCTTGGAGTTCTTTCTCCAGAGCTTCAGCGTTCTTCGCATCAATAAGGATGGAGAACTCTTCGGGTTGGGTGGCACTGATTCCGCGGGCTTTTGCCGCTGTGGCTTGTTTTACGAGGCGCTCCAGTTGAGTAGACATTTTGCTACCATTGCCGCAGAGGGCTGTTTGCGCCATTACTGAAGAACTGATTGTCAGACCAAAGGCTAACGTGCAAAGTATTTGTTTCTTCATTGATAAATATGACTATTTTGTTTATATGTACGCAAAATTAAAAAAATATCCAGACACATTCCAAGAAAGGAGTGTCTGGATAGCTATTTTTTTTACTTGTGATGCAAATTATTTTTTATGCGTCATGATATTGAGTACGCAGCGGTCGGTTTCGTCCATAGCATCTGCACCGATAGACACGAGGTTGCGGATACTTTGTTCCACGTCGTCGTCGATGATACCTTCCACGCTCGTAACATATTCGTTCTGCATAGCCAGCATTGCACACATGACGGCCGTGCTAACGCCTGTGGTGAGCTTCATCGCACAGCTGGGCTTCGCTCCGTCGCAGATCATACCCGTTAGGTTAGCAATCATATTCTGAACCGCGTATGTAATCTGTTGGTAGTTGCCGCCCATCAAGTAGGTGATGCCGCAGCTCGAACCCGTGGCAGCCACCACGCAACCACAGAGAGCCGAAAGTGTGCCAAGATGTTCTTTTATATAAATGACAGTGAGGTGCGAGAGCATGAGCGCTCGAATCATTTCTTCCTCCGTATTGTTATTTTCGCGAGCAAAGACCACAATTGGATTGGTAGCACAGATACCTTGATTGCCGCTGCCGCTATTGCTCATCACGGGAATCATTGCTCCGGCCATTCGGGCATCGCAAGCGCAGGATGTGCTAGAGATGATGTGTGAGAAGATGCTGTCGCCCATAATTCCACGACCGATGGGGCGAGAAAGAATCTTACCCAACCGATGGCCGTAGTTGCCTTTGAGCGAAAGTTGTGCCGCTTTCTCATTGAGCTGGCGTGCTTCGTCGATAAATCGGATTTCCTCGAGTGGCGTTGTGGTTGCAAACTCATAGACTTTTTTGAGAGATAGCCCTGATTTTTCTTTCTTCACCTCATTGTTTCCCTGTTGCTGGTTTTGTTCATCTAATAATATGGTTCTGTCTGTCTTGAGGAGAGTGAAGCGAGTGTGCTCATGAGCTATGGCAGCTGTGGCCGAGTGGCCACCAGCTGTCACACATATTTCGACATAGAGTTTGTCGCACGCGTTTTGCGCCAGATCAATGTGGATGCGTTCTTCAGCAATGAATTTTTTTCCTTCTTCTACAGCCGCAGTGTCGACATCGCGAAGGACTTCTAAACCGTAGTCAGACTTTCCCACCAAGGCTCCGAGAGCGATGGCAATGGGAAGGCCCACCATGCCGGTGTTGGGAATGCCTACTCCCATGGCGTTTTTTAGGATATTTGCACTCAGGTGTGCTTCAATGCGTTCTGGACGTTGTCCAAGTAGTTCCGTAGCTTTTGCCGTTGCCAGTGCCACGCAGACAGGTTCGGTACATCCGATGGCGGGTACAACCCAATGGCGTACCAAGCGGATGATTTTTTCGCGTTCTTGCGTATCTAACATAGTCTTTGTTGGATATAAAGAGATTTATGAGCGGGGAGGGGAAAGCCTTCCCCAGTACCTAGTTATATATTTAAGATTTCTGTTATTGCCCAAAGCGTGGTTCCTGTCCTCTGCCATAGGGCGAGTGGATGGCCTCTTTTATTGGCTCAATCCTTTTTTGCTTTTGTGCCGAGAGCTTGCACTCGGTACTGTCGCGGAGTCATTTTTTCCTCTCGATGGAAAGCCAAGTAGAAAGCTTGGCGAGAGGCAAAGCCGCAGTGCAGGCCTATTTCCTCCACAGATTGATCGCGGTAGCGAGGACTGGAAAGCATTTTGCGTGCATCGCGCAAACGGTAGTTATTCACTAGAGCGTTGTAATTGTCGCCCGTGTGTAGGGCCACCACCACAGAGATGTATCTCGGGTTGGTCTTCAGATCAATCGCCAGTTGACGGGCTGAATAATCTGGATCTCGGTAAAGTTTCTCCACTCCAATTTTCTGGATGATTCGAACGAAAAGCTGGTCGGCTATGTCATCTTTAATTCGAGCATAAGACAACTTCTCCGTGTCAATAGTTTTGGAGTTTGCCATAGTTCACTGTGTTATTATAATTTATGCAACAGGTATTTGTTAATGCAAAGATATTGATTATATTTAAAAAATCCACAAAAAGAAGATGTTTTTTGAAATTTATTTTTTCTGTCATAAAAACATGTTTAATAACATGTATAATAGTAAGAGTAATAATGTGTTATGGTAAAATTTCGCAGGCAATAAATCTATTATTTAGCACTAAAAATATGTTGCGAAACATATAAACAAGGCCTTAAAGTCTTGTTTTCTGTGTTAAATGGCACTCAAGTTGTATTCACACCTTCCCCAATGACGCGGATTTTCTGCTCTATTGTGTCCTTAAATTCTTGCTATTCAGTGGAAAACGGATGAATTTAAACGCTTATTTTCTCGATTCTTCGAAATTGGACGACCATGCTGGTTCATAATGGCTTTGTGTAGGGAGAAAAATCTCTTTGCAGCGAACGAAAAATATCCTTATTGCGTTTTCAAATACAATAAGGGCGTCAGCTGACAGCCTTATTGTGTCAGCTGACGCAATAAGGCTATTTTTTGCTCTCTCAGAATTGCTCGTAAATAAGAAGAGGATGTGTGATTAAAGCTTTGTTTTGTAGTGGTTTATTCTTCTTTTGTGCTCAAATCGTCTATGCTCTCCCGAAAGGTAAAAAAGAAAAACTTTTCTGCACATATAGCTCATTCTTTGCTTTCTATATTTTCCTCTATAGTAGATGAGTTCTTTCCGTTTTTTTCCATTCCAGAAGCCCTTCTTTTGCTGGCTCGGGGCAAAATGTTAAATTTGCAGCGCGGGAGGAAAGTCCCCTTTATTTTTTCTATTAAAACACATGAATAATTCAACAAATCTGAAGCTCAAGCCGGTGGTGTTCCACCACTTCAGCCGCAAGTCCTATGCGCTCTTCTCCGTTCTGAAGCGAGAAGTGACGGTGGGCGTGCTGAGTGTGGCCACAGTCACAACGGCTTCCGCTGCCATTACGTTGTCCGACGTACGCCCCGTTCCAGCTGGGCGCATCGACACCGTAGTGCTAAACAGCGCCGAGGTAACGGCCTCGCGAGCTCCTTTGGCTGCTCAGGTAGCAGCCCGTCAGGTGACCACGTTGAGCCGCGCGGACATTGCGGCTGCGGGGGTCACGAGTGTGAACGACGTATTGAAACTGGCCGCGGGTGTAGATGTCCGTCAGCGCGGCGGTTTTGGTATTCAGACGGACATCAGCATTGATGGAGGCACTTTCGACCAAATCACGCTGCTTGTGAACGGCGTTCCCATCAATAATCCTCAAACTGGCCATAATGCGGCCGATTTCCCTGTTAATATTTCCGACATCGATCACATTGAAATCCTGCAAGGGGCTGCTTCGCGCATCTTCGGTTCGCAGGCTTTTAGTGGTGCCATCAATATTGTGACGAAGCCTCTGGGCGATGCTCTCTTCTTGAAGGCTGAGGGCGGTTCGTACGGTACGTTCCGCGAAGAATTGCGTTCCTCCCATCGTTGGCAGCGCTTCAATATGACGCTGTCGCGCTCTATGCAGCGTTCGGACGGAGCTGTTGAAAATGGCGACTACAAGACCAACAAGGTGTTTTGGACAGGCCGCCTGAGCCTGCCGCGTTTTGTGCTGAAATCTCAAGCCAGTGCGTTGTGGAACGACTTTGGAGCTAACACGTTCTATTCTGCTGCCTTTCCCAATCAGTGGGAGGCCACGCGCCGCTTCATGGTGGCGCTGCAAGGCGAGTGGAGCGGGCGCATCCATCTCTCCCCACAACTCAGCTGGGCGCGCAATGTGGATCATTTCCAACTGATTCGAGGCACGAAGAAAGCTGAGAATTTCCATCGCGGCAACGTATTGAACAGTGGGCTCAATGCTTGGACCGACTGGGCTGCAGGACGTACGCTTCTCGGAGTGGAATTGCGCTATGAGGACATACAGAGCTCCAATCTTGGACTTCCCGTAGACTCGTCGAAGTTTGTCCGCGTCCACGGCCAGCGCAATAGCTTCTACACGCACCGCGACCATCGCACGAACACTTCGCTCTTCTTGGAACACACGCTGGTGCTGAACCATTGGACTTTCTCGGCAGGTGTCATGGGACAGACCAATACGAGCGTGCGCGGCGGACTGCGTTTCTATCCGGGCGTGGATGTGGCTTACCGACCGATGCAGAGCCTCAAACTTTTTGCCAGCTTCAACCGCTCGATGCGATTGCCCACGTTCACCGACCTTTACTATAAGAGTCCGACACAGGAGGGCAACAAGGATTTGAAAGCTGAAGAGAATAGTTCGTTTCGTGTGGGAGCGGACTACGTTTTGAAAGGCTTTAAGGCGCAGGCTTCGGCTTTCTACAACCGTGGAAATCACATGATCGACTGGGTGATGCGTTCGCCCACGGATAAGTTCCATGCCACTTCGTTCAACCTTGATAACGTGGGCGTTAGCCTACAGATGGATGCCGACCTCCGCGTGTTGCTCGGCCAGCATCAGCCGTTGGAGCGTTTCGCTGTGAGCTATGCTTATATCCATCAGAATCGCCGCGATGGAGAAGCTTATTTCAAATCCAATTATGCGCTGGAATATCTGCGCCACAAATTGGTGCTCCGACTCTCACACAATATATATAAGCAGTTGGGAGCCGACTGGAGTTTGCGCGTGCAGCGCAGAGAGGGCAACTACCTTGTCTATGAGAACCACAAGAGTACGGGACAGCTCCATCCCTACGGCACGCACGCTCTTCTCGACCTGAAACTGAAGTGGGCAGCAAAGAGCTGGACGGCTTACGTGGATATGTCGAACCTCACCGCAACGCGCTACTACGATTTGGGCAATGTGCGCCAACCGGGCTTTGTGGTGATGGCCGGCGCAGATATTCGGTTGAACGACTTCAACTTTATGAAAAAAGTCTTCGGCCGTCCCTAAATTTTTCTCTCCCGACTTTCCTTCCACACAACAAAAGCCGCTGCAACTCTCTGAAGAGTGCAGCGGCTTCTTTTTATGTCGTTCGACGAGCTGTTTACTTCACGTAAACTTTCTTGCCGTTCTGGATGTAAAGACCCTTAGTGGGAGCTTCAACGCGACGACCTTGGAGGTCGTAAGTAGCATTGGATACGCGAACCGCAGTATTGGGCGTTGTGATACCCGTATAGGTATTAGCTTCTTTTTGGTCGTAAGTCAGATCAAGACCAATGCCCCAGTTGAACGCATGGAATTTGCCATCGTTGTCAAACTGGAAGATGTTGATTGAGAGAGGCAGATCCTTGTAGTCCTTACCATTGTAGGAGAACGAAATAGCTCCATAGCCAGTTTGTCCATCAGACATTCCTTCAGAGATTACAGGTACTGGACTGAAAGCCTTAGTGCCCGTTGCGGAAGGACGCACACGAACCATCAGAGCCTGGTTGGCAGCGATGGCTTCTTTAGCAGAGAAGTGAACCACATAGATGGCAGCTTGCTGACCTTTTGCAGGGATGAGAGTTACCTTATCGGCTGTCAGCTGAGCCTGCAGAGGTTCACTGGCCGGACGCCCGTTTTCAAGTGGAACAAGGTCTACGGCAACATCAGAAGCCTTCACCTCTTGTGTACCATCAGCATAGAACATAGCTTCACCGCCTAAGATGTAAGCCGGTGCAGAGCTGTTGAACAAGAAGAGCTCATAGGCTGCTGTCACCTTCAGCTCTTGGTTGCCAAATTTCTTACCGAAAGTTTTGGTGATATTGCTGTTGGCTTTATCGCTGTTAAAGCCGAAGTAGTCGCTAATATTGATAGTGCCAGCCAAACGGCGTACGTCATAATTTACAGAAGGGTAAAGCGTTTCTCTGCGCAATGCGCCACCACCGTAAACAACAATATTTCCCAGCGAGAATGTATCTGCTGTTGTTTTAGCATTGAGTGGGGTCGATCCCACCTTGCTGCTGCAAATGAGCTGCGGGGCGGGCAGTGCAACAGCAGGATATGTAACGGTCAGCACAGAGTCTGTACCACCCTGAATCTCCTTCGTGAGATAAGTGTACTCTTGTTGATCTTCAGTGACCTTTTGTGCAGGATCAGCGTACAGCCATTTGCATTTCTCTCCCACCATGATGCCTTGGAAGGAAAGGGCTGTGTTGGCTGGTGCAATGAGGTAGCCTTGGTACGCGTTAAACTGGTTGTCGGCTCCAGCCCAGAAGCAGCCCGCTGGACGTGCGTAGAAAGCGGAAGGAGCAGTGGAAGTGATGCGGGCACCCATCTTGTTGGCTTGGAGCGCCTTTCTTGCTTTGTTCACAGCTTTCTGGTTGAGCGACAGAGTAGTCACCGCGTTACGGCCACTAAGGTTCACCTCTTGGAGCTGGGTTTGAGCCATAGAAGCAAGGCCGAAGGCTGCGAGAGCCGAAAGGAGTAAAGTTCTTTTCATAAGCGTATGTTTAGATTATAAAAATATAATGAGTTGTTTCTTAGCTTTAGACAGACAAACGCCTGTTGGATTGATGGAGCGAAACTAAACCTTTTTTTTGAAGAATGCAAGTTTCAATAACCTTTTTTAATAAATATGTGGGAAAATACCTCGTTTTAGCTACCATAACTGATAAAACTCGGTTTTCTTCCTTTCTCTTCTTAAACATGTGTTTTGTGTTGTCCGATATATTAAAAAAAAGGAAGGGCGGATAGGAAGTGAAAAATATCCTTATCTTTGGAGCGAAGAAAACTCCTAATTATGAAGAAAATAGCTTTAGCCTTTTTGGCTGCCGCTTTGAGTTGTGCAGCGATGAGCCAGACAAGCGACCTGGCTTCCTATGTCAATCCGTTTATAGGTACGGGCGGACACGGCCATACGCACCCTGCAGCCGTTGTTCCGCATGGTATGATTCAGCCGGGGCCCGACACGCGCCACCATGGTTGGGATGCTTGCTCGGGCTACTACTATGAAGACAAGACCATCAATGGTTTTTCTCAAACGCGCTTGAGTGGTACGGGCTGCGCCGACCTTTCCGATTTCCTGCTGATGCCTTTCACTGGCACGGCCGATTTGGCGCATGTGGGCGAGAAAGGCGGAAAATATCGCTGCCCTTTTGCTTCTGAATTCAGCCATCAGCAGGAGAGTGCAACGCCGGGCTACTATTCCGTGTTTCTCCAACGCTACGGCATCAAAACTGAGATCACGTCGACGGAGCGAACGGCTCTGTATCGCTTCACCTACCCCGAAGGGAAGGACGCGGGTATGATTCTCGACCTCGACTATAACAACCAGAATCAGTATATGCTGGAGTTCGACTACGAACAGTTGAACGATCACACGATGCGCGTATTCCACCGCTCGTTGGGTTGGGCCTATAATCAGCCCATCTATGGCATTTTCGAATTTTCTCAGCCTTTCACCTACGAAGTAGTACGCGACACCGTGCGCGAAGCCAACCGCGACTATCCTTGCTGCAAGCTGGTGCTCCATTTCAAGGACGTGCCAACCAACACGAAGCAGTTGCTCTGTCGCGTGGCACTCTCTTATGTCGACTACAACGGCGCACAGAACAATCTGCGCTGCGAGCAACCCGGTTGGGACTTTGACGGAACCCGCGCTGCTGCACGTGCGCTCTGGAACGATGAATTGAGCAAAATACAAATCAAGGACATGGCCGACAATGCCGATTCTGTTCGCCAAATTTTCTATACGGCTCTTTATCACGCCCAATTAGAACCGATGCTCTTCAGTGATGTCGATGGTCGCTATTTGGGAATGGACTTGAAAGTGCACCAAGGATTGCAGGAAGATCCGATGTACACAGTGTTCTCTCTATGGGACACTCACCGCGCTTTGCATCCGCTCATCAGCATCATCGACCCCGCGCGCAATGAAGCCTACATTCGCAGCCTTATCCGCAAGGGCGACGAGCTGGGAATAGTGCCAAAGTGGGAGCTGGCAGGCAACGAAACGGCTTGCATGATTGGCTACCACTACGTGTCCCTCGTGGCCGATATGTACACCAAGGGCTACCACAATTTCAACCTTCAGCGCGCCTATCGCCATGCACTGCGCTGCGCTGAATACGACACAACGGGCATCGCTCCAGTATTCCCACGTTGGAAGATGGAAGAAATCGAACCTTCCGCCAAATACTACAAAAATACGCAAGCCTACATACCGTTCGACAAAGCCAGTGAGAGCGTGGCGCGCGCCTTAGAGTTTGCTTACAATGATTGGTGTATCAGTCAGCTGGCTGAGGCTGTGGGCGATACGGCCAATGCGCGCCGCTATCAGCAGTTCGGGCAGGCTTATCGTCAATACTTCGATGCTAAAACGGGCTTCATGCGCGGCAAGGACTCACAGGGAAATTGGCGCACACCTTTCGATCCCGTGAGCAGTACGCACCGCATGGACGACTATACGGAGGGCACCGCGTGGCAGTGGACTTGGTTCGTGCCGCAGGACCCTGAAGGACTCGCCTCTCTCTTTGGCGGGCGCAAGAAAATGCTCCACAAGCTCGATTCGCTCTTTGTGATGTCCAGCAAGATGACCGGCGACAATGTCAGTCCAGATATTAGCGGCATGATTGGCCAGTATGCCCACGGCAACGAACCTGGACATGGGACGATATTCCTATATAATTATATGCGTGAACCTTGGCGCACGCAGGAACTCTGTGATAGCATTCTCTACGGCCTGTACTATGCCGGCCCGAATGGCCTAAGCGGCAACGAGGACTGTGGACAGATGTCGGCCTGGTACATACTCAACGCGATGGGCTTCTATCAGTTCTGCCCCGGTCGCCCTGTCTACACCATCAGTCGCCCCATCTTCGGCGAAGTGAGCATCTCTCTGCCCAACAATCGTCAGTTCACGGTGCGCACCATCGGCAACAGCCGTCAGAACAAATACATTCGCCGCGTGCGCCTCAATGGCGTTGTCCTCACCGCTCCTTTTTTTACCCACGAACAACTCATGGAGGGCGGCGTACTGGAAATAGAGATGAGTGCTACTCCTACGAAGTGGGGCACAGACGCCAAGCCCGTGAAACTCTATATGCCCAAGCGGCCGATAAAGCCCATAAAGCCGATAAAGCCCATAAAGCCCGCTCGCAATCGTTGAGCTTTCCCGTGTGGCGGGTTTGTCCCACGGCTATCTTCAGCCCTGCAAATCACCACCTTTACCCTCTAAAAAATCCCTGCTCCAAAAAGGAGTAGGGATTTTCTTGTTTTTTTGAAAAACCAGCGTCTTTCTCTTTGTGGGAGAAGGAGAGAGGACTTTCTGTAGGATCGTGTTGTCACATTCCAACGCTGTCCAAAACTTGGTTTCCCAAGCGTTCTTGACCGATGCCTAAGTCCATGAATTTCATCAAGCTGCGCCAAGCTGCTTGCTTCACCATTGTGTTGTCAGAGCGGAGGTCCGTGGTGGTATGGTCGAGGTATTCAAGCATATCTCGGCGGTTGGGCACTTTCCTTTCGGTAAAGAGGCGGCCCAGCAGCTGGTAGCCCACATAGCGGAACATAGGGCGCTCGTCGGCCAGCCATACGAAGGCACGTTCCGAAGCATAAGGCGTGCGCGAAAGCAGATGGAACACCAAATTGTCGGCCTCCTCAGGGAAGAGAATTTGTTCCACCCAAACATCGGCAAGGTCGGCAGGAAATTCCTCTACCGGCATCAGCATGCCAGCCAGCAGCCGACATTCGCGAATGTTCTCTTTCCACAAAGCCGCCGCCAGTTCGTAGGTAGTAGGCAGTTCGTGAGCATATTCCTCCAGGCGCGGTTTTTCTACGCCGAAGTTCACTTTATAGGTCAGGCCCTTGTTGCGCATGGCTTGCGAGATAGGGCCGTTCATCATCGAATGGAGTGCGCACTTGATTTGGCGCAGTTGTTCTTGTAGTTCCATGGCTGCAAAGATACGATGAAAAGCCGAAAGAGAGCCACCTCCCCTTTGTCCGTTTTTGCAGGAAGGGAATATGTGTAAATAGAATAAGGGCGTCGGCTGACATCCTTATTCAGTCAGCTGACATCCTTATTGTATTTTCAAACGCAATAAGGATATTTTTGACCACTATTCTACAGGCGCATTTCCTTATTCAGCAGGTTAAAACTCACTCCTTTTTGCAGAACGATGGTAGTATTTTTCTTCCTTCTTAGGCTTTATTTACCTTTTTTGGGGTATTGCGTAGATAGCCACATCTTTGTTCTTTTGCACACGAAAATTAAAGCACCTGAAATTCACTCAAATTTTGGGTGAGAGATTGCGTAGGATAAAAGAGAATTATACAATAATTATAATGAAGAACGAAAAGTTAAAACTCGTTTTAGGCGTGTTGGGTTTGGGCTTGAGTATGACAGCTTCAGCTCAAATCAATGCTGCAGATTCAGTGATGAATCATGTGAAAGGCAATCGCTTGAGTGTCGGTGGATACGGTGAAGTGGCCTATTCCCGCAACTTTTATAGCGACAATGTTTATCGTTATGCCAATCCGGCGAAGTACAAGGACGGCAAGAGTCACGGACGTTTTGATTTGCCCCACGTAGTAGTTTATTTGGGCTACGACTTCGGAAAAGGCTGGAGCATGGGGTCAGAAATCGAGTTTGAACATGGCGGTACGGGTTCGGCTTACGAACGCGAATACGAAGAAGGTGGCGAATGGGAAGTAGAAACCGAGAAAGGTGGCGAAGTAGAGCTGGAGCAGTTCTGGTTGCAGAAGTCCTTCTCTCGTGCTTTCAACATCCGCGCCGGACATATCGTTGTGCCCGTTGGTCTTAACAACAGTCATCACGAACCGCTCAATTTCTTCACGGTATACCGTCCAGAAGGCGAGAACACAATTCTGCCCTCCACTTGGCACCAGACGGGTGTGAGCTTGTGGGGACATTATCGCAACTTCAAGTATGAATTGCAATTCCTCGAGGGACTTGACGCCATGCAGTTCGACCGTGACGGCTGGATTAAGAAAGGTCCTCACAGCGCGTTCGAGTTCTCTCCTGCCAGCAAATATGCCATGGCAGCGCGCCTCGACTGGTATGCAATGCCCGGTATGCGCTTAGGTGTGAGCGGCTACTATGGCCACTCCATCAACAATACGCTGATGAACGACGCCAATGAGAAACTCAAAGGTGCAGTTACGATAGGTAGCGTTGACTTTACGCTGAACAAATACAACTGGATTGTGCGCGCTCAGGCCACTTATGGACATCTCGCTGATGCCTATTTCGTGAAAACCCTCTCAGGACGTAGCACAAAGACTAGCCCTTATAGTACTTCAGAAGTGGGCAAGAACGCTGTAGCTCTCGGCGTTGAAGCTGGTTACGACCTCTTCTCACGCTTCGAAAAGCTGCGCGCTAACGAAAAGAAACTGTATGTCTTCGGTCGTTACGACTACTATAACCCCTACATCCGCGACCATCGTCAAGCACCTTATCCCTATGAGGAAAGAAACAAGCTGACCTTTGGTATCAACTACTATCCGCTGCCACAAATCGTTATCAAGGCCGACTACGGTGTACGTATGTTCAAATCGCCTTATAACAATGAGCCCAGTCTCAACTTTGGCGTTGCTTACGAGGGCTTCTTCCTCTAACGAAAGCGTGATTTCCAACAGACAAAATAATTCTTTTATATTACACAACAATGAAAAAGATTTTCATGTATGCTATGCTGTTTGCAGCAGCTAGTGCAACCGTTCTCGGTTTTAATTCTTGCAGTAGCGATGATCCCGACCATGTTCAGACGCTTACTGAGGAAGAAGGGTATCTGCAAAAGGTGCTCGGTTCTTACGTGGACAACACGATCAACCCCACTTATGCCAGCATGGCTAAAAATGCAGAGACTTTCTACGAGCAGATGAAGACCCTCCGCGATGCAGTGGAGAATGGTACAGCCACCCAAGCTATGGTAGACAAGGCTTGCGAGAGCTGGAAAGCTACGCGCGCTAACTATGAGATGAGTGAAGCCTTCTTGCTCGGTGCTGCCAGCGACTACAACATCGACCCGCACATCGACACCTGGCCCCTTGACCTGACGGCTCTCCACAACCTCTTGTCAAGCCCCAACCTGCTGAAGAATATCACTACCACTGATGACGAAGCAAACATCGAGTACGCTCACAACAACCTCAACCAGAACCTCCTCGGTTTCCACGCTGTTGAGTTCGTTATCTTCCGTAATGGCGCTCCTCGTAAGGTTTCTTCTTTCAACAGCGGTAACGACAATTTCAACGATGGCGTTGACTTCACGGACATCAATGCACTTGATGAGCTGAAGTATTCTGTTGCAGTTGCAGGTGACTTGAAGTATTCTATCTTCGAACTCGAAGTGTGCTGGGCTGGTGGTACAGAAGCTCACAAGAAAGCTCTCGAAGCACAGGAGAGAAAAACTTCAATGCCCAGCTCTAATATCACTTACGGCGAAAACATGAAGAAAGCCGGCCAGGTAGGTAGTCTCTACACTTCTATCAAGAGTGCAGTGTCCGCTATCCTCAGTGGTGATCACGGCTGTGTAGGTATCGTTGACGAGGTAGGTCAGACTAAGATGGGTAAGCCCTACGGTCTCGGTACGAACGATGAGAACAAAGAATCTGATCCTAACTACATCGAGTCTCCTTTCTCTCACAACTCACTGACCGACTTCTGGGACAACATCCAGAGCGTAAACAATGTATGGAATGGTGGCTTTGATGCCAACAAGCGCAGCAGTATGTCCTTCGCAAGCTACTTTAAGAAGTACAACCCCGAATTGGGCACAAAGGTGCAGAACGCTATCAACAACGCACAAGCTAAGCTCAAAGCTTGTCCCGCTCCATTCGTAGCCAACTATAAGAACCCTCAAGTGCTGGCAGCTATCAATGCTTGCGATGAGCTGACAAAGGCTCTCGGAGCAGCTGATGAATACATCCAGCAGAAGAAAAAATAAAAACGACAAGTAATTAAATTCTAATTCAGTGTGAATGCCCGTCTACCCTAAACAGGGTAGGCGGGAGTTCGCGCCTAAATAATATGCAATGAAAAATTTATCATCCTACTTATTGATGGGTATGGCCGCATTGTCCGCAGCATCTTGTTCGGACAATACCGACACACCTGTAGGGCCCACTTATCACAAGGATTCCCTCGCCGTTTTCTCGCAAGCCGAATGGCTGCCGGGAGGTGAGAAAGGAACCACTAGTAATGAGCAGGGCTGCTATTCAAATCCTGCCCCCGCTGTTGAGATGGCTGGTTTGGATATCACGTTTAAGAATGGCGAGAATTTCTTTGAACACAACGCCAACCTCTTTACACGTCCGTTCTGGGGACTTGGTCCAGCTTGGGTCCGCTCTGGTTGCGAATTCTGTCACCCTTCTTACGGTCACGGAAAGCGTCAAACCGAGTATCGCGCTAACAAGATGGGCAACGGCTACTTGCTCGTGATTTATCACCCAACGGCAGGCGTCGACGGAAACGGCAAGCCCTATGCTGCTAACTCTTACATCACCGAAGTGACGGGTATGCCGCAAACTCAGGCTATGCACCCCTTCAAAGCACCTGTTGACGAGAAGGGCATCAGCATTACGTGGAAGAATGCAACGGATGAGCACGGTAATAAGTTCCCTGATGGCGAAACTTACGAACTCTCTTATCCTGATGTGCAAATAGCCCAATCAGCGTTCAATACCAAACCGCTACCCACCAACTATGAGGTGCGCCTCGAATCCACTATCGGTATGTACGGTACGGGCCTTATCGACGCTATCAGTCAGGACTCTATGCGCGTTCAGTACCAGCGCGAAGCTCGCTTCGCTCAGTTGAACCCCGCCATGTGGAACCATGCCGCTAACGACTGGGCAAACACTGCTTGGTACACGCTGGCAGATGGTCAGAAACGTATTAAGAAGTTCACCTACGGTATGACACGTGCCACATTGCTCGATGGCCCTGGTGGCAACGCAATATGGAACATCACCAACGTGACCCGTTCCGACCGTCACTATCTCTACACCACCGCAGCTTGGGCTAAGGCCATGAGCGAAGATGCCGATGTGATTGAAGCCATCAAGAGAGAAGGTGGTAGCTTCTCCTCTCTGCTTCATCCCTACTATGGCGACGGTTCTACCGACAGTATCAAGACACTTGTCAACAAGCTCCTCGGTCTGAACAGAAACACTCCTGAGATGCGCGCCGACTATGAGAAGTATATCGTTAATGCCGCACCTTGGAACGGTCGCGAAGAGATGACGGATGAAGACTACTATTCTTTCGGCGTTTGGCACCGTGGTCTCGGTGTGCCCAAGGCACGTAATCTGGACAATCCCGAAGTGCAGCGTGGTAAGAAGCTCTTCTATCAGATGGGCTGTACGCACTGCCACCGCCCCTCTTGGACTATCAAGAAGGACAACATCTGGATTGACAACGCAAGCAAGGCTTATATAGCTACACATCCTAACGCTAAGTTCCCCACTTACGATAACACCGTTATCTGGCCTTATACCGACTTAGTTCAGCATAAGCTCCACATGGTCAACGATATTCGCACTGGCTGGTGCCGTACCACTCCGCTCTGGGGTCGTGGTCTTTCCACGCAAGAAACGGGTGAAGGTTCACGCCTCCACGACTGCCGCGCTAAGAACGTTGTAGAAGCCATCATGTGGCACGGATATAGCAAAGAAAGCGATGCTTACGCTGCTGCGCAGAAGTTCTATCGTTTGTCAAAGAGCGACCGCGACGCTGTTGTAGCATTCATCAATGCTATCTAATTTAGATTCCTAACTGGAAGTTTCACAGCTCCCTCTATCATTCTCCTTGGGAAGATACTCCGTTACCGCCTTTATGTGAGGAACCAGTGTATCTCCTTTGCCGGAGGAAGCTAGAGGGAGCTTTTTATCACTCTAATCTCTTAATATTATCTCCAATGAAAATCTTTTGGACAATCGTTATATCACTGTTTGCAGCTTGTGGACTTTCCTCTTGCAGTAATGACAATGGAACTTCTTCCGGTAAGCAATCAGAAGTGCTTGCTGAAGCCATGGCCCACAACCTGGACTTGTTCTACTATTATAATAGTCTGACATCGGCCACAGCAGACACTGCCTACCATCAAATCAATGCCTTGGCTTATGGTAAAGTTACGCAACAACAGCTCAATACAGCTGCTGCAACCTTCCTGCGTATGCGTCTTCTCTATGAGCAGACTGAAGCCTTCTTCCTTGGGCCTAATTCGCATTTTGATATTGATGCCGATATCAACAAATGGCCGCTCGATCACCAGGCCTTCGACCAACTCATGACCAGTGGGAGCCAGTTGGAAACTGTCAGCGGTTTGCCATCATCCATCGTAGGTTTTCATGGACTTGAATACATCCTCTATCGCGAAGGCAAGGTGCGCAATGTTAGCGACCTGACAGCCCGCGAAATCCAATATGCACAATTGCTCATTGCCGATTTGCGCCTGCGCTTGGCACAAGTCCGTTGTGGTTGGACTGCTGCCGACACAGAGCTGAAACAATTGTTGGGCACACACGCCTTACCCTATACAGCTCCCGATGAGTCGGACTATCGCACCTATATGCTCAAGGCCTATACCACAAAGCAGTTGGCCGCCGCACTTCTTACGGGCGATCACGGCATGGGCGGACTCTCCGACGAAATAGCCTACACGAAGCTGAACAGACCTTATTCCTCAGACTCCACCTATATTGAGTCGCCATATAGCATGACCTCGCTCGACGATTTGGAGCGCAATCTTGCCAGCATCTCCAATGTGTGGTATGGTGCGCCGCTCAAGAAGGGCACAGCCTCTTTCCATTCCTATTTTGCCTCCTATGCTGCAGCAGAAGGCCAGAAGGTGGAGGAAGCTCTTGTGAATTGCAAGAAATCGCTTGAGGCCATTCCCAAACCTTTTGTTAGTCATTGCAAGGACGCCTCTGTGCCTTTAGCCATCAAGGCCTTTGAGCAACTCACGGCGGCCCTCTCTGATGCCAATGACTACATTCAGAATAACGAAAAATAACAATGCTAAAGAAAATAGTTATAACTCTATATGTGCTGGTAGTAGTGTTGCTGGCTGCTATCACAGTTATTGAAAACATCTACGACACCACCTTCGTGAATCAGCACTTTTATGGCAGCTGGTGGTTCTGCCTCTTGTGGGCTGTGTTCACTGCTGCTGGAATTCTCTATATAGTGCAACGCCGAATGAGAAAGTGGAGCTTACTTTTGCTCCACCTCTCCTTCGTTGTGATATTGTTGGGTGCGTGGCTCACCCACGCCACTTCCTTCAAAGGTACGGTACACCTGCGCGGCGACCAACCCACGAACCAGTATTCTGTGATGACGTCGATGACCGAGACAGAAAGCCACGACCTTCCTTTCTATGTCCGACTCTCCCGCTTCCAGGTGGTCAATACCGCTGGAACGCTGGCGCCTACGGACTATGTAACAAACTTCGTCATCATTGATGGTGCGAAGAATCAGCCTGCGCAAGTGTCGATGAACAAAGTGTACACTTATCGCGGCGTGCGTTTCTATCAAGCCAGCTACGACACCGATGCGCGCGGAAGCTACCTCAGTGTGAACAGCGATCCCTGGGGCTTGCCCATCACCTATCTTGGGTACGCGCTCCTTTTCTTCTCGCTGATTTGGTTGCTCCTTGATCCGAAAGCCACTTTCCGCCGCCTCCTCAAGAATCCGCTGCTCCGCAAGGGTGCGCTCATGTTGGCGCTGGTGGTTTCCTCCTCAATGCTACCCACTGCGAGCCAGGCCGCTACCACGGTGGACCGCACCACGGCCGATAAATTTGGCCGACTGTTCATCAACTACAACAACCGCATTTGTCCCGTTCAGACCTTTGCTTGCGACTATGTGAAGAAACTCTACGGCAAGCGCACTTATGAAGGTCTCACACCCGAACAGGTGCTGACGAGCTGGATCTTCTTCCCCCGCGAGTGGCGCAACGAGCCCATCATTCGCGTGAAGAGCAGCGAACTGCGCGAACATTTTGGATTGTCCGACTATGAGAGTGTTCATTCCTTCTTCCGCGATGGCAACTATATCCTCGGCCCTTACGCCCATGAATATGCTGAGGGACAGACCGATGCCCTCCATAAAGCTTGCGCTGAGATGGATGCCAAACTGCAAGTGTGTATGTATTTGCAAGAGGGGAGTGTGCTCACCATCTTCCCCCACACCGTGGGAGCTAACACCATTTGGTATAGTCCTGCCGATAGTCTGCCGTCCTCTCTGGGGCAGATGAACATCCTTTTCTTCCGCAATGCCTTCCCTCTGCTCTACGACCAGATTGCCTCGGGCAATGTGTCGGGAGCTAACCACGTTCTCGATAAGATTCTCGCCTTTCAGCAGCAGAATGCAGGAAAGAGTCTGCCCACGCCCACGCAGGTGGAGGCCGAGCGCATCTACAACGTGGTGCCTTTCGCAACGATACTGGCCATGGCCAATCTCGCACTCGGTTTCCTGGCTTTGTTCCTGACCATTCGCCGCTTGATGCGGAAGGATGACAGAGAGGTGTCGCGCAAGGCCGACTATGTGCTGCTCGCTCTCTTAGGCGTGTCGTTCTTAGGGCTCACTGTCAGTTTGGCCCTGCGCTGGATTGTTTCGGGCAATGTGCCGTTGAGCAATGGCTATGAGTCGATGCTCTCCGTGGCATGGTTCGTGGAATTGCTGAGCCTTTTGGCCTATCGCAAAGCCCGCATTGTCCTGGTCTTTGGTTTCTTGCTGAGCGGCTTCTTCCTCTTGGTGAGCCACATCAATCAGATGGACCCCGCCATTGGCCCCATGATGCCCGTGCTCAATTCGCCGTTGCTTTCGGTTCATGTGAGCATCATCATGATGAGCTACGCTCTGCTGTCGCTCACCTTCATCTGTGCGCTCACGGCCGTTATCATCCATTTCCTGACGCGCAACACCGTTTCGAAGGCTGAGCGCGACTTGCGCGCCGAACGCTTGGAAGCCTTGCAGGTGTTGAGCCGCCTGTTCCTCTATCCCTCCATCACCACCATGGGGCTGGGTATCTTCATCGGCGCCATTTGGGCCAACATCAGTTGGGGGGCCTATTGGAGTTGGGACCCCAAGGAAACATGGGCACTCATCACTTTTATGATTTATGCCGTAGTGCTCCACACGCAGAGCCTCCCCGCCTTCCGCCGTCCGATGGTCTACCACCTCTATATGCTCGTGGCTTTCCTCAGCATCGTGATGACCTATTTTGGCGTGAACTATGTCCTTGGCGGTATGCATAGCTATGCGTAGGGGAAAAATGCAATAAGCGCGTTGGCTGATAGCCTTATTCTGTCAGCTGACATCTTTATTGTATTTTCAAGCGCCATAAGGATATTCGCGCAAAGACCCACTTTTTTGATAACTTTGCTCCAGAAGTCAGCTATCAGCTGACTTCTGGAGCTTTTTTTCTACCTCTTGTTGGGTGCGATGGGGCAAATTTGCTGTTGTAGTTCTCCGCGGGTCTATTTTTCAGCTTCTTTGTCGATGGGGGTAACCGGTCTGGCAGTGTTTCCAGACCTCTTTTTCTTCCTCAAAACCAGTTTGTTGCTCTTCTTTTTTAACGTGAGTTCGACGAATTCAGAACAATGCAAGCTGTGTGTCAATGGTCCTTTGTACATTGATGCACGGCTTCTTTGGAAACAGACAATAGGCAGCAATGGCCCCTAATAAGTTGACGATGAAATTGTCAAAGCATCTATGTCTGGAGTGTTCCACTTGTGCAATGTTCTTAAGTTCATCATTCACCGTTTCTATAATGGCTCTTTTTCTGAGTAAAAGTCTGTCTGAAACGCTCATTAAAGCTCCTTTCATGTTACTTTTCAATTTGGTAATAAGTTGTATTCCGTCAACGAAAAGCCTTTGAAAGAGGTTCTTACTGATGTACCCCTTGTCACCGACCAGCTTACCATGTATAAACTCTACAAAAGCTTGATACTCCAAAGGTTTACGGTCATCAACATCTCCCGGCGTTATCATAAAGTTGAGAAGCTCTCCTTTCTCATTACAAATCAAATGCAATTTGAAACCGAAGAACCACCCCATAGAGCTTTTCCCTCTTTGAGCTATGCCTTTGAAAACTTTGTGAATATGTATTCTTTGGTTCTTACAGACACGCAGTGGTGTGCTGTCAACGAAGCTTATGCCCGTGCATTTGCCCAAGAGGACCTTCTTGATAAACAAGGTTAAGGGTACGGCTACCTCCCTTTCCAATTCTACTAAACGGTTATAAGAAACAACATTGGGAAACAGATGGCGAAGATGCTTGCATACTTTTTCAAGATAGAAATGTTTAAAGCAGCGATAACCGGAATCGTGAAAAAGAATCATTATCAGCATGACTTCTGCTTTTGACATGGTGGAACTTCGCTGATATTTTCTTTTTCCAATAGGTTTTAGCGTATATTTTGCCGTCATTGCATCAAAAAACTTGCAGAAGTCATCTGCCATACAAAATATTTCAGTAGCTTTGTCCTCGGTGATCATAGCGATTTTTGTTTGTGATTGTTTGTAAATCAAGACTCTAAAGTTGCAACAAATTTCACTAATCACCAAATTTATAGACACTTATAATTCGTCGAACTCACGTTATTTTACATTGCAGTAATCGCCGTATCATATGCAGGAGCGGCATATACTGCGGTTGCTGCGGTAAATTTAGGTGTCGGATTATCTGTTCTATATGCGGCAGCTGCTGCAACTAAAACTAAAGTTAGTGGGGCAACACATCTACAAATAAGCAAGAACTTTGATGTTTATATGCTTTCTACATGTGAGAACAAAGAAATTACATTTGACAATGTAGATCTCACAAAGGTTGTTGATGATGCTGTAGAAGTATACAAAGAACTTTATGTTGCAGATGCGAAAACTATTGACACAAACCGTCTAAAAAAAACCATTAATCTGAATCTCAGCAAGCAACCTGCAGTCTCAGAAAATGTTCTTATTATTGAACGGGATGGAAAAAGTTTATAAAACAAAAATTGCAATTTGGCTAATATGTGCCATTATAGGATTCACTGTAATTCCTATAATACCCGTATTAGTATACGATTTTTCGTGGATTGTAGTAACAATTGTAGCATTAATTCTCTTTTTTGCTCTTTTCTCTCTTTTTGATATCCGCTATACTATCCATAATAACATCCTCTCTGTTAAATACAGTATGTTATCAACCACCAATTATGATATAAATCAAATAAGAAAAATAAAAGACACAAATTCTATTCTTGCTGCACCGGCAGCCTCGATAGATCGAATAGCAATATATTTCATCCAACAAAAAACACCTCTTATTATTTCACCAAAAGACAAAAATGGCTTCATAAGGAATCTACAATCTATAAATCCCAATATTGTATATCGTAACGATAAATGAAAATACGAATTACACTTCTATTAAAGGAAAAGTGTATACTCTTAGCATTACAATAATTGGGAATTTTTATATGTTTTAAAAAGACTGTAAAGTAACATGGAAGGAGCTTTAATGAGTGTTTCAGACAGACTTTTACTCAGAAAAAGAGCCATTATAGAAACGGTGAATGATGAACTTAAGAACATTGCACAAGTGGAACACTCATTTACGATGAGCCTTTTTACTCTTCTTTTCCTTCTCAGCTACGCCAGTTTTCGGGTTATATTCTAAGCCAAGTTTTTTGGCGCGTTCGTAGTTTCGACGTTTTATTTTTTGTTTCTCGTCGGCTTTCTGTTTAGTTATCTTTGCCGGTTTCTGCAAATAAAGTGGAGTTTGGCGTGGATTCCACGTTATTCTCACATCGCGTTTGGCTTTACATTCTATTTCTTTTGTGTAATAGTAAACAGCTTCTGGCTGGCGAGTATTATAAAGTCCGGTGTCCCAAACGCCATTATCGTTCTCGTCTACTATTAATCGCAAATAGAATGTGCCTGGTTTTACATAATAGAAAGTAGCTTCGTTGTTTTTTGCTACTACTTCTTTTATGGGTTTATCGCTTTCGTTGAGCAATTGCAGCAAACAGTTTTTGCCTTCCATTCGTTGAAGCGACACAATTAGCGTGCTAAATTCGTCGAGCGAACTCACTTTTATACTCTGTTTTACCTTTGGCGATGCCTTGCCATATATATCAATAAAGGTGGCAGAATCTAATTCGAGACTATATTCGTGCCCTGGATTCCATGCACCCACAAGTTTATATTGTCGAGGAATACCAGGAACACTACCAAACTGATATTTAGCACGTTGCCAAAGAGTGTCTACTTTTTCGTAAAGATGTATTTTAGACGTGTCGCAAATAGCTACGGGCGATGGTAAAATAAAGGTTGGATTTTCGTCGGGTGCTATTTGTGTTCCGTTTTTTATTCTTACTTCTAAGGGTGTTGCTGGATATTCTGTTAGGTAAGGTTCGCCTTTCTTTTTATTCTTTTCTTGTTGCTTTTTCCATTTGTCGTATTCTTCCTTTTGCTGTTTCAGACGTTTTTCGTAGGGAACTTTCGACAAAACTTCTAATGTATCTGTTTGTTTTACCAATTTTCCTAATGAATCGCTTGCTAAATAAGATAGCTGCATGCGCAAAGTATCTTGATTTACGAGCATTGTATCGCGAAGCCAGTAGGTAATTGTATCTTGATTTAAACTGGGTTCTACTACAAAAGCATTTTTTTCATTAAAGTTCAAACCTTTTATTTCGGGCAATTCGGCATTGCCATAACTATAAAACAAGGTGAAATGGTTGGGTTCTTTGCGTTCTGCTTTTAAGAAATATCGGTTGGTTTGTATTTGAGTAAAGGCAGAAAGCACCACATCGTCGGGCAAAAAGTGCGTATAAGGCACTTGTTTTATATCGCTAATATGGAGCGAATCTCTCCAAATAGTGTCTTGTCGTACATCTGGTTTAAACGAAGGCATTATTATTTCTGGTGTAAATGCTATTTTTTCTCCTGGCTGATTAAACTTGTAATTACCGTCCATATCTTGTAAAGCATAGATACGATAATCGCCTTTTGCCACACCTTTTATCACAAAATGTCCATTTCCATCGGTACGAGCAATGCGCATCATAGGTTCATGTTGGAAAGCTGTATCGTTAAGATTGCTGTAAAGTCCCACTAAAATACCTTTTATTGGCTCTAAGTTTTGTGCTTCTAACACATATCCTGCCACTTCCATTGTATCTATTCGGTTGCCTGTAGAGAACGAATAAGTGTAGTTTCCTAATGGATTTCCCTCATTATTATCTGTAATGGCATCAGAAAAATCTATGGTGTAAGTAGTATTTGGCTTTAAAGAGTCTTGCAAAGCCACAGTAATTCGTTTTCCACTTACTTTAACTTCGGGTGCTTCTAATTGTGGTGGCGATACAACAACCTTTTCGGTTGGATTATCGAGCTTTACAAATTCATTAAACAGAATAGTAACTTTTTTACTATTTACATCGTCAGAACCATTTGCAGGCGATGTTCCAAGTATTTTTGGTGGTGTTTCGTCGTACCAACCACCGTCAGGACTCCCCATTCTTGCACACGAAAAAATAGTTAGTAAAAGTAAGTTGAATAAAATTATACTTCCTACTTTCCAACTTGTTTTCTTTATGCCTTGTTTGTTCATATTTGTTTAGTTTATATTCATTGCCAACATTTGGTCTATATTCTTCCGACTGTTCGATAGTCGTGGAATTTTGTGCTGACCACCAAGTTTACCTTTCAATTTTAACCAATCGTTAAACAAATTTTTCCGTGCAACCACCACTTCTAATTGTTGTAATGTTACATCGTGAAAGCGTTTTGCCTCGTAATCGGAATTAATTTCTTGCAATTTGCTATCTAATATGCGTTCAAAATCGCTTATACTATTGGGCATTTTTGTAAATTCTATTAGCCATTGATGGCGACATTTGGCATTTGAATCCATAAAAATTGGTGCAGCTGTATAATCAGAAATCTGCGCTCCAGTAGCTTTGCAGGCAGCTTCTATTCCTTTTTCGGCATTATCCATTATGAGTTCTTCGCCAAAAGCATTAATAAAATATTTTGTACGCCCTGTAATAACAAATTTATAAGGACGAACAGATGTAAACTGTATAGTATCGCCTATTTCGTAACGCCATAATCCACACACTGTACTAATAATAATGGCATAATTGCGCCCTATTTCTACACCTTCTAATGGAACTATATTTGGCTTTTCGCTTTCAAATTCGTCCATTGGTAAAAATTCGTAATATACACCATAATCTAACATTAGCGACATACTTTTATCAGTTGGGTCGTCTTGAATACCAAAAAAACCTTCCGATGCATTGTAAGTCTCCATATATTGCATATCTTGCTTTGAAATAAGCTGTTCGTATTGCTCACGATAAGGTGTAAAAGATATACCTCCATGGAAAAAAACTTCTAAATTTGGCCAAACTTCTTGCAAATGTTTCTTTCCAGACAGTTCCATTACACGTAACAAAACTGACAACATCCACGATGGAACACCCGAAATATTGGTTACATTTTGCGAAATTACTTCTTTAGCCATTCTATCTCGCTTTACTTCAAAATCGCTTAACAATGCAACTTCTTTAGAAGGTACACGAACAAGATTGGCTAATGGATTTATATTTTCTATAAGAATGGCACTTAAATCGCCAACAAGCGAATTTGAAAAATTATAGTTGGGCGAATGACTTCCACCAAGAATAAGTCCTTTTCCACTAAAAAGTTTACTATTAGGATTGTTGCTTAAATAGTAAGCCAGAACATCTTTTCCTCCTTGATAATGCACATTTTGTAAACCTTCGTGCGTAATTGGAATAAATTTACTTTTATCATTAGTAGTTCCCGACGATTTTGCATACCATTTTACTTGTCCTGGCCATAATATATTTCGTTCTCCATGCCTCATTCGGTCAATATATCCTTTTAATTCTTCGTAAGTATTAAGAGGTATATTCTGTGCAAAATCGTTATAATTGTTTATTGTAGAAAACAAATATTTTCTACCATATTCAGTATCTTTGCCACGCTTAACCAAGTATTGTAATATTTCGTGTTGCATTTCTTCGCCTTTATTAATATAACGTTCCAATTCTCGTCGGCGAGGTTGAAAGTACAACTTATTTACTATGCTTGTTAAATTCATTTCTTATCCTATTGTTTAAATTGCAAAATTACTGCAAAATTACTGAATATCCCTGTTTTTTAGCTATTTTATGTAAGTTATAGATATTCTCTCCGAAAAATATAATTATAATTTCAAAATTTGTAATTAAAAAATTATTTTTTTTAATAAGAAATTCCTCAACTTATAATTATTTTTTTTGTGTGAGAATTTAAATATTTTATATAAACTTAAAAATAAAGTTATAACAAACATATACAATTACATCGAAATATAGAGTATTATTAGGATATTCAGAAATAAAATCATACCTTTGCCATAGAAATAAAAAAGTAATAAAAGGACAATGGGAAAACTTCTTGAGCAACTTAAAAATTATTTTGAGAATACTCCAGCAGATATTCTTGAGAAAGAGAGCAGAGAATGGGACTACCTCAATGAGATTGGTCCTGATGTTATAGAATATGCTAATATAATTAGAGGTTATATTGGTACAGAGATAGAATATAATTCTTCTGATGATTTCTTAAATGAAAATAATTATAATTTCACTGTCTCTACTGATAATATAAATTCTAATGCACAATATGGTAAAGTAGCATAACTATGAACAATGAAGTAGCATTTAAATTAGATGGCTATAAATTTACTAAGGCAATTTTAAATTTTGATATACCGCAAAAAGCTGAGTTAGATATAAATTTCAAGCCTTCAGGTAAATTTTATGAAAAAGATGGCTGTTACAAACTATTTTTTGATACTGCTGTAATCTATAAAGAGACAGATACAGTTGTAATAAGTATTTCTTGTATTGCATCTTTTTCTTTTAATGGGAAAATTAGATTTAATGATATACCAGAATTTTTTTATCCTAATAGTCTCGCAATAATTTTCCCATATATAAGAGCTTTTGTCAGTACACTTTCGTTACAGGCAAATACTTCTCCTATAGTATTGCCAACAGTAAACTTAATGGGATTGACAGATATTCTTTGCAAAAACACATCTGTAGTTAAATGATAAATGAAACTTACCAAAATTTATCAAACACTTGAACATCGTAATAATAATGAAGAAATAGAAAATCATGGTCCGTATTTCTGTTCTTTATTTTATGAAAATAAAAAAATTAAAACCGGTGCTAAAACTCCATGGTTAGGAGAAGGTTATTATTTTTGGGATACACGCTTAGAAAATGCAAAATGGTGGGGAGAAACCATATATAAATCTAAAGGATATGTAATTTGTCAAACATTATATGATGCACATTCTCCTTTGCTTTATGACCTTTTAGGCGATTTAAAATCTTTTGATGAATTTGTTAGTCTCGCAGAAGAAATAAAAAAGAAAAATAAGAAAAAAAAAGTTAGTTTCTCTTTTGTTCTTCAATATTTAAAAAAGCTCCCTGATTTTAATTATAGCGCAATAAGAGTTTTGGCTGTACCTAATTCTTTTAATAGTACAACTATTTGTTTTCCAAAATCTGGAATTTATTTAGCACAAATAGGAAAAGTTCAAATTTGTTTTTTCGATAAAAGGTTATTAAAACAAAATTTTAGAGTGGTTGAGACACACCCATGTTCTATAAATATAACTATATAATAAGTATATTATAAGAACATACTAAATCTACATTTAAACTCAAATTAATCATTAGTCAGAAAACAATACGATTAATTAAACAATGGATCCATTGTGATCTAATGACGATTTGGGTTAAAATCAATTTATCAGGATTATGAATAACTGTGTGGATAACTTTACTAATAACTTTAGAATAACCTTTAGTTTATGAACAATGCACAGAAGATAACGAAGATAATGGGCATAACTACCAAGTTATTAATAGACTTTTATAGAAGTTTTACACAGCTTTTACAATATAAAAGATATTAACTTATTATCTTTGCAAGATAGAGTGGAAATGTGGATAACTTTATTTATTAGTTGAATATCAATAAGAAAGCAAATTTTTATAGTGTGGATAACTTTTATTCACGGTTTAATAACTAAATATGCAAGAAATTGATTGAAAACTTATAAACACTATCCACAACACATCATACTACTCTTTTATTTTTTCTTTTTAAAAGAATAAATAAGAATATAATGTAACTAACAAGAAAAATGTGAATAAGATGAGAAGATTTAAATTTTATGTAGTGTCGCTTTTTTTATTGTTTTCTTTATCGATTTCGGCACAATGTTCTTTCCATAACACTGCTTTTAATAGTGGAGAATTTTTAAACTATAACCTTTATTTTAATTGGAAATTTGTTTGGGTAAAGGTTGGAACTGCTTCTTGGTATACAGTTTCGTCTACTTATAAAGGTATTCCTGCTTATCGGGCATCGTTAACAACGCGTGGTAATGGAAAATTGGATAACTATTTTATTATGCGCGACACATTACTTTGCTATAATACGAAAGATTTAGCACCACTTTATTATCGTAAAGGGGCTAAAGAAGGTAAAAGATATACGGTAGACGAGGTTTTTTATTCGTATCCTAATGGTAATATTAATATAAAGCAGCACAGAATAGATGCTGATGGAGAAAAACATTGGAAAAGCAGTTCGCCAAAAGAATGTGTTTACGATATGATGAGTATATTTCTTAGGGCACGTAGTTTTAATCCTACAAGTTGGAAGAAAGGATTTGTTGTGAATTTCCCATTAGTAAGTGGTAAAACTCTTGCTCCAGCACGTATAATTTATAATGGTAAAAAAACAATAAAGGCTGATAACGACAAGAAATATCGTTGCTTAGAACTTGCTTATTACGAAAAGGACGATGATAAGTGGCGTAATATAGCCAACTTTTTTGTAACTGACGACGAAAACCATATTCCTATTCGGTTAGATTTAAATTTGAAGTTTGGTTCTGCCAAAGCTTTTCTTACTTCAATGAAAGGTATTCGCCACAAAATAGAATCGCAAGTAAATTAAAAATGTCTTTTCGTCGAAAAAATAAATAAAGTGGTCGAAATTTATTTTCGGCTACTTTATATTATATTTATCTTTGTGCAAAAATAAAATACAAAAACAATAATATGAAAAAAACGTTACTAACATTTGCATTAATGTGGATAGCCACAATAATGAATGCGCAAACAAACACCATTATAGGTGAATTGCTCGATTCTATTACACGTGAAAGCGAATCGTTTGCTACTATTCGTGTGTTTAAAAATGGGAAATTAGATAAACCTATTGCTATGTCTGTTACCGATGATAATGGTAAAATATTGCAAAAAGTAGAAGGAACAGGCAATTTTACACTTACAATAAGTTCTATTGGACGTAAAATTATAACACGAAAAGTGCATATTAGTGCAGCAAACACTACTTTAAATCTTGGAACTATCTTAATTCAAGACGATGAAAAAATGATGAAAGGTGTGGAAGTTGTAGCACAAAAGCCACTTGTAAAAATGGAAACCGACAAAATGACTTATGATATAGAGAACGATGTTGATTCTAAATCGAAAACTGTACTCGATATGTTGCGTAAAGTTCCATTGGTAACGGTAGACGGACAAGATAATATTACTGTAAACGGACAAGGTTCTTTTAAAGTTTATGTAGATGGCAAACCAAATGTAATGTTTTCTGCTAATCCTTCACAGATATTTAAATCGATGCCTGCATCTTCAGTTAAGTCAATTGAAGTTGTAACTAACCCTGGCGCAAAATATGATGCTGAAGGAGTTGGTGGTGTTTTAAACATTGTGATGAATAAAATAGGTGGAAAACAAAATAATATGAACGGTTACAATGGAAGTATTAGTGGTATGATTAATAACTTTGGTTGGAATGGTTCTGTATTTGTAAGCGGACAACAAGGAAAACTAACCTACAGTGCTAATGTAACGCACAACCATTCGCAAACAGGAAAAATGGAACTTACAACAGAACGTATTGCTTCTGATGGGTCGAAAATGAATTCGTTTCAAACAAGTAAAACAAAAGTGCCTTTCAATATGGCAAACTTTAGTTTGGGTTACGACATAGATTCGTTAAGCAATATAGGAGCTTCTATTGGTTTAATGAATTTCAACATAAAGAGTAACGGACATCCAACAACAATTTTCTCTGGTGGTATGTATGGCAGTGGGTTTTCGTATGGAAACTATATGATGACACAAAATAAAAACACTTCTTTTAATGGAAACATAGACTATCAACGCTTTTTAAACCACAATAAAACAAGTAACATTACCTTAAGTTATCTGTTCACTACAAACCCTACAACAACAGAAAGTAGAAACATTTACGACCCATTACCTGTGGGAATACCACTAACATTAAACGATTTACATTCTGATTCTGAAATGCGTGGTACAGAACATACATTTCAAGCTGACTATACAACACCTTTGTCTAAAATACAAACACTTAATATAGGTGCTAAATTTATAGGACGAAGAAATACTTCCGATTCTAAATATTACAATATAATAAGTGGAAACGAAGTTCTGAACGCCACTAACAGTGTAAACTACAAAAACAAACAAAGCATTTTAGCATCGTATATAGAATATAAATTAACTTTGGGTAAGTTTAGTTCTAAATTTGGTACACGTTACGAACATACATGGGAGAATGTAGAATTTATACTCGGACATGGTTCTAATTTTAAACGAAGCTACAATAATTTAGTACCTTCGGCAAGCTTTAGCTATAATATAGGGGCTACGCTAAATATTGGTATAAACTACAATATGCGCATTTTGCGTCCGGGAATTACATTCTTAAATCCATATATCGATCGTTCTATACCAACTGTACTTACATACGGTAATCCAGACCTTGATGTAGAAAAAAGCCACAATATAAGTGTTGTATTCAATTTCTTCACTCCTAAATTCATGATAAATCTTACTTTAGGCGAAGCATTTGCTAATAATCAGATAGAACAATATTCGTTTATGGATGCTAACGGTTTATTGAACACTACTTATGGTAATATTGTGCGTAGCCGTTGGACTAATTTAAACACATTCATAAACTATTCTATAACGCCAAATACACGTATTTTTCTTAATGGTGGATTAGATTATGGAGATATGCGTTCTAATAAACTTAATCAAAAAAAATATGCTTGGCAAGCTACTGCTTTTATAGGAATACAACAAACTTTGCCTTGGAATGTGAAAGCAAGTATATATACCGGAGGTATGACAAAACGATATACATTGCAAGGTTATAGTCAAGGATTTGATATGATAAATTTAGCTTTATCGAAAGATTTCTTTAACGAAAAACTAAATGTAGCTTTAAACTACTTTACTCCATTCTCTGGAAAAATAAAACAAAACACTTATAGCGAAGGAACTGACTTTACGCAACGTGTAAATATAGTGATTCCTGTTCAGCAAATAGGATTAACACTTACTTGGAAATTTGGTAATACAAAAAGACAATTCCAAACAAATAAAACTAATATTTCTAACGATTTTCAAGAAAAGAAAAACGATAGTCAGGTTGGTGGAGTTGGTACAGGAATAGGAATGTAAATTTTTAATATTTATTTATTGGTAAGTTAGCATAGTAATAAAAAAAATGACGTTATATTTATAAAAAATATAGCGTTATTTTTTTTATTTATTTTAAGGAAATTACTGATTGAAAATTTATAATAAGAAAACAGCAAAACTTTAATTATAAATTTTAATTTTGTAATTATGATTTTTATTTTTCTTATTATAAATTTTAAGCCATTTTATTATGTCTTGTTTTATTAGAATAAGACGAAACTTTATTTCAATAATTTAGTTGCAAGTTTATATGTAAACAGAACTCGTGCGTCAGATAAATTCCATTGTTTAGTTTCAATTCTTATTAGTTCTGCATGTTTCTTACTAATATCTTTCAAGGCATTTCCTACGGATTTTCTTAGATACTCACTTTCGTTTGTTTTATGTTTACTAATTAGGTTAATAGCAACCGATGGATTTTCTTTGAAAAAAGGTCTACTTGTCCAAATTCTCAATCCTTCTGTAACAGCACGAATAATATTTGGGTTGTTATTATTCATCCATTCTTCAACGAGTGGCAAAGACGCTTCATACCCTCTACATTTGCAAACTTCATCAAAAGCCTTTGCTAACATTTCTTGTACACGCCAATTTTTATCTTTACTTACTTGTTCTTTCAGAAAACATAGTGCATCATTATTTTCTGCACCTAATCGTCCAAATATCATTGTTGCCAACATTCTCACTTGGTAAGCTTCGTTTCTGAATAGTTCTATAGCAAGTTTAAGACATTGTTCGTTGGAGTATGTAGAAAGAATTTCATCACATCCATCAATGATATGATTAAAACCATGCTCTATTTTTATAATGCGATTAAGTATGTTACTAATATCCATTATGCTCTTCCTTATTATAAACTCATCTGTTTTTTCCAGCCATAAGGGTCGTCTTTTAAGACTTTAAATATAGTATTCTCTTCCTTTTTAAAAGTGAACTTATAGTAAACTTAATATTCTTCAATACTTTCTAAAAGCTTACCAATACCGTATTTCGTTGTTTTATACTTTTCTTAGAATACCACTTTTTTTATTTATATTGCGATATTACAGATTTAACCTTTTGCTCTAAAGAAGTAAGGTCGATCATCAATTCTTCTTCCGTAAATTTTTCTCCATTTCCAAATGCCCTTATAAAAATAAGTTCGCTGAAATAGGGTATTAATTTTATAAAGTCAATTTCTTTATCATTTACTAAAGAAGACATTTTATCTGTATGCAATAACAGGCCATTAGCTCTTCTTGCAAAAGCTTTTTTCTTAATTTTGTTCTTCAACTCATCGTTGCCATAATCTAAAGTTGCCAGAACTTTATTCTTTAATTCTAAATTATTAAAGTTATCAAGATTCAGCTGTAGCATAATGGCTCCTTCTATCCAAGTCCATTTATTGTAATCGCCATCAAAATTGTAATTAACTAAATCAGATAGAATTTCTTTCGTGTGTGTTATATCACCATCAAAGTAAAAACAATAAGCTGAAAACATTAGATATTTCAACTTTTGTTCTGAATTTATATTTGCATCTCCAAGTTCCTTAAATAGGGACTTAAAAGGCATCTTATTGGCTAAATTAGAAGTGATAACATTAAAGATAGTTTCCATATTTTATGAGTCTGTTGTTATTATTTCTACTGCTATTTTCAACAAGCAAGTACAAATTTATAAAATCTTTCATTTAAAACATTATTTTGGTAATGCAAAGATTAATTAATTTTGCATTGCTATGTACAAACAATTAACCTCGGAGCAAAGGTACACAATTTCTGTGCTACTCCAAA